>VOFH01003434.1_pt1 | contig 182132 bp, 199 predicted proteins | sample 5384091 | NCBI WGS metagenome assembly VOFH01 (sample SAMN12384727, study PRJNA508395) | human gut metagenome | isolation source: healthy gut G | host: Homo sapiens | reverse complement strand
TTTCATATTCATGAGAGTATGATGTTTGTGTTCGATATATTATTTATTGATTTGATACGGGCAAAAGTACTAAAAACAATCTGAAAAACGATGGCATCCAATTAAAAAATAATAAAGTAGATGTATTGTTCAAGGAATTTCGAATCCGACCTTATGCGGATGTGTAAACCAAAAATATGTAGGTGTACGAAAAAGGATACACTTGTTTTTATCAATAATTGGCCTATTGTTGTCTGTTTTTTTAATGAATGAAGCTGCAATATTTGCTTGTTAAAAGCAGAATGCGTAAATTGTTGATTATGAATGTTGTATGGGCGACTGTTTTTCCTTTAAAACCAACGGCCGTTGGTTTTTCAAAGGAAGGACCGTTGCACACCGAGGAACGGGCCGTTGGTTTTAAAGGAAAAAATGAGTTTATTATTCAATTGTATGAACAATTCTTTTTGTATGTGTGGATTTATTCCTTTCTATACTTTCCGGCATTATTTCAATGCTTCTATGACTTTCGGCAACATTGTCCAGATCGTATTCTCATCTTGTGCAGTAAAGAAGTTGCCATCTATCTCAGATTTTTCATCCGTGGCAGGTCCGTTTTGAATGGCAGGTTTGGCCAGCGGATGGACAGCGACTTTTTTACCTTTTGTTATACCTGTAAGTCAAACATCATTGCACCGGCACAGTGTCCGATCATCATCTTTCCTTTTTCTCCGAAAAGTCTTGATGACTTCCATCAAGTCCACATTGTATGGCTGGTTTGCATACTGCTGGAATACAGGTACTGCATCTCCACAGGAGAATACAAGTGCATCAAATTCGTCTTCATGCCCTTTTAGATTAGCAATCACATCATCTACTATTAAGACCATTCCTTAATTGGTTTTGATCTCTTTCGTATCCGATACGGCAAATACTTTATAGGAAATGCCATTTTCGAAAAAGGCTTCCAAGTATTGGAATAAACCACAACCATTTACCGGATTCACTGCTAAAACTGCTACTTTCTTTGCCATAATCATAATTATTTAAATGAAACAATAGTTACTTTTAGTAAGTTTATTACTTTTGGATTGATGCAAATGTATCTACCTTAATTGAGAAATACAAGAACGAACCTCAGAATAAGGTAGTTACATGGAAGTAACTATTGTTGAAACTCAGTATAATACAAAACGTTAAAAAGATGAAAAACTTTCACCCGACAGGGAATTGCCCTGTAAGAGATGTCATAAGCCGCTTGGGGAGACAAATGGTCGATGCTGGTACTGATAACTTTGAATGCGAATGGTACGATGCGTTTTAGCGATATTCATAAAACGATAGAGGATATTTCACAGCGGATGCTGACTGTTACTCTTCGTACGCTCGAATCTGACGGTTTGATTGAACGGAAAATATATGGGAAGTACCTCCCCGTGTAGAGTATTATCTGACAGATACAGGAGGAACTTTGATTCCGCATATTGAAGGATTAGTAGGCTGGGCTTTGGAAAATATGGATACGATTCTGGAGCATAGAAAAGTAACTGACCGGATTATGAATAAAGTAGTGGATACTGTTCTACAAAGTATTCACTATTTTATTTCATTCCATTTCGGCGGAGTTGTATTTAATAGATTGCGCACGAAGAAGTCGTAGCGTTTATGTTCACCGAAACTTTCTCCCATAGTGTGGTGAGCACCGAATAACCACTAACTCAAAATCTTTATTGGCTTTGATCAACGCATTTGCTACCTGCATGGTAGAAGCCGGATCTACGTTATCATCCATTTCACCTACTACCAGCATTAACGGGCGACTGAGCAAGTGAGCATTCTCAACATTCGATCCTTCTTTATATTGTTCACCAACCGGATAACCCAGCCATTGTTCATTCCACCATATCTTATCCATACGATTGTCATGGCAGCCACAGGCAGAATATGCTGCTTTATAAAATTCGGGATGAAACAGTACTGCTGTCATTGATTCCTGTCCACCTGCGGAACAACCATAAATTCCGACACGATCTATGTCCATATAAGGGTACTTTTGGGCAGCGGATTTTATCCAGGCAATATGATCAGGCAATCCGGCATCTTTCAGATTCTTGTAACATACGTTTTCGAAAGTGCGTGAACGGAAAGAAGTTCCCATCCCATCTACCATGACAACAATAAAACCGAGTTCGGCAATACCACTCATAAAGTAGTTATAAGGAATAAAGGTTTTGGGTACGTATTGATTACCCGGTCCTTGATAGATATACTCCAAAACGGGGTATTTTTTGTCAGGATCAAAATTGCTGGGACGAATGATGATTCCCCACATATCCGTTTTTCCGTCACGACCTTTGGCGGTGAATACTTCGGGAGCTTTCCAGCCTTCAGCTTCCAGACGACTGATATCAGCCGTTTCAAGTGGCATGATGACTTTTCCGTTTTTGGCATCCCGGAGTACGGCCACAGGAGCTTTGTCTACCATAGAATATACATCAACTAAATATTGCATATCTTTTGAGAACCATGCATTATGCATTCCTTCTGCCGGAGTGAGACAAGTGAGATTCTTACCGTCGAAGCCGATACGATAATAACGGATCAGGTAGGGATCTTCTTTAGCTTGTACGCCATTTGCCGAGAAATAAATAAGTTGGTTGGTTTCATCTACCCGAGGATATCACGTACGTACCATTCGTTTGGTTATCTTGACGAATAGGCTGGGCCGCCGTAGTACGGTCATACATATACAGGTGGTTCCAATTGTCGCGTTCACTCATCCATATCATTCGTTTTCCATCTTGTAAAATCATGTCGGAAACGACGGAATAATTAACGTATTTGTCGCTTGTCTCTTCTATTAACGGGCGTACCTTTCCTGTTGCGGCAGAAAATTCCAATACCCGGTAGACCTGATGTCCGCGCTGATTGTATTCGAAAGTGATGGCTTGACTGTCGCTGTTCCATTCCGGGGGCCGTAATGTAATATTGTTGAGAGAATAAATCTGTCGATGGAATCACACTGTGTCCTGTTTCCACATCGTATATGCAGGGGGTATCTTGAACGGAAAAGTTCATCGCCCGGTTTGGCATACTCTTGTTTATGGAGTTTGGGTTGAAGTTGATCGCTTGGGAGGATTCCACATAATATACATAGCGTTTTTTCTACGGGACGAATTTTGCAGGAAGCGACTTTTTTGCTGTCGGGAGACCAGCGGATATAGGCTGAGTAATAATTTCCCAAAGTACCGTCCAGACTTAGCTGTTTTTCTTTTCCGGTAGCTGTTTCTTTACATATATATTATGATTCTTAATGAATGCTGTATATTTTTGTCAGGAGAGGTGACGGGAGCAGCCGTCTTTTTCATCATCTGTTTCCATCCAGTGGCGTTGTTTTGCGTGGAGTGGGCAGAGCACCTTCATCTGTCAGTTGGTTTTTTGTCGATAACATACACCCAGCGATGATTGTTGAAAACGAAACGTAGCGTATCCAGTCCGTTGTTGACAGACAGACGATCTAGATAAAGAGAAGTGGCTTCTATTTTGCGTCCCGATGCCATCACTCAAAGCTGCTGCCACGAGTTTGTGGTCAAACAAGTCTTTTCTGTTTTGAGTGTCGGCATCCACTAATACATAGATACGTCCGTCAGGGAGTATTTCGTACATACCAGAAATAATGCGTTTTACCAATCCACTTCGGATTGACATTGGAATAGAATACTTTGTTTGCACTGAATTTTTCTCCTGCTGAGTAAGCACGACGGTAATCTTCTATAGTACCTTGTGCAATGGCTATGTTTGTGCAGAAAAGCATGGCTGCTAATAGTAGGTTTTTCATGGCTCGTTAATTAATTTTGCCAACAAAGTAAACGATAATAATAAGAGAAAACAAGTGCATTGTATTATTTTTTCTATTGATTTGGATGATTGTTTGATTCTTTAGTACACCTTTTAAATTGGAGAATGACTACTTCCCTTGAAATGGAAGTCAGTGGTGTGGTGCGTGAATAGTATTCGGAAATATTTTGTTGTATTATACGGAAGAAGCTGCTCAGGAGTTTTCGAACAGTATATGTTCCCGAAGACGTGGAGAAAATACTTCTCTGATATATGTGATGCAGCAAGCTGCTATCAATTTATCCCTTTACGCCCATAAATTTGAAAGGCAGCGCTGTTTTAAAATTCTTGGCTGTATTTCCATGATACATCTCTCCATTGGCAATAGACAGTTTGAACACCGGAGCCCTTCCGATAAATCGAAATCTTTCAGATTTACCCAAAAGGTATTCGGAGTCAGACTTGATTCGAAAAAGTATCTCAGGTTCTTGCTCTCCGAAACGGTTCTCCATTGCGTAGTGGAAATCTCGGGACTTTCGGGAGTGGATATCCCAAGGAACAGAAGCATTGCGTACAACACTGAATACACTGGCAACGGCTATTCTTTTCATCATCGGTCTCGGGCAATGCGTTGATGTAGAAGCTGGCTCTGGCAAAGCGGTCGGCAGCGCGATTCGTACCGGGCAGAAAGCTCAGGCCTCCTATCGATTTCCAGTATTCGCTCAGTGCCAGTTGCTTGTTGTAAGTAGGAGAGTTGGTCATAACCTTGTATTCCTTACTATGATATACCGTGAGTTTCCCACCGATATATTCAAAATGGCACAGTCACCTGTAGCATCCGAAATAGATAAATGTAAAGTGGCCAGACGGAACCGTCCGGCATCATATCCGAAACGACCTGAAAGGTATCTTCGTCAATGTATGCTACGGCTTCTTCTACGGTGGCAAAATTGTCCAGCATATATTGCACCCAGGCTGTAATGGCAAGTCCCGGTTTATTCTTATCTCTTACGGGGTATTCGGTTTCGGGCAACCAAAGCAGATTGGCGACCAATCCCTTTCTCATTCATACCGTCCGTACTGGCGATCTCGAAAGCGGAAGTCACTACGCTACCGTATCTGGAGGTCCATTCCAGCGAGTTCTCCCGGTTTCTCCGTTCCGTTTCATCCCTCTGGGAAACACCCAAAGGTTGCTGTGCATATCTGTTTTCCAGTCCATAGAACGACCGGTTGCTACCATACCATTGCTTCCTGAATAAACGACTCTCGTACACATAATTTCGATTTTTAGTTATAGGTTTATTATTGGTTATTCATCTGTGAGATGCAACCTGTTCGGAATTCTGTCACAGAACTATCAGTCACGATAGTGAGAAGTTAACAAGAATATGCCCTTAAAGTTCAGCGTTTGTATTGATAGCGCGAGATTGCTGAGCCGGTTTTTCAAGATATACTTTCGGGAAATTGTTTATCAGGTGAATTTTTTATACCTTTTGCAAGATACTGATGAAAGGTTCAAAGTTTTAAAAAATGGAGATAAAAAAGTAATTTCAGATAAAAAAAGAGTTCCTGGAACTGTTGCTCTTGGCTGATGAACAAGAAAGTATGGTAGACCGGTATTTGAACGTGGCGATATGTTCGTTCTGTATGACAACGGATTGAAAGCAGCCTGTGTAGTAACCCGTGAAGGGGAAGGCATTTATGAAATCAAGAACATAGCTACGATCTCTTTTTTCCAGCGGCAGGGATATGGAAAACGCTTGATTCAATTTTTATTTGATCATTATCGGGGGAAATGCTCAGAATTGCTGGTCGGTACAGGCGATGTACCTTCTACGCTTTCTTTCTACGAACATTGTGGCTTCACCATTTCCCATCGGCTAAAGAATTTCTTTACCGACAATTACGACCATCCTATGTACGAAAGACGGCAAGCAACTGGTGGATATGGTATATCTGAAAAGACATTTTAGTATTTGCTTTGTGATGGAGATGGATATAAATCGGTTGGTGAAAGAGTATGGAAGCTATCAAAAGAGATTTAGGTTATCCGATTGTGTGGATGGAATAATAGAACTGTATGTTTATATTATCAATAGAAGAGCCCGTAATATTGATAGTTTCTTCATCTGAAAAGAGAGGTCTATTATTCTTACATTTATTATTTCCGTTGTTAATAAACGCAGTTTCAGTTTCTAATAAACTTTTGCACGTTTATTAGAAACGGTATTTGAGTTTATTAAAACTATTTTTTGAGTTTTGGAAGAAAATATAAAATGAATTAAGCGAAAATATAAAAAATGGGGCAATAATCATCCGACTATTGCCCCATATCATGGTTGCTCTGATATAAAAGAGATATCAGTTTATGTGTGTGTTATGTATCTATTTTTTTAATAAAACTCATTCTTTTTTAGTTTTCTTTCCTCAAAGATACAACATTAAAAGCCGTTTGTCAAGTGTTTCATAAGAAAAGCGGATTATTCACCAAATAGCTCTGATTTTATTTATAAATCATATACGGTTACAGCTATTTCTTTGGTGATAAGCTCTTCTTTTATGATTTGCTCCATAAGTTCCCACTTGCCACCTGCCAGTCCACAGCCAATGCGGGGCATATGTACACTTGCCTTGTGGTCAATTGCAAACAGGGCTACCTCCTTCAAACATTGCCGAACAGCGTCATAACGGATGGGAGGGAGTCCTTTACTGTCTTTATAAATGCCATGTTGTCCTATCATATTGGCGACATATAACTCATTTTCAACATTTACAAACTGTACAGCTCCCAAAGTAAATTCTTCCTGTGATTTGTACCACTGGCGATAGGCTTCTTCCGGCATTTTCCATTTTTAGAAAGTGCCAGTACAAACCCCTTTTCCCCATCCTCCGATATCGTTGCAAAATATGAGTAATCACTTTGACACCTGAACCAATCGGTGCTGTGGCATCTCCTTTTATATATAGTATTTCCATCGTTTTATCTTTTTAATCAAAGCAAAGATAGAAAAAAACAGAGATATGGTGAATAATAATGGAAAGTTCTTCTTTGAATGAATATAAAATTGATTATAATTAAATCAATAATGAATAAAATTAAATTCTATATTAATATTATTGATATAATCGTTTGTTTTATTCGAATTTATCTCTACTTTTGCATCATAAATGAAGATGATATGAATGAAGTAAAGAAACGGTTTACCATTGCAATGTCCATCCTGTGATGCTCCATTGAAAGTAGGGACGGTTGTTTTGTGAAGAATGCAATACGGAAGTTTGTGGCAATTTTGAATTGCCTTTACTGGCGCGCCTGTCGGAGAAAGAGCAGCAATTTGTTCTTGATTTTGTAAAGTCAAGCGGCAGTTTGAAAGATATGGCAAAGAACATAGGAGTCAGCTACCCTACAGTTCGAAATATGTTGGACGATATAATAGATAAACTAACTAAAATGGATATGTGATGAAAAACAAAGTAAAATTAATAGTGAATCCGTTTATTCGGATTGCAGGTGGTCAAAGCGTTGATATGGGGCTTTCTGGGCTTAATAGTATCTCACCTTATTGTGTTGGATATCGGGTTATCATTATCATGGTTTGCTTATTTTGGACCGGCCCCCAATCCGGCTTGGTGGTGTTATCTGGCAGAACATCTGATTGTGTGGCTGATTCCTGCACTGCTCTTTTTATCTAGGAGGTCTTTTTTTCTGTCTCATTCCCGCATTCGTGTGATAGATGTACTGGGTACTGTTTTGTTTGCTCAGCTGCCGTTGCTTGAATGAATCTGATCAGCCTGTTGCCGGCCATGCGGATGATGTCACAAATGAACATGAATATGTCTCCCGAAGAAATGCTGGCACAGCCTTATTTTATCCTGGCAATGATTCTTACACTGTTGGGATTGCCGTTTCTGATACTTACTTTGATTTGGATGTTTAATGCCTTGAAAGTGTCTTGTAACTTGAAACAATGGAAGTTATGGACAGTCGCACTTATAGGAATTATTGGTGGTGACGTCTTGTGCCGGTTCCTGATAGGATGGTTGTATTAACGGCTTAAATATAGTGACACTATCCCGTCACGATAGTGTCACTATGTCTCTGTGATAGTGTCACTATAACGAGCGGATAGTGACACTATTTTCAATCATGGTAATTATTACACCATAATTAATTTTACTCATTGAACCAGTCTATCTTCTTGGAGAAATACATTACCATTGCCAAAATGATAAATAGTCCCAAACTGCCTGCTAATAATGCAAAGGTTTCCAGTTGAATCAAAACGAAGATATAAAGGTAGAGTACACTTAATAGTCCGGACATGATCAATGACGGTTTCTTCTTTTTGGTGATTCCCAACATATATCCGCCAACTAATATAATAGTCAGTGCCGCAGATAACAAATAAGCAGGATTAAAGCCGATATGTTCGGAGAAGGAGAGCAGCAGACTATAGAACAGGCAGAGTGCTAAACCTACCAGCAAATACTGTAACGCATGAATACGGGTTTTATTCATGATTTCAGTGAAGAAAATGACGCCGAACGTCAGCAGAATAATCAGAATAGCATATTTAGCTGAACGCATGGACTGCTGATACTGCTCTACCGGTATCTTGAAGTTAACGCCGAAACTGGAGTTCTCAATATCCTTGATATTGGTATTGTTGTAATTCACCATGACCTGCGAATAGTTGCGGTTCAGATTCAGTACCTGCCACTGTGCCGAGAATTCTTTTTCTGTAATCTCGCGGTTGTTGGGCAAGTAGTTTCCTGTAAAGCTTGGAGTATTCCAGTTGGCTTTCAAATCAACACGGGTCGTTTTTCCCAGTGGGATAAAGTTGATGGACTGCGAACCTTTCAGCTTTATTTTAATCTCATAAGGCAGTTTCTTGTTCTTCTTCAGATCGGATAAGTCGGTAATGGCATGTACTCCCGTAGCGCCTATCCCTCTGTTATCCATTCCCGGTTCAAAGACGTAAACAGAATCTCCCAGCGTGATACTGATCTGCTCGCTGATGCCCCGCATATCCGTCAGGTTCAGGCAGATGGCAGCTCTGTCAAATTGCAGTTGTTCCATATCCACCCTGCTTTTTATCAGCTCTTCGGGACTGAATGAACCTTTCAAAGTCAGTTCCGACTGATACACGTTCACTTCATAAATACTTCTTTTGAGTATTTCGGTTTTCAATTGTCCATTGACCAGAAGTTCGTCCGGAAACAAGAAAAGGTCCTTGATTGATACCTTCTTTTCCCCGTTGTTCTCTGTCGTTACCGGATACTGGATATTCAGATAGGGGCCGGTAATGGTTTGGGCAAGACTCCATTTCTCGCTTACCTCATTAATTGCTTCTTCCTGCGTGCGTCCCCGCTCGGAAATAAGATCTTCGATCATGAACATCGGTATCATCAGAAGAATGATTAATCCTCCGATAATGATAACCTTGATTGTTTTAGAGAAGCGGCGGAGGCATCCCAGCGGTTGTTGTTCCTGCACTTGCTCAGTTGATTTTTCATTGAAACCGTCCATAAGATAATAGTGTTTAGTGAATTATTATGTTGACTTTAGAAAATTCTCCAGGGCTTCAATATGAGATTTGAAGGCTTCTCTGCCTTGCTTTGTGGCCCGGAAAACAGTTCGCGGTTTTCGTCCTACAAAGCCTTTGCTGCATTCGATGTAGCCGAGTTCTTCCAGCGCACGGGTGTGGCTGGCCAGATTGCCGTCTGTCAGTGAGAGTTGTTCTTTCAGAAAATTGAAATCAGCTTCCTCATTGACCATCACCATGTTGTCTGAATTAAAGAGTGTATGTGATGTACTTGAAAAAATATAAACTATATCCGGTCATTTTATTCAGCCTGTTTTCTTTTCCCCAATTGATGCACGCACAAACAGATTCTTTGTTTCTCACTATCGATCAGCTCTTTGAACGGGGCGTACAATATAGCCTGCAACTTCAGGCGGATGCAATGAAAGAATCTATGGCACAGGAACGGATACGGACTGCAAGAACTGCGCGACTACCGGAACTACAGATTGGACTGAAAGGCGGATTCGTCGGTCAACCCGTCGTTTGGGAACGGGGACTGTCCGCACCTCTCTACCCGGACGCGCCGGACTGGTCACAAAATTATGCGATTGATCTGGCACAGCCTCTCTATCAGGGTGGTAAAATCCGAAGTGCTATCCATAAGGCGGATATAGAAAAGCAAGTTGCCGAATTGCAGACTTTGACCGACCGGGCGGAGATTAAACTGAAACTGCTGAATCAGTATATGAATCTCTTCAGCCTCTTTAAGCAGCATGAGATACTGATGCGAAACATTGAAGAATCGGAACTTCGGTTGTATGATATACGGCGGATGAAAAAGGAAGGGCTGATTACTAATAATGATGTATTGCGAAGTGAGATGCAGTTGACTAACGACCGACTGTCTTTGCAGGAAACGGAAAACAGTATTGTGCTTGTATCGCAGCAACTCGATATTCTGTTGGGGCAGGACGAGAATGTATTATTGCGGCCAGATACTGCCCTGCTTTATCGAGCAGTTGCCTTGCAATCTTATGATGATTATATCGTTCAGGCTTATGCGAACAACCCGGTGATGAAATTGCTTCGTGCACAAACGGAACTGGCAAGGAATGAAATCCGTTCAACCAAGTCTTTCTCATTACCCGGTATATCGTTATATGCATCGAATACATTGGCACGCCCTGTTTCGCGTACATTGGCGGATATGTATAACAATAACTGGAATGTGGGAGTATCGGTTTCCTATCCTTTATCTTCACTGTACAAGAACAATCATAAAGTAAAAGAGAGCAAACTGATGGTGTCTTTGCGGAAGAATGAAGAAGAACAGAAAATGCAGGGAATCCGCATGGATGTACGTTCCGCATTTTTACGGCATCGAGAAGCCATGCAGAGGGTAGAGGCTTTGAAACTGTCCGTCCGGCAGGCGGAAGAAAATTACCGTATTATGCAGAACCGCTATCTGAATCAACTGGCTATCCTGACTGATTTACTCGACGCGAATTCCGTCCGTTTGAATGTGGAATTGCAGTTGGTCACTGCACGCACTCGTGTGATTTATACTTATTATCAACTTCAGAAGGCTTGTGGACGTCTTTAATAAACAGAACAGATATGGCAATTGAATGGAAAGAAAAACAGAAGAAGCTGAAAAAGCTCAGAACCCGCAATATTATTTTAAATTTGGTATGTATCTGTCTGGCAGGTTCCGGACTTTGGTGGACTGCCACTTACTTCTGGCGTTATGTGAATTACGAAGTGACTAATGATGCTTTTGTAGATCAATATGTAGCTCCTTTGAATGTCCGGGCTTCGGGTTATATCAAGGAGGTTCGTTTTAAGGAACATCAATATGTCCATCAGGGAGATACTCTGCTGGTGCTTGACAATCGTGAATATCAGATTAAGGTAAAGGAAGCGGAAGCTGCATTGTTGGATGCACATGGCTCGCAGGATGTTCTTCATTCGGGTATTGAAACTTCCCATACGAATATTGCCGTACAGGATGCCAACATCGCTGAAGCGAAAGCGAAACTTTGGCAATTGGAACAGGATTATCATCGTTTTGAACGTTTGTTGAAAGAAGAATCGGTGCCGGAACAACAGTTTGAGCAAATTAAAGCTGCCTATGAAGCGGCAAAGGCGCGTAATCAGGCACTGGTTGCTCAGAAACAGTCGGTACTCTCACAATATACGGAAACAAGTAAGAAAAAACAACGAGTGCGGAAGCCACCATTTTGCGTAAAGAAGCAGACCTGGATTTGGCTAAGCTGAATCTGTCTTATACGGTTCTCACTGCTCCTTATGATGGATATATGGGTAGGCGTACGCTTGAACCCGGTCAATATGTGCAGACGGGGCAGACTATCTCTTATTTGGTGCGTAACAAGGACAAGTGGATTACCGCTAATTATAAAGAAACGCAGATTGCTAATATCTATATTGGCCAGCAGGTGCGTATTAAAGTAGACGCAGTGCCCGGAAAGATTTTTCACGGGGAAGTTACCGCTATCTCCGAAGCGACGGGTTCCAAATATTCATTAGTTCCTACGGATAACTCCGCCGGAAATTTTGTAAAGGTACAACAGCGGATACCGGTACGGATTGAACTGGAAGATGTTTCTCCGGAAGAAATGGCACAGTTGAGAGCCGGGATGATGGTGGAAACAGAAGCTTTGCGCAAATGATAACGATGAAGGAGTTGGAAGCACCTGTCCGCCAATGGGTGCCCGATTGGCTTGGACTTATCAGTATCTTCGTCGTGATTCTTCCTGTCACTATGCTCAATGGTTCTTATACGGGTAGTATGCTCGAAGTTTCGAATACACTCGGTACGAATTCGGAAGATATAACAATGGGATATTATGCCGCTTCGGCAGGTATGGCTATCGCATACCCGATTATTCCTAAAGTCCTTGCTGCCTTTTCCGTGAAATCGCTGTTGCTGATTGACTTGATACTGCAATTCTTCCTGAGTTGGGTTTGCGCCCGTACGCAGAATGCCGATATTTTGATTGTTTGCAGTTTTGCCGTCGGCTTCTTAAAAGGATTTCTTATGCTGTGGTTTATCCGTTACGCCCAAAAGATTTTCAGCCGGAAGAATGTGCGTAGCGAGTTCTATTGTTATTTTTATCCGTTGGTTTACGGTGGGGGACAGGCTTCGATGTTGGTAACCGCTCTGTTGGCATATTATTATAACTGGAAATATATGTATTATTTTATGATGATGCTGATTTTGATAGCTATTCTGTTTGTTATCATCTGTTTCCGGCATAACCGCCCTGTTAAAGCCGTTGCCTTGTCCGACTTGCATATTCGTGAAATGTTTGTTATCTCGACCGGACTGCTGATGTTGATGTATGTTATCAATTATGGAAAAGTGCTCGATTGGATGGCGTCCGGCAAGGTATGCGCATATATCATCATAGCTCCTATGTTGATTGCCTTGTTTATCTGGTATCAGAGCCATTCGGAGAAACCTTATGTAAGTCTTGCACCCTTATTTCAGGCTAAAGCGATTGTCGGCTATTTTTATATGATGCTCGTGATGTTTTTCAGTACATCAACCACTTTGCTGACTAACTATCTGACTGTTATTCTGAAAGTAGATACTACGCATACCTATTCTCTTTATATTTATTTGCTTCCGGGATATGTAGTCGGCGCCTTTATTTGTTTCTGGTGGTTTCGCTGGCAGCGTTGGCGTTTCCGCTTTCTGATAGCGGGGGGAATGAGTTGCTTTGTGATTTTCTTCGGTATCCTGTATTTCGGCATCTCTCCGGATAGTACATATGAGATGCTCTACCTGCCTATCTTCTTTCGTGGTTTGGGTATGTTGACTTTGATTATTGCTTTTGCCCTGTTTGCCGTGGAAGACTTGAACCCGAAGTTTTTGTTGTCGAATGCTTTCTTTCTGATAATCTTCCGTTCGGTACTGGCACCTATCATGGCTACTTCTTTTTACAGCAATATGCTGTACCGTCTGCAACAAAAATATATGTATTCTTTGTCGGAGACTATCACGACTGCCGACCCGCTGGCTGCGTCACGGTATAGCCAATCTTTGAACAACGCACTGGCGCAGGGGCACGGAAATGCCGAGGCGGCACAACTGGCAACTAATTCTTTATATACCACCTTGCAACAGCAAAGTCTATTGCTCGCACTGAAAGAAATACTGGGCTATCTGCTGGTTATATCAATCATCATTGCTGTTGTTTCCCGTTTTATTCCGTTCCATAAGACACTCCGTGTCACATTTAAAAGAACAGGCGACGATATGGTTTAATTTGTCCTTCGCGGATTTTGATGAATGGTAATGCAATGATTGTTAGTGATTTTTTATATCTTTATGGCAAAATCTAAAATATGGAGACAAAGAAAGGCTTTCTCGAACTATTGTTCTTGACTGATGAGCAAGAATATACGATTGATCGATATTGGGAACGTGGTGGTATATTCGTTCTTTTACTATTTATATTGTCAGTACTGCCATATTCATCGAAAGCCCAGATGTCGTCTGATAGCCTCGTCCAAAAAATAGCCGGATATATCGATGCTATACAGAATTTTGGGGATGTACTGCCGCAAGAAAAAGTCTATTTACACTTTGATAATACCAGTTATTATCAGGGAGATCCTATTTGGTTTCAATGCTATGTCGTCACACCCGGACTGAACCATCCGACGGAGCTAAGTAAAACACTCTATGTAGAATTGTTGAATCCTGGTGGTGAGATAATTTCAAAACGAGTATTACCTATACGGAACGGTCGTTGTCACAGCAGTTTCGAATTGACGCAACTTCCTTTCTATTCCGGTTTTTATGAAGTCCGTGCCTACACGAAATATATGTTGAATTTTGGGGAGGAGATTATTTTCTCACGCGTTCTTCCTGTTTTTGATAAACCTGCTAATCCGGGTGAATATAAAGAGAAAAATATACAAAAGTATGCGGTTTACAAGTATCCGCAGACCAGAAAGAAAGCAATGAAGGCAAAAAAGGTTAATTTAAAGTTCTTTCCAGAAGGAGGAAATTTGGTAAAAGGTGTTCCTTCACAGGTTGCTTTTGAAGCAACTGATGCTTACGGAAATCCCATAACGCTCTTTGGTAGGATTATCAATCGGAGAAAAGAAGAAATCGGTCATTTTGCCACTATACATGAAGGGCGGGGCGTATTTACTTATATACCTACTGGTGAAGACGCTGACAAAGCCGAAGTGGAGCTTGGTGGAAAGAAGTATCGTTTTGACTTGCCGGAGGTCCGTTCGCAAGGGTATGTATTGCACGTTGATAATCTTACCTCGGAAGATAGTATAGCTGTCAGTGTACAGAAAAATACATATACACCATCAAACTTATTAGGCTTGGCTGTGATTGCTCATGGAAAACTATTAAATTCTTGTCTGTTAAATGTGGGGAAGAACACTCCTGTCTCCTTCAAACTCGACAAATCGGAATGGACACCGGGAGTAGTACAACTTGTATTATTCGATACTGCGGGACAGATCATTGCCGACCGTCTTGTCTTTACGCGAAAACCGGAACTGCTGGTAGTTGACGTACGCAAAAGCAAAGAAAGTTATCAGCCGTTTGAACGTGTCACGTTAGATTTTTCAGTTCGTGATACGACAGGTAATCCTGTGAGTACTCCTATGTCAGTTTCTATACGTGACGGGTGGGAGGAAGTGGAAAGTCGTCATTCTATGTTAGTGGATTTATTGCTGATGTCGGAGATTAAAGGGTATGTTCACCGACCGCTTTACTATTTCGAGGTGAATGACATGGAGCATAGGTTGGCTTTGGATTGCTTGTTGATGGTTCAGGGATGGAGACGTTATAAATGGAAGTACGCAGCGGGTGTAGAGCCATTTGAATTAAAATATATGCCTGAACAGGGAATAGAAGTGCATGGACAAGTCGTCTCATTCGTTAGGGGTAAACCAAAACCGAATATGCAAGTGTCTTCTTTCTTAGCGAAACGGGGAGAAGAGGAAATTTCATCCGGAATGACTTCATTCGGTCTTCTCGAAACGGATAGTTTGGGGCGCTTTGCCTTCATTACCAATATCGAAGGCAAATGGAATCTGATTCTTTCGGTGATGGAGAAAGGGAAGAAGAAAGATTGCCGGATTATACTTGATAGAGTTTTTAGCCCTCAACCCGTAAGGTATTTGGCAGGTGAAATGCAAGTTAGCGTTTCCGGAAGGGACACTTCGGAATTTGAACAGGGACTTCAAAATGACACCGTTGTTATGAATGATGTAGATTACAATCGTTTTATGGATGCCTATGAAGATTCGTTGGCGCGACGGGGCATACAGGAGAAGAATCACCGGTTGGGTGAGGTTGTTGTAAAAGCGAAGAAATGGAGTCGCGAGAAAGACATTTTCGAAAATCGTTCTAAGTCGGTTGCTTATTACGATGTGTCTTCGGAAATAGATGATATTCAGGACAAGGGGGATTATGTAGGCGATGATATTCATGAATTGTTGATTCGTATGAACCGGAATTTTATACGTAGGGTTGATCGTAACGGCGAATGGCTACAGTATAAGGGGCGTTCTCCTTTGTACGTTATCAATTATGAACAGACACAAGCTACTGAAATAGATCAGACCAGATATCAGACACTCCGCTTGGAAGCTATCAAGTCGATTTATATCAATGAGGAATTGTCGGCAAAGTGTCGTTATGCAGATTCACGAATGTCTCCATTGGAAGTAGACGAAATGTACAGTTGTGTTGTTTTTATTGAAACCTATCCGGAAGGAGAGATTTCCGTGAAGGGTGGGAAAGGAGTCAGAAAGACTTGGTTGGAAGGTTATAACAAACCGGCTGAATTTTATCACCCTGACTATTCCATATTGCCGAAAGAAGAAGATTACCGACGGACATTGTATTGGAATCCCGAAGTCTTGCCGGACAAAGCGGGTAATGCCCGCGTGAGCTTCTATAATAATGGCCGTTGTCGGAAGTTGAAGATAACAGCCGAAATGATTGCAGCTGATGGAACGATTGGGATGTTCAATGAGTGACCGTAGAACAAAGAAAGAGTTGCTATCCGGTTCAATACATTATTGAATGGGGATAGCAACTCTTTTTATCTATATCGGTGATCTTTTTATAAAGTAACGCCTGTCTTGAAGATAGCTATTTCGCGATAACCTTTCTTTTCATTGTTAACGAATTCACCGCTCGCCACTTTGATAATGTAGTCGACGAAACGTTCGCAAGTCTTTTCCATCGGTTCGTTTTCAAGGATAACGCCGGCGTTGAAGTCAATCCATCCCGGTTTGTTCTTCGCTAGATTTGAATTGGTGGAAATCTTCATTGTCGGGACAAAGGTACCGAAAGGCGTGCCACGTCCGGTAGTGAAAAGTACCATGTGACATCCGCTTGCAGCAAGGGTAGTGGCTGCAACCAGGTCATTGCCCGGAGCAGAAAGCAGGTTGAGTCCTTTCTTCTGTAAACGTTCGCCGTAAGGCATCACGCCGGATACATAGCTCTTTCCGCATTTTTGGGTACACCCTAGTGCCTTTTCTTCCAGAGTGGAGATACCACCGGCTTTGTTGCCCGGAGAAGGATTTTCACCGACAGGCTCTCCGTGTGACAGGAAGTATTCTTTGAAGTCATTAATCAGATGTACTGTCTGTTCAAACAAGCCTTCGTCTGAGCAACGGTTCATTAGGATGGTTTCTGCACCGAACATTTCCGGAACTTCAGTCAATACGCTTGTACCTCCCTGTGCAATCAGGAAATCGGAGAACATACCCAATAGCGGGTTTGCTGTAATGCCGGAGAAACCATCGGAACCACCGCATTTCAATCCCACACGCAGTTCGGACAAAGGAACATCGGTGCGTTCGTCTTTAGAAGCCTTTGCATATAAATCACGCAGGATTTCCATTCCTTCTTCGTATTCGTCACCTACCTTTTGAGTAATCATGAATTTGACACGGTCTCCATCATATTCACCTAGAAACTCACGGAATACATCCGGCTGGTTATTCTCGCATCCCAAGCCTACTACCAATACAGCACCTGCATTGGGATGAAGCACCATGTCACGAAGAATCTTTTTCGTATTTTCGTGGTCGTCACCAAGTTGTGAGCAACCGTAGTTGTGTGGGAAAGCAACGATTGCATCCACGCCTTTTCCTGCTGTTTCACGGCGCAGTCCTTCTGCCAGTTGTCCGATGATACCGTTTACGCAACCTACAGTCGGGATAATCCATATTTCATTTCTTACGCCGACATCGCCATTCTTGCGGCGGTAGCCTTTGAAGGTTAAGTCTTTATGAGGAATATCCAAAGAAACCTGAATCGGGTTGTAAGTGTAATCCAACAATCCGGCGAGGTTGGTTTTGATGTTCGTTTCGTTCATCCAGTCACCCTGTTTCTTTGCCATTCGTGCATGTCCGATAGGATAACCGTACTTGATTACATTTTCGCCTTCAGCAAAATTCTTCAATGCGAATTTATGTCCGGCGGGAATGTCTTCGTTCAATGTAATCTCAATGCCATCTACAGAAAGATACTCTCTTGCCGGGAGGTTAACAATGGCAACGGCGACGTTGTCGGCAGGATTAATTCTTAAATACTTTGTTTCCATGTAATGTACTTGTATAGTTGGATTTTTGTTGTTATTTGCTATGGTAATAGTCTATTGTTTCTACCGTTAGCAGGTCGATGGGCATATAGTTAATGCAAGTCACTTCTTTTTTGAAAATAAGGTGATCGCAAAGGGCTTTGATGCCATTGGCGCCTTGCAGTTCCGGTTGCTGGGCGATGAGGAAAGAGATGCTTCCTTCTTTCAGACAGGCGACATTCCGGTCCAAAAGGTCATAGCCTATCAGATTGAAATCTTTCTTTCCGCGACTTTGCAGGTATTCGCCGATGATGTAGGCTTTAGAGTTGAAAGTAATTCCGTTCTTAACTGTCGGGTAGGTACGGAAGAATTCATCCAGCATCTCGTTATCTTCGTCATTGCGTTCGGCGTGCAAGTCGAGCTCTAATATATTACAAGACGGATGATGTTCTTTCATGTACTGTCTAAAACCGATTTCTCTGTTCTCTTGTTGGTTGGAGCCCACAATTCCTTCATGTATCTTGCGGAAAATAACGATTTCCTTCTCGTCGCGTGCAAGCAACATTAGCATACGGGCGGCAAAGTATCCGCTTTGGCGTGAGTTCTGACCGAAGAAGGCGAGGGGAGGCACGTCTTTGATATTTGAGTCTATATATATATAAGGTATATCCAATGCCTGCAACTGATCGGTGAATCCTTTCGTATATTGCGGAGCGGTGGGGGCCACCATAACTCCGTCCGGTTGAAGAGTGATAATCGTTTCGCTGGCATCAACAAACGAATGATAGTCGTATGGATCGTAATAGTTGATTTTTACCGAGGTATTGAAATCCGAATAAGTGGCAATAGCTTCGTGGATACCCAGTTCTACGGCTGTCCAATAGTCACCTTCCAAATGCTCCGGCAAAAGACAGATAAATGTATATTTCTTTATTGGATGCAAGAGCACTGGCATACATATTGGGCTGATAGTCAAGCTGCTTCAAGATTTCTTCTACACGTTTCTTGCTGGCTTCCGATACTCCGCTACGTCCGTGGATAACGCGGTCTACTGTTCCCACAGACACGTCTGCTAAACGCGCGATGTCTTTAATTCTGATCCTTTCGGGCAATTTATTCATACGATAACCTTATTTATATAGGTTTTTGTGCTCGCACACAATAATAATCTAAATATTTTCGATACAAATATATAACAATTTTTGTAATTACGAAAATTGTTGTATCTTTGTGCCCGCACACGAAAGGTGCTGCATACTATCCTATTTATGGATTAATAGTCATTATATCAGTGTGTTAAGCTCGAAAATTAGCTAAAAATGATAAATTGAAACTTCATAATATTAATAACTTAGAATTTAAAACATAAGATTATGGGAAAGAAAGTCGTTACATTAGGCGAAATCATGCTTAGATTGTCAACTCCGGGCAATACTCGTTTTGTTCAATCTGACTCTTTTGATGTAGTATATGGTGGTGGAGAAGCTAACGTTGCAGTGAGCTGTGCCAACTACGGACATGATGCCTATTTCGTAACAAAATTACCGAAACATGAAATCGGACAGTCTGCTGTGAACGCATTGCGTAAATATGGCGTAAAGACAGACTTTATTGCCCGTGGTGGCGACCGCGTAGGTATCTATTACTTGGAAACCGGTGCATCTATGCGTCCTAGCAAGGTGATTTACGACCGTGCCCACTCTGCAATTGCTGAAGCTGATGCTGCGGATTTCGATTTTGATGCAATCATGGAAGGTGCTGACTGGTTCCACTGGTCTGGTATCACTCCGGCTATTTCTGACAAGGCTGCCGAGTTGACTCGTCTGGCTTGTGAAGCTGCCAAACGTCACGGCGTAACTGTTTCTGTTGACTTGAACTTCCGTAAGAAACTTTGGACGAAAGAAAAAGCTCAGTCCATCATGAAACCGTTGATGCAATACGTAGACGTTTGCATCGGTAACGAAGAAGATGCCGAACTCTGTTTCGGTTTCAAACCCGATGCTGACGTTGAAGCTGGCCACACAGATGCTGAAGGTTACAAAGGTATCTTCCAGCAAATGATGAAAGAATTCGGATTCAAATATGTAGTTTCTACTTTGCGCGAATCTTTCTCTGCTACGCACAACGGCTGGAAAGCTATGATCTACAACGGTGAAGAATTCTATACTTCAAAACGTTATGATATCGATCCGATCATTGACCGTGTAGGTGGTGGTGACTCTTTCTCCGGTGGTATTATCCATGGTTTGATGACTAAACCTAATCAGGGTGCTGCCCTTGAATTTGCAGTTGCTGCATCTGCTTTGAAACATACTATCAATGGTGACTTCAACCTTGTTTCTGTAGAAGAAGTAGAAGCATTGGCTGGTGGTGATGCAAGCGGCCGCGTACAGAGATAAAGAGATAAGTTGAAAGTTTAAAAACAATTCATTTAAAATAAGAAATTAAGATGGCAAAATTCGATAAAATAGCCGTATTGAATAAAATCGGCTCTACAGGTATGGTTCCTGTATTCTATCACAAAGATGTGGAAGTGGCAAAGAAAGTAGTAAAGGCTTGTTATGACGGTGGTGTTCGTGCTTTCGAATTCACAAACCGTGGTGACTTCGCACAAGAAGTATTTGCTGAAATCGTTAAGTTCGCAGCAAAAGAATGTCCTGAAATGGCAATCGGTATCGGTTCAATCGTTGATCCGGCTACTGCTGCTATGTACCTGCAGCTAGGTGCTAACTTCGTGGTAGGTCCGTTGTTTAATCCTGAAATTGCTAAGGTATGTAACCGTCGTTCGGTAGCTTATACTCCGGGATGCGGTTCTGTATCAGAAGTAGGTTTTGCGCAGGAAGTAGGTTGCGATCTTTGCAAAGTATTCCCGGGTGATGTTTATGGAACTAACTTTGTAAAAGGCTTGATGGCTCCGATGCCATGGTCTAAGTTGATGGTAACAGGTGGGGTAGAACCTACTAAGGAAAACCTGACTGCATGGATTAAAGCCGGTGTATTCTGTGTAGGCATGGGCTCTAAACTGTTCCCGAAAGATAAGGTAGCAGCAGAAGACTGGGCTTATGTAACTGCAAAATGTGAAGAAGCTCTCGGTTATATTGCCGAAGCTCGTAAATAAGATTAGAGAGCGAAAGCTATCTATAATAAAAAGAGGTTGATGCGACAGTCTCTTTTAAAATATGCCTCGAGGGTTAGTTAGTTTAGTTAGTATATGAGGCATATTTTCATTTTGTTTAAAGGTGTTTAAAGGGGATAGGCCATCGGAATGAGTGACTCATTTCGATGGCTTGTTTTTTGTTACTTTTCATTAAGAATGATGAGGCAATCGCATTTTGATGACACGCCCGACAATAAGAGCTATAATATAGAATACGGCAAAACCGATAATAGAAAAAACGAATGGCTTTTGTTCATTGAAGGTACGTCGTGGAGGAATGACAGTGTAAGTTTCTGACGTAACCTGATTGGTTGGCTGTGTGGCAGGAGAGACCTTTAGTGTTGTTCCTGTTGTTTCCATTTGACAGCTATCTGTTGCAGATATTGTATCCTCTGTTATTTCTGTAAACATATCTTTTTCCCTTTTTATTTGTATCTGAATTCTTGTAATTGTTATCAGTTATAACATAGTACATAGACTTTTGTTTAAGGGAGCAAAGATTGTTGCAAAGGTAATTAAAAAAGTAAATGATGAATCAAGGGGAGGCATTCTTTTTAAAAGATTTGATGTAGGTCAATTTTTAAGGCCTTTCTTTCTTGTTGTCTTTTGATAAGAGTGCCATGTCGTGTGAGTTCTTTAGAGAGTTACACGGATAATATTTGTAGGCATTATCCGTGTAGTAGTGTTAGAGTAACAATTATTCGGGTACGTAAATTATTTCCCCGTTATCCAATTCATAGGCGATACCGACTTTCTTGCCACGTTTCCCTTCTTTTTTATCCTGGTCCTCCGAAGGAGTATACCGATTGATTTTTTCTCCTTCTTTGGTGATGATTTCCATATTTTCCTTACCTGGATTTTTCACCATGGTGAAGTCTTCTTGCGAGAATACCTCAGTCATGTTGTAGCGGCTGACAAGGGCAACCATTAAAGCTACTGCAAATACCATAGCAACGTCAAACAAGTTGGATACTACGCTGATGGGGTCGGAGTCTTCTTCTTTTCGTAATAGGTTATGTTTCATTTCTCAGTAGTTTTAGTAGTACGGTTTTCGTTCAGAAGTTCAGCGATAAATTCGAGATTGGTCATATCTTGCAGATACCAACGTTGCTTAACCTGCTGTGTGAGAAACCCGACGGCACCTGCTACCAATCCGACCACGGTCGTGGCAAAGGCAATCTGCATATTATAAGCCATGGAAGCAATATCTCCGCTTGCCAGTCCGGCCAGGGCAGGGCCCATTGGAATCAAAGTACCCATTAATCCTAAGATAGGACCTAGTTTGGTCAACGTTTTTGAGATTGCAAGGTCTTTGTCGGCTGCAATCTCAAAGTTAGCCAATAAACGTTGTACTTGTGCGGGAGTGTCACGGGCATCCAGTACCTGACGCATATACATAATAACGAGTGAACGCGACTTTTCCGGTAACTTGGAATTTAGTTCTCCTACTGTTTCAGAAGTTAGTTTCCCCAGTTCATTGCGGAGCAAAGCTTCTGTTTTGCGAATGGACATATACTGTCCGTAGAAACTGCCTGCAAGTAACAGTGCCCGGCAGAAGAGAATGATTAATAATACGATGACAGGAACAAGTAATCCTGTTGAAATCCAATATAAAATATCTGATATAAAGTTCATTGTTGTTGATTATTTAATAGGTAATTGATTCTTTTTATTGCTTCATGCTTTTCTGTTTGTTTCTGTTCCGAAAGTTCCACCAGACAAGACCGATGATTCCACCGGCCAGAGTGATAACCAAAACGCCTGCCAGTGCTTGCCAGTCTATTTCGCTGACACCTGTCGCCGAAGTTCTTCCGTTGACGGTGGCTACAATTCCTAGGATAGCTACCAGTGCATTAGTGAGGAAGAACAATTCGAGGCGTAATTCCTTCTCCGGTAACAAATAGAGCAATAAATATCTGCCGGAAGGAATTGCTATCAGGATAAAACCGGCATAACTCCAGGCTATTGTCTGAAAGGAAATGCCCGGAAAGGCGAATATCAGGTATATTAACCCGCTGAATAGAACCGGGAAAATCAATAATCCAGGAAACCAGCGGAGAAAGCGTACATCACAATCATACGAGGTTTGACCGGATAATCGTTCGCCACGTGGACAGCCAGCATGGCGTAAGCCATTTGCACGCAGACCTCCACACTAAGCAATACAGCTGTATCCAACATCAAAGGTTGATTACTAAGCCAATTTGCTATCTGGGTTTTAGACTGTTCAATAGCATACGGCCACATTAATCCGGCAAACGCAGCGCAGATAGCGGCGATAACACACACCGCTATTACTTTCCAAAATGTTTGCTTCAGCAGAAAATTAAATGCTGTCAGAAGCATAAGTACAAGGACAACTGTATTCATTTTTTTTGCTAATTACAAATTATGAGTTACAATTACATTTGGCTGCTTTTACGGCGTTTGCGTACAAAGAGGATTAAAGCAAGTAGGACAATGATAACAGCAATACCGACAGCTACATTGCTTAATGTATTTGTTTGTTCTTCAGTGGTCTGGTTCATTTCTTCTTTTTTCATCACTACTCCTTTGTCATTTCCGCTTGCTTTTGCTTCACGGATTTTGGAGATATTCTCTTTGTATTGTGCTGCTGTTGGCGCATCTGCTTTAGAAGCAATATAATCGCGTAGTTTTGCATTGTCGCAGACGAAGCCCGAACAGGACGGACGATAATTGTTGACTATCTCCGTATGTAACTTACTCAATTCTGCTACTTGTTCTTCGCTGGCTTTCCATAATCCTTTGCGGGCACTTTCGAGCATGACAGCCGTCATTTCCTCGAGAGCGGCAGGATTCTGTTGTTCAAAGTATTTCTTTACTCCCAGGTTAAGCTCGTCTTTTACATATACATTATAGATATTATCCCAAAGTTCTTTATCAATGGCGGCAGGTTTCATCACATTCCAACCGTAAGTGTTGGTGATAACTTCTGCAAATTCACTTGCGGAAGAAGCTCCTCCTTTCATTTTCTCTTTAATATAGACCGGATTGAGAATAGTCGTACGACTTTCTACACCGACAGCTTCTTTAAGTTCCTGCATTTTCATGTTATTACGATTGCGATAGTCGCTGAGGTAAGCGTCCGGATCTTTACCGGTCACATTGCGAACGGCAAGATTCATGCCTCCCATAAACTCGTATACATGGTCAAGGCTTAAGGCACCCCAGGTATTACTTTGTCGTGGTTGTACTACTACATCTGTACGTGTCAATGCTGCTTCAAAAGCAAATTTTTGGAAAACTTCCCAGTTCTTTTCACTACCGTAATAAGCTCCCATATTATTGAGATAGGTAGTAGCAAGTTCCGATTCATTTTCCCAACGGTCACCGGATTCCACCATTTCCTGAATACCGGTACCGTACATACCGTTTATTCCTCCGAATATGCGGAAAGTTGAAATCTCCCGGGCGTCTTTCGGGCTCAATCCTTTTCTGTCAATACCCGTTCAGCCTCAATTACACTTGTCGCTACTTGGTTCTCGTATTTATCATCTTTGGCACCGGCAGCCATTTCTACCGCACGGTTAATCAGGAAAAGACGGGAGGCGGCAAGGTCACGAAGTTGTCCGGAGGTCTGAACTACCACATCAATACGCGGACGACCCAGTTCTGCCGAAGGAATCAATTTTAAATCGCTGACACGGCCGAAAGCATCACGAACAGGTTCTACACCAAGCATATAAAGGACTTGAGCAATCGTTGCTCCCCGGTCTCGATGAACTCGGAGGACCAGAGTGTATAGCTTACTTTCCGTGGTATAGAATCGTTATGACGTTGTTTGTACGTATCAATCGTTTGTTTGGCTAAAGCAATCCCTTTTTCCCATGCCGATTCAGTAGGAGTCGCTTCAGCGTTGATAGCGTACATATTGCGTCCGGTAGGCAATGTATTCGGATTAGCTATGGGGTCACCTCCCGGGGTAGGGGTGGTGTAGCCTCCTTTCAATGCATTCATCAGACTAGCCAGTTCTTCTTCAGGACTTGTCAAAAGTGCATTTTTATAGTTTCCTATATTCTTAATAGTGCGTTCCACTTCTGTGACTGCCAAAGAAAACTCTATATCTTCTTTGCTATACTCTTTAGGAGCTTTTCCCGGATCCATGTTAGTGCCCATTTTCTTCATGGCTTCTTTCATGCTTTTTTGCTTCCATTTTCCCATGAAGGGACTTTTTTTTCCACTTTGCTGTGCAGGATGTCCTCCCATTTTCTTGTTCTTATCATCTTTATCTTGTTTTTGGCTGCGGCAGCCATCATCATCATCGCCATCATTCCTTTCGGAGCATTCCGGTCAGCTTCTATTTGGCGTGCTTTATTGCCAGTTCCTGAGGAGTAATTCCGGCAGTGCGGCAGATCAGTTCGTCTGTTGCCTGTGCAGGATTGGTTATCAGCTTTTCTACTAACTGGCGGGCAGGATTTAGATATTGCTGTGTAAAAAGACTCCGGTGTTTGTTGATAGTGTTCGTAGCTTTTCCACGTTGCTTGTCAAGAGCCAAAAGGCTGTATGCGATAGGTTCTGTTGCCATTGCGTAGACAGAAGAAGTAATCCGTTCCGGTTCATAGGGAACCCCCATGGTATAAAGCTGTCCGGTGATTTTTTCCGTGGCCAATTCTTCGGCGAAGTTTTCTATACGGGCGATTTCATCCTCTGTATAAGGCTTGTTGGTGATGCTGTCCAGACCTAAATCCCGGTGGATTCCCATTTTTACTGTCAATGTTTTGATGGCCAGCGATTCCTGCTCTTTATTCTCTTTTGCGGAGTTATTGTAAATCTTGATTTTCTCCATCAGGTCACGGTAGATGCCCCGTACACTGCTTTCGAGGAAAGGAGGTGTAAGGTAAGATTGCAAGGTCGCATACGAACGGCGTTTTGCCATCATTCCTTCACCTACATTTCCGATAGAATAGAGATAAAAGTGAGGAACAGTTCCGACCAGACGGTCCGGCCAGTCATTGCTGCATAGGGCAACTTGTTTTTTAGGAGTGAATTCCAAACTGCCATGTGTTCCGAAATGAATGAGTGCATCAGCTTTGAAACCGTGCTGCATCCATAAATAAGAAGCGATATAAGTATGCGGAGGAGCAGCGTTCGTTCCATGAACTACCTGAAAAGAATTGTCTCCACTTCCTGCTGCATTCTGTGGCATTAACACGATATTACCGAACTGTAACCGGGCTACGCCCAAACATCCGTCCGAAGTGACCATATAGTTTCCGGGAAACTCTCCGTCGGCAGCAACGACTTCTGCATATTTTTCAGGACGAAGCGATTCTTTCACCCAGCTTTCATACTGTTCTTTGGTGATCAGTTCGGGATGTCCGTTTTGCAAGAAGTCGTTGAAAGCTCCTCTGCATAAGCGTTGAATACCGCCCCCTGGGCTTGTATCATTTTTGCAAGTTCTTGTGCATTGGCAGGAAGTCCTGACACATTATAACCTTCCTGTTTCATGCGAAGCAAGAGATTGTAGAGCGAAGGTACTACTTCCATTCCGGCAGCCGTCAAGGCATTTTGTCCCGGTCCTTTGTAATAGTAGATAGCAACCTTTTTGTCTTTATTAGGCTTTGTTTTCAGATTCAGATAGTTGTTGATAGTGGAAACGAATGTTTTCAGTCGTTCGGGAATGGCGTATGAGTGGCGTAATCCTTCTTTGTCTTCATATTGTGCAAAAAGGGCAAAGGGGCGGATAGCGCCATCTATTTCCGGTGTCACAATGCTTTGTGACATAAAACCACCGGACATACCCAACGGATCGTTTTCCCATTCATCCACAAGGCTGTTGATCGTGAGTGGGGCAAAAAGCAGAATATTCTTAGTTTTCAGATAATCTACCATTCTATCCCCCATGCGTCCGTGAGCCATATTAATAATAGCGTCAGGCTGCACTTCATCAATAAACGACATGAATCTTGTCATTGACTGAACCGGATAAACGTTGTAGCCTTCTTTTTCGAGAGCTTTGATGAGGTCGGTAGCATCTGCCATTTGTCCGGTAATTATAATTCTTCGAGCTCCTTCTTTGTAGAGGTTGTTGTCTTTCATAAATTTCTCATAGTCGGTAACTGTGAGAAATTCCAGCTCATCGTCCGGATTACTGATTCCGGCATGATACAACATATCGCTCGGCCTTTCTACCGGGTCTTCCATTTCAGTTGTGGAATATGTTTTTCCATCAATGGCTTTACGGATGTAGTTCAACATATTCCTGTAGTTTGTTTTTCCGCCATTGCTCAGATAGCGGCGTATCAGATTCTGTTGTACACTATCGAGGTTACAGATATTGTTGGTAGGATTGGTGGCCATTGATGTGTACACAGGGACACCTTTGTCTGCTGCCTGCTGTATTTGCTGACGCTGTTCTTCAACGATACGCAGTCCCATGCCGTTAACAAATACCATATCATAATTTGACAGGCGGTCGAGGTTGGCAAGCGATACTTCGCTGAGTTTGATGAATGAATTGTCATTTGCTTTCGATATGCTTCCCTGCTGTATGGTCTGGAAGTTGACGAAAGCAATCTTTGTGGCGCTGAACCAGGCATTCCAGATAGATATGCCTATCAGGACGGCTGCAACGATGCACACACCTAAGATGATTTTACTTTTCTTTTTCATTTCTCTTATTTTTAGCTTTGTATGTAGTTTTATTGTTGTTTATTTTTTGAAGAACCGATCTATATCCAACGAAAGACCTAGTGTCAGATTAGCTCCTGTCGTAGTGGGTGAATTGAAATAATAATAATCCGGTACATAGTTAAACAAGTTATTAATAGCCAGATTCATATTCACACCTTTGAATACTCCCACCGAGAAGGTTAAATCCCAAATCATATATCCCGGGTACGTAACAGCAGTGCTTCCGGCAGCAGGGTTGTTGAAGCTATCGTTGTATACGTTTGTTTTTACTTCTGACAAGATGCGTCCGTTGAGTGAATAATTGAAATCTACTTTATCTAGGTTTTCGCCCCAGTCTACTCTTACAGTTGCCGTATGCGGGCGCGTATCTGTGAATTTTTTCTGCCCGTCACGCATAAATTCATGGATGTAAGTGTATGACATACGAAATCCTAATCCACAGGGGTATTTGGCAGAGATGTTAGCGTCCACTCCTGCAATGTCCACTTTGTCGGTATTGGTATATATTTGTCCTTTGGGATCATCGCTGTAAACTGTGTTAATACGGTTGTGTACCAGATTATAATATCCTGTTACAGAAAAAATTGTAACGGTTTTTTGTGTACTCGGCAGACAGGGAGAAGTTGTGGCTTGTTTCTGATTTAAGATCAGGATTTCCATAAATCATCATCATGTTTGCCATATTGAACACCATATACATTTCTTTTAAAGTCGGTGAGCGGAATCCTTGTGAATAAGAACCTCTCAATGAACAGTTACCAATCTTATACATCATTCCCAAATGCGGGGATAAATGACGAACATTGGAATCGGAGAAATAATCGAACCGTAATCCGGCGATTACATTTAGTCTTTCAGTCGGATTCCAGTCGAATTGTCCGAAAGCATCTGCTGTATGCATGATATAGTTAGCGTTATCAGTGAATTGGTAAGACATCAGATAATCGCGCAGGTAGTCGGCTCCGACAGTCAACGTATGCTTTTCATTGAAAGTGTAATTATAAAGAGCGTGTACATTATGCTGCACATTGCTATAATCACGTACATCATTTTTATAGAGTACCTGGTAATCACTTTTGTCATATTGGTCGAAAGTGTAACCGACTTCAAGATTACTTAATGTGTTGAATGTATAATTTGCTTTTAGCCCACCGTTGAAATCCCGGTATCTGTCTTGAGTGTCTCCCGGTTTATTACGTTCACGGAAATAATACCCAGCTCTTGCGGTCAGTTTAAGTGTTTCCAATGGGTGATAGATCAGCCGTTCCTTGAAGTTCCATACTCGGCTTCCGAATACAGTTGAGAAATCTCCCAGATTATCTACGCCATACGTATCTACATTATTATATTGTACATTGGTCAGGCTGTTGAATTTACCTGCATTGAATCCCACAGTACCACCATATCGATGGTCATTGTGCTCGGAGAAGCGTGAATTAAGATTTAAATTCCATGGGTCATCCGATTCGCGTGTAATGATGTTGATCACCCCTCCGATAGCGCTTGAACCGTAAAGGGTGGATGCTGCACCTTTCACAATCTCGATGCGTTCTACATTATCAAGGTTCAGACGGTCGTAGTCTACGTTATTTAGCGTTTCACCGGCCAAACGTTCCCCGTCTACAAGAAATAATACAGAGTTTCCGCCGAAGCCTTGCATATTGATAGAGGTTTGCTGGTCCATAGCAAAAGTGAATTCAATGCCGGGAAGTTCAGTCTTTAACAAGTCGGCTACATTATTGGCATTTACCTTTTTAATATCTTCCGAGGTAATCACCCGTGTAATGATAGGTGCATCTTTCAGCAGTTTGGGAGTACGGGTACCGGTAACTACTACCGTTCCTAAGTCAAATTGATCTTCGGATAGACGGAAACTTAGTTTTTTGTTTTCGTCCGTTGTGAATTTCTTTTCTGCTGTTTGATAACCTACGTAAGAGGCGGTAATGATATACACGCCAGTTCCGGGGAGTTGTAATGTATATGTGCCGTCGGATGTGGTGACGGCTCCGGTTCCTTTACCTTTGATAGAGATCGTTGCACCGGGAAGGGGTTCCCCGTTTGTATCAGTTACACGTCCGCTGACATAATTACTGGATTGTTGTGCAAATGTGGAGCAAGTTGCTATAAAGGAAAATAATAATATTATAAATGTAGGTTTCATTCTTTGTTATTGTTTTCTTAGTTATTTTCTTCGAAATCAAATGGATATAGGAAGTCGAAGTCGATATATCCCTTTATACCTTTGGCATTGGTATAGTTGGTAAAACGAATGGCTGCATAGGTGTTGTCTTTCAGTCGTATCAGGTAGACCTGATTGGACATTGTGTAGATAGGTGGCATAGTCGAAGTATCTACATTCAGCCAGGTGGATAGGACACTGTTATAATAAGAGTCGGTATAGACAATGTTTCCTTCCATCATGCCGGACATATCAATAGCAATTTTGTCCGTTGTCCATTCATCTTTAACAAAGTCTTTGTCATCAGGCAATTTTCCGTTTGCTTTCAGGGCATCAAAACTTGTGTAGCTCGTTTGGTAAGCTGCCCCTTCATTCGTTTTTATATCATAGCGATGAATGGCGATATCCCAATTATCGGGTATTTCGCTTTCATATTCTTTCCCGATTTTGACTGTGGTAACTTTACGACCGGAAAAATCAATATATGCCCACTCTGTGTACTCAACAGTTTTGATTTGTGAGAAACTATTTTCTTTGATTTCCATTTCAGTTTCTGTGGGGCGTCATAAATATTCTCAAATAATCCATTACAAGCTGAGAGCGACATAGCCGCTCCCAGTATCATTGTATATTTAAAAATAGTGTTATTGCTTCTTTTCATTTCTTTCATTTAGATTGTTTATTCTGCACTTGCTGTATCACTTCCTGTAAATACTGTGGAAATAGCTATCGGCATACTACCTGGCTTGAAGTCAGTGTTAATAGTAGCAGTACCGTCTGCTGCGATTGTACCGCTCAGGCTTTCTCCTGTGATAGCTTTTCCATTGCTGTCGGTAGATTCATATTCTCCCAGGCTGAGTGAATAGGTTCCGTTTGCTCCGGCTGTTACATTGACTCCACTGATAGTGAAATTACCTAAACTCATATGACCACCGGCACCTGACAAGTTAGCGAAACCGCTTAAAGTAATGTCTACCGTTGTGTCCGATACACGTTTGATAACAGCTTTACATTCATCAGTTGTGCCGTAGGATGTATCTCCAACACTGATAGACAATGAACTGTTATACTGATAGGTAGCAGCTATATTATAAGTTATCGGTGTTTCTCCTTGCATGAACACGATTTCCATTTCTCCCATGGGTGTCGGAATATCTACATTAGTCTTCAAGGTTAACACTTTGGATTCATTTACACTACCTTCCAGTGTGTAGTTATAACTACTACCTGTGCCACTGCCCATGGACATCACCACTTCACCTGAACCACTGAAAGATTTCGAGGAAAGTTTTAAATTATTCAGGCGGAAATCACCTGAACCGGATTTATATACCAAATTAATGCTACCATCTTCGTTACCGGTTATTGTTGCGCTGGATTGATCGCCCAACAAATAATCTGAGAACATATCGCATTCACCGACTGAATATCCATTATAAGTGCCGGCAATTTCCTTTGCAAGATTTATATCGTTGTCGTCACCGCAAGAAACAAATGTTGTTGAAAATGATAGTGCCATAAGAGCAACTGTCCAAAAGTTTAAAATTTTCATACTTAATATTGATAGATAATGATTAATAAATTTTTCAGTTGCAAAGGTACGGGGAACTGAAATGTGGAAAAATACCCAAAAGAAATGAAAAAGAGTTGAGACGTTAATCATATGTAGGTATTATAAAAAGTTTGAACCAATTCTTTTCACTTTGGAATTTGAAAATGAGGAAATCACGGCTTTTTCATTTAAGCTTTGAATTAGTTGTTCGATTCTCCTACCCATGCCACTGCGGCATGAGGGGAAATCCTGTTATTGGTAATCACTAATTTACGAATATCTCAAATCTGAATTTTTCTCATTTTTGAGCTGGAAAATGCAACACGTCAGTGAAGCTTACTGATAGCCCCTTATTATCTCAGCCGTGCGTGAATAGTCTGCTTTTCTTCTGGAATACTTGACAAACGACTTTTTGTATCTTTGAAGAAATAAAAGTGATAAACAGCATGAGTAATATAAGAAAAATAGATACATAAATAGCATTCAGACTGATATGTTTTAGTATCAGGATAGATATGATATAGGGCAATAGTCTAACGATTATTGCCCTATTTTGTTTGTATTTTTGCGCAAAATATTTAATCCATTTCCGAAAAACGAAAAAATAGTTTTTAATAAACTCTGATACCGTTTATAATAAACTATCCAAAAGTTTATTATAAACAGAAATCAAGTTTATTAATATTGGAATAGCTGGTTGTAAAAATAGGAAAAACTGTATTATAGAGTAGAGGAGCATCGATAAGCGCATTCGTTTACAAAGTAATATAAGATAACATTTTCCATTTCTTCCAAATATGCAGAGAATTCAAACCGTCAACACAAGGAGATAGTATCCCGTCAAAAATGAACGATAAGAAGAAACACCTATGGTGATGTTTCCGCATCGCTGCGCACGAATATAAGGATTTTTACTACAATAACGAGCGACGAACAATATTTCTTAAATGAAAAAGCCGTGTGAGGAAATCACTTGTAAGATGGAATGTTGTGCGGATTGAAATAAAATCCGTACCTTTGCGCCCTTAAAACTAACTAACCTTTATTTTTATGTTTACTGACTTGTTGCACTCCTCTTATTTTTCCCTTTTCCTGATTGTCGCGTTGGGATTTATGCTGGGAAGAGTTAAAATTAAGGGGTTATCTCTTGATGTGTCGGCGGTAATCTTTATCGCACTTCTTTTCGGGCACTTTGGCGTCATCATTCCCAAAGAATTGGGAAATTTCGGTTTGGTACTTTTTATTTTTACTATCGGTATTCAGGCCGGTCCCGGATTTTTCGATTCTTTCAGAAGTAAAGGAAAGACACTGATTCTTATCACTATGCTTATTATTTGCTCTGCCTGTCTGACGGCGGTAGGACTGAAGTATGCTTTTGACATTGATACGCCCAGTGTGGTGGGATTGATAGCAGGGGCATTGACCAGTACGCCGGGTTTGGCGGTAGCTATAGACAGTACAAATTCACCGTTGGCTTCCATTGCATACGGTATTGCTTACCCGTTTGGAGTGATAGGGGTGATTTTGTTTGTGAAGCTGTTGCCCAAGATTATGCGGGTGGATTTGGATAAAGAAGCACGTCGCCTGGAGATGGAACGTCGTGGACAATTCCCTGAATTGATTACCTGCATCTATCGTATCACTAATTCAAACGTATTCAACCGCAGTCTGATGCAGATTAATGCTCGAGGAATGACAGGAGCTGTTATTTCTCGTCTGAAACATAGTGATGAAATATCTATTCCTACTGCTTCTACCGTGTTGCACGAAGGAGACTATATACAAGCAGTAGGTAGCGAAGAATCACTAAATCAACTCGCAGTGCTGGTAGGCGAACGTGAAGAAGGCGAACTTCCTTTGGATAAAACACAGGAAATAGAGTCTTTGTTATTGACCAAAAGGACATGATAAACAAGCAATTGGGGGATCTGAATTTACAACGTAACTTTGGTTGTACGGTAACCCGTATCCGTCGAAGTGGTATTGATTTATCCCCGTCGCCTGATTTGGCCTTGAAATTCGGTGATAAGTTAATGGTTGTGGGAGAGAAAGAAGGACTTAAAGGTATAGCCCGCCTACTGGGAAATAATGCGAAGAAATTGTCGGATACAGACTTCTTCCCGATAGCTATGGGGATTGTGTTAGGTGTATTGTTCGGCAAAATAAATATCTCTTTCTCCGAAAGTCTGTCATTCTCACCGGGATTGACCGGAGGTGTCCTAATGGTAGCTCTCGTACTGAGTGCGATCGGTAAGACAGGACCTATATTGTGGTCTATGTCCGGTCCTGCCAATCAGTTGCTGCGCCAATTAGGGCTGCTTCTTTTCTTAGCCGAAGTAGGTACTTCCGCCGGAAAAAAATCTCGTAGCTACTTTTCAGGAAAGCGGGCTACTGATGTTCGGTGTAGGAGCAGCCATTACTTTGGTGCCGATGCTTATTGCAACAGTTGTGGGGCGTCTGATATTTAAAATTAGTTTACTCGATTTGCTGGGAACTATCACCGGTGGTATGACAAGTACGCCCGGTCTTGCGGCAGCCGATTCAATGGTAGACAGTAATATTCCAAGTGTGGCATACGCAACAGTTTATCCGATTGCTATGGTATTCCTGATTCTGTTTATACAAATGATAGCTTCAGCCGTATATTAACAGTATTCTGTCTGAAAATTGATTGTTAAAAAAATAGTTTGTATCTTTGCCGTCCCAAAGTAGAAATGAGTTGAAACGATTGTTACTGAATATAACGCGCTATTTCTTGCCGATACTTTTTGTATCGTATCTGGTAAGCCTTACATTCTTTGCCCACGTACATGTGGTCAATGGCGTGACAATTGTCCATTCACACCCGTTTAAGAAAGGGACGGCACATGAACATTCAACAGTCGAGCTGATACATATTCATTTCCTGTCTCATCTGACGACGGACGGTGCGGCTGTTATTTTTGCTCTTTCTCTTTTCATCCCTTTTTTATTGTGTCTGTTGTTCGGTCGTCCACAGCATACACATTCTCATGCTCCATATCATGGAGTGATTGCACTCCGGGCTCCGCCTGCGATTCGTTTTTCTGCTATTTAATTGATGATATTCTGCTTTGTTTAAGGTAGGATATTATTAGATACTTCATGTGAATACTTAACGAAGAACGAATTATAAACGAAAAATGAAGAAATACATCTTTGCGCTTGTCTGCTTGTGCTGTGCACTGTTGCCTGCTCTCGAAGGACAAGCTGCTCTTCACGAGCATCCTGAATATCCGGATTTACGTAAATCGGATGCAAACATCGTAGGTCATATCCTTGATAAAAACACCAAAGAACATCTGCCCTATATTACTATGGCATTGAAAGGTACAACAATCGGTACTGTAACCGACGTAACCGGACATTATTTCCTGAAGAACCTTCCCGAAGGAAATTTCGTACTTGAAGTTAGCTCTGTAGGTTATAAAACGGTGAGGCGGAATGTGACCTTGAAGAAGGGACATACGCTGGAGGAAGATTTTGAAATAGAAGAAGATGCGGTAGCCTTGGACGGTGTAGTTGTTTCTGCCAATCGCAATGAAACAACCCGTCGTTTGGCACCGACATTGGTGAATGTTGTCGATCTGAAAATCTTTGAGAATACCAATTCGACAACTTTAGCACAAGGACTGAATTTTCAGCCCGGAGTTCGCGTCGAGAATAATTGTCAGAACTGTGGTTTCCAGCAGGTACGTATCAATGGACTGGACGGTCCTTATACACAAATCCTGCTTGATTCCCGTCCTATCTTCAGTGCACTTTCCGGAGTATATGGCATCGAACAGATTCCTGCCAGCATGATTGAACGTGTGGAAGTGATGCGCGGAGGTGGTTCGGCGTTGTTCGGTTCGTCTGCTATTGCAGGTACAATCAATATCATCACAAAGGAGCCGATTCGTAATTCGGGTATGTTGTCGCATACTATTACTGGGATTGGCGACGGTGACGCTTTTGATAACAGTACAGCATTGAATGCCTCACTGGTGACGGATGACCAGCGTGCAGGTTTATATATCTTCGGTCAGAACCGTCATCGGTCGGCGTATGACCATGACGGAGATGGATATTCGGAAATACCGAAGATACACGGGCAAACGGTCGGTTTCCGTTCTTTCCTGAAGACAACTACTTATTCCAAACTGACTTTCGAATATCATCACATGGAAGAATTCCGTAGAGGAGGAGATATGCTCAACCGTCCGCCTCATGAAGCGAATGTGGCTGAGCAGACAGAGCATTCTATCAATGGTGGTGGTATGAAGTTCGATTATTTCTCACCTGACGAGAAACATCGTTTCAATGTATTCGCATCTGCGCAACATATTAATCGTGATAGCTATTATGGAGGTGGGCAGGACCCGAATGCTTACGGAAACACTACTGACCTAAATTGGATGGCAGGCTCACAATATGTTTACAGCTTTGGTAAATGTATTTTCATGCCTTCTGATTTTACTGCCGGAGTGGAATTTAATCAGGACAAACTGGAAGACAATATGTGGGGATACAACCGTACGGTAGATCAGAAAGTAAATATCGGTAGTGCTTTCGTACAAAACGAATGGAAGAATGATCGTTGGGGATTTTTGCTCGGAGGTCGTTTTGATAAACATAACCTGATAGATCATCTCATTTTCAGTCCTCGTGCCAATCTGCGGTTCAATCCAAACAAGGATATCAATCTTCGTTTGAGTTATTCATCCGGTTTCCGTGCTCCCCAGGCTTTTGATGAGGATTTGCACGTAGAAAATGTAGGTGGTAAAGTAGCAATGATTGAACTTGCTGATAATCTGAAAGAAGAAAGATCTCAGAGTTTGAGTGCTTCTGCGGATGTTTATCGGCGTTTTGGCGCTTTTCAGATAAACTTCCTGATTGAAGGATTCTATACTAAATTATCAGATGTCTTTGCTCTTACCGACGGTGAAGTTGTAGACGGAATTCTGACACGTACACGCTATAATGCTCCCGGAGCTCGTGTGATGGGACTGACACTGGAAGGAAAGATGGCTTATCTGAATAAATTCCAGATCCAGGCAGGGGTAACTCTGCAACAGAGTCATTACAGTGAACCGCATACGTGGAATAAGGACGCACCGGCAGTAAAGAAAATGATGCGTACACCTAACACTTATGGCTATTTTACAGCAACCTATACACCGATAAAGCCGTTATCCATTGCGCTTTCGGGTACATATACCGGTTCAATGCTGGTTCCTCACGAGCCAGTCCCCGGATTCCTTGAGAACCCGATTACGGTGAATACAAAAGATTTCTTTGATATAGGTTTAAAGGCGGCTTATGATTTTAAACTTTATAAATCAATGAATCTCCAGATAAATGCTGGCATACAGAATATCTTCAATGCTTATCAGGATGACTTTGATAAAGGTGCAGATCGTGACTCTGGTTATATTTACGGCCCGTCACTGCCGAGAAGTTTCTTTGCAGGAGTAAAGATTAGCTATTAATAATGGTTTAATAATTCTTTTAAGCTCTGAAATCGTCATAAATGGGGATTGTCCGGATATAAAACAATCCCTATCTTTGCTTCGCAGAAAACGCTATTGTTTTTGTTACACAAAACTAACGAATGAGACAACTGTATCGGAATATAATAAAGTTTTTTTCTGCCTGTACTATTTATTTCGTACATGGCAGGGATTACTTTGTTTACTCACTCTCATGTAGTAAACGGGGTTACAATTGTCCACTCACATCCTTTTAAGAAGGGCACCGAACACAATCACACGACAGTTGAGTTTCAGTTACTTCATCTATTGAACCAAGTGTTGGTGACAGATAGCGGGTTATTACCTATATTTGTTGTTTCCGTTTTATCATTATTATGTATTCTTCTTATTCGTCCGCAAGGTGCGTGTTATTGTCGGTCTTGTCCGGGTGTTGTCTCTCTTAGGGCACCTCCTGTCCCTTAGTCTACATTTATCGAAATTGCTATTTATTTTTAGAAACAGTACTTATTATTGTTTCCGTTTCCTTTATTACTTTCTGAATTTAAACGATTAAAAGACTAACGACAATGAAGAAATATCTATTAGTCCTGGTCAGCCTATGTTGTGTCTTATCGGCCGCATTCGCTGAGAATCCGGATTACCCTGAGCTGAAAAAATCTGATGCAAATATTATCGGTCATGTATTGGATAAAAAGACGAAAGAACATTTGCCTTATATTACAGTCGCACTGAAAGGCACTACGATAGGAACTGTGACTGATGCAACCGGGCATTATTTTCTGAAGAACCTGCCGGAAGGTAGCTTTGTTCTCGAAGTGAGTTCAGTTGGCTATAAAACACTTACTCGCAACGTTACCCTGAAGAGAGGAAAGACATTAGAGGAAGATTTTGAAATAGAAGAAGATGCGATCGCTTTAGACGGAGTGGTGGTTTCTGCCAATCGCAGTGAAACGACTCGGCGTCTGGCTCCGACTTTGGTCAATGTTGTTGATTTGAAACTTTTTGAAACGACTAATTCTTCAACTCTGTCGCAGGGGTTGAACTTCCAACCCGGTGTCCGTGTAGAAACAAACTGCCAGAATTGTGGTTTCCAGCAAGTACGTATCAATGGGTTGGATGGCCCTTATACGCAGATATTGATTGACTCGCGTCCTGTGTTCAGCGCTCTTTCGGGAGTATACGGGTTGGAGCAGATTCCTGCCAGTATGATTGAGCGTGTAGAGGTCATGCGCGGGGGAGGATCGGCATTGTTCGGCTCTTCAGCCATTGCGGGAACAATTAATATCATTACGACGGAACCTTTACGTAACTCCGGTCAGTTGTCGCATACCATTACTTCTGTCGGAGGAAGTTCCTCGTTTGATAATAACACATCGTTGAATGCTTCTTTGGTGACTGACGATCATCGTGCGGGATTGTATATTTTCGGACAAAACCGTCATCGGTCCGGATATGACTATGACGGCGACGGATTTACAGAACTTCCTGAATTGAAGAATCAAACAGTCGGTTTCCGTTCTTATCTGAAGACAAGTACATATTCAAAGTTGACATTCGAATATCACCATATGCAGGAGTTTCGCCGGGGTGGGGATATGTTGGACCGTCCACCTCACGAAGCCCATATTGCGGAGCAGTTACAACATTCGATAGACGGCGGGAGTTTGAAATATGATTATTTCTCACCAAATGAAAAGAATCGTCTGAGTATCTTCGCGTCGGCTGCCAATACAGACCGTGACAGTTATTACGGTCCTGGGAATGACCCTCTCAAAGCATACGGAAAGACAACAGACCTTATTGCTATGGGGGGTGCGCAATATGTACACACATTTGACAAATGTCTTTTCATGCCTTCCGACCTGACGGCGGGACTCGAATATAACCATGACCGGCTGAAAGATAATATGTGGGGATACGACCGCCATACGGACCAGACAGTGAATATTTACAGCGCCTTCCTGCAAAATGAGTGGAAGAATGAACGCTGGAGTATTTTGGTCGGAGGACGTCTCGATAAACATAATATGGTAGATAATATCATTTTCAGCCCACGTGCCAATTTGCGCTTTAATCCTACGCAGAATATCAACTTGCGTTTGAGTTATTCTTCCGGTTTTCGTGCTCCTCAGGCTTTTGATGAGGATATGCATATTGAAAATGTAGGTGGAACTGTTGCCATGATTGAACGGACGAAGAATCTGAAGGAAGAGAAGTCGCAGAGTTTTAGTGCATCCGCAGATATCTATCATCGTTTTGGCGCTTTTCAGACTAATTTTCTGATAGAAGGATTCTACACAAAACTGACAGATGTCTTTGTGCTGGGTGAACCTTATAATCGTGGAGACGGTGTTCTGGTGAAATTACGTAGTAATGGTCCGGGTGCCAAAGTAGTGGGGGTAACGCTGGAAGGAAACTGGCTTATCTTTCCTTGTTGCAAGTACAGGCAGGATTGACATTGCAGCGTAGCCGATATGATGAACCGCATAAGTGGCATGATGATGTGCCTGCCAAGAGGACGATTTTCCGTACTCCCAATGTGTATGGCTATTTCACCGCTACCTATATTCCGATTAAACCTTTATCAATAGCCTTGTCAGGTACATATACTGGTAGTATGTTTGTGCAACGCATGGATATTACAGCCGAAAATGCTGCAATGGGTGATATGCCCGAACGAAAAGCGGAAGCTGTTAAAACTCCGAAGTTCTTAGATTTGGGCGTGAAACTTGCTTATGACTTTAAATTATATAAAACAGTTGATTGACAACTTAGCGCTGGTCTTCAGAATATTTTGGAAGCCTATCAGAAAGATTTTGATAGAGGAGCAAACCGTGATTCCGGCTATATCTATGGTCCCGCACTGCCGAGAAGTTTTTTTGCAGGAGTGAAGATTAGTTATTAAAACAGTGTATAAAAGATTTGTCTCCAGATAAACATATATAAAAAACAGCTTTCATTTTTCATATTCGCAAAATGAAAGCTGTTATTATTCTAGTAAGAAAGCAGAGTCAATGATTGCAAACCTTTGTGGTATCTACGGTAAACCCCTCATCGGTAGACATAAACTTACCTTTCATCTTAAGAAAGTCTATAAGTTCATCAATATCCATATTTTCTGCCGAACAAGTATAGAAGCGTTGATCTTCTCCGAACTTTTCACTAATTGCCTTCTTTAATGATAATTCTGAGTAACTATTACCTTTCATCATGTGAAGGACTTCATGAGCATGTAATTGTTCCATAATCTATTTTTTTGCAAAGATAATACGGGCATATAGATTAAAACTGTAACATATGTGACAAAGGTCAATTATATCTATTAATTATGGTTTATTTATTGTTTTTTCGACCATATCTTTATCTATTCCGAATTTTTCATTTGTCTGGCATTCACCGGCAGGTTCTACGTGTACAAGAATGTCATAAACGTTATCTATGGAACTTTTTATGCTTTTTTCCACCGATTCTGCAATCTCATGGGCTTGTGTGATGGTAATTTGTGGATTAACCTCTATATCGAGGGTAATCATATAAAGATTCCCTATCATTCTTGACCTTACACGGTGCGGGTTGCTTGCGCCGGGGACTTCCTCTACAGCTTCAAAGATCTTGTTATATACATTCACATCTTTAACACCGTCCATTAGTTCGACGTTAGAATCAATAAAGATACTGACAGACGATTTTATAATAAAGAGACTGATTATTAATCCTGTGATTGAATCGAGTATCGGTAGTTTGAATATAAAGGTAAAGACCAGTCCTACCAAAACTCCGGATGAGATAATAACGTCATTACGCATATTGATCGCATTTGCTGTCAGCATGGAGCTATCAATTCTTTTTCCTTGTTTATACTGATAATGGGCCAGCAAGAGCTTTCCAATGATAGAGAATACAGTAACATATATCGCAATAGCCGAGGGAACCTCTTTCGTTGCATCCGAAAAGATGTTGGCAACGGAGGATAACAACATTTGCATACCGGCATAAAATATTACGAGCGACAGGATTTTGGTTGCGATTCCTTCCGCTTTCTCATAGCCGAATACATACTTTTTTGAAGGTGGGCGGTTCATGATGCGTGCAGTGAAAATCATTACGATGGAGATGATCACATCCGTTGCCGAATCAATACCGTCACCGAGTACAGCCAAACTGCCTGCAAATAATCCGACAATGATTTTTGATGCGGAAAGTATGGCGTTGCCAATTGTACTTACCCAAGAAGTTCTGATTAATATTTTCTCTCGTGACATATAATTACTATGTTTATGAAGCGAATATATATTATTTTATAATACTGACCCTCATATTGTTCTTTTTATTATCATAATTTGATATGTGAGAGGACATGAAATCTAATAAATCACTATAATCTTTCTTTCTCCTTTTAGTAGTTTGGATGTTTTAGTTGTATTATATAGATAGTCAATTAAAACAAGATATTAACCCATAAATAGTTAGCTTTATGTTCAAAAAATTAAGTACCTCTCTGCTGATAGTATTAGCTTATGTTTTATCCTCATGAACATCTGCAGTCAGGCAAGAGATTACCATTTTACCTACTCCCGTTAATTTAATGGAACAGTCAGTCAGTTTTGTCTTTAGAGATGAGATGAAGAATACTTCCTGCCTCTAGAGAGAAAGATTGTGAAGCCTGCTGATATTCTCAGAATGGCAATTTGTCACTCAACAAAGCAAATAGTTCTCGCCTTGGAGTATAGGCTTTGAATTGTTCTTGTTGTTGAGTCATAACGTTGCTTATTGTTAGTTTGTTGTTGAGCGAATCGTTTCTTGGTATAACAAGTTTCCATTGGAAAACGTTTCTCCGATTATCTGTCTTTTTAGAAACGATTCTGCTCGGTACAAACTACATACAAACAAAGCTTACAAAGCCAAAGTTATCTTTTAAACAGCAATCTTAATACCTCTTTTTTACTGCAATATCGTTTGCATTGCTGGCAAAGGTCATATCCCAGCATGGCTCCTAAAATAAAATCTTCTTCAGCAGTCAGTTGGTTTAAAGGACGAATGATGATATGCCGCATGGCTTCCATACATTCGGGTTTTCCAAAAAACAGGTTGATTTTATTAGTACTTATCTCCTGTATCATATAGCTGATCTTTTGATTTTTCAATCGGCGGATGGCAAATTCTTCGTGCTCTTTACTCATTGTGTAAAGTACCATGTTGCGTACGCCTTTCTTAAACTCATAAATGTGATTAAGAAAAATCCGGATTTCGCCGGGGATGATTCTTTCGGTAGCCATGATGCAAACAATTGTTTATATGGAGATAAAGATTAGCTGATTTCTTGTTTCACTTGTTCAACCCATGCGCTGATACGTTCGTCTGTCTTATTGTCTTCATTGACTTCGTCAAGCGGAAGTCCGACAAATTTGCCGTCTACGACCGCTATGGAAGAATCGAATGTGTATCCGGCCGTATCTACTGCTCCACAGAATTTGCAGCGCGTATCTTTCAGTTCTTCATAAAGAATACCGATAGCATCACAGAACGTATCGCTGTAAGAATCGGAATCACCACAACCGAACAAGGCTACATATTTGTGAGACAAATCGCATTTCTTTAAAACATTTACTCCGTCATACCAATCGTCTTGCAGTTCGCCGGCTCCCCAAGTAGAGCTGCCTAGCACAAGTACATCATACTCATTGACTAAAGCCTCTGTAAGTTTGGATACTTCAAAAATATGTGCGGAAGGAACATCTAGTTTCTCTGCAATCCGACGGGCAACGTCTTCTGTTGTTCCGGTTGTGGAACCATAAAATACTCCAATTTTATTCATCTTTGATATTTTTTTAATGTGATGCTGCAAAGATAGGGTACCTTGTAGAAATAGAAAATCCCTATTAATAATGGAATAATAGTCTCATTCTCATCATAAGTGGGGATAAAATAACTATGTTTTTGATACTTTTATTTAAAATAGCTATCTTTGGGTCGATCAAAACAAACATTATATGAATATGAGAAATTTAAAGTATTTTTCTTTTGGAATCATCAGTCTGATTTTCGCTTCATGTATAGAAGAAAAAAACTTATCTATTCAGAATGAGGAAGATATGGAAAATGCAGAACTTGGTTTATCTACAGATTTTTCTCTAAAAACAGAGAGGAGCATATCTATTACTGCTACTGACGGAGAAGGAAAAACACAGAAAGGGGGTAAAAATGGGGATATTTGCAAGTCAACCTTACACGGGCGAAGGAATTATCTCTGTCGAACCTATTTTTGTTGGATATACAGATGCTTCCGGTAAATTGAATGCGGATGTAGTCGTCGCCAATAATCTTTCTAAAGTCTTTGTTGCTCCACTTACTGCAGGATATGGGCAGGTGCAGGAAGTGGATGTACGGAATGTTAGCTCATTAAATTTTCGTGGAGTTGCTTTCCCGCAGGCTGCTACTGTGACTCGTGCTGCTGCAGATGAAATTCCACAGATTTTTGGTCCAATCAGCGGCCTTTATCAATTATTTATTCCTTATAAAAAATGACGAAGTGAATGAGAATGGTATACCTGTTCAGGGAGGTTGCTCGTTGGTGTCAAAAGAACAACTTTCTCCGGCATTGATTAATAAGATTGATAGTTGGTATCCGGAAAAAAAGAATGTTCAGACAGCGGATTTATCAAAGAATTCTGATTTGAGAATTGTTGATGAGGACGGAGCTCAGGTTTGGGTGACTTATGTTGGAGACGGTGGTTTCTGTGTGGATAATCAAACTGTTTATAATTCATTGCTGTATTATAATTATAAAGAGGGAGATTTAAAAAGTGATGTTTATAAACTTCACATGACTATGTTACTGCCTAATACAAATCAGTTGCAATGTCCGTCAGGCTTAAAAGTTCAGTTGCTTTATTGGGATGGTTCGAAATATAGTAAGGTTTTTCCAAATGGTACACGAATCGGGTTTGCCGTTGCGCGTGCCGGATTTAAGAAAGACGGTACTGCTATAACAGATAAACTTGCATATAGTTTTAAGAATACGATGAGTCCTGCCGTTAATGGGGATGTGAATGGAATGTATTACTCTACTCCAGAATTGAATACATGGGGCAAAACTCAAGCAGTAACTCGTGAATTGGACGGCTATAATTGTTGTGTGACAGGTTTTGATATCCGTCCTTTTGGAGACAGGAAGGCTGATTATGATTTCAATGATGTAATGGTAAAGGTAACGGCTACTCCTGAAAAAGCTATTAAGCCGGGTGAAGATATTCCAGTTGATGAAGATGTGACTGTGGCTGAATCAATTCATGGTACGTTAGCTTTCGAAGATCAATGGCCTAATCCCGGTGATTATGATTTAAATGACTTTGTAGTGAACTATACATATGGTGTCTATAAAAATGTGGATAATAAAATTAACGGTATCCAAATGCGGTTTAGACCGATTGCTAAGGGTGCGGCAAGTTATACAAAAATTGGTTTTGGGATAGAACTACCGTTGGCTTCGAATGATATTGATGTAGCAGAAGTAGAGGGAGCTATTTTAGAAAGTGGAGACTCAAACGCTACTTTCATTATTTGGGAAGATATAAGTAAACCTTTTGCTGGTGGTGAAACAGGTTTTATCAATACAGAAAAAGGCTCTTCTTTTGTTTCGGCAGAAGAGTTGGTTGTGACTATCCCATTAAAAGCAGTAACTAGTAATGTTTCTATGATGAAGTTTAATCCGTTTATATTTGTCAATAAGCGTTCGCATGAGATTCATTTAACGGATTTTGCTCCGACATCAAAAATGGATATGAATTTGTTGGGAAACGGGAAAGATTGTTCGGATGTATCGAAAGGTTTTTATTTCCGAATGAAAGATATGTATTGTTGGGCATTGGATTTTCCACGAACTTCTGCAGATGAAGCGGCATGGAGATATCCGAAAGAAAAATCATCAGTGGTAAAAGCTTATAAGAATTACAATAAATGGGTAACAAACAAGACAGATTTATCTTGGTTTGACTCTACTATTCCGGGTAATGTAGATGGAAGTGAATTGTATTAATCTGTTTTGATAATAAGTTAATAAATAAGGGGCTGCTTTTGGGGCAGCCCCTTATTTATTAACTATGTTTTTAATGGTGGAATAAACGAATTCCTGTAAATGCCATTGCCATATTATATTTGTCGCAAGTGCTGATAACATGGTCGTCGCGTACAGAACCACCCGGCTGTGCTATGTAGCTGACGCCGCTCTTATGTGCTCGTTCGATGTTATCTCCAAAGGGGAAGAAAGCGTCTGATCCCAAAGATACTCCTGTCATTGTGTTCAACCATGCACGTTTTTCTTCGCGAGTCAGTACTTCCGGCTTTTCTGTAAAAAACTGTTGCCATATGCCGTCTGCTAATACATCATCATAATCTTCTGATATGTATATATCAATCGTATTGTCACGGTCTGCACGACGGATTTTTTCAATCCAAGGCAGGTTCATCACTTTCGGATGTTGGCGTAGATACCAGATGTCTGCTTTATTTCCGGCGAGGCGTGTGCAATGAATACGTGACTGCTGTCCGGCGCCAATGCCGATAGCCTGTCCGTCTTTAGCATAACATACAGAGTTGGATTGCGTATATTTTAAAGTGATTAAAGCAATAATCAAATCACGTTTTGCATCGGCAGGAATTACTTGATTCTGTGTCGGCATTTCTTTCAAAAGACTTTCGTCAATTTTCAGTTCGTTTCTTCCCTGTTCGAAGGTTATGCCGAAAACATCTTTGTGTTCAATAGAATCCGGACGATAAGCCGGATCTATTTTGATTACATTGTATGTACCTTTTCTCTTGTTTTTGAGAATTTCCAATGCTTCGGGAGTATAATCCGGTGCAATCACACCGTCAGATACTTCACGATTGATAATACGTGCTGTTTCTTCGTCGCAAGTGTCGGACAATGCGATGAAATCTCCATACGACGACATACGGTCGGCACCACGTGCGCGTGCATAGGCGGTGGCTAATGGGGACAACTTCACATCATCTACAAAATAAATCTTTTTGAGTGTATCATTCATTTCCACTGCAACGGCAGCGCCGGCTGGACTTACATGCTTAAAGGAAGCGGCAGCCGGTAGCCTGGTAGCTTCTTTTAGCTCTTTCACTAACTGCCAACTGTTGAATGCATCCAACAGATTAATATAACCGGGACGTCCGTTCAGTACTTCAATGGGGAGTTCGCCGTCCTTCATGAAAATACGGGCAGGCTTTTGGTTAGGGTTGCAGCCGTATTTCAGTTCGAGTTCGTTTGCCATATTACTTTAATTATGAATTACTGATTACAAATTGATAGCGACAAAATTACTAAAAAAGAATAGCCAGCCTAGCCTCCTGTTAGAAATTACTAGCATATAATTAGTATTTAGTAATCCGTAATTAATTGAAATACCTATAAATGGTGATTGTATTTCCGTGAAATATTCCGTTTCTTTGCAGTATCTAAACATAAATAGGTATAAATGGATAATTTACAGAAATATAAACCAACCGATAAGATGATTGATCTTATCAGTGATAACTATTCTTTGTTGCAAGTGATGAGTCGTTTCGGACTTTCGTTGGGATTTGGTGATAAAACGGTCAAAGAAGTTTGTGAACTTAACGGAGTAGACTGCAGGACTTTTCTTATTGTTGTCAACTTTATGGCTGAAGGTTTTTCCCGGTTGGATGGAGATGACGGAGAAATTTCCATTCCAGGATTGATAGATTATCTGCGTCAGGCGCATATTTATTTTCTTGATTTCTCCTTCCCGCTATTCGTCGTAAACTGATTGAAGCGATAGACTGTTCTCAGGATGATGTCGCTTTTCTTATTCTCAAATTCTTCGATGAATATACAAGGGAGGTACGCAAGCACATGGATTATGAAGAAAAGAACAGTGTTTAAGTATGTGGATTTACTGATTAAAGGGGATGCTCCTAAAAACTACCAGATCAGTACGTTCTCTAAGCATCATGATCAAGTAGGGGAGAAGTTGACAGAACTGAAAAATATCATAATTAAATATTGCCCTGCCAAGGCGAACGAAAATTTGCTGAATGCAGCCCTTTTTGATATTTATGCTTGTGAGGCGGGATTGGAATCACATTGCAAAGTAGAAGATTATATGTTTGTTCCTGCCATTCTGAAGCTGGAAAGGAGGATTAGGGAAAATGAAAAATAACGAAGTTATTCGAATTGCGATCGCCGAAACCTCAGTGATTATCCGGGGTGGGCTGACCGCTGCATTGAAGCGTCTTCCTAATGCAAAGGTGCAACCTATAGAATTACTTTCTGCTGAGGCTTTGCATGATTGCTTGCGGACACAATGCCCTGAAATGTTGATTGTAAATCCGACTTTTGGCGATTATTTTGACGTAAATAAGTTCCGGGAAGAAGTATCTGGCAAAAGATACGTTTGATAGCATTGGTCACTTCTTTTGTGGATGCTTCATTGCTAAGTAAGTATGACGAGTCGATCTCCATATTCGATGATCTGGAAACTCTTTCCAAGAAAATTGCCGGTTTGTTGGATATGTCTTCGGCAGAGGATGAAGTGGATAGTCAGGACGCACTTTAGCCAACGGGAGAAAGAGATTGTGATCTGTGTGGTAAAAGGTATGACTAATAAAGAAATTGCGGAAAAAATTGTTTTTATCGATTCATACAGTGATTACTCACCGGAGGAATATTAGCAAAAAATTGCAAATACACAGTGCGGCTGGTCTGACTATCTATGCTATTGTAAATAAGCTTGTTACGCTTAGCGATGTGAAAGATTTGTAACTACTGAAAGTGTTATAAAACACAAAACCGTTTGCGTACACGAAAATATTTCGTACCTTTGCAGTGCAGTTGAGAAACTGTTAGTTTATAAGGTAAAAGAAAAAGGTTAAAGGTATTAGATTTGACAATTTAAGGTATTAATGGTTTTAGTTCAATAGGAAAAGTTTTAATAGAAGGTAAAAGGATAACGATAGGTAACACGTTTTTAGGTAAAAAGAAGATTAGTTTTCAGGAAAAAAGAGGTAATGAGAAGAAAAGCCCCCAAAGGCTTTTCTGATGCGAGGCGAGTGGTTCCATAGAAGGAATTAGCTCGTTTTTTTATTTGGGGAACAGATTAACGGAGTTATGTTTCCTGATTAATAAAACCTAAAGTCTGTGTAATCTGTGCTTAAAACAAAAACAAAATCCCGACGAAATCGCTTCGGCGGGACTCTATTTCATTTTTACTTAAATGTGGCTACGTAATAAAATTATGACTAATTAATTCAATTCTGATACTGCAAAGATAATGCGTTTCAGTGGGTGTCACAATCACCTTTATGAGGTATATTGCGTAGCTATTCTCACTATTTATAATTACCGGATACTGTTTTTTCCACCTTTTTCCATTCTTTTGTTTCAAAATCATAGGTTTTGATAACTTTTGCAGGACATCCGGCACATATAGAATAGGAAGGTACGGAATGGCTGACTACGCTTCCGGCAGCTACTACACAGTGCTTCCCTAAAGTTACTCCTGGAAGAATAACTGAGTTAGCGCCTACCCATACGTCATCTTCAATAACAACGGGCTGTGTGTTGACCCCTTGTTCGTCGATCATCTTTTTCACATCCTGATAATTATGATTGAGTCCTGTTACGGTCACATTTTGGGCTAGATTAACGTGATTGCCGATATTGACCGGACCTATAATCGTATTTCTTAATCCGACACGGGTATAATCTCCGATAGTCAAATCACCAACTGCATTATTAAGGCAGGAGAAATCTTCAACCACAGAATATTTTCCTAAAAAGAAATGGTTGAAAGGAGGAAGATCTTTGCGTACACTCCGATAGATCACAGAGCCTTTTCCGCGTTTCAGGTAGATGAAATCAAAGAGGCGTATCCACCAGTTTGGACGAGTTTTGACAGGATGCATAATAAGCCGATACACTGCTTGCTTTAAACTGGGTTTTTCTTTAATTCGTTGCTTAAATGTCTTTTTTCCATATTGAATGTTTTTTTTTCTTTTTGTCTTCCACCAAATAATCCGGAATAGCCAGACTATAAGTAACTAGTAGGCCGAAGAGTATAAGCCACCAGCCGATAGATAATGCCCAGTTATATCCTGTAATCAGCAATGTCCAAACACTGACGAAGATACACATTTTTAGCGGAGAAGGTATCAGATGCTGTACTATTCGGTTACAGAAATTCCAGTTCCCTTCCAAAAGCGAAGGGAAGAAATAAGAGGCTGTCTTTCGGAGGCGTCTCCTATATGGGTGAACCGGACTTGATTGACAGTATACAATAGCATCCGGAAGGTAGTCAATATATACATTCTTCCGAAATAACTTCCGTTCGATATTGGTTTTAGAGCTTCTCAGATTGTTTTGCAACCATTCCAAGTCGATAGCCATATTGGTTCCGGATAAGTTAGACGACAGTCCGAATTGTGTATTTCCAGCTCTGAAAAGGCTGTTCTTTATTTCTTTACATATAGCACGGAAACGATTACAGAAACCTTTGCGATTTTCAATAACTGTGTGTAATTGAATGGCTTGTATTCCGGCATCATACGCATTGTAGATTTTCTCCAGAAAGAGTGGAGACAGAGAAATGGCTGTGTTTGATAAGATAAGGACCAGTTGATAGTGTTCTTTGTCAAGAGTATTGATTCCTTGATGCAAATCGTTGTATGTGAAGAATTCGTAAGATTCTTCACGATAGATTACGGGAAGCGGACTTTCTTCCGGAACGAGGATAGCACAATGGTATTTCTTTTCAGCTTTTGGATAGACAATGCGCTTGAAGTGCGATGCAACTGCCAATACAAAGAGGTATAGAATAACAATCCCCACGAAGAAGAATACCAGGTCATCTATTATGTAAATGTAGGTGCTCATCGTCTGTAAAAGGTTATACGTTCTCTTTTGAACGAATGCAGTAACTGTTTTCAGAATAATTTTTATGTCCAACCAGAAAGAGAATGTCTTTGCATACTTGATATCCAACTGTTTGCGTTCTTCCGCAGATAACTTGCCGGCTTCACCTCTTTTTTCTACTTGCCACAGCCCGGTAAGTCCTGCTGGTCCCATAAAACGGTCGATATGTTCATCGCTGGTCAGTAACTCTGCTTCGTAGAGTGGGAGGGGGCGATTACCTACTATGGACATATCTCCTTTTAAGATATTAATAAGCTGTGGTAATTCGTCAATACTATATTTACGAATGAAGCGCCCTACCTTCGTTATTCTAGGATCATTTTCCAACTTGACAAAAGCATTACTTTTCTCTTTCGATTTTTTTGAATATAATCTTCTTCGGAAATAACGAAATCATCAGATATCAGGAGAATTTCTTCTTCGTCCACTTTTTGAATTTCTTCGGTCTCTTGCTCTTCTCCCCAAATATCTTCTTCTTGTTCTTCCTCTTGCTGATACTGGTTGAGCGTATTGAAATCCTTCAAATGTTTGTCGGCATCGGTATACATGGACCGAAATTTGAGAAAATCAAAAATCAGATAATTGCTTCCTACACGTTTGGATTTGTAAATAATAGGACCTTTGCTTTCTAGGCGGATAGCCAGTGCTGTGAGTATGAGAAGTGGGGAAAGACATAACAATGCCATTCCTGAAAAGACGATATCAAAAGCTCTTTTCCATAAAGGTAGGCGGAAAGCATTCAAGTTTTGCGTCTTGAGTTGAAGTGCCTGTATCTTTTGATCTTTTCTATGTTTCAGGAAGGTTGACAGAGCCTGCAAGGATTCCGGATTCGTTTCGTATTTAATGGTATTATTTATACCGGCTTTGAGATATTCTGGGGCTTCTTCTTTAGATAAAGAATCAATGACGAGTACCATATAAAGTCCCGGGTACTTTTTGCGCATATAATGAATATTAACAATATCTTGGGATAGATTTATCTGTTCGAAAAACAGAGCTGTATCGTATTTTTCCCGTATCTTGTCTAGTACCTTAATTGCTTGATTACAATTAGATGCTGCATAAAATACCCCTATGCTAAGTTTAGAGAATAGGTTTATAGTCTTGCTATCTTTGCCTATGTAAACAAAATATTGCATATAGAGGATCTGGTGTTAATCGATAATCTTTTTGATTCGAATTTTGAGTTCTAGTGGATTGAATGGCTTTAAAATATAATCTTCCGCTCCTTCTTCCAGCAATCTGATTCTTTCGGTTGTACTTTCTTCACTAGATAACATAACGATAGGTATTGACTTGAATAACTCGTTATTTTTCATATATCTTAGAAATTCGTCACCTGTCATTAACGGCATACGGATGTCTGAAATGATAAGATCAGGTACATTACCTTCATTAAGCCATTCTATTGCTTTAATGGGATCTTCCAAATAGGTAAAATCATACTCTTTACCTAGATACACACCGGCAACTTTTCCGATTGTCGATTTATCGTCGACTAGTAATATTTTTTTCTTCATACGAATAGACCTTTCTATCGCTTGCTTTGTTATTGATTTATAGATTAAGCTTGTTGTCACATAATATTTGTGATACACTGCAAATATAGATATTATTTTAGAATAATCTCTCAATATTGACAAGTAAAATTCGTGATATATATTTATTTTATCTAATAAATTTCTCAGTGCGATGTTCTAATAGAAAAACACGGATTTCATATTGATGAAATCCGTGTTATCAATAAATATTTGGTTGTTATTTGTACTTTAGATGAATCGAATGTTTTCCACCATTCCTGATTCTTAACACCACCGCTAGTTACCCAATCTGTAAACAAGGAATAAACAGTTTTTATATTTACATATTCTAAAGGCCATTTGAAGTCAGTAGGGACCATGATTCCCCATGCCAGGTTGTCTTTACTGATGTAATATTTCTTACCGGAAACAGAACTATTATCATTATTTCCTCCAAATAAATCAGTATTAGCTAGTTTGGTTGGTTGATAGCCGATAACATGAATTTCTTTACGATTATTTCTATTTCCTTCTACGAAAATGAAAACATTCAGTTTGTTGATGTTTAATTCATCCGGAGAAATCAGATTGCTGAGTTTTATGGTGAAACTGATGTTCTTAACATTCGTATTGTTTGAATGATTGGCAAAGGTGTTAATTTGTTCATACCGATCTCTTCCCAATGCTTTGTGAGCATCGTCAAATAATGGAATAACCGCATAGTCCTGTCCGTTCTCAATCTTATTACTGTTCAGGTTGAAGCTTTTGATAAGAGAGTTGTCACTAAATTCAACAGGTTGCATAATTGCGCTGGCAGGAACACCGTCCAGCATGATAGCAGCTCCAATACTCTTGGTAGCTCCGGTAGCGGCTAAATCGATGACTTAATTTGAATTCTTCCACTTTATTATTCTTATTGAGAGAAATCGTTCTTTCTTTGATAATCATGACTAAATCATTCATATCATAGTCTCCATATAATGGCCATTGATCTTCAAATAAATATGCATAATTATGTGTATCATCCACTATGATCGGGAATTTAGGTTCCTCTGGTTCTTCTCCCTTATTTCCTTCGTTCTTTGTTCCTGTACAAACTTCGATAGTTACTTTGGATTCTCCTATTTTTGTAATATATGCGCCGTTTTGTACATGAAAATTAGTCCAATGTGGACTTTTCTCTACATGATTATCTGATTCAATAGCCAAATTGCCGTCATAAGTAAATCCTTGACCGGCTATAATGGGAGATTTTATCATAGAGGTGTTTTCACCTTTTCCATAGAACGTAGCATAACCAGGAGGTATATCCAGTCTTGTAGTTGCTTCTAGCATAGAGCCGTTATTCAAGTTAACAACTCCGTTTTGGAACTCCATTTTAGGTGCCTTGATATATCCTTGGGTTAAGTTTAACTTAATTCCGTTTGCGTAGAAGGAAATAGTGGCTTCCATACTGCAACTATTGTTGACGGTAGGATTAGTGAAACTGATCGTCTCAAAAATGATTATATTTTTGTTTGTGATAACAGTATCTGAGTTTGCAATCATTTTTTTTCCATAAATCTCTCCGTTATTTTCTAATGAGAAATTAGACGGAAGGTTAAACTCTCCTTCAAGTTCAATCTTATTGTCGTTGATAATTTGGGTATTTGAATTAATTGCTATGTCCTTGCTTGTTATAGTACCTCCGTTGTAGAGTGTAGCTCCCGAATGTAATGTCATAGTGTTTGTAACTGATACATTACCCCAGTTTCTTAATGCCGCAGGTGCTCCGTTAGTAAATGATATATTTTCGGCTTCAACGTTTCCTTCATCCATGACAGTCAGCATGGAGTTTCTTATAAAAGTCATCACTCCGGATGCTTTTATTTTAGCATTGTCCATAACAATGATTTCAATACCATTCTGGAACTGGAATGTAGTCGGAATTGTCCATGTTGCATCAACGTAAACTTTGGTTTTAATCTCACCGTCATATCCGTCAAATTTGAATGTACCGTTATAGTCAGAGGTAATTTTATAGGAAGCGTCACGCAGTAAAGTTGTTCCTTGCATTTCTGTAATTTCTTTTGCTTCACTTGGTATGGAAGTATAAACCGGTTTCTCGGGTGAAACAGCTCTTGTGGTAGCGGTACGGCTCATTAACACTCTGTTTTGAACAGCAGATTCTTGATAGTAGAGTTTACAGGTAAAGTTGTCATTATCTTCTGGCACATCAAACAGATATACCTCTACACGTCCTCTGGGATCAGTCTGCTTTATATAAATACCTTTTTGCGTAGGTAGCAGAGTGATAGCAGCTGTAGCTTTAAAGTTATTCTCTTTATTTGCTGTCCTTGTAGCCAGTACAGATGCGTTTTCATTAGTAAGAGGATCTTCTGTATATATTTCTACTAAGTAGGAATATAACCCTCCTTCTTCATCTTTAACTTCGACTGTGACATTTTCTGTTTTGATTGTGCTCCAATCAAAACCATCAGGAGCAGCAAAACCGTCTCCCATTGGGTTGGACGTTTCGTAGGAGGGATCATACAAATCCTTTCCCGAGTCAACACAACTAAACAGGATACCTCCCATTGCTATTGCAATGATTGGCATGAAATGAATTGTTTTTTTCATCATAATGTATTATTGCTTGATTGTTTGTAACCAAAATCTAATGCAAAAATAGCCGCATGTCTTATATTTAGGCTGTATTTTCTGTTATTTTATGTAGGAAAAACAATTGAATTTCCGTTTCGGTTCTATTTTAGCTCTAGTAGGTGCGATTAAGACTTTTTATATGATAAGAAATCCCTTGATTTTCAAATCTACAGATATATCAGATTTGAGAATCAAAGGATTATAATAATCGAATGGGTGTCTTAAGACTTGGTGATTTCTCCTATTAAACAGGAGTTCATTTTGTATCGTATATCTTTGTTGGGCAGTCCGTGTCCCAATAAAAACATGAGTTTTGTTATGGCACATTCGGGAGTACTGTCATATCCACTGATTACACCTGCTTCGAGAGATGCATTCCTGTTTCATAACGTCCCATTTCTACTGCTCCGGAGGCACATTGTGTAATGTTGACAATGATAATTCCACGATCGGTAGCTTCCTTTAATTGGCGGATGAACCATTCTTTTTGCGGAGCATTTCCCGAACCGAAGGTTTTCATGACAACCGCTTTCAATCCCGGAACATGAAGCAGAGAAGTCACGATACTCTCTTGAATGCCCGGAAAAAGCGTTAGAATAACTACATTGGTGTCAAATAGGTAATGCGGCTTTAACGGTTTCGTAGGGTCTGGTTTTCGAATGAGATTAGGCTCGTATTTAATGTGTATACCAACTCGTGCCAATGGCGGGTAATTGAAAGAGCGGAAAGCATTAAAGTTTTCTGCATTGATTTTGGTGGTACGATTACCACGCATCAGATGGTTTTCAAAGAAAATGCATACCTCCGGAACGATAGCAGTGCCATCCGGATTTTTTGCAGCAGCGATTTCAATAGCAGTGATGAGATTTTCTTTCCCGTCTGTACGCAAAGTTCCGATAGGGAGTTGGGAGCCGGTGAGGATCACAGGCTTACTCAGATTCTCAAGCATAAAACTTAAGGCGGAGGCTGTATATGCCATTGTATCTGTTCCGTGAAGAATCACAAAACCGTCGAAATAATCATAATTGTAATTGATGATTTTTACAAGTTTTGCCCAGTAAGCAGGCTCCATATCCGAGGAGTCGAGAGGAGGATCGAATTGATAGGAGGAAATGCGATAGTTGAATCTTTTCAGCTCAGGAACGTGCTTGAGCAGATGGTCGAAATTAAAATTTTCCAGAGCACCGGTTTCCGGGTTTTCTATCATTCCGATAGTTCCACCCGTGTAAATTAACAAAACGGAAGGAGTCTCTACTCTCATAATTGATGAATTTCTGTTAAAACGCTGACAAAGATATAGATTAATTGCGAATTATGAATAGTAAATGATGAATTTGTTTGTATTTTAGCGTAAAATGTTATAATATTGAATATTTATGCGGATGTATGCTAGGAATTAAAAGGAAAAGCAGGGTAAGTAATCTGCTAAAGTAGTAACTACTTACTCCTGATTACTTCTATAAACTTACTTCAGTGCTTCTTTCAGTTTGAGAATAGCTTTTTCCGGGTCTTTTTCTTCTTCGAGCAGGGTGACGAATCGACTACCTATAATAGCTCCTGAAGCATGTTCGCAGGCAGCCTGGAAAGTTGCCTTGTTAGAAATTCCGAATCCTACCATTAATGGGTTTTTTAGATGCATATCTTCAATCTTCTTGAAGTATAACCGTTTTTGTTCATTGAAATCCTGTTGAGCTCCGGTAGTGGCTGCGGATGAAACCATATAGATGAATCCGTCTGTATGTGCATCGATCTCACGTACCCGCTCTTCGCTGGTCTCCGGGGTGATGAGCATAATCACTTTAATGCCGTAACGTTCGGCAATGATGCGATAGCGTTCCTGGTAATCATGGAAGGGAAGGTCAGGAATAATAACACCGTCGATTCCGCACTCCACGCATTTGCGACAGAAGTTTTCAAATCCGAACTGCATAATCGGGTTTAAATAGCCCATTAATACTAATGGGATTTTTACATCCCGGCGGATGTTACGTAATTGTTCAAAAAGTACCTTTAGGGACATTCCGTTGCGTAATGCCTGAGTGGCGGCATTTTGAATGACAATACCGTCTGCCATTGGGTCACTGAAGGGGATTCCGACTTCGATCATGCTGACACCATGCTTTTCGAGGGTACGGATCACATCGGCAGTACCGTCCAAAGTTGGATCACCTGCACAAAAAATAAATGGAAAGTAAATCTTTCTTATTGCTATTGAAGAGTTGGTTAATTCTGTTCATGACTTAAAAAAATTAAATTTATCATTTTAGTTCATTTAAAAATGTCCGGATTCGTACCGCCAGATCTTTTTTCCCCGGTTCCAATTCAAAACGGCTGTTCAGGTCGTAACCGGCGAGACGTGGATGTTTGAACTCCTTTAGTGCGTTGGCGCTGTAAGAGTTGATGCCTCCGCTAAGAAGGAAAGGAAGGAGACCGTTATAGGTATGCAGAATATTCCAGTCGAACAAGTTACCGGAGCCGCCGTATTGTTCGCATTTGGTATCGAACAGGAAAAGGTCACAGACTTTCTCATACTTATATACATTTTTCAGATCTTTCGGATGGGATATAGAAAAGGCTTTGATAATTTTTATCCCCATTACAATGACCGACAGTATTCCGGTGACTCATTTCCATGTAGTTGCACATAGTTTAGTCCGAAACGGTCAGCATACATACTGACAATCTGCTTGTCTTCGTTCACAAAAACACCGACACGGTGGGTGTGGATAGGCAGATAAGCCGGAAGCTCATAGACATACCGGGGAGATTTGGGATAGAAGATAAATCCCAGCATATCTATATCTTGGAGCGATTCTATCTCCTGTATGTTTTCGGCTTCGCGCATACCGCATACTTTGATGATTTTTCCGTTGACCATAAATCTTCTGTTTTGAATAATTGATTTATTGTATAGCTTGCAGGAAATTCCCTAAGGTGTTTCCCGGTTGTGTAGTTCTCATAAATGTTTCTCCGATCAGGAATCCTCGGAATCCGGCTGTTTGCAGACGTTTTACAGTTTGCGGGTCGGAGATTCCACTTTCGGATACCAATACTGCATCTTGGGGAAGTTGTCCGGCCAGCCGAAAAGAGTTTTCCACATCAGTGAAGAATGTTCCTAAATTCCGATTGTTGATTCCCACCATATCTATTTTCTCATTAATATAAGTTAACTCCTCGGAACTGTGAATTTCTAGTAGTACTTCCAGACCTAAATCGTGTGCTTTCTTCACAAGTTCATTGCATTTTTCCGGTTTCAAAGCAGCGGCAATGAGAAGTACAGCATCTGCACCAACAATTTTAGCTTGATAGAGTTGGTATTCGTCAATGATAAAATCTTTTCTAAGAATCGGAATATCTACCAAAGGACGTGCAGCGCGAATGTCTTTCAAGTTCCCTCCGAAAAACTTCTCATCCGTGAGGATAGAGAGCGCAGAGGCCCCCGCAGCCGCATAAGCCGGAGCTATTTCTTCCGGACGAGCCTCCTGCTTTATCCAGCCTTTGGACGGAGAACGACGTTTGAACTCTGCTATAATTCCCGGAGACGAGGAAATTAATGCCTGTTTCATGGAACGGGAAGACGGCATTTCACTAATTCCTTCCTGCAACTGCTCGATAGAAATCGCCTGTTTTTGCAGATCTACTTCAAATCGTTTATTTGCTATGATTTCGGATAATATATCTTTCATATTTTAATTATTGAGTTCAATAAACTTCTTTAATGTATTCAGTGCCCTTCCGCTTTCTAGTGATTCTTTTGCAAGAGTGATACATTCTTCAATAGTCTTTTCCGGACAAATAACATGAATGGCAAAAGCCGAATTAACTACTACTACATTTTTTGAGCTTCAGTTGCTGTATTATTCATGATATTATCGAAAATTTTGGCAGCCTCTTTCGGTGTCTGACCGCCGTCCAGATCAATGTCCCTATAACGGGAGAATCCGAGGCTTTCGGGAGTATAAATCTTTTCGTTGTCACTCGTTGCTACCTTAAATTCATTCGTCAGAGAAATTTCATCATATCCGTCCAAGCTATGAACAACGGCAAATTTGGTTTTACTTTCCTGATAAGTATAAGTATAGAGGCGTAATAACGGAAGATTGTAAACTCCCAAAAGTTGATAAGCCGGTAATACTGGATTTACTAACGGGCCGAGCATATTAAAAAAGGTACGCACGGCAAGTCCTTTGCGAACCGGAGCGACCGCTTTTAATGCCGGATTAAACAACGGAGCGTGCAGATAAGCAATGTTACATTGTTCCATGCTGCGGCGCAACTGATCTATATCGTCGGTGAACTTTACACCATGTTGTTCCATTACGTTACTGGCGCCACTAACAGATGTTGCTCCGTAATTACCATGTTTCACGACCGGGAAACCTGCTCCGGCTACCGTGAAGCAAGATGCTGTGGAAATATTGAACGTGTTTTTCCCGTCACCACCGGTTCCTACAATATCTATCGGCGCAAATTCGCTTAAATCAACCGGAACGCGCATTTCCAACAATGCGTCGCGGAAGCCGCATAATTCTTCGACTGAGATATTGCGCATTAGAAAGACAGTGATGAGTGAGGCCACCTGTACATCGTTATATTTTCCTTGTGCGATATTTTGTAAGATAGTACGGGCTTCATCACGTCCCAGATATTGATGCTCGAAAAGCTTGTATAGAATCTGTTTCATAAATTTAATCGTTTAAGAAGTTCTTGATAATTTCTTTTCCTTGCGGAGTTAATACTGATTCGGGGTGGAATTGTATCCCGTGCACATCATAGGTCCTATGGCGCAATGCCATGATTTGTCCTTCCCGGCTTTCTGCCGTTATTTCCAGACAGTCAGGAAAATCCTCCCGGCTGACCACCCAAGAGTGATAACGTCCTACGGGAATTTCTTTTCCCAGCCCTTCGAATAATACATCTTGTCGTAGGATACTGACCGGGGTCTGTACACCGTGATATACCTCTTTCAGATTCTCCAGTCGTGCACCGAAAGCCTCGCCGATAGCCTGATGTCCCAGACAGACACCTAAAATACTTTTCGTGGCTGCATACTTTTTGATAATAGGCAACAATAAACCTGCTTCTTCCGGGATACCCGGCCCGGGAGACAAGATGATTTTATCGAATCGTTCCACATTATCAAGTCCTATTTGATCGTTGCGGACTACTTCTATGTCCGTAGCACCTAATTCTTTCACTGCGTGCAATAAGTTGTAGGTGAAAGAGTCGTAATTATCTAAAAAGTAATATTTTCATTTTATGATTATTGTAAAATTGTTGCTTAAACAGGTTACTTTATTTTTTCTGCTTAGTTCTTTAATTGAACGGCTAAATCAATCGCCTTTTTCAGTGCTCCCAACTTATTGTTGACTTCTTGCAATTCGTATTCATCCTGACTCCGTGCCACAATACCACCTCCTGCCTGAAACCACAATTCATTGTTGCGACTGACGAAGGTACGGATAGTTATGGCTTGATTCAATTCACCGTTTAATCCGATAAAACCGATACAACCACCGTAAGCTCCGCGATTGTGAGGTTCTATTTCACTAATTAACTGCATGGCACGTACTTTGGGCGCGCCGCTCAAAGTGCCGGCAGGGAACGTATCAATAAAAGTTTTTATCTTGTCCGCATCCTCGTTCAATTCACCACTGACACGGCTAACCAAGTGGATGACATGACTGTAATATTGTGGCTCTTTATAGAAAAGTACCCGTACATCATGACAATTACGTGACAAGTCGTTTCTGGCAAGGTCTACCAGCATAACGTGCTCCGCATTTTCTTTGGGGTCAGCCAGTAATGCTTCTGCCAGTTCACGGTCTTTCACGATATCGCCACTCCGGCGTGTTGTTCCGGCAATCGGATCGATATAAGCATGGTTGCTTTCAATCTTGCAGTGTGTTTCCGGTGAAGAACCGAAGATTCGATATCCTCCGAAATCGAAATAGAAAAGATAAGGGGAAGGGTTAATGCTGCGGAGTGCCCGATATACTTTGAAATCATCTCCGGTGTAAGGCTGAATGAACCTCCGGGAAAGAACGATCTGGAATACATCGCCACGCATACAGTGCGCAATACCTTTGCGGACGTTGGCTTTGTGTTCTTCATCTGTGATAGGGCTGGTAACGGGACCTGTCACAGAAAAATTGTAAGAAGCATAATTCCGGTTTTCAATAGCTGCTTCCAGTTCCGGCAGGCCGCTTTCTTCCCCTTCGGCCAACATCTCTACGAGTGTCAATTCATTTTTGAAATGATTGAAGACAATTATGTATTTGTATAATATATATAATAAGTCCGGTGCATCATTCTGTTCATCGTGGCTCTCTTTAACGGGAATATGTTCGAAGTATTTCACGGCATTGAATGTGGTGTATCCGTAAAGTCCGCATACATTCTTGTTTTCTCCGGTCACTTGAAACTGACTGATGAATTGATTCATCGCTTTTTCTACGGTGAATGTTTTCGTCAGCGGTTCTTCCGTGCGGCTATTGTCCGGATAGTTGGCTGTGACTATACCACTGTTCATACCGATACTTGCCAGCGGACAAAGAGCGATGAACGAGAGGGAGTTTTCTCCTGCATGATAATCGGAACTCTCCATCAATGCAGATTGCGGGTACATATCACGTACTTTCAGATAGATACTGACAGGAGTGTGCATATCTCCCAACACCTGTTTACTGTGGGTAGTATAATTGAATGTTTTCATTTTGATTACAAATTACAAGTTACAAATTACTGTGAACTAATTGTCCTGTTTTTCTTCGTTAAAGGATAAATAAGTCTCTATATCCTTGTCGCCACGTCCGGATACAGTTAATACGACTACATCTTCCGGTTTGAATTTCAACTTTTTTAAAGCGCCAAGCGCATGAGCTGATTCCAGTGCGGGGATAATTCCTTCAAACTTAGTCAGTTCATAAGCAGCTTCTATGGCTTCGTCATCGTTTATTGCCAGAACGTTGGCGCGTCTTTGTGCGGCAAGATTCGCGTGTATCGGTCCGATTCCCGGATAATCGAGTCCGGCAGAAATCGAATAAGGTTCCTCAATTTGTCCGTCTTCGTTTTGGATAACGTAAGTACGTGCTCCGTGGATAATTCCCATTTTGCCAAGTTGAATGGTAGCTGCGGTCATTCCGGTTTCTATTCCCTTGCCTCCGGCTTCTGCCAGGACGATACCTACCCGCTCATCGTTGATATAATGATAAATAGTTCCGGCAGCATTACTTCCTCCTCCTACACAGGCTATCAGGTAGTCGGGGTAATCGCGTCCCTCTTTTTCTTGAAGTTGCTTTTTGATTTCTTCACTGATAACGGATTGCAGACGTGCCACCATATCCGGGTAAGGATGAGGTCCTACAGTAGAACCGATGATGTAGTAGGTGTCGGCGGGATGACAGCACCAGTCGCGGATAGCTTCGTTGGTAGCGTCTTTCAGTGTCATGTTCCCGGAGGTGACAGGGGTTACGGTAGCTCCCAGCATTTTCATTTTCTCAACGTTGATGTGCTGGCGTTCCACATCCGTTTTTCCCATGTATACGATACATTCCATATTCATTAGTGCACATACGGTAGCGGTAGCCACTCCATGTTGGCCGGCGCCGGTTTCGGCGATGATGCGCTTTTTTCCCATGCGGCGTGCCAATAGAATCTGTCCGATAGTGTTGTTGATTTTATGGGCACCTGTATGGTTCAAGTCTTCCCGTTTCAGATATAATTTGCAACCATATTTTTTCGAAAGGCGCCTTGCCGGATAGAGTGGGGAAGGACGTCCTACGTAATCACGTAACAACTGTTCGAATTCTTTCTTGAATTCCTCACTCTCAAGTACTTCGAGGTACTTATTCTTCAGTTCCTCTACACATTTGTGGAGAATTTCCGGTACATAAGCACCGCCGAACTCTCCGTAATAGCCATCCTGGTCAACTAAAAAACTTTTCATAATCCTATCTATTTTTATATGTTATTTTTTCGATGTTTAGAAACGGGCAAATAAAAAGCCCTGCCGCAAGTTGCGACAGGGCTCTTTCAAATCTGTTATATCTTTAATGAGGTATATACATACGAGCGCTGCTCCCTTACGACTGTCGGAGTTGTAACGGACGCCACCACCAATATGTATTTACTAATATAGTTCTCATTGTCATTTGTTATTTAATGGGAGCAAATATAGACACTTTGTTTGAAACAACAAACAAAAAATGACTTTTTTTCATTTTCCCCTTCATTTTTCTGATATAGAACAATTTTCCCCCTGATCTGTTCTTATAAATACTGAATATTTAAACAGAAAACAATTATGAAACAGAGAAAAGTATTAGTAGGTATCGCTATTGCCATTTTCGTTATATTATTACTTTATTGGTTGTTGGTAGCAGAAGATATGAAACCTTGGTTGTCGGCTATGGTTCCTTCTCTTACGCAGCAATTCATAGCCTGATTCCGATAAGGTTTCAGATAATTCGTGTATATTTGCATGAAACATGAAAAGTGAATAATAACCGAAATAATAACAATAGACAAGATATGGAAAATTTTATCTTTCAAAATCCCGTCAAACTGATAATGGGGCGCGGGATGATTGCCCGATTGGCGAAAGAAATTCCGTCCGACAAACGTATCATGATTACTTTTGGCGGTGGAAGTGTAAAGAAAAACGGGGTATACGATCAGGTGAAGGAAGCACTGAAGAATCATTATACCGTTGAATTTTGGGGGATTGAACCCAATCCTGCTATCGAAACTCTCCGCAAAGCGATTGCTTTGGGAAAAGAAGAGAAGGTAGATTATTTATTAGCTGTTGGTGGTGGTTCCGTGATTGACGGTACAAAATTAATCTCTGCCGGGTTATTGTATGACGGTGATGCTTGGGACTTGGTGCTTGCCGGATGTCCCGCTACCCACACTGTACCTCTTTCCACTGTGTTGACGCTTCCCGCTACCGGTTCGGAAATGAACAATGGAGCAGTGATCTCACGTCGTGAAACCAAAGAAAAATATCCTTTCTTATTCCAACTATCCGTTATTCTCTATTCTTGATCCGGAAGTAACATTTACTTTACCTCCTCATCAAGTGGCTTGTGGATTGGCGGACACATTTGTACATGTCATGGAACAGTATATGACTACTCCCAGACAAAGCCGTGTCATGGACCGTTGGGCAGAAGGACTCCTGCAAACTCTTATAGAAATAGCTCCGAAAATCCGTGAGAACCAGCATGATTATCAACTTATGGCTGACTTTATGCTTTCGGCTACAATGGCATTGAATGGATTTATAGCTATGGGAGTATCGCAGGACTGGGCAACTCACATGATAGGACATGAAATCACTGCATTGCACGGGTTGACACACGGACATACGCTGGCGATTGTACTTCCCGCTACATTGCAAGTGCTTCGGGAAGCCAAAGGAGATAAACTTGTGCAATATGGTGAGCGCGTATGGGGAATAACTTCGGGTACAAAAGAGGAACGGATAGATGAGGCAATCCGCTGTACGGAACAATTCTTCCGTTCATTGGGGTTGACTACACGCCTGCACGAAGAAAACATCGGCCAGGAGACGATTCTTGAAATTGAACGCCGCTTCAATGAGCGAGGAGTAAAATATGGAGAAAATGGAAATGTGACAGGTGCTGTGGCTCGTAAGATATTGGAAACTGCACTATAACTTCTTTTCCTATAAGAAATAATAACTGCCTTGTGATTTTTATCAGAAAAGTATACAGGGCAGTTTTTTATTGTTCAATCGTATCGTGTATTGGCACCCCAAAGCAATACGGGAATATCTTGTTTGATATTAAAATGACGTCATTTAAACCAAAAATAATTTTAATTTGTTTTCTATAAGGGGAAGAAATATCTATATTTGTTCACTCAAGTTTTTGATATCATCGAAATAAAACATTCATTTTATTTTATTACTTATGTTGATAACCATTATTATTCTCGTTCTTTCGGCTATCTTTTTTGTAAATGGTAAAATCCGTTCGGATATTGTGGCGTTATGTGCGCTGGTTGCTTTACTTGTCTTTCAGATATTAACTCCTGATGAAGCCCTTTCGGGTTTCTCCAATTCGGTAGTTATTATGATGATCGGACTGTTTGTGGTAGGAGGTGCTATTTTTCAGACAGGGTTGGCAAAGATGATAAGTTCGCGTATTCTTAAACTTGCGGGAACGAGTGAAATTCGTCTGTTTCTATTGGTGATGTTGGTGACTTCCGCTATCGGTGCGTTTGTCAGTAATACCGGAACGGTGGCGTTGATGCTGCCTATTGTGGTCAGTCTGGCGATAAGTGCCAAAATGAATCCGAGCCGGTTGCTGATGCCGTTGGCCTTTGCCAGTAGTATGGGAGGCATGATGACATTGATTGGTACACCGCCCAACCTTGTGATACAAAACACATTAACTTCGGCAGGACTCGAACCGCTTTCTTTCTTCTCTTTTCTGCCTGTTGGCATTGTTTGTGTGATTGTCGGTACATTGGTATTGATGCCGCTTAGTAAATGGTTTCTGTCTAAAAAGGACAGAAGAATGGCAGTAACCGTTCAGGAAAATCGTTAAAGCAGTTGGTCAATGAATACGGGCTTTCCAGTAACCTGTTTCGTTTGCAGGTGATAGGGGATTCCCGACTCTTGGGAAAAACGATTATTGATTTGGATATACGACGCAAATATGGATTGAATATAATGGAAGTCCGTCGTGGGGATGCATCGCAACATCGTTTCCTGAAAACTATCACGCAGAAATTTGCGGCACCGGATACGGTTTTGCAAGTAGAAGATATTCTGTATGTGACAGGAGATTTTGAGAAAGTACAACTGTTTGCTGAAGATTATCTGCTCGATATATTAGGTGACCATGCTACCGAGGAAACGAAAAATACAACTAGTTCTCTTGATTTTTATGATATAGGTATTGCTGAAATAGTATTGATGCCTGCGTCTAATTTGGTCAATCAGACAATTAAAGAAGCCGGATTCCGTGATAAATATAATGTGAACGTTTTAGGTATCCGTCGTAAAAAGGAATATCTGTTACAGGATTTGGGAAATGAGCATATTCATAGTGGCGACGTGCTTTTGGTACAAGGCACTTGGGGAAATATCGCCCGTCTTAGTAAGGAAGACTCTGATTGGGTGGTATTAGGTCAGCCTTTAGCCGAAGCTGCTAAAGTAACTTTAGACTATAAAGCTCCGGTGGCTGCTGCTATCATGGTGTTAATGGTGGTAATGATGGTATTTGATTTTATCCCGGTTGCTCCGGTTACGGCTGTTATGATTGCGGGTATATTAATGGTACTGACAGGGTGTTTCCGTAATGTAGAGGCCGCATACAAAACGATAAATTGGGAAAGTATTGTACTCATTGCAGCAATGTTGCCTATGTCGTTGGCATTGGAGAAAACAGGAGCGTCGGAGTATATATCCAATACATTGGTGAGCGGATTGGGTTCCTATGGACCATTGACTCTGATGGCGGGTATCTATTTTACTACTTCATTGATGACTATGTTTATCAGTAATACGGCTACTGCGGTACTGCTGGCACCTATTGCTTTGCAAAGTGCTATACAAATCGGGGTTAGCCCGATTCCTTTCCTGTTTGCCGTGACAGTGGCGGCAAGTATGTGTTTTGCTTCACCTTTCTCCACGCCGCCTAATGCGTTGGTGATGCCGGCAGGACGCTATACGTTTATGGATTACGTAAAAGTAGGATTACCGTTACAGATTATCATGGGAATTGTGATGATATTTGTTTTACCTTTGATCTTCCCTTTTTGATTGAAAAAGAAAAAAACAGGAAGGCTGTATTGAAAAATGCAGCCTTTTTTTATTTAATATCTGCAAATACAGTTATCTTTGCACCGTCCATGACCGATGATTGAGAGGGTTGTGGATGTTTTTGCGCATAAATAAAACGAACTAAAGCATTAAGGGATTATGAAACAAAACATTGCAAAAGTATTAACCTTTTCTTTATTGGCAACTTCTGCCGTTTTTATCAGTTGTGTGGATAATGAGAAAAATCTGTTTGATGCAGAACAACTGAGACAGATTTATGAAGAAACTTTTCCGGTAAAGAATATCGATCCTGACGGAGACTGGACTATGTCCCGTAGTGTAACTGCACACGTGACGGTTAATGGAGATTTAGGAGAGGATTATCCGATACGGATATTTGATGCGAATCCTTTAAGTCCGGAAAGTAATGCCAAACTTTTAGCAGAAGGTGTTGCAAATAGAAGTACATCTTTTAATGTTGTAATGGATTGTGCTACTGCACTCGATAGAGTATTTGTCGCGCGTGTAGACAGAAAAGGACATTATCTTGTGCAACCGATCGCTATTGAAAATGAAGAGGTGAAGGCCTGTTTCGGAAATAAAGAAGGTAGTACTACTTGTTCTATCACGAGAACTATAACAGATATACCTGCTATGGCAGCTCCTTATACAGATGAGTATATTAGTAATAAAAAGGCCTATGCTACTATTATTAAGTCCGGCTGGGATCTTGGCTCTGGATTTGACCAGTATTCTGCCTATAATCTTCCTGTTTTCAAGGAAAAGGAACGTTGGTTTAAGATTCAGGAAGGGGGCTTTAGGGCAAGATTTACTACAGGAGGAACTTGGGGTGGAGCTAATGCCGTGAAAGTGATTGTTCCTGAAGGAAGTACATGGGTGATTGAAAACGAAAATCAATTCAGTGATATAACGGAGGTAATAGTTGAAAATGGCGGAAAAATAGAAATAACTAGAAATGCCAGTTTGATATTGACTCGGGCTTCTTATATAACTGTAATGCCGGGTGGTAGTATTATAGGTGAGGGAGATATTTCAATAACAAATAGTTCTGCCGGGTTTAGTAATTATAATGCTGGTATGATTGATTGTTCCCGTTTAAATATTGATGGCGGTGGAAGTGGGGTTGATTTCATGAATTATGGAACGCTTAAATTGAATTCTTACAATGCATCTACAAGCGGTACAACACTGATAAATCACGGTGTTATTGAGGCTGGTAGTATTAATGGTAATAACAATACCAATGTTAAGAACGGCTGTTATATGAATGTGGCAGGAATGTTTCAGTTCGGTACACTTATAATGGGGCATACTTCTGAAGCTATTTGTGGGGAGTTGGGTTATAACGGAAATAACAATGATATTGTGATGGAGGCACAATCAATACTGACCTGTACAGGTAAAGCTAGTCTATATAGGCATGTAGTCGGTCCCACAACGGGAACGGCTTTGTTGAGAATTCATACGATTGCTAATATTTCAGGGCTCATTGAATCAAATTCGAAAGTCACGAATAACATTATTTGTGAGATAACAGATCAGACCTCTTCTAATGAAAAAGAGCAATCACTGTGGACTCCTTTCGACTGGTTAGTATATAAAGGCTTACAGAATTCCGCCACTTATTGCAATCCGGGAAAAGCAGATTTTTTGCTTCCTGCTGATGAAGATGGGTGTATAAAAGAAGGATATGGTTCTGATGATACCCCCGATGACGTGGAGATTCGGAAAGCCGTTTATTCCTATGCTTTCGAAGATAATTATCCCAAAGCAGGCGATTAGGATTGCAAGGATATTGTATTGAACGTGACTTTACCGTTGCCGGTAATGAAGTGAAAGAATTGAAATACGTGGTTGACCTTCAGGCTGTGGGTGCCATGAAGCAATTAGGTGCCGGATTAAGAATACTGGGAATAAATAAAAGTAATGTGGAAACGGTTGACTTTGGAGCCGGCGCCGCTCAACGTGACGGTTCTTTGTCTGCTTCCCGTATATTTGAAGATGCATCTTATGAGACGACTGGCAGTGAACTTGTCATTCCTTTGTTTGGAGATGCACATTCTGTATATGGATATACCGGAACACAACGTCCTATGCTGAATACTGGAAATGCAAGTACATCTCTAACAGATATATATACTCTTGAAGTGATAATCAAACTTAAAAATGCCGTATCCATTCCCAGTGTAACAAACTGTTTAGACTTCTTTATAGCATATCAGGGTACTGGTGAAAAGAGAACGGAGATTCATTTGAATCAATTTAATTCGGCAACGGCGAATGGTCAGTTGGCAGATAATAACGTGCTTGAGGTTATCAAGGTAGTCAATAATACATGGGCTCTTTGCGTTCCTGATAAATTCGCATATCCGACAGAAAGAACTGTGATAACAGAGGCGTATGCTAAGTTTGCGGACTGGGCACATGACCAGAGTACTAATACCGATTGGTATAATATGCCTTCAAGTAGTGATAAAGTGATAGAATACTAACCTTTTCTTTTAAATATAAGTCAACCGCCGGAGAAGTTTTTGTTTTCCGGTGGTTTTTGCTACGAATTAATGCTTTGATTGTAAGGTAGTAGTATTTGTTTTGCATGATTTTATTCGTCTGACAGTTGTTGAACATTCGTTTGACAACTGTTGTCTTTTCGTCTAACAACTGTCAGACGAAAAGAAGACAGTTGTCAGACGAATAAATTGTTGCAAACTGAGGTATAAATTCTTTAACTTGGAGAAGTAGAATTATGCGAAACAGGTGGTACATTCATATTCTGTGTGTACAGACTATCAATGATACCATCGGACAATCCGATAGTAGGTACAATAATACCGGTAGCTTTTACATAAGTCGCCACCTCAAGAAATATCTCTGCTGCCGGAACAATTACATCTGCCCGATCCGGTTTTAGCTTGTATTGTTTGATGCGCTGTTCGGCGGGAAGTACCTGTAATGCTAAATAAATCTCACGTAGTGACTCAACTGGTAGGAGAGAAGCCTTTTTATCCTTTTTGTCCGCGAGACGGAAGAGTTTGTTGATATTTCCCCCCGAACCGATAATGCTGACAGGCGCATATTCTGTGGCAATACCAATCAGGTCAGTACGTAACGCTTCTTTTTCCTCCTCTTTCACCATGCCGCTAAGCATACGTACTGTACCTATATTATATGAACGGGAGTTTTTCAGTTCTCCGTTACTGATAAGATTGATTTCCGTACTACCGCCGCCAACATCTACATATAGATAATTCTGTCCGGAAGCAAACAGTTGCTCGATATGATTGTCATATACAATATGCGCTTCTTCTTGCCCGTCGATGATATCTACGCGGATACCTGTTTTCCTGGCTATTTGCCGGACGATAGCTTTACCGTTCCGGGCATCACGCATAGCGGACGTGGCACAGGCGCGATAATCCACTACATCATATATTTTCATTAACTGCTTGTAAGCTTTCATCAGCCGGATCAGTTTCTTTTCTTTTTCTGCTGAAATAATACCTGCTGTGAAAGCGTCTTCTCCCAGCCGTAACGGGATACGGATGAGTTGTACCTTGCTCATTAATTCGGGCGCATTTTCTTCGTTTACGCATTTTATCAGTAGCCGCACGGCATTCGAACCTATGTCGATTGCTGCATAATTAACTTTCTTCATACTTATCATAATGTATTCTTGCATTCGTTATATAATTTTTCTTGTGAACGGAAAAGCGATGCCATTTCTTCACTAAGCGGGGGAGTAAACGGAAAATTCCATATCCGGTTGGTTCCCATTCCGTCTACTATGCGTCCTTTGGCTGTATCCTGAAACCCGTAACAAACAATCCGTTTTAAATCCGCCTGTATCTCTTTGTCATAAACAGGAGCCAGTACTTCGATACGGTTGTCCAAATTGCGTGGCATCCAATCTGCTGAACCGATATAATACCTTTCTTCTCCGGCATTAGCGAAAATGAAAATACGTGAGTGTTCAAGATAACGGTCGATAATTCCATTGATATGTATATTTTCACTGACACCCGGAACGCCCGGTACTAAAGAACAGTTGCCGCGTACAACTAGTTCTATCTTGACTCCTGCTGCTGAGGCTTCGTATAGCTTTTCGATAAGTGCGCGGTCTGTTATGTGATTTACTTTGGCAAGGATATAGGCCTCTTTTCCCTGTTCCTTGTTCTTTATTTCCTTGTTGATGAGAGCAATCAGACGTTTACGCATATCATTGGGAGAAACGAGCAATTCTTTGAAATTGACGGGAGTGTATGGTTTCTCGATAAAATCGAAAACGGCATTCACTTCCCGTACCAGCGGGCGATGGGCGGTCATGATGGTATAATCGGTATACATACGTGCGTTTCCTTCATGGAAGTTGCCTGTACTGATACAGACAATATCTCCATGTCTTGTCCCGATGTGCACCAGTTTGGAATGAATCTTCAGTCCCTCCACTCCGAAGATAACATGGATGCCTGCGTCCTGCATTCTTTTGCTCCAGTTGATGTTGGATGCTTCGTCGAAACGTGCCAGTAGTTCGATGACCACCGTTACTTTCTTCCCGTTTTTGGCTGCGCAAATCAATGCTTTAATCACTTTGGAGTCTTTAGCTAGTCGGTAAAGCGTCATCTTGATGCTTTTCACTTCTTTGCTGATAGCGGCTTCGCGCAGTACGCGGATGAACGTATCAAAACTATGATAAGGATAATGTAGTGAACGGTCTTTCTGGCGAATCAGGGTCAGCAGGCTTTCTGTACCATTTAGTTCGGGTTTGAAAATCGGTTCCCAAACCGGATATTTCAGATGACTGTGTCCGCAGACAGGAAATTTCATCAGGTCTTTGAAATTATGATAACGTCCACCGGCTACGCGGGTGTCGTTCTTGTCTATATTCAGCCGGTCGGTCAGTCTTTTTAGCAAGTCCCTAGGGATTTGCTCGTCATATACAAAACGGAGAGGTTCGCCTTTCTTGCGGCTTTTCACTCCTTTTGAAATCTTCTGAAGTACGCCTGTCCGCAGGTCGCTGTCTATCTCCATTTCCGCGTCTTTGGTGAATTTAAAGGTATATGCCTCGTAATCCGTATATTTCATGCCGACAAAAATCATTGGCAGGCAGTAACGGATAACATCATCAAGAAACATTAGATAGGTCTTTCCTTCCGATTCGGGTAGTTGGATGAAGCGTCCGAATTCCCCAACGGGCAGTTGGATAACCGCGTAATCCTTCTCTTTTATTTTTCCTGCTTCATCTTTGCGGAGCAAGCGGATAGCCAGGTAAATATCTTCATCAGTCTGGTCGTCCAGCGGTCGGGCACCGTTGAGGAAAAGAGGGTTGGTGGAACCGTTCAGCTTATTACGATAGAAAGAAGTGATGAACGCTTTCTGCTCATCGTTCATTTCCGTGTCTTTGATGACGTAGATATTCTCTTTCTTCAGTTCTTCCATGATCGAAGCGAACGTTTCTTCAAACTGTTCATAGTAACGGTTGTGCAGTTTACCTATCTGTTTCAGTGTGTGCGCAGCGATTTCCTGTTCTTTCTGTATATTCTTGTCGTCATACTCTATAATCCGGTTTAAGGTAGCGACACGGACGCGGAAGAACTCGTCCAGATTGTTGGAATAGATGCCAAGAAAAGTCAGTCGTTCCAGTAACGGAACTTCCGGGCGGGCAGCTTCAAGCAAAATGCGTTGATTGAAGTACATCCAGCTGATGTCACGTTCTACATAAGGGCACTTCTTTTTTGTTTCGCTTGATTTCATGATGAAAAACCTGTTTATTAATTTTTTGCAAAAGTATCTAAGTGAGGTGTAATGGCTATAACGATTTTGTTACGAACTTATTACAATCTACGTTTGTTATTTTTATATGTGAATAGAAACACTTATATTCGCAAAAGTATTGAAATGGACTTCGTTAAAAAATATAGAATATATGAAAACAATGAATTATTCCCTTATTCGTATTCTCTTTGCATTAGTGATTGGTCTGGTGTTGGTACTTTGGCCGAATACAGCAGCTAGTTATATTGTCATTACGGTAGGAGTGGCTTTTTTGATTCCCGGTGTTATCAGCCTTTTCGGCTATTTCGGACGTAAGAAATCCGAAGACGGAGTTTCGCCCCGTTTTCCGATAGAAGGAGTCGGCAGTTTGTTATTCGGACTTTGGCTGATTGTGATGCCTGAGTTTTTTGCGGACGTCCTGATGTTCTTGTTAGGTTTTATCCTGATAATGGGAGGGGTGCAGCAGATAGCTTCCTTGTCAATGGCTCGTCGTTGGACACCTGTTCCGGGAGCATTTTATCTGGTTCCCGCTTTGATTTTAATTGCGGGCATCGTTGCTTTATTCAATCCGACAGGAGCACGTAATACAGCGTTTATAATTATTGGTATCAGTAGCTTGGTATATTCGCTTTCTGAATTGATAAACTGGTTTAAGTTTGTACGTTGCCGTCCGAAGAACCCGATATTACATCACGATGAGGATATTGAGGATGCGAAGATTATTGAATAAAATAAGAAAAAGAAGAGGGCTACCTCACGGTACCCCTCCACTGCAAACTTAAAACAACCAACAAAAGAAATAGATCATTTCTACTTTATGTCCGATGAAAACTTCTTCATCGGACATTCTCTTTTTCTATCTTACAAATAATAGTTCTCTGTATTTCGGAAGTGTCCACATCTGGTTGTCAACGATAAGTTCCAACTTGTCGATGTGATAACGAATTTCTTCCAGTGCCGGAACAATCGTGTCGTGATAAGCAATGGCTTTTTCACGTTCGCTTTCAATCTTGTTCGCCACTTTACGCGCTTCTACCATTGCGTCTACATGCTCTTTGATGAAGGCGGTACGGTCGGCGATTTCTTCGATCAGTTCCAGATTCTTTGCTGATAGTTTGGCTGCTTTTTCTGCCGGAAATAGGGATTGCATTTTATAGACGTTATTAATCAGATCCGTCTGATACTGGGTTGCAACCGGTATAATGTGGTTCATAGCCAAGTCACCCAATACACGGGCTTCAATCTGGATTTTCTTCGTGTAGGTTTCCCATTTCACTTCATTGCGTGCTTCCAACTCTTTCTTTGTCATTACACCGGTAGCTTCGAACATGGCAATCGTTTCCGGTTTCAGGTAGTTGTCGAAGATAACGGGAACACTTGTTTCACAGTCCAGACCACGGCGGGCAGCTTCTTCTTTCCATTCGTCACTGTAGCCGTTGCCGTCGAAGTGAATGGCTTTACATTCTTTGATATATCCGCGAATGATTTCAAGGATAGCGGAAACTTTCGGTTCTCCTTTTTCAATTAGAGCGTCCACGTCTTTCTTGAACTTCGCTAACTGGTCTGCTACTGCGGAGTTCAGCGCAATCATTGCAGAGGCGCAGTTTGCTTCGGAACCTACGGCACGGAATTCGAAACGGTTTCCGGTGAAGGCAAAAGGAGAGGTGCGGTTACGGTCTGTATTGTCAATCAACAATTCCGGTATCTGCGGAATATCCAGTTTCATTCCCTGTTTGCCGCTAAGGCTGATTAAATTGTCTTTTGTGCTGTTTTCAATATGGTCTAATACTTGCGATAACTGCTTTCCGAGGAAAGAAGATATGATTGCGGGAGGTGCTTCGTTGGCGCCTAAGCGGTGGGCGTTGGTTGCACTGGAGATAGAAGCCTTCAGTAACCCGTTATGATGATAAACTGCCATTAACGTATTTACTACAAATGTCACGAAACGCAGATTGTCTTCCGGTGTCTTCCCCGGTCCCATTAATAAGATTCCCGTATCAGTACCCAATGACCAGTTGTTGTGCTTACCGGAACCGTTGACACCTTTAAATGGTTTTTCATGAAGCAATACACGGAAACCGTGTCGACGGCTTACCTTGCGCATCAATGACATAATCAATAAGTTATGGTCATTTGCCAGGTTACATTCTTCGAAGATCGGAGCTAACTCGAACTGATTAGGAGCAACCTCGTTGTGACGGGTCTTTACGGGAATACCCAATTTCAGAGCTTCAATTTCGAGCTCTTTCATAAAAGCAGCTACACGGGTGGGGATAGCACCGAAGTAGTGGTCTTCCAACTGCTGGTTTTTAGCACTGTCATGTCCCATTAAGGTACGTCCTGTCATTAATAAGTCAGGGCGGGCAGCATATAAACCTTCATCAACTAAAAAATATTCTTGTTCCCAGCCAAGGTAGGCAACCACTTTTTTCACTTCCGGATTGAAATAATGGCAGACGTCTACGGCTGCTTTGTCTACTGCACGTAATGCTTTCAATAATGGAGCTTTATAGTCAAGGGCCTCGCCGGTGTATGCAATAAACACAGTCGGGATACAAAGAGTATCATCTACAATGAATGCAGGAGATGAAGGGTCCCAGGCACTATATCCACGGGCTTCAAAAGTATTACGGATACCTCCATTCGGGAAAGAGGAAGCATCCGGCTCTTGCTGAACAAGTAATTTGCCCGTAAATTCTTCCATCATGCCACCTTTACCGTCATGTTCAACAAAAGCGTCATGTTTTTCTGCCGTACCTTCGGTCAGGGGTGCAAACCAGTGGGTATAATGAGTGACACCCATTTCGATAGCCCATTTTTTCATGCCGGCAGCTACTTCGTCAGCAATGCTACGGTCTAGCGGAGCACCATTATCAATAGCATCAATCAGTGCATTATACACTTTGCTGGGAAGGTATTTAAACATCTTTTCCTTGTTGAACACATACTTGGCGAAATATTCCGACGGACGTTCAACAGGAGCTGCTACTTCAACTGCTTTCTTCTTGAAAGCTGTCTCTACGACTCTGAATCTTAGTTTTGACATAATACCTAATTTGATTTGTTGTTAAATATGTTAGAGTAAATAATTACGTTCTCTTATATGGTTAGTTGTATGCTGATTCTCCGTGTTCGTAGATATCCAGCCTTTCTTCTTCAACTCGTGCCGGAACGCGGAGTCCGTGGACTTTGTCGAGCACTTTGAAGATGATGAATCCCATACCTGCTGCCACCTCTTACATCATAATAAGAGAACCATTCTATGTCTGCTCAAAGCCAGTTCTTTATTCTTCTCATGGCTTCAATGCAGTCGTTACGTTCACCGAATGCCGTCAGACGGATATAGCCTTCGCCGCTGGGGCCAAAACCTACACCGGGAGTTCCGACTACGTTGGCCTCATACAACATCTGCTCAAAGAACCGCCATGAAGAAAGGCCATTCGGGGTTTTCACCCATAAGTATGGAGCATTGACGCCTCCGTATACTTTCAATCCGGTAGCTTCCAGTCCTTCCTTCATGATCTTCGCATTGGTCATATAATAGTTAATCGTTTCTTTAATCTGTTCCTTTCCTTCTGCGCTGTAAACTGCTTCTGCCGCCCGTTGAGTGATATAGGAAGTGCCGTTGAACTTAGTACATTGGCGGCGGTTCCACAGTCTGTTGAGTGGGATTCTGTCTCCTTCGAGTGTTGCGGCGGTAAGTTCTTTCGGGACTACGGTATATCCGCAACGTACTCCGGTGAAACCGGCTGTCTTTGAGAAACTGCGGAACTCAATAGCACATTTCTTGGCTCCCTTGATTTCATAAATAGAGTGGGGGACATCCGCATCCTGAATATATGCCTCATAAGCAGCGTCGAACAGGAGCAACGTGTCATTTGCCAAAGCGTAATCTACCCATTTCTTCAATTCCGGTTTTGTCAGTGTAGTGCCAGTCGGGTTATTCGGATAGCAGAGATAGACAATATCTATCCGTTTGTCCGGAATCTCCGGAATGAAGTCATTCTCACTTGTACAAGGCATATAAGTCACATTGCTCCATTTACCTGTTTCTTCCTCTAATACTCCGGCACGTCCGCACATGACGTTACTGTCAATATATACCGGATAAATAGGGTCTGTGACACCGACACTGTTGTCGTGCCGGAGGATATCTCCGATATTTCCAGTATCGCTTTTTGCTCCGTCGCTGATGAATATCTCTGATGCTGAGAAATGAATGCCACGTGGAGCGAAATCATTTTTTATAATAGCTTCAATCAGAAAATCATATCCCTGTTCAGGACCATATCCGCGGAATGTATCCTTATCGGCTAGTTCTTCTACTGCTTTGTGCATTGCTTCGATACAAGCCTTGGGAAGTGGCTGAGTAACATCGCCGATACCTAGCCGGATGATGTCCTGCTTGGGATGCGTTATCCTAAAAGTATTTATCTTTTTTGCTATATCCGAGAATAAATAGCTTCCCGGTAATTTTAAAAAGTGTTCGTTTACTAATGCCATGTGGTTATTGTTTTAAGTTTCTATCAATTATTATTATTAATTCTTCATTTTCAACCCCTCAACCCTCGATTTCTTCAAATTCTCCGTCAAAAACTTTAGTTGCCGGTCCCGTCATTAATATATGGCCCGAGGCTTCATCCCATTCAATGGTGACGGTTCCCCCGTCCATTATTATATCGCTTTTTCTTCCTGTAAGCTCGTTGATGAAGGCTGCTACTGCGGTAGCACAAGCACCTGTCCCACAGGCTTGAGTAATTCCCGAACCTCTTTCCCATACTCTCATCCGTATAGTATCTTTGCAGACAATTTGTGCAAACTCTACATTGGTTCTGTCGGGGAAAAGATGATGATTCTCCAATTCAGGGCCGATTTCCGGCAAATTAATCTGGGTAATATCATCCACGAAAGTAACCAGATGAGGATTTCCCATTGATACTCTGGTTGATCGGAAAGGATATTTATCCTCAAAATGAACTTCTCCTGTTTCTAATGGACTGCCCATATCTACTGTGACTGCTGTAACTGTTTTTCCTTCTACATGAAGTTTCAGAATTTTAATTCCCGACAGTGTGTCCAGAGTGATTTCTGTTTTATCAGTCAAGCCATATTCGTATACATACTTGCCTACACAACGGCTTCCATTACCACACATCATCGCTTCCGAACCGTCTGCATTGAAAATACGCATACTGAAATCAGCCTTATCAGAGTTTCCGATCAATATAAGTCCGTCACTCCCAATTCCTGTATGGAACTTGCTCCATTCGATTGCTTTCTTTTCAGGAGCTGCTATCGGATATCGGGTAGTATCTACATATATGTAGTCATTTCCTGCTCCATGCATTTTAGTGAACTTAATCTTTTTTTGTCATTTTGACTTGTATTTGCTGATTGTTGTATCCTTTTGTTTTATTACAACACAAAGGTATGACTTTTTTGCTTTATGTTTTGTTGAAATATATATCTAATCTCTATTTATTTTATGTAAACTTTCAATTGTTTCGTATATAGCTATGTTTGGTTATAATCTGAAATTATATATATATGTATATTGATAAACTGTTATTTAGGTGAATTGTTTTGCATATACTTTCATAATATATAAAGAATAATTAGCCTTGATAATCTTTAAATTTAGTCATAAGAATAGGAAAAAAACTCCTTCTTGTTTTGACGAAATGAAAGCGGATAGCTTTATTTCACTATCATATTGCTTGCCGGATACTCTGAAGAACCTTTTCCCGTATTCATTGTTCTAGCACTATATTAATATAAAAATGTAGAGATATGAATATAGAGAAACAATTAGAAACAGCAGTACGAACCAATCATTTGGTATTGGTTGTATTTTATGCGGACTGGTCGCCTCATTACGAATGGATAGGGCCGGTACTCCGTACTTATGAGAAGAGGACAATCGAATTAGTACGAGTAAATGTTGGAGAAGATAAGGCAATAGCCGATGCGCATAACATAGATACTATTCCGGCTTTTCTTTTATTACATGAGAAATGAACTCTGGAGACAAGTTGGGGAGTTGACAGTGGAAGAACTGAAAGATGTATTAGATGATTTCAAGTGATCGGACTGTAATCTTTTATAAGTATGCATAGAAATATCAATTTCTTCCTCAATTAAAAATAACGAAAAATGTAGTGTATTGATAATTAAGTTCTTATATGTTTGCATTTTTCTTTAAAAGAAACCATACGTTTGACACCGAGAAACAGCCCTTCCTTTTAAAGGAACGGGCTGTTTCATTAATGTTGAAGGATAGAGTATTGAATGTGTATGTTTTATTTATTCTTTTTTAGTTCTTCCAACAAGACAACCGGCTCATTGGTCGTAATGAAATCTACTTTCTGTTCAATTAACCACTTCATTTCTTCGGCTTCGTCCACTGTCCACACATTGACTTTCAGACCAAGGTCATGAGCTTCTTTAATCCATTCGGGATGTTTTTTAATCACTCCCATGTGATAGTCAAGACCCGTAGCCCCGAGTTCTTTTAATTCTTTCGGAGATAATTCACCGTTCAGATAGAATACCGGAGTGCCGGCAGGTGCCAGGCGGATAAACTCTTTCATGGCATGCAATGAGAAAGTGATATATTCCATGCGGCTCTCTAATCCCATTTTTTTCACCGTAGCCAGAATTTCCTGAACGGCTTTGGTTTCGCGCTTTTGCTGTTAAGTGCTTTCAGTTCAAGTATCAGTTTAGTATTATGTTCTTTTCCGACTTTTAAGTACTGCTCCAGACTTGGGAGGTTTTCTCCATTTGATAATTTCAACCCAGTGAGCGCGTCTCCTTTAGAATACTCCATAGGTCTCATTTTGTACACAGGATCATGATTGACTACTAACTTGCTGTCTTTAGTAAGCCAAACATCAAATTCTGAACCATAACAACCGATAGAGTCTGCTTTTAGAAGTGATGTAATACTGTTTTGTGATGATCCCGGGGTTTTCCAGAAACCGCGGTGAGCAATTGCTTTTGTCTGCGCCTGCATACAACATGCAGCCATTAAAAGGGCGGAACCTATCATCATTTTTTTAAATTCATTCGTTTTATCTTTTAAAGGGTTTATATAGGTTTAATTGGGTTTGGCTTCAAAATTATAAAAAAGAAAACGCAAATTAGTCAATTATATGCTAATCTGCGTTAATCCTTGGGATTTAGAATAGAAATACTACAAGAAAAGTAACAGAAATAACCGATTCTGTGATTCTTTCTGTCGTCAGTTAAGTATAGGCTTCTTCATGTATTCCTTTTACTGCGCGTCCGCTCGGTTCATTCAGGTTCTTGAAGGCGATATCCCATGCCAGCGCTTCTGCTGTAGAGCAGGCCACACTTGGTACGCTTGGTACGCTGCGTGCTGCGCTTTCGCTCGGGAAATGCTCTTCAAAGATACTGCGGTAATAATATTCTTCTTTATTTTGTGGGGTATTGATAGGGAAGCGCCCGGCCGCGTTTTCCATTTGTTCATCACTTACGGCAGCAGTGGTTATTTCTTTTAACGTATCAATCCAGGAATACCCTACACCGTCACTGAACTGCTATTTTCTGTCTCCATGCCACGCTTTCCGGTAGCATATCGGCAAAGGCTTCGCGTACGATTCTCTTTTCAATGTTTTTTCCGGGACACATTTTGGCTTTCGGATTCAACGTCATTGCGACATCAAGAAACTCTTTGTCTAAGAATGGTACACGTCCCTCTACGCCCCAAGCTGACAAACTTTTATTAGCACGAAGACAGTCATACATGTGTAATTTAGAAAGTTTACGTACTGTTTCTTCATGAAATGCTTGTGGGGTGGGAGCCTTATGGAAATAAAGGTATCCTCCGAAAACTTCGTCGGCACCTTCTCCGCTCAGCACCATTTTGATTCCCATGGATTTAATGACACGTGCCAATAGATACATAGGAGTGGAAGCCCGTACGGTAGTTACATCATACGTTTCGATAAAATAGATAACATCACGGATCGCATCTAGTCCTTCCTGCACGGTGTAGTTTATTTCGTGGTGTACGGTACCGATATATTCGGCAACCTCACGTGCTTTTATCAAGTCGGGCGCACCTTTCAGACCGATAGCAAAGGAGTGAAGTTGAGGCCACCATGCATCACTTGCTCCGTCTGTTTCTATACGTTTGGCCGCATATTTCTTGGCAATGGCGGAGATAACAGAACTATCCAAGCCACCGGAAAGAAGTACTCCGTAAGGCACATCACTCATTAATTGGCGATGAACGGCATCTTCTAATGCTTCTTTCACATCGCCGGCTTTCGCATCGTTGTCTTTTACAGTTTCATATTCCGTCCAGTCGCGTGCGTACCAACGTTTCATTTGCCCTTCCTTGCTGTAATAGTAATGTCCCGGAAGGAATAATTCATACTCATCGCAAAATCCTTCAAGAGCTTTCAGCTCGCTGCCGAAATATATTTTCCCGTCTTTGTCCCTGCCTATATATAAAGGTATGACGCCAATTGGGTCACGGGCAATCAGAAATTCATCTTTTTCTTCATCGTAGAGAACGAATGCAAAGATTCCGCTGATCTCTTCCAAAAAGTGGATGCCTTTATCTTTATAAAGGGCAAGAATCACTTCACAGTCGCTTCCCGTCTGAAAATCATATTTTCCGGCATATCGGGTACGGATTTCCCGGTGGTTATAGATTTCACCGTTTACGGCAAGTACTTGTTTCCGGTCGGGAGAGTACAAAGGCTGCCCTCCACTTTGCGGGTCAACTATCGAGAGGCGTTCGTGTGCCAGAATGGCGCTTCCACCTACGTAGATACCGCTCCAGTCCGGTCCGCGATGACGGATTTTCTGTGCCATTTTCAGTGCTTTGTCTCTTAGCTCTTTGGTTTGAGTTTTTATGTTGAGTATACCTGCTATTCCACACATAACTTTAATTTTTAGTTGTTAAATAAGTATCTATTTCCGCAGCCGTCTTTCGTCCTCCTGCCATGGCGCGTACCACCAGACTGGCTCCGGTAGCAGCATCTCCAGCAAGAAATACATTATCGGCAAAATTCGGTTGTTCCGGTTTTAAGAATCCCATGGCCAGCAATACCATATCTGCCTCGATCACCTCTTTTTTTTTCCGGTAGGTTTCAGTGTCGGACGTCCTCCGTCTGTTGCCGGAATCCATTCTACTTCTTCCACTTCCACACCTGTTACGTTCCCATTTTTTCCTAGGAATTGATTGGAAGTGAGGCACCAGCGGCGTATGCAACCTTCTTCATGGCTGGAAGTAGTCTTGAGGACTACCGGCCACTGCGGCCAGGGGGTAGACGGGTTATGTCCCACGGGTGGCTGGGGCATGATCTCAATCTGCGTTACGCTGGTTGCTCCTTGGCGCACACTAGTTCCGATGCAATCCGACCCCGTATCTCCACCACCAATGACAAGTACCTTTTTGCCCTTGGCATTCACTAATTTATCTTTGGAGAAAGTTTGTCCTTCCAGAATCCTATTCTGTTGGGCCAGCATTTCAAGTGCAAAGTAAATACCTTTCAAATCCGTCCCGGAATACTTAAATCGCGTGCTGCCGGTGTTCCCGTACAGATGCAGTAAGCGTCGAATCCCTCCGGTAAATGATTGACGTCAATTTCTACTCCCATTTCAAACTTGATTCCTTCCGCAGTTAAGATATTCATGCGCCGGTCAATCACATTCTTATCCAGTTTAAAATTGGGAATACCGAAACGTAGCAATCCGCCGGGAGCTTCGTTCTTATCAAATAAGGTTACTGAATATCCTTTTAGATTGAGTTGATTGGCCACGACCAGTCCGGCAGGACCGGCACCAATAACCGCTACTTTCTTTCCGTTTCTTTCCGGGGTCTGTATTTGTATATATCCTTCACGAAAAGCTGCTTCAACGATAGCCGCTTCGTTTTCGCGAATCGTCACAGGTTGGTCACATGAAAGTTTTAGTACACAAGACTTCTCACAAAGGGCTGGACAAATACGCCCCGTAAATTCAGGAAAGTCACAGGTGGACGATAGGATTTCGTATGCCTCTCTCCATTTCCCTTTGAATAAAGCGTCCTGCCATTCCGGTTGTTTATTCCCTATCGGGCATGCCCAGTGGCAGAAGGGTACGCCGCAGTCCATACAGCGAGAAGCCTGTAACTTGCGGCTGTTTGTATTCAATGTTTGTTCTACCTGGCTGTAATCAGTGATTCGTTCGTTCACAGGGCGGTATCCCGCTTCCTGTCGAGGTATATTTAAAAAAGCTCTAGGATCTCCCATTTTCTTTAAGTTTTAAGTTTAATTTTAGTCCCGCATGGAAACCTGGCTCCGGCATCTGCCGGTTGTCGGTTAATAGTCTCTTTGCATATCCGCAATCTTCTGTTGCAGCTTCTTCATCTGTTCTTCTTGCAGCACTTTCTTGTACTCGATAGGGACTACTTGGATAAATTGATCGACATAATGATTCCAGTCATCAAGCATGGTACGTGCCAGTTTCGAACCTGTATATAAGTAATGTTGACGAATCAGTTCGTGTAATTCTTTTCGGTAACTGGCTTCTTCAATCAGTGAAAGTTCTACCATTTCCATATTGCAGAAATAGTCAAAGTTTCCTTCCTTATTCCATACATACGCTACCCCACCACTCATACCGGCAGCGAAGTTGCGTCCTGTCTGTCCGAGAACCACCACACGTCCTCCAGTCATATATTCGCAACAATGATCGCCTACACCTTCTACTACGGCTACTGCACCGGAATTACGTACAGCAAAACGTTCACCTACACGTCCGTTGATATACACTTCACCACTTGTAGCTCCATAAAGTAACGTATTGCCTGCAATCGTATTCTTTTCAGCTTCGAAGTTGCTACGGATAGGAGGGAGTACGGCAATACGACCACCGCTTAACCCTTTTCCCAGATAATCGTTAGCCTCGCCTTCCAGTTTGAAATTAACTCCCGGTACTAAGAATGCACCGAATGACTGACCTGCCGAGCCTTTGAATTTCACGTTCAACGTATGTTCCGGTAATCCTCTTTCTCCATACTTCTTGGCGATGACGCCGGAAAGCATAGCGCCGATAGCACGGTCGGTATTAGCTATCGTATATTCCAGAGAAATCTCTTTCTCATGTTCAATAGCCGCCTGAGCTGCATCAATAATCGTCACATCCTTTACAGTAGAAATAGCATGGTCCTGGTCAATGACGTGGCGGATAGCTGCACTATTGTCAATGCGTGTCAGTAATCTTGTGAAATCAATTAATGCGTGCTTCGGATTCGGGTCGTCCGTCCCCGATTTACGTTCAATCAAATCAGTCCGTCCGATGATGTCGTCCATTTTTGTGAATCCCATTTCAGCCAGATATTCCCGGACTTCCTGTGCCAGGAAAGTGAAGAAATTTACTAGGTATTCGCTACGGCCATGGAAGCGTTTGCGCAGTTCCTCATTCTGGGTGGCAACTCCAACCGGACAAGTATTTTGATGACATTTCCGCATCATCACGCAACCTAGTACGATGAGGGCGGAAGTGGCAAAACCGTATTCTTCGGCTCCCATTAATGCCATTAGGATAATATCTCGTCCGGTTTTTAACTGGCCGTCGGCTTGCAGTACTACTTGTCCGCGAAGTCCGTTCAAGACTAATGTCTGCTGTGTTTCGCTTAATCCCAGTTCGGGAGAGATACCTGCATAACGGATAGAAGAAGCGGGCGAAGCCCCTGTACCGCCTTCCGCTCCGGAGATCACAATCAAATCCGCTTTTGCTTTTGCCACACCGGCAGCAATTGTTCCAACGCCACTTTCCGCTACCAGTTTCACGCTGATTTTTGCTTGTGGATTTATGTTCTTCAAATCAAAAATCAGTTGAGCCAAATCTTCGATAGAATAAATGTCGTGGTGGGGAGGAGGAGAAATCAGCGAAATTCCCGGAATAGAGTGACGTGTTTTGGCAATCACATCGTTCACTTTGAATCCGGGAAGTTGTCCGCCCTCGCCCGGTTTGGCTCCTTGGGCAATTTTAATCTGTATTTCATCTGCATTTACCAAATATTCTGTCGTCACGCCAAACCGGCCGGAAGCTACTTGTTTGATAGCACTTCGCATGGAATTTCCATCAGGTAACGGCTGGAAACGGGCAGCATCTTCACCCCCTTCACCCGTATTGCTGCGTCCGTGGATCCTATTCATGGCAATAGCTATTGCTTCATGTGCTTCCTTGCTGATAGAGCCGAAAGACATGGCACCCGTAACGAAGCGGCGTAAGATGCTTTCCACCGGTTCTACCTGTTCGATAGAAATCGGATTACGACGGAAATTTAAGAAATCGCGCAGGAAAATAGGTTTTCCTTTTCATCTACCAAGTGAGTGTATTCCTTAAATTTCTTGTAACTACCCAAACGGGTGGCCAACTGTAATGTACTGATTGTTTCAGGATTCCAGGCATGTTTTTCTCCGTCTTTACGGAAAGAATACAAACCTTTATTCGGTAATAATCCGCCTGCCTCTGCTGCAAATCCTTCATTATGGAAAGCAATGGCGTCTCTAGCTACCTCCTCCAATCGGATACCTCCAATCGGTGAACCTAGTCCTCCGAAATATGCTTTGCTCAGTTCTTCACTCAAACCGATAGCTTCAAAGATTTTTGCTCCCCGGTAAGAACGGATCGTAGAGATACCCATTTTACTCATAATCTTGAAAAGTCCCTTGCAGATTGACTTGATGTAGTTTTTCTCTGCCGTGGCATAATCCAGTTGGATATCTTTGTTTTTTACCAACTTATCAAGAATAGCAAAAGCCATGTATGGATTTAGGGCGCTTGCTCCGAATCCCAGCAATAATGCAGCGTGCATCACTTCACGTATTTCACCGCTTTCCACAACCAGCGCTGTCTGTACGCGTTTCCCTACAGAAATTAAATGATGATGAACGGCACTCACTGCCAGAAGTGAAGGAATCACTGCATGAGTGGCATCTACATTCCGGTCTGTCAGGACGATATAGTTTACTCCTTCTGTTACGGAGGCCTCCGCCTGTTTGCAAAGTTCGGTCAGTGCTTCCTGTAATCCGGCTTTCCCTTTGGCTACTTCAAACAACATCGACAGTTTGACAGTCTTAAAACCTTTATAGCGGATATTGCAAAGGATATCCAGCTGTGTATTGCTTAGGATCGGGTGATTCAGACGTACCATTTTACAATGGCTTTCACTAGGTGTCAGAATATTCATACCGACTGCTCCGATATATTCCGTCAATGACATCACCAATTCCTCGCGTAGCGGGTCAATTGGCGGATTTGTCACTTGGGCAAATTGCTGGCGGAAATAATTGTAAAGCAACTGCGGCTTGTCCGAGAGTACAGCCAGCGGAGTGTCGTTACCCATTGAATGAATCGGTTCGGCTCCGGTACTTGCCATGGGTATAATCAGTTTCTCGATATCCTCCTTTGAGTAACCGAAAGTACGGAGCATCCGGTCGTAATTCTCTACATGATGAGGCATTTTGCGTCCGCTTTTCAATTCATCCAGTTCGATACGGTTTGTAGACAACCAGATACGGTACGGTTTTGCTTCCGCCAGTTGTTTCTTCAGCTCACCGTCATAAAATATTTCGCCTTTTTCCGTATCAACCAGTAGAATTTTACCCGGTTGCAGACGACCTTTCTCTTTGATGTCGCCCGGTTCGAAATCCATTACGCCGACTTCTGAGGCAACCACCATCATATCATTTTTGGTAATCAGGTAACGGGCGGGGCGCAGACCGTTACGGTCGAGCATACCACCGGCAAAGCGTCCGTCGCTGAATAACAAGGCAGCCGGTCCGTCCCAAGGTTCCATTAGTATGGAATGATATTCATAAAAGGACTTCAAATCTTCACTGATAGGGTTCTTCTCATTGAAAGACTCCGGCACAAGCATTGCCATTGCGTGGGGCAGGCTCAATCCCGACATTACCAAAAACTCCAGCACGTTGTCCAATGAGGCGCTATCACTCATGCCCGGCTGTATAATCGGACGGATCTCTTTGATATCCCCGAGAGTGGGAGAGGAGAGTACACTTTCGCGAGCTTCCATCCACCCGCGGTTGCCGCGAATCGTATTGATTTCACCATTGTGTGCCAGAAGGCGGAAAGGTTGTGCCAATCCCCATGTCGGGAAAGTGTTAGTACTGAAACGGGAATGCACCAAAGCCAACCCGCTGGTGAAGTAATTGTTCGTCAGGTCGGGATAATAGTTCCGTAGCTGCAATGACGAAAGCATACCTTTATATATAATACTTTTTGTAGAGAGCGAAACGATGTAAAAATCCTCTTTTGCCGGAATGGCTGACATTCTGACTTTATTTTCTATTCTTTTACGGATCAGATACAGTTTACGATCGGCAGTTTCTGTCTCAGTAAATCCCGTGATAAATACCTGTTTGATATCCGGTTCGTTAGCCAAAGCCGCTTCTCCCAGAATTTCCGGGCAAGTAGGTACATTACGCAGATGCATCAGCGTAAGTCCTTCTTTTTCGATTTCCTCAATAATGATACTCAAAATAGTTGCCTGGTCTTTCTCTTTTTTCGGTAAAAAAAGCAGACCGGTGCCATAACGTCCCTTTTCCGGAACGGGAATACCCTGCAATAAAATAAACTCATGCGGAATTTGTAACATAATGCCTGCACCGTCCCCGGTTTTGTTGTCTGCACCTTCGGCACCGCGGTGGCGCATATTCTCTAATACTTTTAAAGCCGACTCAACAATGTCGTGTGACTTTTCTCCGTGAATGTTTACCAGCATACCAACACCGCAGGCATCATGTTCGTATGCCGCATCGTACAGGCCCGGCTGTTTGGGATGTCGTTGGTAAGGGAATCCTTTTGCTTCGTTGTTAAAAAGTTCTTGTTTCTTCATTCTTTCTAGCTTTATTGTATGATAATACCTATTTGATGTATCAAATTGTTCGGCAAAATTAAAAATTTAATTTCATGATGATACTAAATTCTATCATTTCTATGACACGAAATGAGAAGCCTATTCTATATTCTTTTAATTTGTAATCAAAATCGTTGGAATTGCTTTTAAATTGTTAGTCTGTTGTCTATTATTTTAAGATGATTGTAATTCGTTTCTTTTTGAGCTAAAAATAATATATTATTTAACTTTTTGATGTGTTTGCAACTTTTTTGTGCGTTTCTGTCAAATAAATATCGGATTTATTATCTTTATGTTATTTGAAATGTGTATATTTGCAACCAAAATAAAAACGCTATAATGTGCGTGGAATGGTAGGCTATATTGGTACAAGAAAAGCCTTTCCCAGCCTAATAAAAGGGCTGAAGTATCATCGAAAACTATGTTGTTCTCAAAGGAAAACTTCGAGCCCAAGGAAATACAGTCATCAACAAAATCGCCGATTGTAGTATCGAATTTCCCGAAACAATCGAATGCCTCGATCTGTTGATTACTACGGTACCTCTTCAGTTGCCTGCTTACCATATTGCGGTTTGCAAGGGAATGGATGTAGCCCAGCCCAGGAATTTGGTTAAATCAGTAACAGTGGAGTAAAACTTGTAACTTATAACAGGTAATTTGGATTTGTATAAATGGAACAATTGAAACATGAATGTGGCGTTGCCATGATACGTTTGCTTAAACCGCTGGAGTACTATGAAAAGAAGTACGGAACGTGGATGTACGGGCTGAATAAGCTCTATCTGCTGATGGAAAAGCAGCATAACCGTGGGCAGGAAGGTGCCGGTCTGGCGTGTGTGAAACTGGAGGCCAATCCGGGTGAAGAATATATGTTTCGCGAACGTGCCTTAGGTTCCGGTGCCATTACGGAAATCTTTGAGAATGTACAGAATAATTTCAAGGATTTGACTTCCGAACAATTGCATGACGCAGAGTTTGCCAAACGTACATTACCTTTTGCGGGTGAAACGTATATGGGGCATCTGCGTTACTCGACTACCGGAAAATCCGGGATATCTTATGTGCACCCGTTTTTGAGGAGAAACAATTGGCGTGCCAAGAACTTGGCTCTCTGCGGTAACTTCAACATGACGAATGTAGATGAAATTTTTGCCCGTATCACAGCCATTGGACAGCATCCCCGTAAGTATGCCGATACGTATATTATGTTGGAACAAGTGGGGCACAGGCTCGACCGTGAAGTGGAACGTGTGTTCAACCTTGCCGAGGCCGAAGGGCTTACAGGCATGGGAATCACCAACTATATAGAAGAGCATATTGATTTGGCTAACGTATTGCGTACCTCCAGCCGTGAATGGGACGGGGGATATGTCATTTGCGGACTGACCGGAAGCGGTGAATCTTTTGCAATACGTGATCCGTGGGGGATACGTCCTGCTTTCTGGTATCAGGATGAAGAGATTGCAGTGTTGGCTTCCGAACGTCCGGTCATTCAGACAGCTTTTAATGTCCCTGTAGAAGATATTAAAGAACTGCAACCGGGACAGGCATTATTGATTAGTAAAGAAGGTAAACTGCGGACATCACAAATAAACAAACCTCGTGAGAAACAGGCTTGTTCATTCGAGCGTATCTATTTCTCCCGTGGTAGTGATGTCGATATTTACAAGGAACGGAAACGGCTCGGCGAGAAACTCGTGCCGAACATTTTGAAAGCTATCAACAACGATCTTGACCATACCGTTTTCTCTTTTATTCCCAACACCGCCGAAGTTGCTTTCTACGGAATGTTACAGGGACTGGATGACTATCTGAATGAAGAAAAAAAGTGCAGCAAATAGCTGCATTAGGTCATAATCCGAATATGGAGGAACTGGAAGTTATTCTTTCCCGCCGTATCCGCAGTGAAAAGGTGGCTATTAAGGACATCAAGCTCCGTACGTTTATTGCCGAAGGAAACAGCCGAAATGATCTGGCCGCTCATGTCTACGATATCACTTACGGAAGCCTTGTTTCCGGTGTCGATAATCTGGTGATTATTGACGATAGTATTGTGCGTGGCACAACATTGAAGCAAAGTATTATCGGTATTCTCGACCGTCTTGGTCCGAAGAAGATTGTTATTGTTTCTTCTTCCCCACAAGTACGTTATCCTGATTATTACGGCATCGATATGGCAAAGATGAGTGAATTTATTGCTTTCAAAGCGGCCATCGAGTTGCTGAAAGACCGGGATATGAAAGATATAATTGCGTCTGCCTACCGGAAATCCAAAGATCAGATAGGTTTGCCGAAAGAGCAAATGGTGAACTATGTAAAAGAAATATATGCACCTTTCACGGATGAGGAAATCTCCGCCAAAATGGTAGAACTATTGACTCCGAAGGGAACGAAAGCTAAAGTGGAAATCGTCTACCAGCCATTGGAAGGGCTTCATGAAGCCTGTCCCAATCATCGGGGCGACTGGTACTTTAGCGGCATTACCCTACGCCGGGTGGCGTGAAAATGGTGAATCAGGCATTCATCAATTACATAGAGCAACTGTATCAATTCTGACAATCATACAACGATTCAAAAATAAGAATGAGAAATGTGACATTAATCCTTGACGACGGGAGCCGGTTTTCCGGCAAGTCGTTTGGCTACGAGAAGCCGGTGGCGGGCGAAGTAGTTTTTAATACTGCCATGACCGGATATCCGGAGAGTCTCACTGACCCTTCGTATGCCGGACAGTTGATGACTCTTACCTATCCGTTGATAGGAAATTACGGAGTTCCCCTTTTTCAATCGAACCGAACGGACTCGCTACTTTTATGGAAAGTGAGAAGATTCATGCGGAAGCGATTATCGTAAGTGACTATTCTTACGAATACAGTCATTGGAATGCTGTTGAAAGTCTCGGCGACTGGCTGAAACGTGAGCAGGTTCCCGGCATCACAGGCATTGATACCCGCGAACTGACTAAAGTACTCCGCGAACATGGCGTGATGTTGGGAAAGATTGTTTTTGACGATGAACCGGACAATGTTCTTGAAGCTACTTATGCAGGCGTTAACTATGTAGATAAAGTAAGTTGCAAGGAAGTGATTCGCTATAATGAAGGTGCGGATAAAAGGAAAGTGGTATTGGTGGATTGCGGTGTAAAGACTAATATTATCCGTTGTCTGCTGAAACGTGATGTTGAAGTGATTCGTGTCCCTTGGGATTATGACTTCAATGGACTCGAATTTGACGGATTGTTTATTTCCAATGGTCCGGGCGATCCGGATACCTGTGATGCTGCGGTGCAAAATATCCGCAAGGCAATGAAAAACGAAAAACTTCCTATCTTCGGAATCTGCATGGGTAATCAATTACTCTCGAAAGCCGGAGGTGCCAAAATATATAAACTGAAGTACGGACACCGTAGCCACAATCAGCCTGTGCGTATGGTAGGTACGGAACGATGTTTCATCACTTCCCAAAATCACGGTTATGCCGTAGACAATAATACGCTGGGAGCAGATTGGGAACCGCTTTTCATCAATATGAATGACGGTTCTAACGAAGGAATTAAACACAAGAAAAATCCTTGGTTCTCTGCACAGTTCCACCCGGAAGCTGCCAGTGGACCTACGGACACGGAATTTCTGTTCGATGAATTTGTAAACCTGCTTAAATAACCGACAATTATGAAAGAAAATATAAAGAAAGTATTGCTGCTGGGTTCCGGTGCCCTAAAAATCGGTGAGGCCGGTGAGTTCGACTATTCCGGTTCGCAGGCACTCAAAGCCTTGAAAGAAGAGGGGATTGAAACCATTCTTATCAATCCGAATATTGCTACGGTGCAGACTTCCGAAGGAGTGGCAGATCAAATTTACTTTCTTCCGGTGACTCCGTACTTCGTAGAGAAAGTGATTCAGAAAGAGAGACCCGAAGGCATTATGCTTGCATTTGGCGGTCAGACCGCTTTGAATTGCGGTGTGGCTTTATATAAGGAAGGAGTCCTTGAAAAATATAATGTAAAGGTACTCGGTACTCCGGTACAAGCTATTATGGATACCGAAGACCGTGAACTTTTCGTGCAGAAACTGAATGAAATCAATGTAAAGACTATCAAGAGCGAAGCCGTGGAAAATGCGGAAGATGCTCGTCGTGCAGCAAAAGAACTGGGTTATCCGGTGATTGTTCGTGCTGCTTATGCATTGGGTGGTTTGGGTTCCGGTTTTTGTGATAACGAGGAACAACTGAATATTCTGGTAGAAAAGGCTTTTTCCTTCTCCCCACAAGTATTGGTGGAAAAATCACTCCGTGGCTGGAAAGAAGTGGAATACGAAGTAGTGCGCGACCGCTTCGATAACTGTATTACTGTTTGTAATATGGAGAATTTCGATCCGCTAGGTATCCATACCGGTGAGTCTATCGTTATTGCTCCGTCTCAAACGCTTACTAACAAAGAATATCATAAACTTCGTGAATTGGCTATCCGTATCATTCGCCATATCGGTATCGTGGGCGAATGTAACGTACAATACGCTTTCGATCCGGAATCCGAAGATTACCGGGTGATTGAAGTAAATGCCCGTCTTTCCCGTTCATCAGCCTTAGCCTCCAAAGCAACCGGCTATCCGCTGGCTTTCGTTGCCGCTAAATTAGGATTGGGTTACGGACTTTTCGATTTGAAAAATTCCGTAACAAAAACGACCTCCGCCTTCTTCGAGCCTGCTCTGGATTATGTGGTCTGTAAAATTCCTCGTTGGGACTTGGGTAAATTCCATGGGGTAGACAAAGAATTGGGTTCTTCAATGAAGTCAGTCGGTGAAGTAATGGCTATCGGTCGTACTTTTGAAGAAGCGATCCAGAAAGGTCTTCGTATGATCGGACAGGGAATGCACGGATTTGTGGAAAACAAAGAACTAGTTATCTCTGATATTGACAAAGCACTTCGTGAGCCGACCGATAAACGTATTTTTGTAATATCGAAAGCATTCCGTGCCGGATACACAATCGATCAGGTACATGAACTGACAAAGATTGACAAGTGGTTCCTTCAGAAACTGATGAACATTATGCAGACTTCCGAAGAGCTGCACAGTTGGGGAAACAATCACAAACAGATTACCGACTTGCCGGGAGAATTGCTGAAGAAAGCGAAAGTGCAAGGCTTTTCCGATTTCCAGATTGCCCGTGCTATCGGTTATGAAGGTGATATGGAAGACGGCATTCTCTATGTCCGTAATCATCGCAAACGTGCGGGTATTCTTCCCGTTGTGAAACAAATTGATACTCTGGCTGCCGAATACCCGGCACAAACTAATTATCTATATCTTACTTATAGTGGCGTAGCAAATGACGTTCATTATCTGGGCGACCGTAAATCTATCGTCGTACTAGGCTCCGGTGCGTATCGTATCGGGTCTTCCGTAGAGTTTGACTGGTGCGGTGTACAGGCACTGAATACCATCCGTAAAGAGGGGTATCGCAGCGTTATGATTAACTATAATCCCGAAACCGTATCTACGGATTACAATATGTGCGACCGCCTCTATTTCGATGAACTGACATTCGAACGGGTAATGGATATTCTGGAACTCGAAAATCCACATGGCGTCATTGTATCTACCGGTGGACAAATTCCGAATAATCTGGCATTGCGCCTGGATGCACAAAATATCAATATTCTCGGTACAAGTGCCAAAAGCATTGACAACGCTGAGGATCGCGAGAAATTCTCTGCCATGCTCGACCGTATTGGTGTAGACCAGCCGCGTTGGCGTGAACTGACTTCTATGGATGATATCAATGAATTTGTCGATGAAGTCGGTTTCCCGGTTCTTGTTCGTCCGTCTTATGTGCTTTCGGGTGCCGCGATGAATGTTTGCTCAATCAGGAAGAACTGGAACGTTTCCTGAAACTGGCAGCCAATGTATCGAAGAAACATCCGGTAGTAGTAAGTCAGTTCATTGAGCATGCCAAGGAAGTGGAAATGGATGCCGTGGCTCAAAATGGAGAAATCGTAGCGTATGCTATCAGTGAGCACATCGAGTTTGCCGGTGTGCACTCCGGTGATGCGACCATTCAATTCCCGCCGCAAAAGTTATATGTGGAGACGGTTCGCCGCATCAAGCGTATCAGCCGTGAGATTGCCAAGGCTTTGAACATTTCCGGTCCGTTCAATATCCAATATTTGGCAAAAGATAATGATATCAAGGTGATCGAATGCAACCTGCGTGCCAGCCGCTCTTTCCCGTTTGTCAGCAAGGTATTGAAGATAAACTTTATCGAACTGGCTACGAAAGTGATGCTTGGCCTGCCTGTGGAGAAACCGGAAAAAGAATCTCTTTGAACTGGACTATGTAGGAATCAAGGCCTCTCAGTTCTCCTTCAACCGTTTGCAGAAAGCCGACCCAGTGTTGGGGGTAGATATGGCTTCCACCGGTGAAGTCGGTTGTATAGGTATGGATACTTCCTGCGCCGTACTGAAAGCAATGCTTTCCGTAGGTTATCGCATTCCGAAGAAGAATATCCTGCTTTCTACAGGTACAATGAAACAGAAAGCCGATATGATAGACGCAGCCCGTATGTTGGTAAATAAGGGATACAAACTCTTTGCAACCGGCGGTACTCATAAAACCTTTGCTGAGAACGGCATTGAAAGTACGCTTGTCTACTGGCCGAGTGAAGAAGGACATCCGCAGGCATTGGAAATGCTCCATAGTAAAAAAAGATTGATATGGTAGTCAACATTCCGAAGAATTTGACAGCCGGAGAGTTGGATAACGGATATAAAATCCGTCGTGCGGCTATCGACCTGAACGTGCCGTTGATAACGAATGCCCGTTTGGCTAGTGCATTTATTAATGCTTTCTGTACAATGAGCATTGATGATATTGCTATCAAGAGTTGGGCGGAATATAAGTAATATAATAAGTTGTTATATAATAAGTAGAAGAAGTCGTCTCTGTTTTTTCAGGGGCGGCTTTTTTTATAAAAATATTGCAAAAAGGATAATTGGCTTAGTCTCCGTGCTCATTTTTTTATGCTCGAAAATTAGCTGCATTCAAATATTCGTTTTACCTTTGACAGAAATTGTCAACGTGTAAAGTAAATGGAGTCATTGAGTCAGTATTCAAAAGATGTTCGTGAGGAATTGAAATTGTCATTACAAGAAGTCTATAATCGAACTGATATAGATGTCACTCTTTTGGGGTATAAGATGTTTGATTTGGAGAGTCGTAGATATATTGGAAATAAAGCAAAGTTAACCCCTTGGATTATGAATATAATCAACGAGCATACAGGAGGGTTTGAATCATTTTTGATGTCTTTGCGGGAACCGCATCTGTTTCCAAGGCTGCGATACCTTATGCAAAGAGAATAATAATGAATGACTTTCTGTCATCTAACAATATTATATATCAAGCCTTTTTTGGTTCCGGAACTTATGATATGAATAAACTTCATTCAATCATAGAATATTATAATAATATAAATCCTGACACTATTGAAGACAATTACTTTTCGGATAATTTCGGAGATAAGTTCTTTGATTACAAGAACTCCAAATTGATAGGTCATATAAGGGAGGATGTCGAAAAGAGGAAAGTGGCATTGACGCATAAGGAATATGCCATTCTATTGACCTCTTTAATATATAGTATTGATAAAATAGCAAATACAGTAGGGCATTTTGATGCATACATCAAAAAAAACATCCTGTATCATCCTTTATCCATACAACTTATTAGACCACTTGATCCTCAGTGTGTAGAAATCTTTAGAGAAGACTCCAATATACTTGCTGAAAACATCACGGCAGATGTTGCATATATTGACCCGCCTTATAACTCTCGTCAATATAGTAGATTTTATCATATTTACGAAAATCTGGTAACTTGGGAGAAGCCTGAATTGTTTGGTGTAGCGATGAAGCCTAAAGCACAAAATATGAGTGCATATTGTACCTCTAGTGCTCCCGTTGCATTTCGGGATCTTATAAGTAAATTGAACGTCAAGTATATTGTCGTATCATACAATAATACATACGAATCAAAAAAGCGGGTCATCAAAAAACAAGATTACATTAGAGCAGATTAAATCCATTTTAGAAGAACGCGGTACTACAAAGATATATGATTGCGATCACAGATATTTTAATGCAGGTAAGACTAATTTTGCAAAGCACAAGGAACTATTATTTATCACGGAAGTAGGGCAATGAAAAAAAAGATAGTAAGATCACCTTTTTTCTATGTTGGAGACAAATATAAGCTCATTGAAGAAATTAGCTCGTATTTCCCTGACGACATAGAGAAATTCGTTGAACCGTTTGTTGGCGGAGGGTCGGTATTTATGAATATTGACGCTCGGAAATTTTACCTGAATGATATAGATGTAAATGTAATTGCGCTACACAAATTTTTATGTAAATCTGCCAATAAACGAACTGAATTTTTTAGTCGAATAGAAAGTCTTATCGCTGAGTATGGACTATCATATTCATATAAGGAAGATCGTATCCCGATAGAACTTAGGCAACAGTATAAAAAAACAAAATACTATGCTAAATATAACAAAGAAGCGTATGGGCGGATGAAAAGGGATTTCAATGAATCGTCGATAGCTGATTTATATGTCTTGTATCTTTTGTTGATATATGGATTTAATCGAATGCTACGATTCAATAAAAATGGAGACTTCAATCTTCCTGTAGGCAATGTTGATTTTAATGCTAATGTAGTAAATGCTCTAGAGGCATATTTCATGCAGGTAATATCCAAAAACCTAAATGGTTTAATATCGATTATAAAGATTTCCTACAAAAAAATAAGGTTGTCTGAAAAAGATTTTGTATATTTAGACCCGCCATATCTTATCACATTTAGTGAATATAATAAGTTATGGAATGAGCAAGATGAAATTGAGTTGTTGCAATTATTGGATAGCCTAAACAAACGACGTATTCGGTTCGCTATATCGAATGTTACTCATTACAAAGGTCGATGTAACAATCTGTTTATAGATTGGGCATGCAAGTACAATGTTCATCCGATAAAGAGTAATTATATAAGCTATCACGACAATTCAACAAAACAAATTAGCGAAGTATTAATCACAAATTACTAATATGCCTAGAAAACCTGAATATAAGCCGTTGCTTTACACGACTACGATACGAAATCCTGAGCGTTTTAAAGATTTCATGCACATACTTAAACGATTCAATGGCCGGATACTTAATAATAAAACAGTCGAGTTGTTCGAGAGAGAACTGTTTAAGGTTGGCTTGTATCGACCAATGAAGCGCCCGGAAACAGTTCAGGATAAGTGGAAATCAACAAAGAACGGGGAATTAGCCAGCAAACCATTAACAGATGAAGAAACGAAAGATGTGTATCAGCAGAATGATCCCCAAGTCAACAAAAGTATAAAGGGACATAAAGAAGCAGGGTTTCCTAAAGGGTGGCCGAGTCGATTTGACACACAATTCAAATTGATGAAAGTTCTGGGCTTTGTATATTATGAATGGGGAAAGCCTATAAACTTCTCTCAAACAGGTAACTATCTTGCAGATACTGTATCCATTGAAATAGATTCAGGAGCAATATCTCGCGAGATTGTAAATCCACAGAATGAGCAAATTGCATTTATGCAAGCTTTTGCCAAGCAACAAAGATGCAATCCGTTTATTTGTGAATTAAATGATAATATTCCACTGATATTATTGCTTGAAGTTATAAAGAAGTTAAACTCTGATCCAGATTATAATGGTTCGGGAATCTCATATAAGGAGATACCTTTAGTTATCTTTTGGAAAGATAATGATGCGGAATCTTTGTATCAGCGTATTAAACTTCTGCGAAAGGAACATAGGTACAATCCTTCAAATGAAGTGATAGAGGATATATGTGTAAACGAAATACTTGGGGGATTCAAGAAATTTGATCTTGACTCTATTGTGTCCGAATATCCCGATGAATTTGTCCGCAAAATGAGAATGACAGGACTTATATCATTTAGAGGGGGTGGTCGATTTATCGACATTAACCATAATGAAGATGATAAGATAAATTATATACTGGCTAATTATGCCACATATCGCAAGTACACTTCAAAAGAAGAATATTTTGACTATATGTCAGACATTGATGGTGCATTGTTTGCATTAAAAGCTGTCGAAATCCCCAAAAATGTCGCAGCTGATAAATTAGCTAAACTCGTGGGTGATTACTCATGGGATTCTATTAAAAAGAACTTACCCATTTGGCGAAAAAAACATCATCAAGCCACAATATTTTAAGGTTTATTGCAGCTCCGGCAAGATTAGAGTTCCTGACCGCCCTTGCTATTAAGTCAAAACTGCCTGCTGTTGAGGTAATTCCCAATTATCCATGTGACGATGAAGGTCTGCCAACCTCTACGGCTGGTGGGGATATTGGAGATATTGAGTGTTTCGAGGCTTCTAACAGTATATTGGTGGAAGTCACAATGTCTGAAGGGCGTCAGCAGACAATGATGGAAGTATGGCCTATTGCGAGACATTTAAAGGAGCTTAGAGAAAAATATGAATGTGAAAATTTCCAATGTGTGTTTCTGGCACCAAGTATATTTGTTGATTCTGAGAATCAGATAGACTGGGTTAAGGATGAAAAGCAGCTTGTTATTCGTCCATACAAGATTGTAGATTTTATTAACTATCTGGATACAGCAGCATCTTTATATCAGATTGTATAAGGTTACTAAAAACAATATAAGAAAACTATAGAAAAGCACCTTCTTGTTTGGAAATTTGTTTAAATTCTCGTATTATCGAATTCATTTTTAAACTAATAGTAATAATATGAGAAAAGACGGATTTACCGTATGCGCAAAACATTATATTAAGTGTTTGCGGCAAGAAGGGCGTTATGCCACTGCGCATGTTTATGAAAGTGCGCTTCGCTCTTTCACTATGTTTTGTGGCACTGCGGGTGTATCATTCAGACAGATCACCCGTGGAAATTTAAAGAGGTATAGCAGCTATCTTATGGATTGCCATTTGAGGCTTAATACCATTTCTACCTATATGCGGATGTTGCGCTGCATATACAATAGGGGAGTAGATATGCATCAGACCCCATACGTTCATCGTATGTTTCGTGATGTGTTCACTGGGATAGACACTCGTCAGAAGAAAGCTATTCCTATAAACGAACTTCATACGTTACTTAACGAAGACCCACAATCTGATAAGCTGCGTCGGACACAAGCTATTGCCAACTTATTGTTTTTATTTTGCGGAATGCCTTTTGTCGATCTTGCCTATTTGGAAAAGTCAAATTTGGAAGGGAATATGTTGAAGTACAACCGTGCCAAAACCGGTATTCCTATGAACGTAGAAATATTGGATTCGGCAGCAACTATCATTTCACAACTTCGCAATAAGCATACAACAGTTCTTCCCGAACATCCGGATTATCTGTTTTACATATTGAGTGGAAAGAATAAGAGGAGTGATGAGGCGGGTTATAAAGAATACCAATCTGCTTTACGTTGTTTCAATAATGATTTGAAGAGTTTAGCCAGAAAGTTATGTATTCGCTCCTCTGTAACCTCTTATACATTCCGTCATTCATGGGCTACTACGGCAAAATATCGTGGAGTTCCTATCGAAATGATAAGTGAATCATTGGGACACAAATCTATCAAAACAACACAAATCTATTTAAAAGGCTTCGAACTGTCAGAAAGAACTAAAGTAAATCGGTTGAATTATTCTTACGTGATGAACTTCAAGACTATCTAGTTGTATGTGTGTAAACTGTTGATAAATAGTATGCTTAGATGAATGTTACTTTAAAGGTAACGGAAATATTTCGATGCAAATATAGGTAAAAATATTAATAGCATACAAGTAAACTTTCCTTTTTTTCTCTTTTTCTCTATGAAATATGCGATAAAAAAGCTGCTGAACATGAAAATATGAATTTCATGCTCAATGGATTTTATTGCCTGAATCCGAATGATTTCTGCATTGAATATCAGACAAAAAGGTTTTACGTCCTCCTTGTTAGTATAATTTCCTTTTTCATTGCTGTCATGTCTCCTATGTGTATGATCCGTTACCTTTAAAGTAACGGATAAAATTGGGGTAAAAAAATATGATTTTTCAAGAAAAGAAGTCAGTCAATGCCGGGCCTAGTTGTGGGACAGGGGAAGGCGTAGCGCACTCAAAACGTTGGTATGTCGCTCTCGTTCGTATGCATCACGAGAAGAAGGTATCCGAACGTTTATCCAAAATGGGAATTGATTCTTTTGTTCCCGTTCAGCAACAGATTCATCAATGGAGCGACCGTCGTAAGCTGGTGGATACCGTCTTGCTTCCGATGATGGTTTTCGTTCATGTGACTCCCAAGGAGCGTATGGAAGTTCTTTCCTTTTCCACTGTCAGCCGTTATATGGTGATGCGTGGTGAAAGTACTCCTGCCGTAATTCCCGACGAGCAAATGGCCCGTTTCCGTTTCATGCTCGATTATTCTGATGAAGCCGTCTGTATGAATGACTCTCCTTTGGCCCGTGGTGAGAAGGTCCGTGTCATAAAAGGTCCTTTGAGCGGTCTTGTCGGCGAACTGGTGACTGTCGGGAGTAAGAGTAAGATTGCTGTCCGTTTGAATATGCTCGGTTGTGCCTGTGTTGATATGCCGATCGGTTATGTAGAGCCTATTCACTTAATCAATGATACTCCGAAAGTTTAGTGTTCAACATACGCTCTTGAAGTGTTTCTATTAAAATAACTTTAACGGGTGCAGGAACTATGCTGTATGATTCCTGACAAAATCGCTTTGGCTACGGGGCAATGTTAAATCTAGAACAAATTTTTAATTCAACTCAGTTTAGGGCACTTCCAACTGCCCTTTCAAAGGGGGGTGCCCTAAATTGAGTGCTTACAACGGCTATACTGACACCATGGAAAAGATGTTGCGCCGGCTGGAGTACGACCTTTATTATTGGGGCCACCGTTCGTGGCTGTTCGACTTCAAGATTCTGCTCAACACGTTCCGTTCCAACGTATTTGGCAAGAAGTTCTGAAGCATTTAAATATGAATTAAAAAATGGAGAACCAAATTAAGGCCGGAGCCGCTCTTAACTACGTCATAATAGGAATAAATGCTTTAGTAGGATTACTATACACCCCATATATGTTACGTATGTTGGGCCAAAATGAGTATGGTTTATTCTCACTGGTTGCATCAGTAATTTCCTATCTGACCATTTTGGATTTCGGATTTGGCAATGCTATCGTAAGATACACCGCAAAGTTTCGGACGGAAAACAAAACGACTGAACAATATGAAATGTTTGGAATGTTTTTGAAGTTGTTTTGTGCCATAGGTCTATTTGCTTTGTGTATTGGAATAATCCTTTGCTTCAATGTGGATAATCTATTCGACAAATCCATGTCGCCGGAAGAACTGTCGAAAGCAAAAATTCTACTGTTAATATTATTGATAAATCTTGCCTTGACCTTTCCGCTTAGTGTTTACGGATCAATAATAAATGCGTATGAAAATTTTATTTTCCAAAAATTAGCCCAAATAGCCCGTATCGTTCTATCTACCATTGTAATGATTGTGATTTTAAGATTGGGGTATAAAGCTATTGGATTAGTAGTTGTACAAACCATATTCAATATTGCATTTCTGTTCGGCAATGCTTTTTATTGCCGGCATAAACTCAAAATAAAGATTGTCTTTGGAAAAATGAATTGGAACTTTTTCAGAGAAATCCTATTTTACTCTTTTTGGATTTTTCTTGCGGCTATAACCGAACAGTTTTATTGGAACTCGGGACAATGGGCATTAGGAATCTTTCAAGGGACAACAATGGTAGCGATTTTTTCGTTAGCCATTCAATTAAAGGGAATGTTTTATCTGTTTTCTTCGGCCATAAGTTCAGTATTCCTTCCAAAGGTTACACGGATGGTTACTTCCAATACCACTGCCAAAGAAATATCGGATTTATTCATAAAAACAGGACGAATCCAATATGCGGTAATATCGTACATTATAGTGGGTTTTGTGATATTCGGAAAATCATTTATAACCCTTTGGGTAGGTGAAGAGTATATGTCTGTCTACTACATTACTTTGATGATTTTTGTATGTACCACAATCCCCTCAATACAGAATCTGGGGAATTCCATATTGATGGCATACAATAAGATGAAAAGGAAAACGATTATTGTGATATTCGCTTCATTATTGAGCTTCGTCGCCATATTCCCTTGTGCGAAATATTGGGGTGCCGTGGGGTGTTCTTTCCCCATTTTCTTATGCATCGTAATCACATACGGACCGATATTGAACAAGATGTATGCCCGGGTAATCGGAATAAATGTACGGCAGTTTTGGATAGAAATATTAAAGATGTCTTTGGTGCCCTCATTGTTTGTTGTAGCAGGTCTGTTGATATTGCCATATACTGATTTTTCCGATTGGGGCAAATTGGGCTTGGGTATTATCGCTTTCTCTGTGTTTTATCTGCCTGTATCATACAGACTGTCTCTTAACAATTATGAGCGGAACTATTTTAATTCATTTATGCGAAAGATAAAATTTGTGCGATGAAAATCTTGATATTAGGAGGAACAGGTGCGATAGGTACTCCACTTATTGCCATTTTGAGACAAAATCAGGACATCCAAATTTGTGTTACGTCTCGTTCAGAGCATTCATCAGAAGAAAATGTACAATATTTGAAAGCCGATGTACTGAACCAAAGTGAACTGGAAAACATCCTTATGCGGAATCATTGGGACGCTGTCATTGATTTTATGATATATAGCGAATCGGTATTCCGGCAAAGGATTGGTTTGCTGCTAAAGTCTACTGACCAATATTTCTTTTTGTCATCGGCTACAGAATACTCTGATTTGGATGAGATAATCACAGAAAAGACCCCACGTTTGCTCGACGTAACTACCGATAAAGAGCTTTTGGCAGTAAAGCCATATCCGATAAACAAGGCGTTATGTGAAAATATATTGCGACAGACCGGATTGACAAACTGGACAATTGTAAGGCCCTATATAACTTTTAACTCTAATCGTTTGCAACTGGGATGTTATGAGAAAGAGTTGTGGTTATGGCGCTGTCTTAACGGTGGAGAGGTCTTGTTCAGTAAAGATATAGCACAACAATACACCACACTTACTTTTGCGAAAGATGTAGCTTTTGCCATAAGTAAACTGATCGGGAATGACAAAGCGTTCGGCGAGGACTTTACCATAACAACGAATCAATCGTTGAAGTGGAATGAGATTCTCGATATATATAAGATGGTTCTTCTTCGTGAGCGAAACATAAAAATGCGTGTAAAATGGACGGATGAAAGTTTGAATCTCAGGTTCAGACAAGGGCAATGGCACGCAAAGTACGATCGGCTTTACAACAGAAGATTCAATAATGCCAAGTTGATGGGCGTTTTGCCGGATTTGAAATTTACGGAAGTGAAAAAGGGGTTGGAGCATTGTCTTACCGAATTCCTTAAAAGGGAAAACTTCAGGTCAATCCCGGCTCCTTGTCATGCCCGGCTTGCAAATTCGTATGTACCATTGCAAAATATAAGGGGTATTAAAAACAGAGTAAAACAATTGCTTGTGAGATATATGCCAAAACCGTTGTTTAATCGCATATTTTTGGTTATCGGAAAATAAATCTATGGAAACTAAATATTATAGCGCTGAACGCAATGTGCAAATCCTTGTTTCTCTTTTGAAACAACATGGAATAAAGAAAATCATCGCTTCTCCGGGAACAACCAACATGCCATTCGTGGCCAGTGTCCAATATGACAAATGGTTCGATGTTATCTCTTGTGTTGATGAACGTTCTGCCGCATACATGGCATGCGGCTTAGCCGCAGAAAGCGGTGAGCCGGTTGTTATCACTTGTACGGGTGCGACAGCTTCACGAGACTATTTCCCGGCGATAACTGAAGCGCATTACCGCAAATTGCCTGTACTTGCCATAACCGGTGCCCGTGAGGTGGATACATACGGACACTTAAATCCTCAAACGATCAATCGTTTGAGCCATCCGCAAGATACATACGTTTGCAGTGTTCATCTTCAATTTTGTAAAGATGCTGATGATGAATGGGGCAATACGATAAAAGCCAACAAAGCCATTCTTGCGTTGCGCCGTAATGGTGGCGGACCGGCACATATTAATTGTGTGACGCTTGTGTCCGGTGATTATACTGTGAAAGAAATTATTCCGGCCAATGCCATATTCCGGTTTGGCTACACTGACGTTCTTCCTCCATTAGGCGATTTCGCGCGTATAGCCATATTCGTGGGTAACCATTCACGGTTCACTTCAGGCCTGACAGAAGCTGTCGATGCCTTTTGCGAGAAATACGGTGCTGTGGTTTTTGCGATAATACGAGTGGCTATAATGGGCGGTTTAAAGTGTTGCTCCCCTTATTAAGTTCTCAATCGCAAAGAGATTGTGAGATTAATCATGTAGGTCTCCTCATACACATCGGGGAAGTGTCCGGAGCATATATGAAGGCTTTTCCACAAGAAGTGTGGCGGGTAAATCCTGACGGTGAACTTCGCGACCATTTTAGAAAGTTGAAATATGTATTTCAAACCGAAGAAGAATGGTTTTTCCGTCATTATGCTTCTATGGATGTCCCGGCAAAAGCAAAAACACTTTCCTTGAAGAATGCCGGACGGAAATAGAGACTACACGCGCCAAAATCAATGTCGACGCCATACCTTTTTCGAATATCTGGATGGCAAGCCAACTATCGGGAAAGCTGCCGGACGAATCAATTCTCCATGTCGGTATCTTGAACTCTCTGCGTTCATGGAATTACTTTAATATTCCCGGCAGCGTTCATTTCCAATGTAATACCGGCGGATTTGGTATTGACGGACCTATATCGGCACTTGTTGGAGCTTCATTTAATGCCCCCAAAAAATATCTTTTTTAGTGGTGGGCGATTTAGCTTTTTTTATGATCTCAACGCCCTTGGCAACCACTATATTAAAAATAACATAAGAATTCTTCTTGTAAATAACGGAGAAGGAATAGAGTTTAAAAATTACCTTCATCCGGCTTTCAAGTTCGGTGATGCCGCCAATGAATATTTTGCGGCTCGTGGTCATTTCGGCGCACAATCGCCGAGATTGGTCCGTGATTTTGTCGGTGCTTTAGGATTTGAATATCGTGCGTCAACCGATAAAAAAAGTTTTCTTGAGAACATAGATTGGTTCACATCCTGCAAACTGACGGACAAACCTTTGGTTTGGGAAGCTTTTACCAACGAAGTGGACGAAAACGCCTCGATTCTGTATATGAACACATTGAACGAATCGGCGAAAGGCATTGCAAAAAGAATCGCCAAAGCCATTCTGCCGGAAAGTGTCCAGCGAAAAATAACTGAACACATCGGTCGCACTAAATAAAAATTATCAATTATGCACAATGTAAATATCCTCACCATACACAAAGAACCGAACTATGGAGCTGTACTACAGGCATACGCCTTGTACAAGACAATAGAGAATCTCGGTCATGTACCCTACATCATCAATTTGGACATGGATTACAGTCGTTTCCCTTACAGCCTCAAATACAGGGTATTGCTTGGTCTGCATAAGTGGATGAAGGGATACTCACATTGTTTTGCGCTGGCGGAGCGATTCAGCAGGAAGCATTGTCCCAATCAGATAGGTAATTTTCATACTACAGCTGAGCTGGAGTCCTACCCGTGGAATAAGGACGACTATTATCTGATAGGCAGCGACCAGGTTTGGAATCCGGGGATAACCCAGAACTTACGGACAGCTTTCTGTTTTTTTCTTTTCTGAAGAACGATGTAAAAACAGGTATGCATACGCGGCCAGTTTCGGCAACATCAAGGACGAGGAGAGAAGAAAATCCGAATTGGATATGAAAGCCCTCTCTTTATTCAAGAGAATTGCAGTTCGTGAGAAATTCGGGGTAGAGTTTCTGCAACGTAACGGGATTGATGCGGTGGAAGTGATTGACCCGACATTGTTGCTTGAAAGTTACAGAGACTTATTGCCGCACAAAGTGGAAGAAAGAAACGAGATATTGTTTCTTTCATTATCCGATACCGCAGAAATGAATGCTTTTGCCAAAGGGTTATCTGTTAAGACAGGACTTCCTATCCGTAAGCATTACGGGTATTTGCAACCGGAACGAAAGAAAAACATGGAATTTCTTCCCATAGAAGAATGGTTGTATGCCATAGCCTCTGCAAAAGTAGTCATAACGGACAGCTTTCACGCTACCGTTTTCTCCATGTTGTTCGGCAAGCCGTTCTATGTATATATCAGTGAACCTTCCAAGGTTTTCAGGATATCTAATCTGCTGGACATTCTTGGAATAAAACGGCGTATCGTTAATGATGTGGATGATGCAATTGCTGCTCCTTCTATAAATTATGAGACTGTCAATCAACGGCTTTCTGCTTATCGGGAAAGTTCATTGAATTATTTGAAATCCATACTCGCATGAAGATAGCAATCTGTAATGTACAAGAGTTTAATCCCACTATCGGAGGGATTGAGCGTGTTTCTGTTTCATTGGCCGAGGGACTGATAAAGGAAGGGGTAGAAGTGCTGTTTGTCGCTTGTCGGAAATCTCCTTACAGCAAACCTTATACACTACCAGCCAAACAAGTGCTCCTACCTAAAACTTTGGATTATTGCATCGAGAACGTACAGGCGTTGGCACATATTCTAAAAAGAGGAAAAGGTGGATATATTGTTGAATCAGAATTCCCATTCGGAACTTTATAACCGTACTTGTTATGAAGTAAAAAGTTTGTCCGGTGTGAAACTGATTTCTGTATTGCATTTCTCGCCAGATATGCGAATAAAAGGAAATAGAAATCTTGTGAGTTTCAAATATTTGTCTTTAAAAGAGAATATTATTAATCTTTTGCGGGATGTATGTACACGTTTCCCTCTCCGTTACATTTTCATGTATGATCAATGTCGGATGTACAAGAATCTGTATCTTAATAGTGACAGGATTGTATTATTAAGTAATGAATTTAAGGAATCATATATCAAATTGTCTGGTATAAAAGAATCCTCTAAACTAACAGCTATTAATAATATGTTATCATTTCCCTATGAGATGAATAACTATCAGAAAAAGAAACAGCTATTATGGTGTGGTAGGCTACTTTTTTTCCCAAAAAAGGCCGGATCGTATTTTTGTTAGTTTGGAAAAAGCTACAAGAACAATTACCGGATTGGAATCTTGTGATTGTTGGTGACGGACCATTTAGCAATGAAATGAAACAATTGAGTAAAAAACTATCATTGCAGCGTGTAGAGTTTGCAGGGTTTGCAAATCCTATCAAATATTACAAAGAGTCTTCCATTTTTTGTTTGACTAGCAATCATGAAGGATGGGGACTTGTATTGACAGAAGCGATGCAATTCGGTTGCGTACCCATTGCTTTTGATTCTTTTGAAAGCATACATGAAATAATTGAGGATGGCAAGAATGGCTTTCTTGTGAAGCCGTTTGATATGGATAAGTATGCTGATAAGGTATTACGTTTGGCGGATAATTTTAAAGTGGATTATGTGATGAATGTGATGAACTCAATGGAATGTCTTATGCCTGAAAACGTGGTAAAACTATGGATAAGGTTGTTTAATAGCGAAATGAAATGTCAGTTATAATCCTGTTTTGTCTCTCCTTTTTGCTTGTTGAGTATATATCTTGGCATTTTAAAGGAGAAAAGGTGCAGAAAAATACACAAATCGTCATGTGTTTTCTTCTGCTGTTTATATTCTTTGGATTTAGAGACTTACCAATATTAAACGACACGGCGCATTATTACAGACATGTAAGGCACTTGTTCTCCAACACGCCATTCGACAATACACCTTGGTACACTTTTGACTCTTCCTCTAATTTCGAGGAAGGATTTCAGATATTTCTTAGAATTATAGGACTGGTCATTTCAAAAGAGCCGTATTCTCTCATTATCATCACTTCATTCATAACGACCGCTTCCCTGTTATGGTTTCTGAATAAGTCGACTTCACATGTCGCGTTTGCTGTTTTTGTCCTGATGACAAGTACACTCCTGCTCGGATGTTATAGCGCAATCAGGCAGTCATTGGCTGTATCCGTGTCATATATATTTTATTGGTGCTATGGTGATAGTAAATACTTGGTAACAGGCATGGAGCGGGAGGCGGTTCCCTTGGCGCAATTGTTGGATACATTATTCATACTTGCGTGCCTGTTGTTTTATTATATTTACGGCAACAAGTATAAAGAAGAGATTGAAAAGGACAAATTATATGTTTCATTCGCCTTGTCAGCATTGATTGTCAACATATGGGCACTTGCATGTTTTAGCCCTTTTCCGCTTCGGTATGTTCTTCTCGCAATATGCGGTTGTACTCTTTATAAACAGCCTGTATCAGGAGGAAGCGGCCAAGCGATTGAAAATATTAAAATATGCGGTTGTCGCGATATTGGTTTTGCGAATACTCATTGTCTTGATTTATAGAGATGAATGGTTTCATCTTGTTCCGTACAGTTTCTTTGATTTCAGTTTAGAGCATCAAAAACATTGTTCGGATATTAGTAATAGCTCATATCATGTATTATAATGGTTATATACGACTGTATACGGTGACGGTAGCGACATTGTTCTTGCTGTCGCCGTTGCTGGCGTTGCCTTACATTCTGTTGGGAATATATAGGCAAGAGCGTAGCGCGTACTTTTTCTTTGCCTTATTCTTAGGATTCCTTGCATGGCTACAAGTTCCATTGTCCGACTTGTTCAGGCATTCACTCAATATTTATCACTATTTAGACAAACCTTTCTCTTATGCGTATGTGAACAAGCAGTCCGCGGATTACTTTATCCCTATCGTAAACTGGATATTGGTAAACGGCAACATTCCATATCAATATCTCCGGTTGTTTTCAGTAACAGAGAGTTTCTTCTTGCTGACAGTCATATTCAATTATATGATTGAAACATCGGAGCGTGAATATACATACGGGGAAGTCTTCATGCGTTTCTGCATCATGTATCTGTTCTTTGAGTTCATCATGACTACCAGCGGGGTACGATACGGTTTTGCCGTTTGTCAGTATATTTACGCCTTGCATTTGGTGTTCAATAAGAAGTCCTGGCTTCCGGCTTTATTTTTTGCCTTGTTCGCCACACAAATTCATGTATCATTCGCATTCTTCATTCCTATAAGTGTACTGCTGTATTGGCTGTGCTCCACCAAACGGAAGACAATCGTATTTTTCGGCTTGCTTTCTGTTGTGTTAATTCCTATAATTTCACACTTCAGTTACTTATTGGGACGGCGCGCGGACTGGTATTTCGGGGAGGCAACAGCGTTTCCGACAATTCTGCTATCACTATTTATGGTTTTATTCTTACCATTGGTGTCAGATTGTTTCTTCTTCCTCTATTAGTACTTGTATATCAATACTTTAATCCCACCAAAGTCGCCCAGTATCACTCATGCAGATGGACGCGTATGGCTGCGGTGTGGATAGGGATGGCTGTAATGTTCATTTCCAATATGACAATGCTGTATAGACTGACATTTGTACTTTCCACCATAGGCATTTTCCTTTTACTGGAAATAGAACAGCACTTCTACATTAGGAAACGGTTTATAACAATTCTTTTATGGTGCGGAATAATGACAACTCTGTGTAATACCGTAAACTATAGATCCATTATACTGAATTCCAGATATCAGTATATCGCCATGCCGGTACCTGTAATATTGCAAGACCATTATGACAAACAGTGGATATTAGAACATGTCAACGGAAATAAAATGAAGCAATAGAGTATGAAAGTAGCTATTCTATATATATGTACAGGCAAGTACAACCAATTTTTCAAGGGTTTCTTTGAATCGTGTGAAAAGTATCTGCTAAAGGATATTGCCCAATTGGAATACTATGTATTCACGGATGATATGTCTTTGTCCGACGAAGCCAATGTACACTTGATAAAAAAAAGAGTGCGCAGGCTTTCCGGCAGACTCTCTTTTCCGCTTCGATATGTTCCTACAAGTGAGACAAGAATTAGAGAAGACGGATTATATTTACTTTTTTCAATAGCAATGCGGAGTTTAAAGCTCCTGTAGGAAAGGAGTTATTGCCGCTGAATGGGGAAAAGCTTGTAGGGGCAGAGTGGCCGGGCAAGCGTAAGCCTTTCAAGCATCCGGCATTTTATCCCTACGAACGTAACAAGCATTCATCGGCGTATATACCTCCCCGGGAAGACAAGCCATATATCTATTATATGGGTGGAATAAACGGAGGAGAAGCTGCCGACTATTTGGAAATGGCAGAAACTCTGTCGGAGAATATCCATGCCGATTATGAAAAGGTATCGTGGCGTTAGTCCATGATGAAAGCCATATCAACAAATATTTCCGGACTCATGACTGCAAAGTGCTTTCTGCCGAATATTGTTTCCCGGAAGAGTGGATTACATGTGATTTTTCACCTAAAATTATTTTCCGTGACAAAGTAAAACTTGATCCTTACTTTAACAAAGGACGTGATTACTCATTGAAGGGGAAACTGAAAAAAACAGTCAGTGTCATTTATAGAGCGATTCGCTGGTATCTTTAAAAACTTATCAGATAATGAAAATCGTAAAAATTCTCGGAGGTCTGGGAAACCAGATGTTCCAGTATGCCTTGTTCCTTTCATTGAAAGAGCGGTTCCCTCATGAGCAGGTGATGATAGATACATCCTGTTTCAGGAACTATCCCCTGCACAATGGTTTTGAGGTAGACCGGATATTTGCACAAAAAGCCCCCGTCGCTTCATGGAGGAATATTTTGAAAGTGGCATATCCATATCCGAATTACCGGTTCTGGAAAATAGGGAAATACATTCTGCCAAAACGTAAAACCATGTGCGTGGAGCGGAAAAACTTCTCCTTTGATGCTGCCGTTTTAACACGTAAAGGAGACTGTTACTATGACGGTTATTGGCAGCATGAGGAATATTTTTGCGACATGAAGGAAACTATTTGGGAAGCATTCTCCTTTCCGGAGCCGGTCGACGGGCGGAACAAGGAAATAGGGGCACTGCTTCAGGCAAGCGACAGTGTTTCATTGCATGTCCGCCGCGGGGATTACGTAAACCATCCGCTTTTTCGGGGAATTTGTGATTTGGACTATTATAAACGGGCGATACACTACATGGAAGAGCGGGTAAATCCGCAGCTGTATTGTGTCTTTTCCAACGATATGGCTTGGTGCGAAAGCCATCTGCGTGCTTTATTGCCGGGGAAGGAGGTGGTGTATGTAGACTGGAACAAGGGTGCGGAAAGCTATGTGGATATGCGGTTGATGAGCCTGTGCCGGCACAATATCATTGCCAACTCTTCTTTCTCCTGGTGGGGAGCTTGGCTGAACCGCAATCCGCAGAAGGTGGTGGTCGCGCCCGAAAGGTGGATGAACTCACCGATAGAAGACCCTGTTTCTGATAAATGGATAAAACTATAACATAGAAGATATGAATATTGTCTATCTCTTTTTGACTTATAAAAACCCGGAGCTGCTGCTTCATACAATACAGCGGCTAAAAGCTCCTCATGTGGAGTTTTACGTACACGTGGACGCTTCATCCGGAGAGGACTTTTCATGCCTACAAGGAATAGAAGGAGTGTATGTGCCTGTAAATCAGTATAATACAAAATGGGGGGTATGAAATAGCTTTCACTATTCTGTATTGCCTGCGCGATATTCAGCGAAGGTGTCATGCTGACTACATTATACTGATGAGTGAATCTGACTATCCCATCAAAAGCAACTGGTATATTCGGCAGACTCTGGCGGAAAAGCGGAAAGATTTTATCACGATTACGCCATTGCCGCACCCTAATCCGCTTCATACACCGGAAGGCCATTGGCTGGAGGGAGGAAGAAGGCGGTATGAATGCTATGCTTTAAGGCTCAAGGCAAATTCGTTGGCTACTATTGAGCCTAAAAGATTCGACTTGGGGAATTTCAGGCAATTTGTGAAAGTGATGCGCGACAATCCCGCAAAGTTACTCCGGGCATTGAGGATATTTTGGCGGTATCCCCGGAGAAAGCATCCCGAATATCTGCGGCCTTGCGGAGGTGAATTGTGGTTCATATTGAGAGGGGAAACCGTAGATAAGATTGTGGACTTTTGTGCCCGGCATCCGGATTATCTTGACTATTGCAAGGATACGGCAATTTTGGATGAATTATTCATTCCGACACTTGTCAATTATCTGGTGCCGGAATCGGAGCGAGAGAACAGCACTTTAAGGTATATCAACTGGCAGGAAAACGGAGGCTCTTCTCCTGCTTACCTGACGATGAATGACAAAAAACTGTTGACAGAGTGTATTTTAGAGCCGGATAAACTATTTGTCCGTAAAGTGCAAGACATGGAAGTGTGCCACTTTATAGACCAAACCGTAAGAGAACATTACATAAACCCATAATCATGATGAATCATCGTTTGCATTACATCGACAACCTGAAAGGCGTGCTCATTCTTCTTGTCGTGTTAGGACATTGCATCCAGTGTACAGACCTGGACTTCGACCACAATGCCGTTTTCAGGTATATCTATTCTTTTCACATGCCGTTGTTTATGTGTGTGAGCGGCTTTGTGAGTTACAAGCCGGATATAAAATGGCAGACGGTGCAGAAACGTTTCAGGCAGCTGATCATACCCTTTTTGGCATGGGCGGCGGTTAGTTGCTGCGTACATCTTGACCCGACGCTGTTTTTAGCGAAAGTAGTACATCCTGATAGCGGGCTATGGTTTCTGTGGGCTTTATTCTTCATCGTGCTGCTGATGTGGCTGTGCAATTGGGTCGTTGCGTGCCTGAAGGTCAAGATAGAATATGTGGTCTGTATCTTTTCCTTGTTGATGATGGGCATAATGGTCGCATTGAAATTTAAGCTGTTCGGTTTTCAGTTTATTGCTTGGTATTTTCCATTCTATGCCATAGGCTTTTTCGGGAGAAAATATCAAAACCTTTGGGAGAAACAGGGACGCATTGGTTCTTTGTGGCTGTCCATCTTGTTCCTGTTTATGGCATACTGGTGGATGCGGAAAGACCCTCCTTTGTTTATGACACAAAACAGTCATGTGATATATAACTACGCATACAAATTTGTAGTAGCCATTTTGGCAATTGTTGCATTTATACCCTTATTCAAGTCCTATCTGAATAGAACAATGTTAATAATTACTAAAATGGGGGGGGGTAACATTGGGTATTTATGCTATCCATCAAACTGTTATTGCTCTACTTATTTCCTGTCTTGATATTGATACCCTACAACTGCCTTATTGGTTATGTGTATGCGGTATGTGGATAATGGTTTTAATAATAAGCTACTTGTGTCATATTCTAATTGGAAAGAACCGTTGCTTGTCTTTGTTGCTCTTAGGTAAGTAACAATCTGTATATCTACATTTATGAAATTCTCTGTATGTAAGCACTCAAATAATGGCTCAAACTTGAAAGGTTTTACTTTCAGTACCAGAGTGAGCTTTGCCTCATGGAGAATCTCTGCAGTCCTTCTGTTTGAGGAATAAAGTTCCCCCATAACGTGTTCTATAAGTGGTATAAGGACACTTGAAAAAATCTTAAGAAGATGCAGGGACTATGTTAATATGGTTCCTGGCAAAATCGCTTTGGCTACGAACCAATGTTAAATTTAAAACAGATTTTCAGTTTTATAAATCTATAATATAATGAAGGAGTTCAGTGTATTGATTTCAGTCTATGCACGTGAGCAGAGCGATTATTTAAGATCTGCCTTGCATAGTGTGTTTGAACAGACTGTGCCACCTACAGAAGTCGTATTGGTTGAAGATGGTCCATTGACAACTGAGCTGGAGGCTGTCATTACCGATTTTTGTGAGAAATATAACACTTTGAAAATAGTAAAGTTAGCGAAGAATATGGGGTTGGGCAATGCGCTGAATATAGGCTTATCCGCATGTACTTATGATTTGGTTGCACGTATGGATAGTGATGACCTATCGTTACCTAACCGGTTTGAAGCTCAATTAAAAGTATTTGAAGAAAATCCGGAAGTTTCTGTTGTAGGAGGATGGATTTCTGAATTTGATAATGATCCCCAAAGTATAATTTCATATCGGAAGCTTCCACAAACAGATAGAGAGCTTAGAAGAATGTGTCAGTTGAAAAATCCGTTGAATCATATGACAGTAATGTTTAGTAAAAAAGAAGTGCTTGATGCAGGAGGATACCAGCATTTTTACTTGTTTGAGGATTACTGGTTGTGGGCAAGAATGATAAAGAATGGGGTGAAATTGTATAATGTACAGGACGTGCTGGTCAATGTACGGGGCGGAAGTGCTATGTCTGCAAGACGCGGAGGATGGAAATATGCGAAAAGTGAAATACGGTTTCAAAGAAAAATATTGCAAATGGGCTTAATCAGTTTACATGTATTCTTAAGAAATGTATGTGTCCGTTTTTGTGTCCGTATGATGCCAAACGGTTTGAGGAGTTTGGTATACGAAAAAGTATTAAGGTAATTCTTTCAATTTTTAAAAATATGGGGTATAGTGAGGACTTCATTCCGGACGGAATGAATGCTTTTGAGCGTAATGTAAAGCGAATAGGGGATTGCATTATTGCGGGAGTTTTATTATTAATATTTTCTCCATTGTTCTTAATCTGTTATCTGGTGGTGAAGCGTGAGGATGGCGGCCCGGCTATCTTCAAACAGGAGCGTGTCGGTCGTTTTGGCCGCCCGTTTTATATTTATAAGTTTCGCAGTATGCGACTGGATGCTGAATCTATGGGACCTCAGTTATATAAAGGCGGAAGAGATCCCAGGTTAACTAAAGTGGGTAAATTTTTACGCGAACACCATTTGGATGAGTTACCGCAACTTTGGAATGTCTTCTGTGGTGATATGGCTTTTATAGGCCCCCGTCCGGAACGTAAATTTTATATTGACCAAATAATGGAACATGATCCGCGTTACCGCTTTTTATATCAGATTCGTCCCGGGGTAACTTCGTATGCAACGCTTTATAACGGTTATACAGATACGATAGAAAAGATGTTACGTCGCTTACGTTATGACTTGTTTTATCTGCAACATCGCTCCTGGTGGTTTGATTTTAAAATATTAATAAAGACCTTTATCTGTATTGTTTTCGGTAAGAAATTCTAATAAATAATAGTAAAAATAAGATGAATAAATTCTTTTTAATTGTATTGCTGGCTTTTTGTGATGACTGGCTGTCAGTCTTATAAAAAAGTCCCCTATCTGCAGGATGCAGAGGCCGTATCGCATGGAGTTCAGAACGAACAGCTGTATGATGCGAAGATAATGCCTAAAGACTTGTTGACCATTGTGGTGTCATGTACCAGTCCTGAATTGGCAGCTCCTTTCAATCTGACAGTTGCTACACAGGGTAATGTTGCTTCGAACTATACAACCGCTCAGCCGGTTCTGCAGCAATATCTGGTGGATAATGAAGGAAAGATAAACTTCCCGGTATTGGGTGAACTTCATGTAGGAGGGTTGACAAAGAAGGCAACGGAACAAATGATTGTAGAAAAGTTGAAGCCTTATATAAAGGAAATTCCTATTGTGACTGTCCGCATGGTGAATTATAAGATTTCAGTGATCGGCGAAGTTGCCCGTCCCGGCACTTTTACTATCTCGAATGAGAAAGTAAACTTATTGGAAGCATTGGCCATGGCAGGAGATATGACCGTATATGGACTGCGTGATGACATTAAATTAATAAGGGAGGACGCTAACGGCAGACAGGAGATTGTAACCTTGGATTTGAACAAGGCAGAGACGATTCTTTCACCTTACTACTGGTTACAACAGAATGATATTATTTATGTCACTCCCAACAAGGCCAAGGCCCGTAATTCGGACATCGGAAGCAGTACCAGCCTGTGGTTCTCCGCCACTTCTATCCTGATTTCCATTGCCAGTCTATTGTATAACATTTTAAGATAATACCGGAACAATGAAAGAGGAACTACCAAACGAGAAATTGCGCGAAGCGGAGGATATGGAAATAGATATTAAGGAACTGCTTTTCAAATGCCTGATCCACTGGCCTTGGTTCGTAGGAACGGTGGTGGCTTGTTTGATTGCCGCCTATGTTTATTTGTATGTTGCTACTCCTGTATATAACATTTCGGCTACGGTTCTGATAAAGGATGATAAGAAAGGAGGAGCCTCAAATAATGTGGGCGGTTTGGATGAACTGGGCCTTAGCGGATTAATCACTTCTTCGCAAAGTATAGATAACGAAATAGAGGTGCTGCGTTCCAAGACGCTTGTAAAAGAAGTTGTCAATTATCTGAATCTCTATGTGACTTATAAGGATGAAGATCTCATCCCTTCGAAAGAGTTGTACAAGACTTCTCCGGTGCAGGTAAACATGACTCCGCAAGAAGCGGAAAAGCTGAAAAAAGACATTGTTGTTGAAATGGTGGTACAGCCACAGGGCAGTTTGGATGTGAACGTGAAAATGGATGATAGGGAAATTCAGAAACATTTCGAAAAGTTGCCTGCCATTCTTCCTACTGACCGGGGAACGATTTCTTTCTTTCAGGCTACTGATTCTATCCCTGTGGAGGGGCTTCTTCAGTTCAGGGCGCACGGCATATCACAGCTACCATTAGCTGTCCCATGAATGTGGCAAGAGGATATTGTGGAAATTTAGTTATCGTACCTACCTCGCAAACGACTTCTGTGGTAACGGTTTCCTTGAAGAATTCCAGCTTGCGTCGCGGACAGGATTTTATCAATCAGTTGCTGGAGATGTATAATCGCAACACGAATAATGACAAGAATGAGATTGCGCAGAAAACGGCGGAGTTTATCGATGAACGCATTGGCATTATCTCAAAGGAACTGGGGAGCACGGAAGCTGACCTGGAAACTTTCAAGCGTGATGCGGGAATAACGGATTTGAGCAGTGACGCGCAAATCGCTTTATCCGGTAATGCCGAATATGAGAAGAAGCAGGTGGAAAACCGTACTCAGATCAGCCTGGTGGAGGATTTGAAGAGGTATTTAAGTCATAGTGAATATGAAGTGTTACCGAGCAATGTCGGCTTGAAGGACGCGGCCCTTGCCACGCAGATCGACCGTTATAATGAGATGCTCATTGAACGTAAGCGTCTGCTCCGCACTTCTACGGAGAGCAATCCGGCTATCGTCAATTTGGATACCAGTATCCGTGCGACGAAGGCGAATGTGCAGGCTACCATTGAAGGCACGCTCCAAGGGCTGTTTATAACCAAAGCTGATCTGGACCGCGAAGCCAAACGCTATATGCGTCGTATCAGTGACGCTCCGGGGCAGGAACGCCGGTATGTGAGTATCGCCCGTCAGCAGGAAATAAAGGCCGGATTGTACTTGATGTTGTTGCAGAAGCGTGAAGAGAATGCCATCATGCTGGCTGCCACTGCCAATAATGCGAAGATAATAGATGAAGCAATCGCTGATGATATTCCGGTATTTCCCAAGCGCGGTATTATTTATTTGGTTGCATTGGTCTTGGGATTTGTGATCCCTGTTGCCGTTATCTTCCTGATTGACCTGACGAAGTTCAGGGTCGAAGTCCATGCGGATGTGGAGAAACTGACGAGTGTTCCGATTGTGGGTGATATCCCATTGACTAATGAGAAGAACGCCAAAGACGGTTCTATCGCCGTATTCGAGAACCAGAATAACCTGATGAGCGAAACTTTCCGTAACATCCGGACGAATATCCAGTTTATGCTTCAGAATGACAGGAAAGTAATCCTTGTGACTTCAACGGTCAGCGGTGAAGGTAAATCTTTCACTTCGGCTAATCTGGCTATCAGCCTGTCTCTTTTGGGGAAGAAAGTTGTGATTGTAGGTCTTGATATCCGTAAGCCGGGATTGAACAAGGTTTTTAGTCTTTCGAGCAAGGAGAAAGGTATAACTCAATATCTGTCCAATCCGGAAATGGATCTGATGAGTCTTGTGCAACCGTCCGATGTGAATAAGAACCTGTTTATTCTTCCGGGCGGAACCGTTCCTCCTAATCCGACGGAATTGTTGGCTCGTGATGGCTTGGATAAAGCTATTGATATGCTCAAGAACAATTTTGATTATGTAATTCTGGATACAGCTCCTGTCGGTATGGTTACCGATACCTTGTTGATCGGGCGTGTAGCGGATTTGTCGGTATACGTATGTCGTGCCGACTATACTCATAAAGCGGAATATACATTGATCAATGAGTTGTCTCATGAACAGAAGTTGCCTAATCTTTGTACTATTATTAATGGAGTAGACCTGAAGAAAAGAAAATATGGCTATTATTATGGCTATGGTAAGTATAGCAAACATTACGGCTATGGCAAACGGTATGGGTATGGCTATGGTTATGGGCAGGAAAAATAAAGATAAAACAGCTATGGGAGGCAGTGAAGTACTATTTCCCGTAGCTGTTTAGATATTTGAAGCTATGCTGGTAAGGAAACTATATAGTGATATATTTCTTGACCACACCCTCGCATCAGGATAATGACTGATGCAAATTTTCCACTATATCGACTGTCTGTGAAGATCGTTGATATTTTTTATAATTCTGCATATTCTTTTCGACAGTCAAAACAAGGACAGGCTTTATGAATCGAAGCACTAAGTTGATAATGCCCCAGGATTTGTGCTTTCGGATACTGATGCCTGAGTATAGTTAACAGATCGAGTAGTGTAAAACGCTGCGCCTGGGTCCTAGTGTCTGCCGGGTATCCATTTTCATCCAGTCCGCCTTCATAGCAAATGCCTATGCTGTGCCGGTTAAAGCCTCGCACATGCGCACCCGGCTCTGATACCGGACGGCAGTGATGAAGTTCTCCGTCCCTGGTGATATAAAAATGATATCCGATGCATTTGAAACCACGTTGCAAATGGCATTTGAGTAATTGTTCTTCTGTAAAGGGGATGTTGGCACGCGTAGCGCTGCAATGTACTACAATATATTGAATGCTTCGTGGCACATATTCTTCTTCTGAAGAAAATTCTTTTAACTCTTTCATCTTATTCGTTCGTTTAGATATGGGCTACACCAGAGGTTACCCCCAAGGCAGAGATGATTGAAGTGGCTACCGTGATAAAGATTTGTAAAATTTGTTTCCAAACTGATTTTTTCATGACTTTTGATTTTAAATAATTGAAAATAAAAATGAGATTATAAAAATAGAGTTGACTTGTGAGTTGCCAGCATTAAACCGGCAACTCTGTGAAGCATAAATACCGTGTTATTTTATATGCTCGGGTCCGGTGTTTGTCCTTTGTCTTCGTCCGGATCAGGTACTACAACGTCGCCACCTTCACTTCCTTCACCTTTCTTTACTTGTGTATATTTCATTGCCTTACACATGTCCAAAAGCATGCTTCCCGGATGAAAACGGACACGGGAAATCTTGATACAGGTGGCCGCCTTAAATTTCTCTGCCGTTTCCCTGGCATTACCAGTAACAATCGTTACACGGAAACTGCCCATATCGCCCAGAAGGACAATATTACCCAACGCCAACTGATTCTTCATCTCCAACAAAAACTCCGTAATGCAACCCTTCAACTCACCGATAGAATAGGAGGAACGCTCCGACACACGGCTGATTACCTCGTCCGTATCCACTCTGCGGTTGCTGCGTGCCATCGCATAAAACTTAGCTGCTTCTTGTGGTTTCAACGGATTCTTACGCTCTACCACTACATACTTCTGTGCCATAAATCTTTCTTTTTAATTGATTCTTAATTCTTAAATCATATCTCTGTAATCGATTACACCGCAAAGATACCATATTGAGAATGGGTGATGAACGTCAGTGAACGTTATTGAACGGTGGTTATTTTATTTGACTAAATACTTGCTGAGGTATGTAAAAAACACTATCTTTATATCATTAATAACAGAATAAGTAGGATAAAATGGAAGAAGTAAAATTTTATGTGAGATGCTATGATAAGATTGAGTTGGCGAGAATGTATTTCCCGAATTTGAGTAATCCCGTATCTGTAGCAAAGCTCCGTCGTTGGATGCGTAATTGTATGCCCTTAATGGAGGAACTTATGGCAGGAGATTTTCATCCGAAAATGAAAATGTTTAGTGCGCGGGAAGTCAGGCTTATCGTACGTTATTTGGGGAACCGGACGGATACGTTTTCATGCATGAACATGCGGATGTAAAATGACTGCTCTTTTAAATGAAAACGACCGCTTCTTTTCTTAATAAGGAGCGGTCGTTTTAGTGTAAACATACAGTCGTTTACGTTGAATTGACCGCTCGATTTATATAAGTCAAACGGTCGGTTGAAACAGGTCAGGCAGTCGTATTCTTTTTCATCCAGGCTATGCCGGGCACGTAGTCCTCCAGTTTTGTCATACTCGGGTCATGTCTGAAATAAAGTTCTTTTGTCGTACCGTTGCGGTGTTTGACAATATCTATCACTCCCAGTCCTTCAGTTGGATACGTACTTTTACGGTCTGTGTCACGTCCGGAAAGAGCAGGGCGTGAAAGCATCAATACCAGATCAGCGTCTTGTTCGATAGCTCCGCTTTCCCGCAGGTCGCTCAAACTAGGACGACTGTCAGGACGCCCTTCTACATTACGGTTTAATTGGCTGAGTAGTATGACGGGAATATTTAGTTCTTTTGCCAGCATTTTGGCTTTACGGCTGGCTTGGGCTACTTCCTGCTCGCGGTTGCGGTTGTTCCGATCACTTTTCATGTCACATAATTGCAGGTAGTCAATGATGACACCGTCGCATTCACCTTTGCTTTGTAGCAGTTTGGCGGAAGAACGAACGTAATCCATACTCACTGACGGGTTATCATCAATGTGAATAGGTAGACGGGACAACTCAGCTGCAGCTTCGTGCAGTTGCCTCTGTTCACTGGGTGTAAGTTGGCCGCTGCGTACATTGTCGGGGTTGACATTGGTGGTAGCAGCCAGTAACCAGCGGTCACCCAAACGTTCTCCTAGCATCTCGAGACTGAATATAGCTATGTGATAACCGGCAGAAGCAGCGGCACGCGCCAGGTGCAGGGCGAATGACGTTTTACCTACTGCAGGACGGGCAGCAATGACTACCTCGTCACCTGGTTGCCAGCCGCATGTCAGGCGATCAAGATCGGAGAATCCGGTAGGAAGCCCCGTTATACCATTCTTGTTGGAGCTGATGCGCGCTTCTATTTGTTTAATCGTATCATCCATCAGTTGTAACATGGAGCGTAGATGTTCGGTAGTTCCACATTCATTTTCCAGTCGGTCAAGGAGGGTATGAGCGTCTGCCAATGTATCGTCTATATCGGTGGTTTCGTCGGCAGCCAACGCCAGAAGCTTGTGGAATCCCAGAATCGTTTCACGACGGATATATTTCTGTTTAAGAATCCGTGCATGATATTCGAGGTGAGCACTGGAAGCTACACGCCCGCTGATGTGTGCCAGCGTGTAAGGTCCTCCGATGAATTCAAGTTTGCCGCGTCGGGTAAGTTCTTCTTTGACTGTTATGATATCTATTTTCTGTCCGTTGCGATACATACTTTGTAACGTAGCGTAAATCTCCAGATTTTTTCATTATAAAAAGCTTCCGGTCGTAGTATATCTGCAATCAATGTGATTGCTTTGCTTTCAATCAGGCAACTCCCAAGTATGACTTCCTCAAGTTCGGCATCCTGTGGATTTATAATTTCACTCATTTTCTTTACTAATAATCATATTCATTCAGGAATGCTTTATCGGATAGATATGTACTAGCCTGCATACAGTACTTTGTATCTGTCAGATTGTCATAATATTCATCAATATTCTTCAAGCTCAGGCTGCGTTCGTGGGGAGACAATTTCTTCCATTCCCGGCGTGCCCGGCCGATATTGGTTTTCGGCTTTTGAGTTACTTCATGATATTTAGCCCAGAATACTTCGAAAGTAACTCCATTTGCTTCTTCGTGGGCATTCTCGCGACGTTTCTGTCCTACAAGCAGATCATAACTGGGGATACGTATGTGAGTGATATATGGATTAATAACTCTTTCTATAATCCCTTCTTCATACATTTTATTGAAGAAATATCGTGTCCGGCTACGTTTCCAACCAAATAATTTCGCCCAATGAGCAATGGATATAACCGATTCGCCCCGCCGACATTCAAAAAGTGTAATGTTTCACAGTACATTCTGTTGTGCTGTAATTGACGTGAGTTAGCACGAGGATGAAGGCGTCGAAGTATCCTGTCGCACCTTTTGTCTTTTTTCATTTGCTCCTCAAACAATACTTTAGGGAAAAGGAGATATCCCTTCTTTAGCATTTCTGCTGTTGATTTAATCATAAGTTTACTTATTTAATACATATAAAATATTTCAGTCGTCTTGGGAGGTACATTTTAGGACCTCCTTGAGCGACCTTTTTTTGATTACTCTCAAACGTCGTGGTAGAAGATAGGGGGCGTATATGGTATTTTTGCTTCGACCTCTCTTTGGCCCACTAATATATATAATAAAAAAAGAATGTATTAAAATACATTATATCTTCATCCTCGACTTTCATTGTTCGCTATATTTAATTTTCGGCAAAGGTATAATTTGTCAATTTGCCTGAAAAAGCTTTTTTTTTGATGTACTGGTAATTTAAAAGTGCTATTATTAATAATATTTTTAATTAAAAATCTAATTATTTAAACAATCTTCTCTATCATTGCAAATGAAATTAGATTTTATAAAGGCTTTTTTAGCCGCTAATTGACGGCAATGTATTACTAATAGTATATAATTAAATTTTATGATATCACAAGGAAAAAAGTAATAGAAGAACGTTTACAGCGCAAACGGGAACAGTGCATTCATCAAAAGGAGAAACTGGAACAAATGAAATGTACAATGCAGAAAACAGAAGAAGAAGTAGAACAATTGGAATATGTCCTTCATGAAATAGAGCATATAGAGAAATCGAAACGTGAACCACGGGTGATTCCTAATGCCGAAATAAGTAATGTCTTTGCATCTCTTTGTCGTGAATTTGATTATTTGCAGCATAGGTTAAAGCTGTTTTTAAAATATAAGCTGGTATGTGAAGTTATATTTGCTCGTTATCAATTCCGAAGCCGGTCACATGTTCCCGGACGGGAATATCTTAGCTATGCCACCGTGCTGACTTATTTTAAACGTGAAAGGGGGATGGTGAACTCATGATTTCAAAAATATCGAAATATAAAGATAATAACATGAAAAACAAATGTTTTAGGAACAGAAATGACTAAATTGATATTTTTCCTTATTTTTGTGTGTCCATTTTTGAATGATATGATGCAGATAATACAATTAAAAGGAAAAGACAAACACTTATATCGGCTTTTGGCACCGTTGGTTATGGATCCTGAAGTAATACGCGCCAACAATAATTACCCTTTTAAGACGGGTGAGGAGTATGTCTGGTTTATTGCAATTGAAGATAAGGAAGTGTTGGGTTTCGTTCCGGTGGAGCAAAAAAGGCCGGAAGAAAGCTGTAATCAATAATTATTATGTGAAGGCAGAGGGACAGAAGGGGAGGAGCTTTTGTCGTTGTTGTTACCGGCTGTTATTGCTGAATTCGGATCTGAGACTTGGTTACTTAACTCTGTCACGCTGATACAAGACAAAGAAATCTTTGAGAAGTTTGAATTTATATCCATGGATAAAAAGTGGACACGGTATGTTAAAATGTATAGATGATTTATGGGCAAAAAGAAGATAGCGGGCACGAAGAATGTATATGAACTAGCACAAGAGCGACTGAAAGTTATATTTAATGAATTTGATAATATCTATGTATCATTTTCCGGAGGTAAAGATAGTGGGGTGTTGCTGAATATGTGTATTGACTACATCCGGAAAAATAATCTAAAGATACGTCTTGGAGTCTTTCACATGGATTATGAAATCCAATATAAAATGACTATTGACTATGTGGACCGGATACTGGAAGCTAATAAGGATATTCTGGATGTATACCGGGTATGTATTCCTTTTCGTGTAGCTACCTGCACTTCTATGTATCAGTCTTTTTGGCGTCCTTGGGAAGATAGTAAAAAGAATATATGGGTTCGCCCCATGCCTAAAAAGGCAATGACTAAAGACGACTTTCCGTTTTATAATACAACGATGTGGGATTATGAATTTCAGATGCGTTTTGCGCAATGGCTGCATAATAAGAAGGACGCGGTGCGCACCTGTTGCCTGATCGGTATTCGTACGCAGGAGAGTTTCAATCGTTGGAGATGTATTTATATGAGTCGTAAATTTCAGATGTACCACAAGTATAAATGGACTTCGAAAGTGGGAAATGACATTTATAATGCTTATCCTATCTATGACTGGAAAACAACGGATGTGTGGACGGCTAACGGAAAATTCCAGTGGGATTATAATGTGCTATATGACCTTTATTATCGGGCGGGAGTCAATCTGGAGCGTCAGCGTGTAGCAAGTCCTTTTATCAATGAAGCACAAGAGAGTCTTCAGCTCTATCGGGTACTTGATCCCAATACGTGGGGCAAGATGGTAGGACGAGTGAACGGGGTTAACTTTACAGGTATGTATGGTGGTACCCACGCAATGGGGTGGCAGTCAGTGAAGCTGCAAGAAGGGTATACATGGCGTGAGTTTATGTATTTCCTGTTGTCTACTTTGCCGGAACGGGCACGGAAGAATTATCTTCGGAAACTGTCGGTAAGTGTAAATTTTTGGCGGACAAAAGGCGGTTGCCTGAGTGACGCTACTATCCGGAAGTTAATTGATGCCAAAGTACCGATAATCGTCATGGATAACAGTAATTACAAAACACTAAAGAAGCCGGTACGTATGGAATATCAGGATGATATAGATATTCCGGAGTTTAAAGAAATACCTACGTATAAACGGATGTGTATTTGCATCCTCAAAAATGATCATGCATGCAAGTATATGGGATTTTCACCGACAAAGGAAGAAATGAGTAAGAGAAGTCAAATAATGGAACAATATAGAATTATAGTATCATGAGTGTAGATAAAAGTCCTGTCTACGAGGTAAAAGCGGTGCCCGTAGAAAAAGTATATGCAAACGATTATAATCCGAACGTCGTTGCACCGCCCGAAATGAAATTACTTGAACTTTCTATCTGGGAAGATGGCTTTACAATGCCATGTGTATGTTATTATAATAAAGAGGAAGACCGTTATATTCTAGTGGATGGTTATCATCGCTATACGGTATTGAAGACTTCGCAGCGAATTTATAAACGTGAAAACGGGCTGCTTCCGATTGTGGTGATTGACAAGGATTTGTCGAACCGGATGAGTTCTACTATACGTCACAACCGCGCTCGTGGGATGCATAATATAGAATTGATGTGTAACATCGTTGCGGAACTTGACAAAGCAGGTATGTCCGATCAATGGATTATGAAGAATATCGGTATGGATCGTGATGAATTATTGCGCCTGAAGCAAATTTCAGGACTTGCTGATTTGTTTGCTAATCGTGAATTTAGTATTCCGGATGAAGTAGCACCCACAGAAACGGAACGAAAAACGTTATAATCTGATAGCTATTTATATACAAAAATTGAACATTCTACCATTTAGGCATGGATTATACAAGTTTTCGGCTTTTTTATTGTGTAAAATAGTCGTTTCTCTTGTCTGATTTATGCCTGGATTGTATCTAAATGATATGAAAATCTATTAGTATTTTCCTATCTCTTTATTTTATATTTCGTAATCCCTGATTTGTAGTTTACATTAATAGTCTTGTTTTCAGACTCGGATTATCTGTAACAGAAATGAAATCAACGGACTATGGAAGCTCGGATGATTATAAGTGATAATACCAGGATTACTGTTCTACAACTGGCTTTTGACAGGCTGGCTGTGCGAGTAGAGGTGTTATTGGAAGCAAAAAGATAATTTTGACGAAGTTTTTGAAGGGATTACATTTAGTAATATTCCTAATCTGGTACCTTTGACAGAAAACTATGTAGCGGATAGTGAGGAAGCGACAGTAAAATGGAAGGAAATTACATAACTGTACGTCACTTCAAAATTGATATACGACACATAGATACGAACAGTGTGTTACCATTCTCTGTTTTACCTTTAGTGTCAGGATCTTCCAGTTCGTTTGTCAGGAGGAATAATTCTTACTTGATATCTTCTTTGGCTTCATTTCCCTAACTTTCTCGAAACGAGAGCCGCTTCTTGTAAAGTGAAAGGAACCTCACCACGTAACCTTCTATATACGGCTTCTTTGCCTATATAGAGAGTATCCATTAACATATCTGCCAGTTTTCCTTTGAGTGGAAGCTTTTCTTTCATCGCTTCTATCAGGTTTGTATTCGGGTCATTTGTTATCATAACAGTTTGAATAAGTTGTTCTTTAGTATTATAAACATTTCTCAGTGATGAGTTGTTTCGGAAAGTGAAACTATTTAATTAATCTTTTTTCAAAAATATCCTTCTTTAAAATTGTATATTTTGAGCAAATCGGTTACATTTGTGTCCATAAACAAAACGGAGAGACGGTGTCTCTTTAGTAAACAATAGAAAAATATATAATGAAAAGAATATTGGTTAGTGGCGGAGCCGGATTCATTGGCTCTCATCTCTGTACTCGGCTTATAAACGAAGGTCATGACGTGATATGCCTTGATAATTTTTTTACAGGATCAAAAGATAACATCATGCATTTGATGGATAATCATCATTTTGAGGTGGTACGACACGATGTCACTTACCCTTATTCTGCTGAAGTAGATGAGATTTATAATTTGGCTTGTCCGGCATCTCCTGTCCATTATCAACATGACCCGATTCAGACTGCCAAAACATCTGTAATGGGAGCAATTAATATGTTGGGACTGGCAATGAGATTGGATGCTAAAATATTGCAGGCTTCTACTAGTGAGGTATATGGAGACCCTATTGTTCACCCGCAACCGGAAAGTTACTGGGGAAACGTGAATCCGGTAGGATACAGATCATGTTATGATGAAGGAAAACGCTGTGCGGAAACTTTGTTTATGGATTATCATCGTCAGAATAATGTGCGTGTGAAGATTATTCGTATATTCAATACGTATGGTCCACGGATGTTGCCGAATGACGGACGAGTCGTTTCTAATTTCATTTTACAAGCGCTACATAATGAAGATATTACTATTTATGGAGACGGGAAACAGACACGTAGTTTCCAATATATTGATGATTTGGTTGAAGGGATGATACGAATGATGAATACGGAAGATGAATTTACAGGACCTGTGAATCTTGGAAATCCAAATGAGCTTCCCGTATTGGAATTGGCAGAGAGAATAATTCGTATGACCGGTTCTTCTTCGAGAATTGTATTTAAGCAGTTGCCGGATGATGATCCGAAACAACGTCAGCCGGATATCACACTGGCAAAAGAAAAACTCGGCTGGCAGCCTACTATTGAATTGGAAGACGGGCTGAAGCGTATGATTGAATATTTTAAAACTGTCTGATGCATAAAATAAGATAATTATGAATATGGAAATAAATCCTTCTGAATATAAAGTCCTTATTGTGGACGATGTAATATCAAATGTCCTTTTGTTGAAGGTACTTTTGACTAATGAGAAATTCAATATTGTAACTGCCGGTAACGGCACGCAAGCATTGGAACAGGTGAAGAAGGAAAAACCGGATTTGGTGTTGCTGGATGTAATGATGCCGGATATCAGTGGATTTGAAGTGGCTCAACAGATGAAGGCAGATCCGGAAATGTCTGAAATTCCTATTATTTTTCTGACTGCGCTGAATAGTACGGCGGACATCGTAAAAGGATTCCAAGTAGGAGGTAATGATTTTATTTCGAAACCTTTCAACAAGGAAGAATTGATAATTCGTGTAACACATCAGATTTCGCTAGTGGCGGCTAAACGAATTATTGTTGCACAAATAGAGGAATTACGTAAGACAATTATGGGACGTGATAAACTCTATTCTGTGATTGCGCATGACCTACGTTCGCCAATGGGGTCTATCAAAATGGTACTGAATATGTTGATTCTGAACCTGCCGAGCGAAAACAATCGGCGAGGAGATGTATGAGTTGCTTACAATGGCGAATCAAACTACTGAAGATGTATTTTCATTACTTGATAATCTGCTGAAATGGACGAAAAGCCAGATTGGCAAATTGAAGGTGGTTTATCAGGATATCAATATGGTAGAAGTTGTAGAGGGGGTAAGTGAGATCTTTACAATGGTAGCCGGCTTGAAGAATATTAAGATTGTGCAGGATGTACCTGTTGCAGATGTAGCTGTTCGTGCTGATATTGATATGGTTAAAACGGTAATCCGTAACCTGATTAGTAATGCTATCAAGTTTAGCAATGAGGGGGCGGAAGTGGTGGTATCGTTGGCTGAGGAAGACGGTATGGCAATCGTTAGTGTGAAAGATAGCGGATGCGGCATTGATGAAGAAAATCAGAGGAAGTTGCTTCATACGGATACGCACTTTAGTACCTTCGGTACAAATAACGAAGAAGGTTCAGGACTCGGATTGTTGTTGTGTAAGGACTTTGTTATCAAGAATGGTGGTAAACTCTGGTTTACTTCAAAGAAGGGAGAGGGATCTACATTTAGTTTCTCAATTCCATTACTGGAAAAATAGAATATGAAACGGTAATTTATAAATCATGAACGGTGAATGTTTTGTGCTTGTATGCAGCATTCACCGTTCATTTTTTATTCAATCATTATCATATTTATGCTCATCGTTTGCAGATTGCTTTGAAATCGCAGTAACTACACTTTTTAATATCTTCTGTTTGAGTGAAAGGTTCGTTTTCACTGAAAATCTCTTCTAATAATGTTTGTAATCGCTTGCGGAACTCGTCTTCGAAAAAGGTGAAGTTATTGACCGGTATCTTTGGCTGGCGGGGTTCTCCCATTTCTATAACAGGTGAGTAACTATCGGAAGCTGCCCGGTGAATATAGAGCAGGGCAGGAGCCACTTTCAATGTTTGTTGCCGGCACATAATGGAGGCATACAGGAAAGTTTGGAAGATATAGTTCGGACGTGTTTCCGAAGGGGTGAATAATTGTTCGATATTAGCCGGTATCTTGGGGTTTCCTCCGGTTTTATAGTCAACAATCCGTAATGTGCTTTCTTTGGCATCCATGCGGTCTATGGTTCCGCCCAAGCGAACTGTGAAGGGACCTAGGTCAGTTTGAATAGTTATCTTTTCGGAAACAGCTTGTTCCATAGCAACCATTTCGAAAGGGGCATATTGGAGGTCATTGCGTAATAGTTGTCGCAGATAGGAGGTGATTACTTTGGAATTAATGAGTTATACACCGTTATATTCCGGTTTTTCTTCCGGCTTAACCTTGAAAAATTCTTCTTTGAAAGCCTGATCAACGTAACCTTGTAATTTAACATCGTTACGTAATAAGCGTTCAAGATCCTCTTTCTGTATCATTTGCCCATTGGATGTCAGTTCAGTATAAGCTAGTTCGGCAGAGCGGTGAAAGATTGTTCCGAATAACGCGGAGTCAATTTCCGCACTCACTTCTTCCGGTGTTTTTAATCCGGCTATATAGCGGAAGTAGAATCTCAAACGGCAGTCGAGATATGTATTGAGGGCTGAAGGAGAGAGAATGAGGGACTTAGGATTGGTAACGTCATAGATATGGTATAATCGTTCTAATATTTTCTGTGTTTTTGGTATTTCTATTTTTTGGGGTACTTTGGGGAGATTGTCCGGACTCTAAATATTCACGAGTAATCTCATGAGGACCTTCTACTAATAATTGTAGCATGAAACGGGACTCCTCTCCGCGATTCAGGCCGTCGGAAGAGGTATTGTAGAGCAAGGTGATATTTTCTGCCCGCTGTATCAAGCGATAGAAATAGTATGCGTAGACTGCATTTTTGTGCTCAATAGTCGTCATGCCGAAGGCTTTCCGAAGGTTATAGGGAATAAAAGAAGATTCTCCACCGGTTTTAGGAAGTTGTCCTTCATTGAGCGAAAGCATTACAAGATTACGGAAGTCAAGGTTACGTGCTTCAAGTACTCCCATAACTTGCATTCCAATGGCAGGTTCTCCGTGGAAAGGTATGTTGGAACTTGTCAGTACTTTACTGATTAATCTTTTCAGTGTATGGGGCTGTATATTTAATTCTCCACTTTCAATCAAACTGTATAAACGGTTGATTTTCAAAAAGCTTTGAAAAAGAGATTCACGATATAGTTGGTTGAATATATCGTTGTATTCTCCTTCTTTACGGTATAGGGTAGAGATATCTTTGATAAGTCCGATAAGATAATCACATAGCTCCTTGATACCGTTACGGGGAGTGAAAAGATTAGCTAGAAACTCATCTTGTTTCAATTCCGAGGGAAGCGGATAGAAACGATTGGTTTTTGTAAGTTCCCGTTCTATTATATCTGCTTTTGTCGATAATTGGCGGGTATATGGATGTTTTAGTATAGCTGATACGGTTTCGTAGGTGAAACGACCGGTATCAAAACGGTAGCCATTGGTTTGTAGTTCCATAGCCGCATTGATAAAACTATAAACCGGAGTTTGTGCCAACGGGAATCCCATTGTGATATTGACATTCTTCACTTCTTCCGGGATAGAATGGAGTACGGGAAGCAACAAGGTTTCATTGCAAAGAACTACGGCATTTTCTTTTTCATTATCGGATGAGAAAGTAGTACGTATCCATTCGGGAAGGAAACGTGCTTGCGCATTCTCAGTAGAAGCGGAGATGTAACGTATCTTCTTCGGTTTCTTTAGGGAGTCAAAGTAGCTGGCAGGCAGTTCGTTCGGGAAATCTTTCAGGTTGCGGTTAATAAATTCTCCGGCCTCATGTTTTTTGATTTGTTGGGTATAGAAGATGTCATAATCCCAATAGAATATTGCTTTATCTGCTTTTTGCAGTTTTCGGAAGAATTCTTTTTCTACTTTATTCAACACATTGAAGCCGACAAATATATATTTGTCGTATTTAAGTTGATCTGTATTAAGTTGTTCGATAACATTGCGATAAAGCATTCCTTCATAAGCAATGCCTAACTCAGTTAAGTTTTTCCGGTAATGGTGATAGATTGTGCCTAACTTATCCCAAAGAGATATGAATTTCTCTTTGAGCTCCGTGCGGCGCTCAATGGAGAAATTCCGGAAGAATTGTTGAATTGCTTCTTCCTGTTCTTTATCTAGAAATTCGTAGTCATTCATTAGACTTTTTAAGTCTTGCAGATTGCTGAAGAGCTTATCTGCATGAACCAAATTTTTGTCTACATCATCAAAGTCACTGATTAACAGTTCTCCCCAAAAATAGAAGTCATCTAATGTCTCCTGACTTTCTGTTTCTTCCTTGAATACTTTGTAGAGTTCACAAACCAATCGAATCGGATCACCGGTTTTCTGTACAGATAGCTTCTGAAACAGATCACTGATACTCATAGCGGCAGGTGACCATATCGGTTGATCGGATTCTCCCGCCAGATATTCATTGAAGAACAGGTTGGCACGTTTGTTAGGGAAGATGAGTACTGTGCGAGAGAGGTCATTTCCTATTTTGGCATATAGGTCATGAGCTACTAATTGGAGAAATGATTGCATATTGATTAAATCGTTTTTCTAATTCATATTATTGTAATCGGAGTTCTGTCTTATACTTTTTCTATTTTTCTTCATCTACATACCACAGGTATCCGGTAATATTCTTATAACCCATTTTCGTCAACAGTTGCATATATCCTTTCACTTGTTTATTGTATTTAGGATTTTCTTTACCAAACTTAAAATCAACCACAACAACCTGCCCGTCTTTCATCATTACACGGTCCGGGCGACGAGTTTGTAATATTCCTTTTTCCTTGTATATAATGGCACATTCATTAAACAGGGTCCATTCTCCGGAATACCAATCTTGTATTTCGGGAGATGAAAACGCTTTCTGTACAACTTCACGTACTGTATCTTCTTTTTCCTGGTCTCTAATAACTCCTTCAAAGATTAATCGTTCGATAGCCGGATCAATATCATCGGCTGTTTCAATGGCAGAAAACAGAGTATGCAACATACGTCCGCGATTGATGAAACGGTCGTCCGAATCTTCTTCTTCGATTCCTTGGATAAAGTCCGCAGAACGATTGGATTGCCGGAACTCGATGTCGTGCCGCATGGACTCCATTTGAATGGGCAATTTTTCTGCTTTTGGGGTTAATTTATTAGTGGAGGCTTTGACCTTTTCTTTTTCGGACGGACAGAGTTCTCCTTGCTCATAACAATCTTCTTCCCATTCGATTCCTTCTTTGAGGGCAACCATAGGAAGAGTATTTGCTAATAGTTCGGACATTGTTCCTTTTTGCCCTTTTCTGCTCCAGATTATTAGATTCTTTCCGGCACGGGTGAATGCCACGTACAGCAGGTTCAGGTTATCCACCCAAAGTTGGAGGCGTTCATGCAGATAATCGTTTCCGTAGATAGATTCTGCCATTTGCGTGGAATAATTAATAGGAAGAATATCTAAAGCATTGAATGGCGCTTCTTGAGGAGCACACCATACCAGTTGATTATTCGTTTCATTCTCTAATTTCCAGTCACAGAAAGGAAGAAGCACGGTATGAAATTCCAATCCCTTTGATTTATGTATGGAAAAAATCCGGATCCCTTCGATTTCTCCACTGGGAATTGTTTTGCTACACAAAGTTTCGTCCCAATAGCGAATGAATCCGTCGAGTTCAGAAGAATTATTTTGCAAATAATCTGTTACTGCATCGAAAAAGGCAAATAAATAAGCATCTTGTTCTTTGATGCGATTCATCTCGAACAAGCTGAATAATTCTTCCAATAACTCGTAGAGAGGCATTAACCGGAACTCTTTTATTTTATCAAGAAATGCCGTAGGAAGATAGCTTTCGGTGGGAAGAAGCAAGAGGGTATTCCAATCCAGTCCTTTTTGTAAGACCTCATTCTGATAGGCTATGGCAAGTTGGGCCCGTGCTATCTTGTTGTTTTCCTGCGAGAGGTAACGAAGAGCATCCAGCATCATGCAGATAGCAAGAGAGGCGTCAAGGCGGAAGGCTTCGTCTGACACTATTTTGTAATGCAGCTCCTTATCAAAGTAATCTGCGATGCGGGGAATACTTTTATTCTTTCGTACTAAAATAGTTATGTCGTTCAGGTGGATACCGGAAGCGAGCAGATGTTCGACTTCTTCTCCCAGGCTGATAAGTGTCTGTTCGGTATAGTCATGTTCCTCATCGGGTTCGAGGAAAGAGGCTTTGACATAACCTTTTTGGGTGTTTAAGGGAGATTCTTGTACGACGTCTGCATATGCCTTTTGCAGATCTTGACAATCTTTGTTGAGCTGTTTTTTATAAACTCCATTCAAATAATCAGTAGCGGCCGTAAATATATGATTGTTAAACCGGATGATGTTCGTTTCACTTCTCCGGTTGGTTGCCAGTGTTTTGACGCGAATCGGGAAGTGGTCGATATGGTCATTTAACCCGTTGAGGATTCCCCAGTCGCCATTACGCCAACGGTAGATTGACTGTTTGACATCTCCTACAATCAAGCTGTCGGCTCCCTGGGATAATCCTTCGAGCAATAACAGTTTGAAATTACCCCATTGCATCCGGCTGGTATCCTGAAACTCGTCAATCATAACATTGCGGATGTTCGTTCCTATCTTTTCGAATACGAAAGAGGAATCACCGTCTTTTACTAATTGGTGGAGCAGGGCATTGGTGTCTGAGAGTAGGAACCGATTATTTTTCCGGTTTAACTCGCGTACTTCTTCGTCGATATTGGCGAGAAGTTGTACTTTGTTGAGATGCTGCAAAGACAGTCGGCAACTATTCAGTAACAGGTTATTTTTTGATCGTAACTTTTCTGCATCTTCCAAAATCTGCATAAGGCTGGAATTGGCTAAAGCAATAATGTCTGCATAGCGTGGAGATGTTTTTGTAGCCCAGTTTTTGGCATCTTCCAGACACTTTTCTACTGTAACATTGCGAACATCGTTACCTAAAATACCGTTGTTGAGCTTACGGAAATAACTTCCGATTCCTCGTGAACCGTTTTTCAGATCGTCAGCAGTTAACGCATGTCCGTCTGATTCTCCTTCAAACTGATCATAGAATCCCTTCATTTGTTCCAAAATCTCAGTCTCCAGTGCTTTCAACTGTTTACGGTATTCTTTAATGGTATCCGGATTGCGTAGCCGATGACGGAGACCTTCGCCTTTTTCTATATATCCTTCGTCGAAGATGTTGCGCCCGAAATTTTTGACTTCATCCGATACATTCCAGCGTTTGTCATCGGCTATTCGTTCGTTGATGTAGTCTAACAGCCATGCGAGGACAGGAGAGGTGGGACCGAGTTTCTCAATCATGCTGTCTACCGCATCACTGAGCACTTCCGTATTGTTCAGTTCGATATTCAGGTTAGGGCTTAATTCCAGTTCGCGAGCCAGATTGCGCATAACAGACTGGAAAAAAAGAATCTATTGTTTCTACCCGAAACCGACTGTAGTCGTGTAACATATAACCAAGGGCAATGCTTGCTGCTTCCCGTATTTCCTGCTCTGTTTTTCCCGTTTCTTCTTTGATACGGTTGAGATAGGCTTCGGATCCTTTGTCTCCTGTCTGAATACCGTACAGCTGACTAAGAATACGTTCTTTCATTTCTGCTGTCGCCTTATTAGTGAAGGTTACGGCAAGAATCTGACGATAGGCTCGCGGGTTTAGAATTAATAGTTTGATATATTCCACGGCCAGGGTAAATGTTTTACCTGAACCGGCGGAGGCTTTATAGACTAAGAGTTCACTCATTATTTAATGATTGGGTGTTATATAAGACAAAAATAATGAAAGTAGTAGAAGAAACGAAATAAAAACATGATAAAAAGATTTTTCCTTAGTATATTTGTGCTGTTGACTATATCATCATTAGTAGACAGAGTGATAATAAAATAAAAAATAGAGGAGAGGCGTTAGTAGTTTTCCTCTTTTAGTTGTATTATATATAAATGGATTAGATTTTTTTTCATCTATATACTATGATTTATGCAGCAGAATAAAACAGTTTCTCAACAGAAAACTATCAACCCGGTTTACTGGGTGCCTACCGCTTACTTTGCAATGGGGCTTCCCTTTATTGCTATTAATCTGGTTTCTGTATTTATGTTCAAGGATTTAGGAATTTCAGATACGCAAATAGCATTCTGGACTTCTCTTATTATGATGCCTTGGACACTGAAATTCCTGTGGAGTCCTTTTCTTGAGATGTATCGGACGAAAAAGTTTTTCGTATTAGTGACAGAGTTGTTGAGTGGGGTATTATTTGGGATAGTGGCTTTTTCTTTATTTTTCGATTACTTTTTTGCTATTAGCATTTCTACAATGGCTGTTATTGCTTTTTAGTGGGGCTACCCATGACATAGCTTGTGACGGTGTATATATGGCTGAACTGAATAAAGAAGAACAGGCAAAATATATTGGAGTGCAAGGTGCATTTTATAATGTTGCTAAGTTGGTAGCTAACGGAGGATTAGTTGCTATGGCGGGAGCACTGGCAGAATACTTTGGGGCAATAGAAGGGGCTTCTTTAGAAGCAAATAAAGGAGCATATTCTTATGCATGGATGATTATTTTTGCTGTGATTGCGGCAATAATGGTATTAATAGGTCTCTATCATATAAGGATGTTGCCGTCTAATCAGATACCGTCTACAACAAAAAAACGACCTCAGAGGTAGGGCGGGAGTTAGTAGCGGTAATTGCTAATTTCTTTACTAAAAAGCATATTTTTTACTATATCTGCTTTATTATATTATATCGTTTGGCGGAAGGATTTATTATGAAGATAGCTCCACTTTTCTTACGTGCTTCAAGAGAAGTTGGCGGATTGGGATTGTCTTTAAAAGAGATAGGTACGTTAAATGGAGTTTTTGGTTCGGCAGCTTTTGTGCTAGGCTCTTTGCTGGCAGGTATCTATGTCTCTAAGTTCGGGTTAAAACGGACACTTTTACACTTTGTTGTATTTTTAATCTTCCGTTTTTGGCCTATACTTTTCTGGCTGTAACTCAACCAACCAATGTTTATCTGATAGGAACCTGTATTACTATGGAATATTTTGGTTATGGTTTTGGCTTTGTCGGTTTGACACTGTTTATGATGCAACAGATAGCTCCGGGGAAACATCAAATGTCGCATTATGCATTTGCATCCGGAATTATGAACTTGGGAGTAATGCTTCCAGGCATGGTTAGTGGCTATTTCAGTGATTTATTAGGATATCGGAATTTCTTCATCTATGTTTTGATTGCTACAATTCCGGCTTTTCTGATTACCTATTTTATACCATTCACTTATGATGATTCAAAAAAATAAATAACATAAAAATTTAATGATTATGAGTAAGATTCAAATGCCTTGGGAAGACCGTCCGTCCGGATGTACAGACGTTATGTGGCGCTATTCACAAAATCCGGTTATAGGACGTTATCATATTCCCTCATCTAACAGTATTTTCAACAGTGCGGTCGTACCTTTTAAGGAGGGATTTGCAGGGGTATTCCGTTGTGATAATAAAGCTGTGCAGATGAATATCTTTACAGGATTCAGCAAAGACGGTATTCATTGGGATATCAGCCATGAACCTATAAAATTCAAGGCCGGTAATACAGAAATGATTGAATCGGAGTATAAATATGACCCTCGTGTCACATGGATTGAAGACCGTTATTGGATAACTTGGTGCAACGGTTACCATGGTCCTACAATCGGTATCGCTTATACTTTTGATTTTGAAGAGTTTTTTCAATGTGAGAATGCTTTCTTACCTTTCAATCGTAATGGCGTTCTTTTTCCGCAAAAGATAGGCGGCAAATATGCAATGTTGAGTCGTCCTAGTGATAACGGTCATACTCCGTTTGGTGATATATATATCAGTTTCAGTCCGGATATGAAATATTGGGGAGAGCATCGTTGCGTAATGAAAGTAACTCCATTCCCTGAAAGTGCATGGCAATGCACAAAGATCGGTGCAGGTTCTGTTCCTTTCCTGACAGATGAAGGCTGGTTACTCTTTTTATCATGGGGTTATTACTACTTGTAATGGTTTCCGCTATGCGATGGGGGCTGCCATACTTGATAAAAATCATCCGGAAAAGGTACTTTATCGTACTCGCGAATACCTGCTTGGCCCTGCTGCTCCTTATGAACTTCAAGGGGATGTCCCTAATGTGGTATTTCCTTGTGCAGCTTTACAGGACGGTGAACGTGTAGCCGTTTATTATGGTGCGGCAGATACCGTTGTGGGTATGGCTTTCGGATATATTCAGGAGATTATTGATTTTACTAAACGGACAAGTATCATTTAATAAGATATGAAACGTATTCTATTAACTTACACATTAGCTTTCATCCTTCTTCCCGTTTATGGGGGAGAGGGAGGAAGCTCCCCTGCTGAGAAGAAAAGTCTTTTGATAGATTATGTTGATCCTTTTATCGGGACAACAAATTTTGGCACTACCAATCCGGGAGCAATTTGCCCGAACGGGATGATGTCTGTGGTTCCTTTCAATGTAATGGGATCTTCAGAAAATAAATACGATAAAGATGCCCGCTGGTGGTCCACACCTTATGAGCATACCAACTGCTTCTTTACCGGATATGCTCATGTTAATTTAAGTGGAGTCGGATGTCCTGAATTAGGTTCTTTGTTGCTGATGCCTACTACCGGAGAGTTGAATGTAGACTATAAGGAGTATGGAAGTAAGTATAAGGATGAACAGGCTTCACCCGGTTATTATTCCAGCTATCTGACAAAGTATAATGTAAAAACAGAGGTTTCGGCTACTCCACGTACAAGTATCGCCCGTTTTACTTTCCCTAAAGGTAAGAGCCATATACTACTAAATCTGGGAGAGGGACTGACAAATGAAAGTGGTGCTATGCTTCGCCGTGTAAGCGATTGCGAAGTTGAGGGAATGAAGCTGCTTGGTACATTCTGTTATAATCCTCAAGCTGTATTTCCTATTTATTTTGTGATGCGGGTAAAGAAAACACCTGTAGCAACAGGGTATTGGAAGAAACAGAGACCTATGACTGGTGTAGAGGCAGAATGGGATCCGGACCAGGGAAAATATAAACTTTATACCCGCTATGGAAAAGAGATAGCAGGAGATGATGTTGGTACTTATTTTTCGTTCGATACGGAGGAAGGCGAACAAGTAGAAGTACAAATGGGCGTTTCGTTTGTCAGTATAGAGAATGCCCGTCTCAATCTGGATCGTGAACAGGAGGGTAGGAACTTTGAACAGATTCATGCAGAGGCTCGTGCAAAATGGAATGACGATTTGTCGAGAATTACTGTAGAAGGAGGTACTGATGCTCAGAAGACTGTTTTCTATACGGCACTATATCATTTGCTGATTCATCCGAATATATTACAGGATGTCAACGGAGAATATCCGGCAATGGAGAGTGATAAGATTATGACGACAAAGGGAGACCGCTATACAGTGTTTTCTCTCTGGGATACCTATCGCAATGTTCATCAGTTGCTGACATTGGTCTATCCGGAACGCCAAATGGAAATGGTACGTACTATGCTTGATATGTATCGGGAACATGGGTGGCTGCCCAAATGGGAATTGTATGGAAGAGAGACATTGACTATGGAAGGTGATCCGAGTATTCCGGTTATCGTAGATACATGGATGAAAGGATTACGTGATTTTGACGTTGATTTGGCTTATGAAGCTATGTACAAGTCGGCTACATTGCCGGGAGCAAAGAATCTGATGCGTCCGGATAATGATGATTATATGTCCAAAGGCTATGTACCGCTTCGTGAGCAGTATGATAACTCGGTATCTCATGCATTGGAATATTATATTGCAGATTTTGCGTTGTCCCGCTTTGCGGAAGCTTTGGGAAAGAAAAAGGATGCGGAAATGTTTTATAAACGTTCTTTAGGTTATAAGCATTATTATAGCAAAGAGTTCGGTACTTTCCGTCCGATTCTTCCTGACGGCACTTTTTACAGTCCGTTTAATCCCAGACAAGGAGAGAATTTTGAACCGAATCCCGGTTTCCATGAAGGTAGTGCATGGAATTATTCATTCTATGTGCCACATGATGTTTATGGACTTGCCAAGTTAATGGGAGGAAAGAACCCCTTTATCAAAAAACTGCAAATGGTTTTTGACGAAGGTCTTTATGACCCGGCCAATGAACCGGATATTGCCTATGCTCATTTATTCTCTTATTTTAGAGGAGAGGAATGGCGCACGCAGAAAGAAACACAACGGCTGTTGGATAAGTACTTTACAACGAAGCCGAATGGTATTCCCGGTAATGATGATACAGGGACAATGTCTGCATGGGCTATTTTTAATATGATTGGTTTTTATCCCGATTGTCCCGGATTGCCGGAATATACATTAACGACTCCTGTATTCAATAAAGTGACTATTCGTTTAGATCCGAAATGGTATAAGGAAAAAGAATTAGTGATAGAAAGCAATCGTACTCAACCGGGAACTTTATATATTAACAAGGTGTTATTGAACGGAAAGAAATTCAATCAATACCGTATCACGCATGATGAACTGGTTCATAGTCAACGTATATTATTTGATTTAAAGTAACACACAGTGTTTCATAGGTATCGTTTTTTGGGTTGACAGGGCTGTCGGACTTTTCAGGGTTCGGCAGCCCATTTTTTATTACATTTATATTGATTGTTGTTCCCGATAAAAAAGAGTGACGGTATGTGTCGGGTATAGTGTCTCTATATAGCTGGAACAGCGTCACTATCCGGTTCGTTGTCGATAATTCCCGGGATAAAAGTTCCTAATCCCTGGGGTAAACAGTGGAATGCTGCAAGGCGAATAGTAATTTGCGATAATTATATGTTTCCAACCGACTTTTTTCTCCGGAATTTGTTTCCTTTGTAGAAAATGGATTTATTATGGGAAAACAGAAAGTAGCATTAGTCCTTTCTATGGGTGGTGCGCGTGGTATTGCACATATTGGAGTCATAGAAGAATTATTACGTCACAATTATGAAATAACTTCTATTGCCGGAAGTTCAATGGGAGCAATGGTGGGAGCGATGTATGCTTCGGGAAAACTGGAAGAATGCAAAGAATGGCTGTATAGTTGGGATAAGCGCAAGATGTGGGAACTGGCAGACCTCACATTAAGTCGGGACGGACTGGTGAAAGGAGATCGCTTCATCAAAGAGTTAAAGGAGATAATCCCCGATATGAACATCGAGGACTTACCGATTCCTTATGTTGCCATGGCCACCAATATTGTTTGTGATCAGGAGGTGAGGTTCGATAGTGGCAGCTTACATGAGGCTATCCGCGCATCCATTTCCATACCAATGCTTTTCCGCCCTTTGCGAAAAGACGGCATGGTATTGATTGACGGGGGATCTTGAATCCCCTTCCGCTGAATCATGTACATCGCACCGAAGGAGATATTTTGATAGCAGTCGATGTGAATGCACCGGTTGATTGCGGAAAGAGAAAGAAGATGAGTCCTTATAATCTGTTGACAGAATCTTCAAGAATGATGATGCAACAAATTACTCGTTATCAGATAGAACGCTGTCAGCCGGACATATTAATACGGATGTCCGGCAATGCTTATGATATGTTGGAGTTTCATCATGCAGAGTCCATTGTAGCGACGGGGATTGAGATTACTCGAAATGCATTAGATCGCATTGGCGTGACATCCCAAGAAGGATAGACTTATTTCACATAAATCATCTTTTTCGTCATTCCTCCGTCAATGGTTATGTTCTCACCGTTGATGAAGTCATTGTTTTCCTCGCAAAGAAATAAGCACATACGGGCAATGTCTTCCGGTTTGCCCACTCGCCGGGAAGGGTGTTGTGAATGGTCTTCCGGGCGGAGCTGGTTGTAGTCATGTGTCTGTATCCACCCCGGTGCAATAGAGTTTACCGTAATGTGCCATTCGGATAATGATGAGGCTAATGCATGGGTTAAAGAATAGATACCACCTTTTGAGGCGGCATAACCTTCACTTCCGGGCTCGCTCATTAAATAACGGGTGGAACAGATATTGATAATTCTTCCGTAAGGATTGGGAAAGGAAAGGGCTTTACGATGAATGGCAAGTAATCGTGAAGTGATAAATACAGGACGCAGGTTGACAGAGAGAATCTTGTCGAAATCCTCTATACTTGTTTCCGTGATAGGAGAAAAGTTGCTAATGCCTACATTATTAATAATGATATCAAGATCGCCCCATTCCTTCAGAATTTGCAGGACACAATTCTCTAACGACTCTTTATTGCTTACATCAACCTTGTGGAATATGCTTCCTGTTTCTTTTGCAGTTTGTTGACCGGATGCATCATTCGTATCACAGAAAGCGACCAGGCAATCCGCTTGAGAAAATACTTCTACGATTGCTTTGCCTATTCCTTCCGCTCCGCCTGTTACGAAAACTCTTCTTTTCCGTCTGTTTGCATCGGAAGGTATCTTGTCAGCTTGTCCCGTTCTCACCTGATGCGTTGTTCCGGTTTTCTTTTTTACCATACTTCTGTGCTTGTTTCCAAGCAGCTTTTCTGGCTTCATATTGTTCCTGCTGTCTTTCTATATAATTATCTGCCATGATTTCTTTTTTACTGGCAAATGTAAAATATAAAAGGATAAATGCAAAGAATCGCCCGCTCCTTTTTGTCCAAACGAGCGGGTGATTCTATTCCATATACCATGGCCCCTAAACGGCCGTTTCCCAATGGTAATGCTTCGGTCCATACTTGTGCCGGGCGATCGTACCAAAGTTTATATTCTTGCACAGATGGTTGCTTTTCTTGTGCATGAATACTACAGGCAATAAGGTGTAGAAATAATTAAAAGTTATCGGGCATAAAAACGAATTTCAATATCCGGCTGAAAAGGACTTACTATGCATAAGTGAAAATACGTTGGAAGTGTAAATACAATAATGTGTACTTATCTATTCATTATAAACAAATAACTAAAATGTATAGTTTAATTATTGGACCATTATTGTTCCGCATTGATCCGGAAGGTTGGCAAAGTTATATTCGTTCTTTTCTTGTAAATTGAAATATACTTCTTATATTTGTCGTTAGAACATTTAACGAAAAAAATTATGAAAAGTTCAAAGGTTACATCTATGTTGGTAGTGCTGATGTTTCTGTTGGTCACAGGAATACAGGCGCAGACCGTTACTCCCAGTAAGAAGTATATTACAAAGGAGTTGAATAACGTAAGCAATTTTAGCTCAATCAAGGTGCTAGGCAGTACTGATGTTGAATATCGACAGAGTAGTGGCTCTAAAACAGAGATTTCTATATATGGTTCGGACAATTTGGTCGATTTGCTGGAAGTGTCTACTGCGAATGGAGTGTTGCAGGTGAATATCAAGAAGGGTGTTAAGATTCTTAGTGGAGAGCGCCGTTTGAAAGTGATAGCTTCTTCCCCTTCATTGAATCAGGTAGATATTAAAGGTTCGGCCGATGTATATCTGAAAGGTACCCTCAAAGGAGCTGATTTAAATCTGAATATAACAGGCTCCGGAGATATCGAAGCCGAAAATCTGCAATATACCAATCTTTCTGCTTTTGTAAAAGGTAGTGGAGATATTAATGTGAAGAATGTGAAGGGCACTACTGTAAAAACGATAGTCAGCGGTTCGGGAGATGTGAATATCAAAGGCGCTGCGAAATGGGCTGCGTTGACTGTAAACGGCTCCGGTGACATCAGTGCTGATAAGTTGGCGGCTACTGAAGTGATTGCCACTGTTTCAGGTTCCGGTGATATATCTTGTTACGCTTCCAAACAGTTGGACGCAAAAGTCAATGGTAGCGGAGATATTGAATATAAAGGAAATCCATCTATTCTAAATAAACAAGGCAGGAAAGATTCTATTTCCAGAAAATAGGAATTCTCGATTATAATAGGATGCGGGTAAATATGCGTGATGTATTGCATATTTGCCCGTTTTTGTTTTGTACCTGTATGCTTTCTATTGATTAATTTCATAGTAAAAATATATATTATTGTATGTAAATCGGATAAAAATGTAGCTTTACACTTACAGTTGCTTATATTAGAGTAACAAATGAAAATGTTACCATTTTAGATAGAAAACGCCCTTTGTTTTTGTCAGAAACCACCTCGTAAACCGGTATCGAAAAGTTTATACTTGCATCGGATTTTAATACGTCAAAGAATCATCAGACGTGTTTTACTGAAAGTGTAAAATATTAATTAAATTAATCTGATATTAGTATGAATGATTGTTTCCTGAATTTATTATTTAGTTTTCAGCTTTTACTTCCTTTGAAGGATGGAGCAGATTTTGTGGGCAGTAAACAGACTATTGATGTAACTTTGGAATATAATCTTTATCCCTTTATAATAAGGGCTTTGGGTAGATGACACTATTTTGAGGTAACGATTTGCCAACCGTTCTTGTTGCTGTATTCTGCTTTGATATGCTTTCTTGGCAACTCATTTATGATACAAAAGTAATCAATCTTATTAGTTTTTCTATCTTTCACATAGGATTTTTTTGATAAAAACAGGTGATTATAAACTCATACATCTTTTTTTTGTTCTTAAAACATCTATGTTAGTTTCCAATGCAAATCTGCCCCCCAAACTTTATATGTTATATCCTTTATTCCTCTTGTTTCTTGCTTCCAATATTTAGAGTCCTGAGATTTTTGTTTAATATACTCTGTATATACTTTATCCGAAACCAATATCGGATTATACTTATATGATTCTGTCTTTTTCTCAAACGAAGATATGTTATGGATGTTAATGTTTAACCCATTAGTTGAATAATATAACGCATTTGCAAGTTGTTCCGCTGTTAGTTTTCTACTATCTTTAAACCATCCATTGCGTGGTTTGTAAAGAAGGGGTGGTATTCCTAATGGATCATAATGATAGAACTCCCCTGTTACATTATAAAATTCATCTTCTACCGTTTTCCCTGCAAAGTCAGTAAGACGTGAAGCAAGATTAGCGGGTTTACCAACCCAAACTAATCCTTTATTTTCAGCGTTTTCATCTCCATTACGTTCAATGCCGACTTTTATCACTCGCATTTCTCCATAATCGATACCTATTCCACAATGAAAATCAACATTAGAGAATATCCTATTAATCATTAGAGATATATGGTTAATTGTAATGGCGCAATTCACCGCATTGATAATACAGTTACTAATAGGAAACACAACCATCACTCTGTCTCCTATAATATTTCTAACATATCCATTATGTTCTCTTGCAGCATTCAGTACCCCTTTTGTGAATGCAGTATAAATTCGCCCCATTGTTTCTGTATAATGTTTACGGGTCAACTCTACTGAATTCCGAATATCAACAAATAAGACACAAGTTTCGATACACTTCCCTTTTTAGCATCTCCACTTTCATATGTTAAATCGCAATCAGATAAGGAAGGTACTTTCGAAGATGTATTATACGTAAAGCCTTTTGTATGAACATCATCTATCATATTCCTCACATCTGATATAAAATCTTTTAATCCCATACATTATAGAGTTATAAGTTGAATAAATGAAATCAAAACGAGCAAAAATAGGAAGGAACAAAAACACCTCACTGATTTTTTATGGTATTTGAACTTGTTATTACAAATGGACGAATTGATATATACTTGCGAATACAAATCGTTTAACATTGATTCTTCGGACTGATTTGCAATATCATTTTTAAATACATTAAAACTTCTGTTAGATATAGTGGTGAAATGCAACAGTGATTTTTCAGTCAATCCGGGCTGCTTAAATAAATTAGTGTCTATTGTTCCTTTTATAACTTGAAGCGAGTAAAAAATAGAGAGGAAAATAAGGATAAACATTGCTGCCAGTATAAATAGTTGAACGGTGTTGATTATTGAAAATACACCATTTCCTGTTTCATAATAATTGTATATTGGAAATATTAGTTGTTGGTGTATAAAACATGTAATCAGAGGTACACAAAATAGTAAGTACAACCCCTTCAATAGCCAATAAAATACTAGATTTCTGGTCGCAATTATTAATCCAACCATTTACTCTATCCAATCTCAAGGTTAATTCATCTTTTGTTATTCCCATAATTTCCAATTTTAGAGCAAAGGTACTACAAAAAACAACAACTACTGTAAGTGAATGGAATAAAGTGAAACAAAACGGACGAGCTAACTAATTAACCCGTCCGTTGATTGTTAATTTCTTATCTGCTCGAATAGTGTGAACTATGAGAGCGATGAGAACTGTGTGAACTATGCGAGCTATGGCTGCTATGAGAACTGTGGCTGGCGAGTAGCTTAAACTCGGCAGAGGACTGTTCCAACACCAATGATTGTTCCTGCTGCTGTTCGATTTGAGTGTCGCTGTTGGTTACCTTAGCGACAATCTTCTCACTAACAGAGGAGCAATAGCTTGCACCTGCAAGGATTGCAGAGACCGCAAAGAACAAGAGTTTCTTCATTGATACCTCCTTTTTTAAATTAAACATTCAGTTACCTAACACGATATATCGGATGATATATGTTCTATTTTCTTGATGTACGTACTATGAGCCTGTCTATTTGACTCAAAGAATCCCGCACATTGCCCTTTCAACACACAGCCATCGCATTCAGGGATATATATGTCTTTCCAATCCGAAATAGATTGCTGAGCATAGCAACGAATATCTTCGGGTAATACACATAATTGCGCATTGTAGATATAAGGCTTCATGCCTCTGTCTGCAAGCAAGAGTACCGCTTCTCGTAATTCTTCATTGTAATCGTAAGGGTCTATCCATAGTTCTTCAAAATTTTCTTTCGCCAAGCCAGTTGTTTCCATTTGCATAAAAGCTACTTGGACGACAAAAGGAAAGTTATGATAGATGAAATCTGCAAACTGAGGTAATCGCTTGTAGGTCTGTTTATGGACGACTATGCGAAGTCCAATACGCTGATGAAATAGCGCAAGGTTGTATAATCCTTGTACCGTTTTATAAAATGTCTTAGCTCCTACTATACGATTGTGCTCTTCTGCAATATCCGAGAACAATGGTATGTCTATTTGTAAATCCTGATACCGACATTTTGCCAATTTCATGGCATATTCCTTATCTGCGAATTTTACTCCATTAGAAAGAATACTAATAGCTGTTTTTGGTAATTCTTTTTTAATCTGATTTATCAACGTAAAGAGATTATCACCAATGAGCGTAGGTTCTCCTCCTGTTATACCAATCTCTTGTGTATTATTATCCATTAACGAGATAAGCCTCAGATTGAACGGCGTTTTATCTTTCTCTTGTAAGATAGGAGGTTGTGGGCACATGATGCAACGATGGTTACAACGCTCAGTTACCATCAACGCATTGTGGTGGGAGTTAATTTCATATACAAATACGATTTCTCCCTGTTTATTAACAACGACTATATCTCCTTCGTGAAAATCGCTAATGTTATCCACTATACAGTAAGGTTTTACTTTGCTTGCGAGAGTTGCACACGCTGTGATAGTAGCTAAATAACCGAATGCGGGTTTATTCGTATCATTACAAACCAATATATTGTTGGAACGCCCAAACCAATTACCTTTACCAAAGGTAATGCGCCCTACTATGTCGTCTTCTATGTTATATGAAGTTCCTTGAATTTGTTTCATAACGCAATCAATTTAACCAAGACCAAAATATTCTGTTTATCTCTGGGTCATGTTTTTGTAATAACTCAAACAGATAGTGTATGATAGCTTTTGTTTTCTTACACATCTCGTTTGTCGGTCTAAAGCCTAACATATCGCCTTGCTCAGACATATTACGAACGGGGTCTGCACCGCAGTAGGGTTGGAATACACATTCAGCGCAAACAGGTAAACATTCATTGCAAGCGGAGGCAATGATATGATGAAGCAATTCGCCATTGAACATTTCTTGATAGCTGTTCTCGTTGACATTACCCAATCTGAAATAGTAATTTTTGAAACGTGCCATCATACGGGCTTCATCCGAAACATATACATTACCGTCATAATCATAGATTGCTCCTGCAATACCCACTCCGGCAGGTGATTGCAAATCAACAAAACCTGTAGCAAACGGAGTCTGCATACGTTTCAGTAACAAAGCAGCAAAACCTTCCACAAAGAAAGTTCCTTGTTTGTTCAATTCAATGATATAATCCAAGCCTTCTTTATAGTTAGCGATGAACTCCTCCACAGGATAAGCAATTCTTTCTTTATATTGCTTGGCAAAACCATAAGGATTAAGCGAGCGTAAGAAGATGTTGTTAAATCCCAAACGTATATATTCATCGATAATATCCTTGAAACGCCCCAAACTATGTTTAGAAGTGGTCATCAGAGCCGAAACACAATCGCTGTCACCCCATATCTGTCGTATCATAGAAAGGTTCTTTTCAAAGATGGCGTGATGGTCTAATTCTCGATTTTGCAGTGGACGATTCATGTCGTGCAAATCTTTGGGTCCATCCAAGGAAGTAGAAATCATACATTTGTGTTTTTTCAGATATTTCACCATATCTTCGTTGAGTAACGTAAGATTGGTGCAAATGACGAAATCCAGTTCCCGTTTCTTAAACAGGATTTGCCACTCGGCTTCTTCGATGATATATTTTACCATTTCAAAATCCGTAGAAGGGTCGCCTCCTTGAAATTCTATCTTAATGAAAGGCGATGGCGACTGGAATATGGTTTTTACCACATTCTTTGCCGTCTTTTTCGTCATATCTGCAGAATGGTCGTCTATGTTCTTACGGGCAACTTGACAATAGATGCAACTGGAATTGCAACGCAGTGTAGGCACAATCATATGCAGCGAGGTGAAATCACGCAGAATGCTTTTCTTGGTGCGGAACTTAGTGGCAAGCATCTGTACTACATCTTCTATCTTATCCGTTGTAGCAATCTGTTTAGAGGCAAGGTCGTAGAACAACTCACTATGTTCATCCAATTCACCGTCAACAAAGTGTTGGAAATCCTCGTTTGATAAGAAGATGTATTCTCCTACTTCATTTGTAAGGAGATATTTATTATCATCGAATCGTTCAAAGCGGAAAGGCAGTAATTGATAAGCCATGATTCGTTTATTTAGATGTTACAGGTTTGAATGCTTCTTGAACTATCATATCACGAATATGTCCGAACTGCTCATTTGTATTATGCCGAATCTGTTGGTCTATCAATTCGTTACAGAACTGTTTGGGTACAACTTCTGTTATTTTATTATTATCTTTCGACTCAAATATAACATTCACAAACATCTGATTATCAACATCCGTTTGTTGATGAATATAGAACAGGTGGGAAAACTTGTAGATAGCCGCTGTCAAAACCTCTTTGGCATACAGGTTTATATCTACCGAAACTTGAAACTTGTCCTCTGCAAGTGCTACGACTGGAAACTTCATTACTGCCATAACTTTATCAAGTCTTCCAGCTCCTAAAGACCTTACTTTATTAAACCGCAGAAGCGTGGAACTGCAAATGCCACCATGTCTAAGTCGGAGGTCGTAGGAATAACCTTTATTCAGAGTATGGTAATAGCAGCCCACGCTATAGCGTGAGAACCACTATGCCTTCTCTCGTACTAAGTCCGAAATTTCCTACGTTTCCAACTTACAAGATAAGCATAACGCTTCTTTCTTTTCTCGTATGTCTTGGAAAGAGTTGCCTCAATCCAAATACAAAAGTATAAAATATCCGTGATATAACGCTCATAAAACGCCAAATATCACGGATTCTGCCTTGATTTATAGTTTAAGTCGGCTTTGTTTTGGATTTTGCCGAACATTGCCCCCCTGCTTTAGCTTCTCGAACTGCTCCTTGAGCCATTCCCCGATAGGTCGCAAGTCTATTGTAAGGATAAGCCTACCATTGTTAGAGAACACTTTGGCTGTAACCTCTTTTGCCATAAATTTCCGTTTGTGTTCTTCTGAATATAGTTCACCGCTATATTCAATGGGCTTGCCCATCATCAGTACCGCCGTCTGTTCTTGATTGAAACCTACAGCGTGGCATAACCTTTCGAGATTGAGCATACCCTTGATTTGTGGAAACCATTTCAATACCTTGTTCAACAAAGTGGTAAGCCTTGATACCTCTTTCTTGTGTTCGGTATCTTTCGCCTGTAATTCCTTGATGTGCTTTTGCTGTATATCCAACATTTGGTGGCTATATTCGGTCTGCATGGCCAGTATCTTGGCTTGCAGCGTTTCGATAGTTTCCTCGTGGGTGGCTACCGTCTGATGCAATACGGAGTTTTCCCTCTCCAAAGTCTTGACCTTGTTACTTCCGAAAAGAGAACCGACACTTTCGGCTATGTTGGTGGCGGCTGTTGTGGCAGCCCCTTTCAGTTTCTCGGTCTGTACCTCTTTCTTGGCTCGCCTGAGTTCTTCCTGTGCCGTTTCTTTGCGGTCTTGAAGTTGCCCTATGTCTGTTCGTAACTGCTCCGTCTGCTGCATCAAATCACGGTAATACTGCCGTGTGGTGATATGCTTCGCTTCCGAACCGTCAATGCCACGCTGCAACCCATAACCGCTCATAGCTTGGGCGTAGGTGTCCTGATAAGATTTGAGCTTGGCTCGTGTCATAATATCATCGGCACAAAGTCGGGCTGTCTCGGTCGGTTTCTTGCGGTATCGCTTCCTAACCTGTTCCTCTTTCTTCTTGCGCTTGCGCTCTCCCCTGACGATCGGTACAAGGGTGGCGTGTATGTGCGGTGTCTGCTCGTCCATGTGCAGGACTGCCGACACGATATTCTCCCTGCCGAATGTGTCGGCAAGGTATTTCAGGTTGTCGCTGCACCACTCATCAAGTCTGTCCTCGTTGGCGATGTGTTCCATATTCTCGTGCGTTCCCGTAAGTAGGACACGGATTGCCCTTACTTGGTTGTTGCCGATTTTGCGTGTCAATCCTGCAGTGTCCAATCGGTGCTGTATGGCTTGCGTCCTACTTTCCACTCCGTCAGGAAATGTTATCAGTTCCCGATTGAGGTGTGTCCTGCTCTCATCGGCATTCTTAGGTTTGATGGTGCGCTCTATGTGCGCTGACATGGCGGCATCCGTTCCGCTTGTCTTCTCCATGTGTAATACTGCATAACCCATATAATAATCTTTTTTTTATGCTTGTGAAACAATGGTTGATGATTTTACTCCTGTACGGCTTTTTGCCGTTGGCTGAGGTGTGTCCAGAGAGGTGCAACCTCTTTGGCTTATTGGGGAATTTTCAGCGTTGCTTGCAATGCGGCTCGGACAAATTCCTAATAAGCTACGGCATTTTCCGTTGGCAAATATCCGTGTCGCTGCAAGCATTCGCTTTCTACATCTTCAGCCCTCGTTTTTTCGGTGGATGCATCATCCGCCTTGCGGATTGGATTTGCTTCTCCTGCTCTATCGACTCTACCGATTGGGACAAGGGCTTACCGCACAGGTAGTCGTTCAGGTCTTTGTGTCCGTTGTAGTTGTTGGAAAAGTCGCGGATACGTCCGGCAAACTCTCCTGCCAGTTCCCAATACGCATTCCGTCCTGCTTCGTCATTGTCGAGCAGACAGTGGATGCGCTCGTATCCATGCAGCACGTCAATGGCTTTTGAAACATTGGAAACAGAATTGAGAATGACGTAATCCTGTCCGTCAAGGTTGGGCATGGTCGGGCAGTTCCTCATCCGTAAGGTGAGAAATGAAAGATAGTCCGTCATGCCCTCGAACACGAGGCATTTCTTTCTCGGCTCACCCGCCTGCCGGATATGGCTGATGTCCTTCGGTGCGATGCAGCCCTTGAAGAAACGGTTGCGCACTTCATATCCTCCTGCCACATTCGGGAAACCGATGGCGAAATAGGGTTTACCGTTGTGGACGAAGTGCAGTTCCTTACATTCAACCCGTGCCAATGCGGTATTTATTCCACGTTCCTGCAAATAGCGGAGCAATGCAGGGTGCGTGAGTTTTCTCTCCTCCAAATGTTGGAAACTCGGTTCGGATGCCTGCTGACGAAAAGAGAAAGACACGGGACGGACGTGCGGTGCTTGCTCCGCTATCTTCCCAAGCAGGTAAGGCACATAGTCCGAACCGTAAAGTTCCTGCGCCAATGCGATGATATTACCGCCTTTGCCTGTTCCGAAGTCGTACCATTGGTTGAGTTCGGTGTTCAACTTGAACGACGCTTCCGTTTCCTCCCTGAACGGTGATTTGTACCAAAGGCTTTTGCCCTGCTGCTTGACGGGACTGTAGCCCAGACTTTGCAGATAGTCTGCGATGCGTATATTCTTTGCTTCCTGTGTAGTCATAATCTTCCTATGGTTTTAATGGTGAATGAAAATCGTTGATTCGTTGAATGGCATATGTAACATACTTATATCCATATAAATAGGTCCTCAACATTCGCTCAACAAACCACTCGCCAAAAGAGAAACCGACAATCGGTCGGGGCTTTATGCTCAACTTCTCTTTTGGTCTGTTGAGATTTTGTTGAGAGTGTATATCGCTTATTATCAGTATGATTATATCATTATTCAACAATTCAACAAAAAGACAATGGATTTACAGCGTTTCAAGTTGCTGCCTTGTGACGGTATAGAAGCGTCCCACTCTCCTTATCGACTCATACCGACACTCCCGATTATAGTTCAGTTGGTAGGTAGTGTATGTAAGTCCGTTTAGTGCAGGCGTGAGTTTCCAACACTCCTGCAATACCTTTCTTACTTGGTGCTTCTCCGCCTTGACATACGTGTTTGCCAACAGCGTGAGAATGTCGTTACAGCAAAAAGAGAAAGTGTCGATACCTGTGCTTGCCATGATGTCAAGCATAAGTTCGCACATCTCTATCTCCAATCGGTTACGATTGCTGCGGATAATCTTCAGCAAGGCTTCTGTGTGCAGAAGTGACGGGGCAAACCACATACGGCTCTCTTTCTCAGTGGATAGCTGCCTGTGCTGCAAGTGGTAAAGGAAGGCTGGTATCTCCGCTTTCAGCTTTTGCAAAAAGTCGGTATCATCGGATTGCAAGCGGTCTATCTTGCGCACCCAATAGCGTGTTTCCCCTGCGTCTATGATGACGGGCAGATACTCGTTATTGGAACACAGCACGAACTTGGCGAAGAAGCCGATTTCGTCACGGTCTTTGCCTTTGGCTTCCACCTTGTAGGATAATGTGGTACTCAGGTTCTTCAACCGTTCGCTGTCCTCCCTGCGGCTAAGCAGCACTTCATCCACCACGATAAGCAGCTTGCCAGCCCAATCGGAATTGAATTGGCTACGGAAGTCCTCGTTGGTGTTGAATGTCACGTTGTTCTGAAACAGGGCTTTCAGAAAGTTCAGAAACGTACTTTTGCCTGTGTTGCGTTCTTCCGATACCAACAGTAGGATAGGCAACTTTTGGATGGGTTGCAGATATAGCAGTTGCAGGTAGTCCATTCCCAACTCGTATTGCTCCCCGAAGATGTGCTCCACCAACGAACGGATAGAGGGAAAATCACCCTCCATCGGTTTGTGGTCTATCGGTTCATACAGGTTCAGGAACTTGTCCACTACCGGACGATAGTTCACATGGTCGGGGACTGTACAGAATCCGTCATACTTCGGTACGGTGGCAAGATAGTGCTTGCCGTAATCCTGCCGGAGCGTCTCATTGTTCCACACGATGCGTTTCCTTACATAGCCACCGTTCAGCCGGGGCTGGTTCACTAACTTGTAGAGGGTCGTACCTACCCGTATGAACTCCTCCTTGCAGATGTCCGATTTACTCATTGTTCATACGCTTAAATGGTTGATAAATAATCGTGTGCAAAGTTAGAGAGGGTTGCTTGAAACCTTGATACGCAAATCACAGCAGAATGGCGCAAAAAACACACGGAATGAAAAACTTGCAGCATATCGGAGAATATGGCAATAAAAATCCCGAAGAAACAACCGTCATAGAGGGGTGCTTCTTCGGGATTGCCACATTCCTGTAAATTAATGACAATACGCCTACTCAATTATATATATAGATACATTGTCGGCAATGGGAATACGCATCGGTTTCATTACTTCATGTTGTCATACCAATACACTTTACGCTTGATATTCAGATGATTTTATGCTATTACATAGCGAAAAGAAGATGCTTGTTTTCTCTTTTCGCAAGTACAGCCTTTCAAGTATAGCATTGCGCACCCGTTCCGCTCCGTATGAACGGATGCGGAAAGCGAGGGCGATAACCATTTCAAGGCTGTAAACATCCACACTGATTTTGTCCGATATGCGGATATATCGTTGCACCTCATACTCTTTCAGTATTTCGTTTTTATATACTGTTTTAATTGCTGCACGGACAGATGGAGCGATAACACCGAACAGGCTGACAAGTTCCTCTTCGCTCATCCATACAATTTCATTCGGTATAGTTACTGTACCGTGTTCCGTGATTTCGATGATATTCCTTTTCATTGTCCTGCCATTGATACGTTGTTAAACGATTGGTTCAGCCTGTTGCCGAACAAGGTAAGGTCGCTATCCAGCTTCTGCGTTGTGATTTTTGCGTAGATTTGGGTCGTGACTATGTTCGTGTGTCCCAAAACACGGCTCACGCTCTCAATAGGCATACCCATGCTCAAAGCCAACGTTGCAAAGCCATGTCTGGCACAATGAAACGATATGTCCTTTGTTATCCCGCACTCTTTCATCACCTTTTTCAGTGGTTTGCAGATAGACCAGTAGTTGAGATTGGGGAACACGAGATTATTCTCTTGCAAAGGACGGTAACGCTCTATTATCTGCAAGGGTATATCCAGCAGTTTCACTTGGAACGGCACTTTTGTCTTGTGCCGTTTGGATAATATCCACTTCTCACCGTTCACTTCCACGATATTGTCATAGGTCAGTTCCTTGATGTCCACGAAAGAGAGGGCGGTGAAGCTGGCGAAAACGAAAATATCACGGATATAGGACAGCTTGGCATCCCCGAACTCGTGCGTCATCAACGCTTTCAGTTCGTCTTCCGTTAGGTATTCACGTTCCTTTACATTCGGGCTGATGTGGAATTGGGCGAACGGATTTCTCGGTATCAGACCGTTGAAGTGCGCACGCATGACAACGCCTTTCAGCCACATGCACTTTTCCCATATCGTCCCGTTGTGCAGTCCCGCTTCCGTTGAGAGGTAGGCGGCAAACTCCTTGATGAAGTCGGGCGTAATCTCCAGCATGGACATGTCCGTCCGTCTGTAGAAAGACTTGATGAACGCTGCCACATGGTTTCTCGCCACCACCCGTGAACGGTAGGTTGCCATAACCCTGTCCTTGCCGACACGTTTCTTGAACACCTCGTTTTCACGGTCGAATGCTTTGAGCAATGTCTCGTACTCGCTTCCGATGCCCTGATAGGCATTGCGCACCATTTCCGCAGTCACGAACGCCTCACGGTCGGAAAGTTTTTGGTAGTGCTTGATGATTTGCGCCTTGATGTTGTCCAATGCCAAATTGATGTCCCGTGCCTCCTTGCTCTTGCCTTTGGCTCGGTTGCCCTTGATGTCCCAAAGCGTTTTCGGGACACTCTGTTTGCAACTGAACTGCGCCACAGTCCCGTTGATTGTCACTCGTCCCATGATGGGGACAATGCCGTTTCTCTCCTTGCTGCCGTTCACGTAGAACAGCACTTTGAATGTACTTCTTGCCATACTCGTTTTTTTGTTTGCAAAGTTATTACTCAACGAGTTAGACCTTGATAAGCAAATCGGCGCAGAACGGCGCAATCAATGCAGGGAGCGTTAAAAATGCATCCCGCTTCGGGTAACGATTTGAAAACCGTTCTGCTTCATAGAACTGCTTTCCTTTGCGTTTCCCGTTTTTTGCGGTTGGCTTCACCTGGCACTATAAACGCTTTATAGATAGGCATTTCAGTGACATTTCAACCTCTTTTGTCGGTTATTCCAAAGATTTATCGTAATTTTGTCTGATTTGTCTCTGCTTGGATATGTAATTCCCGTAGGGGGACTTGGTATTGGACTATTTATTTGCCTACTTGCCTATCTTGCGGCAGAGTATAATGTCCGGTTTCAATCTCATGAAAAATATAAGATTGCAATGAATATGCTTCATTCGATACATACACCCTTGACATTATTACGAAATCAGTTGGAAGATATTAAAACTGCTAGTCTGTCTGAACCGATTTCTCTGAAAATAGAGGAAGTCTTGAAATATGCTGAACGTATAATAGACTGTAATCAGAATGTTATGACGCTTGATAAGATTGAAGGTAGTATTAAACCTAAGACAGCTACTGTCGATTTTGAACTTTCCACTTATATCACTTCCATTGTTAATCAATGTCGGCCATACGCAAACATCCGTCAAGTGAAATTGAAGGTCAACGAATGTTCGGATTGCGTCAGTTGCAGGATAAATGAGAACATAATGACAGCCGCACTTCAGTATCTTTTATACAAGATAATCTTGATAACAAATTCGGGTTGTTGCATATCAATTAGCGTAACGCATACAATGGATGCATGGGAATTACATATCAGCAATAATACCGTAACGGAGAATAAAGCTGAAAGTTTATTTTCCTTTATTTCCGCCCTGTTTCCTGTATATGGATATAGTGGTTTGAGGACTGTCAGAAAAATCATTCGTTTGCATGGAGGGAAAATGATTGGCTACGGACATGGCAAATTCGCCACTTTCAGGATTGTTATCCCGACGGACTGTCATTGCCAGAATCAAAAATGTCCCGTTATAAAATCCTCTCGAATTCATAAGGATGAAAAACAAGATTTGAAAGCAAAGGATGCTCCTCATATCTTATTAGTAATGAAGGATAAACCGTTCAGTGATTATTTGAGAAAGTCTTTGTCGAGATACTATCAGATTTCCATTCTTGAAGATCCTGATTTGATAATACATACTATCATCCGGCAAATTCCTGACACAATCATTATTGATGATAATGTAAACGGCATAAGTGGTGATTCGCTCTGTTTTCAAGTTAAAGCAGATAAAACAATGGGAGAGATACCAGTCGTTCTGCTGATAAGGTCTTTTGATAATGAAAGCTATCTTTCTCATTTAGGATGTGGAGCAGATCGGTTGAAATTGCGTACAGAGAGTATCTGTAAGTTCAGGGCGGATATTCACATGCTTATTGAGAACCGCATGGCGTTGCGTGAACGAATAAAAAACTTTTTATCTGATGCCATTTTTCCTTTGGTGCCTATGAGGCAGGAAATGGAAAACACAGATTTGTTATTTATGAATAAAGTCAATGAAATATTGGAAAAGAATCTCTCAACGGAGAAATATAGGATTGATAAACTTTGTGTTGATATAGGGATGAGTCGTACTGCTTTTTACAGTAAGATAAAGGATATTATAGGTATGTCACCGGAAGATTACATCTATTCATTCAAAATGGATAAAGCACTTAAATTGTTGGCTTCCCAACAATTTAATATTTCGGAAATAGCAGGTATGTTGGGATATTGTGATGTCCAATATTTTAGGAGGAAATTTAAGGATTTCTATCATGTATGCCCTACGGATTATATAAAGAGTATTATTGGCTAAAAATCTATTCTCCGGAAATTTCTCATGGTTTCCGTAATTTTGAGATTGCAACACATGGATAATAAAACGAAGGAAGTAAAAGCTACGGAAGGCAAGGGATATCTGACAATCAAGAGCCGCCGCCAACCCAAAGCGAATATAGGAACCGTAGAGAAAGTCTTAGAAGGTATCTGGCGTCTTTGAATTGACTCTTCCGAAGAAAGAACGGTTACCTATCGCTTGTAATATATTTGTTAATTAGTTAGTGAATTTAGTCCTTGATTAGCTATAGAATCTCCAAACAATTCCTATTTTTGCTTCAAGAAGTATGGTCTGATAAAAAAAGAAAGAAGTGATAGTAAAAATGAAATAATATAATCATTAGAAATAAATGGGGTATATGAATAAAGAAGTAGATTTATCCGTATCTTGTTATGGAAAAGTAAAAGACAGGAAATATGATATTGTGATATTGCCGTGGGGGGCTACCGAACCTCATAATCTGCATTTGCCCTATATGACGGATTGTATCCTTTCTCATGATGTAGCGGTTTCTGCCGCTTTGATAGCCAAACAGAAATATGGCGTAAATTGTATGGTCATGCCACCTATCGGCATGGGGTCGCAAAATCCGGGACAACGGGAACTTCCGTTTTGTATCCATACGCGTTATGAAACACAGAAAGCAATACTGACCGATATTGTTTCTTCCCTTTATGTTCAAGGTATCCGAAAATTGGTTATTATCAACGGGCATGGAGGCAATACTTTTAAAAGTATGATTCGTGATTTGTCGGTAGACTATCCTGACTTCCTGATAGCATCGAGTGAATGGTACACCGTGTTAAAGGTAAAGGACTATTTTGAAAATCCGGGTGACCATGCAGATGAAGTCGAGACATCCGTAATGATGCACTATCACCCCGAATTAGTCAATCTTGAAGAAGCAGGGAATGGAGAATATAAAACTTTTGCCATACAATCTTTGAATGAAAAAGTAGCATGGATTCCCAGGAACTGGGGGAAAGTATCTAAAGATACCGGTGTTGGCGACCCACGTGGAGCTTCCGTAGAAAAAGGAAAGAAGTTTGCGGAAGCAGTCGCAGAGAAATATGCAAAGCTCTTTGACGAATTGGTGAATCAGGAACTTTACTAAAGAATAAAATACGAATAGGTGAACAATAGTGATATTATCTCTATTGTTGAGAAGCACTAAATGAGTAATAAGTGAAAAAAGAAAATTAGTTGTAAAGGTCGTTTATTGTCTTCAATGTATAGATATATTTGTGTATGTCCCATTGCTGTCTTTTCTACTCTTAAACAGTTTTCTTTTTTCTTATACAAAATGCTAATAAACTCATTTTGTGTTTTTAATAAATAATGGAACAGTTTATTATAAACGGGTCTCACGTTTATAATAAATGATATTCAGGGTTACTTAGTAAATGGAACTGAATATATTAAACAAAACGGGGTAAAATCTCTACAGATTTTGCCCCGTTTCTATTCTTCTTCGGACATATATCTATGCCTTCAAAGTCTATCTTTATGTCTTTATTTTTGTATATCTCATTCTTGTTCCAGTTGGTTCTTTCGGACAAATATACAAAATAAAAAGAGCAAAGTCAATAGTTTCTATGTTTACCTTTATTTCTTTTGTTTTACCAATATAATTGCCGGATTGTCTTCTTCATCCACCTTCACCCGTCACGGTTGGTGTGTTAATCGTTTTAAAAGGAATACAAATCTTCCGGGTAATGCTTTCATCCTGTTTTGATATGATATAATACGTGTTTGCGTAATGGATGGTCAGCAGGAACAAGCGGATGGTCGAACTCTTTCATTCGTGTCATACCTATCTTCTGCATTACACGTTCCGAACGGAGATTCGGCAGGGAAGTAAATGAATACAGTTCTGTAATGTCCGGTTGTTTACGAGTATATTCCAGACAAGCTGTTGCTGCTTCAGGGGCATAGCCATGTCCCCAATACTCATGTGCCAGCCGCCAGCCGATTTCTATACCCGGTGCAAAATCTACATCGAATGTTATCTGATGCAGCCCGGTATAGCCCATAAAAGCATGGTCTTCTTTGCGTTCTACGGCATACAAACCGAAGCCGCAGGTTTGAAATTCCTTTTGGATACGATGATAAAAATTGAGTGATTCTTCCGGAGTTAATGGTTGGAGAAAGTACTCCATGACGTGAGGGTCGGCGTTCATGAGGGCAAAAAGAGGAATGTCTTCCTCTTTCCAATCGCCAAGGATCAATCGGGATGTTTCGATATAAGTTTGCATAAAACTAAAAATAGTAATTCGCAAATATACGCTTTTTAGTCTTATATACCAGAACTTTTTGTTTGCTTCTGTTATCTTTTTAATATTGGGGTACCAGCGAGCAGATATAGATATAACTTTTCATATTACGACTGCCGGAAATCTTACTAAAGTCTCCGGCAGGGAAGGTAGTGGTGTAATTTACGGATGCCGTGAACTGATAGACCGTCTGAACGATTCGGAAGGGAAACTGAACTTCCCGGAAGAACTGAAGGACGGACCTGAAATGGTACTTCGCGGTGCTTATGTAGGTTTGCAGAAAATGACTTATCTGCCGGGATATGGTGTTTATGAATATCCTTATACCCCAGAGAGGCTTCTACCCATCCGGGTTTGAAGCCGGCAGTATTTCCGGCAACTGATTGGAGTTGGGAGAAGACGGCAAAAGTTATGGAGAAACTCCCGAAAGAACTGCTCTCCGAAGATAAAAATACTCGTGTCAGTGTGGCTTATGAAGCAGAAACAGCTGTGATGAAAGGCAAATTTCAAAAGAAAGAACATCGTAAACAGATGGGAGTGTTTTTTGGTAAAGGAAACAGTATTGAATGGAATGTTTCTACCGGATTGGTGCAGGTCTATGCGCTTCGCTTTAAATACATGAATACAAGCGGAAAACCAATCCCTGTGTTAATGAAGTTTATTGACGCGAAAAGGGTAGTCTTGAAAGAAGATATACAGATATTTCCGGAGACACCGGACAAGTGGAAAATGATGAGTACCACTACGGGGACATTTATCAATGCCGGACATTATAAAGTATTACTTTCGGCTGATACTATGGAAGGCTTGGCATTTGACGCATTGGATATTCAATAGGGCTTTTTGAAAGTCAGTTATATAAGCCACATTTCTCATATTCTAATCTTTTCTTATAAATAAAATATATATGTTATTTTTTTATGATTCGATAGTCAGATTTTAATTATTTCAGAGCGTAGTTTTAAATAATCTCTATATTTGAAATCAAAAACAAAATAACACAATGGAGAGTGATATACCTAATTTTGATTTGCCAGTTGATTATATTGTTGGAGAAGGATATGAGATAGATTTATCAAAAAGGTACAAGAACTTTCCTTGTAGGGTAAGGTCCGGTTTTTTCATCCTCTGTGTTAAGGGAGTAATGCAAACAACAATCAATGGGAATCTTCAAAATATTGGTGAAAATGATTTGATAACCTTACCGCCCGGATATTTTATGGAAATTCTTGATTTCTCACCGGATATTCATATCTATTATGCCGGGTTCTCATCCGGATTCATAGAAGGTATAAATTTAATGAAATCCACAGAACATCTTCTTCCTGTAATTATGGAAAACCCAATAATAACGTTGTCTCCATTACAAGCTTGTAGCTACAAGATGTTTTATGAATCGTCAATACTGTCATATGCTTCACCTCGTACACAGGCAAATAAAGAGATAGTAAAAGCTGTCCTTACTATGTTCGTTCAGGGAGCCACTGAGATTTACAAGATGCAAAATAACCTGTATCTATCTTCCCAATCAAGGAAGTATGAGATTTATCAGGAGTTTTTGAAATTGGTCATGAAATATTATATAGTTCATCATGGGACTTCCTTTTTATGCCAATCAACTGGGGCTTAGTTTGCCACATTTCTGTTCGACAATAAAAAAAAGTTGCTGGAAATACCCCATTGGAAGTGATTGCCTCCGTTATCTTAATGGACGCAAAATCCCGGTTAAAATCGACTAATGAGCCTGTGAAGAATATTGCCTTATCTTTGGGATTTAATAATATTTCTTTCTTCAATAAATTCTTTAAGCAGCATACAGGAGTTACTCCACAAGAGTACAGAGGGCATTAAACTCCTTTCGATTGCCTTTTAAACGGCAATGTCACAATAAAGCGGCTTCCTCTTCCGATTTCCGATTCAACCTAAATACTCCCTTGTAGGTGCTCTACAATCGTTTTGCAGATAGAGAGTCCCAGGCCGGTTCCTTGTTTAAAAGTATCTACTTTATAAAAACGGTCGAATATCTCTTTTTGGCATTCTTGCGGAATTCCTTCTCCCGTATCTTCCACAAACAGGTAAACCAATTGGTCTTTCTCTGAATGTGATGTGAAGCCGAAATGGATATAACCTTTCTCTGTAAATTTGCGGGCATTGTTTATGAAATTGCAAATAACCTGTTTCAAGCGTGTCGCGTCGGTATTAATGTAAATGTCATCATCCGGTAGTAACGCTTTTATTTCAATTTCCGGCAACTGTTTTACTGCTTGTTCTTTCTCTATATCTTTCATCATGGATTTTAGGGAACAACAGGAATAAGTGAATTTAATCGTGTTTGATTCTATTTTTGATAAGTCAAGTATATCATCAATCAATCGTACCAAATGCTCGCTGTTGATACTGATTAACCTTACAAAGTCAGCCCGTTCTTCATCGCTTAATTCATTATAAGTGGAAGCAATGACATCTGAGAAACCTACTATCGCATTTAACGGTGTCCGGATTTCATGACTCATATTGGCTAAAAATGCCATTTTAAGACGATCGCTTTCTTCTGCTTTTTTACGTGCCTCGATTAAGGTGTTTTCTATGTCTTTATATTCCTGAATACTCAAGCAGATTCCCACTAACCGATAGGGATGACCGGATATGTTTGCAATATAAGTAGACTGCCCTTCAAACCATTCCCAAGTTCCGTCTCCACGACGCAATCGAAATGGAACAGCTTTATCAAATGTTTCAATGCCGCTGAGTTGTACGACAAAGGCATCAGCCATAGTTTGTCGATCGTCCGGGTGAATCATGCTTACATATTCTTCCATTGTTAAGGTGTTGTTTTCTCCAGCCGGAATACCCAAATGGGTAAAATAACGATTATCTAAAGTAAACTCACTTCGATTTATATCATAATACCAAGGATATATTCTGGTTCTTTGCAAAGCAGTGTTCAGAATATATTCTTGTGTCAGTTCCACTGTAATATTACGAAAAAAGAACAAGATGGTTTTTAAGTTTCCTTTATTTCTGATTGTAGCAAATTCTCCCCTTATAGGGAATTGTGTATGGTCTACTTGCTCCTGTATATAGGTATGTTCTGGAAGTGTATATATCCTCTCACCTTGACTAATCTTCTCTAAGATAGTTGACAAAATATCTTCTTTATTATTCAATAGCTTGAATATCTGACTTGTAGGGAGGGGCATCATTGTATTGACAGATGAATGAACATGAAGTTCTGTAAGAGCTTGCTGATTTAGTTGTATGATTTTTCCATTTATATCCAATATAATAACTCCGTCAGGTAGAATATTCAGCAATTCATCATCGTAGAGTGTTTGTTCGTTCACTTCCATGTGTTGTTGTTTTAATGCAAAGTATGAAGTAATAAATATAATTCCATAACAAAGAAACTCATTTCTTTTGAAGATAATACTACTTTAATGAATGTTTTTGAGCTTGTTTATATCGCTATTTTAATTTGCAATATATTGAGTGTTAATATGATATTCTCTTTTTAAGATTCGATATTCATATTTTAATCAGTGCTTTTATAGAGTACAAAAAGACTCCTCATCCGTCTACTTGATATGAAGAAAAAAGAACGAATGAAAATATATACTTTACTGTTTGGGGCATTGGTCGTTTGTCCGATGCAGGCACAGACAGTACATGATTGGGAAAACCACCATGTACTTCAAATCAATCGGAAACCGGCACGGGCTGCGTTTATTCCTTTCTCCACACAGAAAGGAGACTGTTCGGTATGCTTGGATGGAATGTGGAAATTCAGATGGACACCTGTACCTGACGAAAGAATCGTTGATTTTTATCAAACGAATTTTAATGATAAGGACTGGACTGATTTTCCGGTTCCTGCTAATTGGGAAATCAACGGATATGGTACTCCAATTTATGTATCAGCCGGTTATCCATTTAAGATAGACCCTTCGCGAGTAATGGGGGAACCCAAGGCGGATTATGCGACTTATCAAGAAAGGAATCCGGTAGGGCAGTATCGGCGGCTTCTTATGGGTATTGGCAGATGAAGGTGTGAAACGCGTGGATATGGACGGATTCATTGATAATCAAGGCAACTTTGGCGTTGACGGTATTGTAGGGCCACATCACGAAAAGGAAGGTAGCTATGATGCGTATATCGGAGTATATCAGCCTTGTGACGGCCGAAACCGAGTGCTTTATACACTTCCCGAAAGTGGAATTTCTGTTTTGAATGTGATTCCACCGGTACGTAATAAGGTAAACTCAACGGATTTGTGCGGTCCTTCTTCACAAGCTAAGTGGGTGAATGGTTCCCAAACGGGGCGGATTGTTTTCCGGTTTATGGAATAAATAAAAAAAGGTGCTGACACCTGACATGATATTTAATTTTAAAAGTCATACAAATAAAGCAGAACAAAGATAATAATCATTATCTTTGTTCTGCTTTATATATTCTGATTACCGAAACGTTATAATACTACTCACACATGATGAAACATCTTTTTTCTTTTCTGATAATAGCTTCTTTGCTGTTATTTGGTTGCCGTTCAAAAACACAAAGTAATTTTCAGCCTGAACTTTCTGAACAAGCGGAGGAAAGCTATTCTTTACCTGAAGAATACGCTGAAGAAGTGATTGTTACAGGCAAGGTGCTGAACCGGGATTTTTATCCTAATGAAAAAGATTTGACTCTTATTATTCCTTTTTTTAGAAAAATGGAGAATCAGTACTGTGCACCTATCCAAAAGGATGGATCATTCTCTTTCCGTTTTCCTATTTTTGCAAAAATAAGGGAGATTTCTATTCGTAATTATGCCGAACATTTGTATGTGCATCCGGGGGATAGTGTATACGTAGAGATTGATTTTAAAGATATGTTTCATCCCAAAGTAACGGGTGATGCTGAAAAATTAAACCAAGAAATATTGGCTTTTACTGAGAATGCTTATTACTATATACAGAATTATAGTATAGGATCTAATTTGAATAATAATGATTTTGAAACAGAACTTAAAAGGGAGTATAATCTTCGTTTGGAACGTAGGCAAGAGTATATACAAAAATATAAGCCGTCAGAAGAAGTTGAATTTCTCACAGAAGAACTATTGAAACAGGATTATTATTATGCTTTGCTACTTTATGCTTCTCACATCCAAGATGAAACTGGTAAGGAGTTGGAGCGCTATCATGCGTTGTTGCCTGAAATTAACGGGCTTTACCATAAAGGCATACTATCAGCACGTTTATTTGATATTGCTGAAAGTGTAGAAAACTATATTTTATTTGGAATGGCTTTGAAAAATAGGAAATATCCGAAGATAGAGGATATGATGTCTCTAATTGGGGAGAATACATTGAATCAGTATTTGTATACAAAGATGATGGCTAATTGTTTGACGGCTAATGATACACTTGCTTTAGCAAAACGACACGCACAGTTTGATTCAATAGTGAAGATGCCGCATTTACGTGCACAGATTACCCAAATATATAATCGGACTAAGTCATATTTGGAAAATCCTCAATCGGTTTCCGATAATTTATTGTATGGAGTATTTCATGAAAATGCAAGTCAAAAAACGTCTATGTCATTTATGGAACCTATTTATGAAATGCTCGAGAAAGATCGTGGAAAAGTGATCTATTTTGATTTTTGGGTTAAGTGGTGCCCTCCTTGTTTAACGGAGATGGAACCGTTGAAGCAGTTACGCAGTAAGTATTCTACAAAAGATTTGGTCATATATTCTATATGTGGCAGCGAACCGAAAGAGGAGTGGGAGGAGTGCCTGGATAAGTATTCATTGAGGAACCGGGGAATTGAATGTATTTATGCAAATGATTTTTTTGGAAAAGAAAATTATCAGAAGATTTGTAACCAATGGAATGTGCATGATATGCCATATTATATCTTGATAAACAGAAAAGGACAGATTATTGATTTTGGTAGTTCGGCACGTCCGAGTAATCCGAATTTGCGATCTAGAATTGAGGAGGCGGTTAAAAATATAAAATAACTTTTTATTTGTTTTACTCAGAAGTAGAGGATAGTGAGTACAAAACGGCCGGATTTCCGTCTTTATTTTAGTAAAAATATAGATTGGAATGGAAAGCCGACTGAAACATCGAATATTTGTATTTTCTTTATTGGTATGGACTGTTATATGTCCTTCCGGTACTCAACAAACACATTCGCTTCACGAACAATTCTTGAATCCGTCCGATGAATCCCGATCCGGTGGAACTTTCACCGGAAGTGAAACAGAAGATTAATGAATTAAAAGAGGCAGGCGTGTTGGTTCCCGTTATTCCATCTAAGGAAGACGATTTATTTTTATTGCTAATCAAAGGATTGATACAGTCTTTCACAGTAGCTTATTTTTTAGCTCTGTGAAAGGCTGTGTTTTTGTTTTCGGATATTTAATGAGAAAATATTCAAGAATAAGGTTTCTGCTATGACTCTTTTTTGTACTTTTGCAGCCGATTTAAAAATATCACATGCATGAAGACAGGCGAATCTTTATTATCCATAGGTAAATTTATAGCAGAATATTCAGCCCATTTAATGGGGGCGGGAGTACATACCTCGCGGGTTGTACGCAATTCCAAACGTATCGGTGAGGCTTTCGGACTAGATGTAAAATTAGGAGTATTTCATAGAAACATCATTCTGACTATTATAGACAAAGAAACAAACGAGGCTTGTAACGAGGTTATAGACATTCCTGCACACCCGATCAGTTTTGAACATAATTCAGAGTTAAGCGCATTGAGTTGGGAAGCCGTGGACAATCGCCTCTCGTTGGAAGAACTGACGGAAAAATACAGGAAAATAGTTTCCGCTCCGATGATACATCCTCTTTTTGTATTATTGCTGGTAGGATTTGCCAATGCTTCTTTCTGTAAACTGTTCGGAGGGGATTTGATTTCTATGGGCATTGTTTTCTCAGCCACAATTACAGGATTCTACCTGAAACAACAGATGCAGAAGAAGAAAATCAATCATTATATAACATTTATTGTTTCGGCGTTCGTGGCTTCCCTATGTGCATCCACAGCTTTGATATTTGATACGACTTCCGAAATAGCACTGGCAACCAGCGTACTTTATCTTGTTCCCGGTGTTCCTTTGATTAATGGAGTGATTGATATAGTCGAAGGATATGTACTGACCGGATTTGCCCGTCTGACAGAAGCCTCCTTGCTGATTGTCAGCATTGCTATCGGACTTTCGTTCACATTATTAATGGTTAAAAAACAGCTTAATTTGATATGATAGCACTCGATATTCTTTCTGATGGATTTTTTGCAGCAGTGGCAGGTATAGGATTCGGTGCGATTTCCGATCCTCCTTTGCGGGCATTTAAGATGATTGCTTTATTGGCGGCATTGGGACACGCTTGTCGTTTTTGCCTGATGACTTATTTAGGGGTAGATATTGCTACCGCTTCTTTATTTGCCGGCTTAGTGATCGGTTTTGGTAGTTTATGGTTGGGAAAAAAAGTATATTGCCCGATGACAGTACTTTATATTCCGGCTCTGCTTCCGATGATTCCGGGCAAATTTGCATACAACATGGTATTTTCACTGATCATGTGTTTACAGAATATGAATGACCCGGAGCAACTGGATAAATTCATGGGTATGTTTTTCTCCAATAGCTTGATAGCCAGTACTGTAATATTCATGTTGGCGGTAGGAGCTACGTTCCCGATGTTCCTGTTCCCACATAGAGCCTTTTCATTAACAAGACACTAAAACGAACTTTTATGGAGATTTTTTGGAGAACAATTGCATATTATAATTCAGCTACCTGGCTGTTACAGATAGTTATCATTCTGATTGGTATTGCATTGACCGGATTGCTTATCGGCAGACCACGTCCGTGGGTGAAAATGGCGATGAAGTTCTATATGATAGGTCTGTATACGTGGATTTCTCTGGTCTACTATTATATCTATTGTGAGGAGCGTAGCTATAATGGAGTGATGGCTATGTTTTGGGGTGTGATGGCTATTATTTGGATATGGGATGCGATTACGGGATATACAACTTTTGAACGTACACATAAGTATGATATCTTATCGTATGTCTTGTTGGCAATGCCTTTTATATACCCACTGGTTTCATTGGCACGCGGACTTTCATTCCCGGAAATGACTTCTCCGGTCATGCCCTTGTTCTGTGGTGGTGTTTACAATCGGACTACTATTGCTGTTTGCTCACAAAGTGAATATGTTTCTAGTCCTTTTCCTTTGCCACTGGTCACTGATCGGATTATCCAAAACTTATTTCTTTCAGATTCCGGAAGATTTCTGTTGGCAAGTGCCACGATCCCCGGCCTGTATCTTTTCTTTAGGGAGTATTTCCTGAATAATCTGCATGCCGATACGAAGCCGAAAGCAAAATATATCAATTGGTTATTAATAACTGTCTGCATCGGACTGGCTATATTACTGACTACTACTATGTTTCTGGAATTAGTACCCAAAAACTAATCTGAAACAGAGAGAATAGTTTTTTCTAGAAATAAAAAATCGCTTTTTATAACTATTAAAGTTATAGAAGGCGATTTTCACATACCTGCCTATTGAATGGCATAGAATATTCGAAGAGCATATTGCATGACAACGTCAGGCAGCCATTTCTTACTCTTAGCGAATGTGACTTGTATCCATGGTCCGACTTTCGTACGGAAGGGAGGATTTTTGCGTGCTACTATTTTACAGATTGCATGCCCCAACTTCTTCGGGTGACATCCGTTACGTTCTTCCTTTTCTATAATCTCCAATGATTTCAGAAAACTCTCCTTGTAATCGGTATTTACTCTTGTTGCTTCCGAAATATTCCGGTTATCAGTAAATCCGGTGTTGAAATCTCCCGGTTCTACTACACAAACCTTGATATGGAACGGATGAACCTCTAGCGCCAAGGCTTCGCTATATCCCTCTACTGCAAACTTGGATGCAGAATAAAATCCCTGATAGGGGATGCCCATCACTCCACCAATAGAGCTGATATTGATAATCTTTCCCCGACGTGCCTTGCGCATATAAGGCAGCACCTTTGCACATATTCACCACGCCAAAGAAATTTGTATTCATCTGCCCGGATATTTCATCTTCTGTTGCGAGTTCCAAAGCGCCGCCGATACCCATTCCGGCATTATTAATCAATACGTCAATCCGTCCTTGTTCTGATATAATCTGTCCGACAGCTTCGTGGATAGAAAGAATATTAGTGACATCGGCAACAAGCATTTTTACATTGTTCATGTTTCCGGAAGGCTTTCTACTTGTTCCGTAAACAATGTGCCCACGTTCCGATAACATTTGAGCGGTAATCTTCCCGAATCCGGAAGATGCTCCGGTGATAAGTATGACTTGTGGTTGCATGTTTTTTCAGAAAGTGATATAAGGGCCAATTATTACTCCTCTAATATAGCAGTCAGTTCTGCTCTCCAATCAGTTCCGTTCCGGGGTTGGAACGTTTCAAATCCCAGTTCTTTGCCGATTTGGATATTAGAAGCGCCGTCATCTACAAATAAAGTTTCAGAAGGAATGATATTGCAATCATTCACCATAAAGTCGAATATTTCCGGTGCAGGTTTTTGTATGTCCTACCTGATAAGACAAATATAGTTTGTCACAATAATCATTCAACGGCTTCTTTCTTCGATGAGAAATCGGGGCTGCATGCCCACGACATAACAAAAGGATTGGTATTACTTAAAATATACACATGATAGGACTTTCTCAATTCCAATATATAATCGAGTTTGCGCAAATCTACTTCGTTGAAAAAGCCCAGCCATGCCTGTTTGGTTTCCTCCATAGTAAGCTCTCGTCCGCATAAATCTCCCAGTTGTTTTCTAAATTCATCAGCGCTAAGTTTGCCTTCCTCCAATTCCTGAAATATTCCGGTTTGATGATATTTATCCAACCGACTGTCTGCATCCGTCAATCCCAGTTTGATAAATGCCTGAACCGCTTTGTCACGATCAATATCTACAATCACTCCTCCAAAATCAAATACAATGTTTTTAATCATGATATATAATTTTTAGTTTGCTACAAAGATACGGCTTATCTTCTTAATTAACTGCTTGCTGTTCCTTGATATTTATCAAGAAAAGTATAGAAAGTAAATTTAGACGAAAGAATAACAGTTATCAGACGATTAATTTTATACTATATCAAGTTTAGAGTTTACTAAAAGAAGGAAGAAATATTCGCTACTCTAGCAATAATCTTATAAATTTGTCGCATATTTGTATGTAGAGACTAAAAATTGAGACTATGAGTAATCTTCGAATTTTATTGTATGTATTTGTCCTCTCTTTGGCCGCATGTCATCCGGAGGGGACTAATGTGAAACAAGGATTAGATAAAGCTGCTCAATTAATGGAGCAAGATCCGGATACGGCATCCATTATTCTTGAAACTATTCAAATGAACCAAATGAATGAGGCGCAACTTGCAGAATACAATTTGCTTTGTACTCAATTCAATGAAGATAAGAATATACCTCATTCTTCTGATCATCAGATTCGTCAGGCCGTGTCTTATTATGAGCAATACGGAAATGAAATTCAGAAGTCAAAAGCCTATTATTATCTGGCATGTGTAGAAAGTGATTTGAATCAGGAGAAAGACGCTGAAACTCATTTCAAAGAAGCAATAAGACTAGCTGCGCAAACAGAAGAATATGAACAAATGACTAAGATTTGCAGGAGATGTAGTCTTTATTATCAGAAATATGGTAACTTCGATGAAGCATTGGAAATGGAAAGAAAAGCCTATGCCAGCCAATTGATGTTGATTGACAGTAAAGACCGTTCTACCGTGATTCTGTCTTCCGCTTTGGGAGTGTTCGGTGCCATGTCCCTCTTGCTTGGATTGCTATGGAAGAAACATCTGTCTGTACACTCGCAACTGGACACCTTTAAGGAAGAAATGCAGATGAAAGAGGTTGAATCTGACAAATTGGCGATGCAATGTAACTATCTGGAAGAAAAATATCAGTCGCTTCAACAGCATATTTATGAAAATTCTCCGGTTATCTCGAAAGTCCGTCAGTTGAAGGAACGAACTGCTTTGTCTCCCAAAATACCGTCTTTTTCAGAAAGAGACTGGACGGAACTTTTACGACTTCAGGAAAACGTCTATGGACTTGTTTCCAAATTGAAAGAGATAAGTCCTAAACTTACAGAAGAAGATTTGAGAGTATGTGCTTTCCTGCGCGAAGGTATCCAGCCTGCTTGCTTTGCAGATTTAATGAAACTGACTGTAGAGACTCTGACCCGGAGAATCTCCAGAATAAAAACGGAGAAATTAATGCTGGCAAACTCTAAAGAATCGTTGGAGGATATTGTGAAATCATTATAGTCTGCATTTGTCTGTGCTTGTTTATGTGACGCTGTTGAATATCAACTGATTATAAGTATAAAGTGTCCGTATTCGTCCGATAAGAATCTTCTCTTTTATATGCTTGTTCTATAACTTTGCAAACAAAAAAGTTACAGAGCAATGAACAACTTATTATTTAAAAAATGGAATGATTTTAGTGGGTGGATTGTTTTTCTAATAGCAGCTTTTGTATATGGAATGACGATTGAACCTACTGCTAGTTTTTGGGATTGTCCCGAATTTATTTCGTGTGCCGAAAAGCTACAAGTAGGGCATCCACCGGGTGCACCTTTCTATATGCTCGTAGGAAACCTGTTTACCCAGTTTGCTTCCGAGGCATCGCAAGTGTCTTGGCTGGTGAATTTTCTGAATGCGTTGTTGAGTGCCGGTTGCATCCTGTTTCTTTTTTGGAGCATCACCCGGTTAGTAAGATCCCTGATAGTAAATGAAGAGCAGAATTTATCAACGATAGATGTTATCGTCATTCTGGGGTCGGGATTTGTCGGAGCCTTGGCATATACTTTCAGTGATACATTCTGGTTTAGTGCGGTAGAGGGGGAGGTATATGCCTTCTCTTCTTTCCTCACAGCCTTGGTATTTTGGATGATTCTTCGCTGGCAGGATGAAGCAGATTCTGTGTCCGGTGACCGCTGGATTATCCTGATAGCTTATATTATCGGGCTGTCAATTGGAGTGCATTTGCTTAATCTGCTCTGCATCCCGGCCATTGTGCTGGTTTTCTATTATCAGAAGTATCATGCAATATCGTTTAAAGGAGTAGCTGCTGCAATTGTCATATCCGGTCTTCTTATCGTATTTATCCTTTTTGTTTATATTCCTGGCATAGCTGATATGGGAGGGTGGTTCGAGCTGCTCTTTGTCAATGTGTTCGGACTTCCTTTCCATACGGGGCTGATCGTCTTTTTAACTTTAACATTTCTCGTACTGGTCGGAGCCATTTATCGTTTCCGAAAACGTATGTTGCATACTTCTTTATGGTGCTTGCTTATGCTCACCGTAGGCTATACCACCTATGCGGTGATACTGATTCGTGCCAACGCTAATACTCCGCTTAATGAGAATGCGCCGGACAACATTTTTACACTTAAAAGTTATCTGAATCGCGAGCAGTATGAAAGTGCTCCTCTGCTTTATGGAAAAACTTATGCATCCGATCCGGAATATGTGCCTGAAGGTGACTATTACAGAGTAAAAACGACAAAGGGAAGTGCTGTATATCGTCCGGATAAGGAAAAAGGTAAATATAAAATAATCCGGTATAAAGAAGATGTGTGCTATACTCAGAATATGTTGTTTCCCCGAATGTGGAATGAGCGAATGGCTGCTTCATACAAAAACTGGACGGGAGGAAGCGAAGCGGCTCCTACGCAAAAAGAAAACCTCACTTATTTCATTACCTATCAGCTCAATTATATGTATTGGCGCTATTTCTTATGGAACTTTGTAGGACGGCAGAACGATGTGCAAGGGAGTGGCGAACCGGAACATGGGAACTGGATAACGGGAATTTCCTGGTTAGATAATTTAAGATTAGGTGACCAAAGTTTGTTACCGGAATCTTTACGTCAGAACAAAGGGCACAATGTGTTTTACGGACTGCCGCTATTATTAGGACTGTTCGGAATCTATTGGCAATGGAACCGCAGTAAGAAAGGCAAACAGCAGTTTAGTGTACTGTTCTTCCTTTTCTTTATGACGGGACTGGCTATTGTGCTTTATCTGAATCAAACTCCCGGTCAGCCGCGTGAACGGGACTACGCATACGCCGGTTCGTTCTATGCTTTTGCTATCTGGATAGGGATAGGAGCGGCAGGATTATGTGATATGCTTCGCCGGAAAACAACTTCGACGGTGCAAGTCAGTGTGTTAATGACAATCTGTTTATTGATTCCGGTGCAAATGGCGAGCCAGACCTGGGATGACCATGACCGGAGTGCCCGTTTTACTTGTCGCGACTTTGGGGCTAACTATCTGATGACTCTTCCCGATGAAGGAAATCCGATTATTTTTTGTAACGGAGATAACGATACGTTCCCGCTATGGTATAATCAGGATACGGAAGAAGTACGCAGGGATGCACGTGTTTGTAACCTAAGTTATGCGCAGACCGATTGGTATATTTATCAACAGCAATGCCCGTTGTACAATGCTCCCGGACTGCCTATAAGCTGGAATAAAAATCAATATCAGGAAGGAACCAACGAATATGTGGCCGTACGTCCGGAACTGAAAAAACAAATTGAGGAACTGTACCGGAAGCACCCGGAGGAAGCCCGTGACAGCTTCGGAGAAGACCCGTTTGAGGTAAAAAATATCTTGAAATATTGGGTGCTCTCAGAGAAACAGGAGTTTCACGTAATTCCTACGGATACGATAAATATCCACATTGATAAGGACGCGCTGCTCCGTTCGGGAATCATGCTCCCCAAAACAATCCGACATTTGAAAGGGGAGGACTTGAAGGATGCCATACCGGACAAACTGTATATTCCTTTAACGGATATACGTATGTTGACTAAAGTCGATTTACTCATGCTGGAAATGCTTGCCAACTGTAATTGGGAACGTCCGCTTTATCTTGCAATTTCCGTAGGAAGTGTCAGTAAGCTGAAGTTTGACAATTACTTTGTACAGGAAGGATTAGCATTCCGCTTTACACCTTTTGACTATAAGAAGTGGGGAGATGTCGGTGAAAACAGACTTTATGCAGTAGATGTGGAAAGGCTTTATGACAACGTTATGAATAGATATAAATATGGCGGACTGGATACCCGGGGCTCTATCTGGATGAAACAACACTACGCACGTGTTGGTATCATCGCAGGCTTTTTGCGCAACTTGCCAAAGAACTGATAGCGCAAGGAGATAATGAGCGTGCAAAGAAAGTACTCGCTTATGCGGAACAGGTTATTCCGGGATATAATGTTCCCGAAACACATGAAAGTGGTTCTTATGATATAGCAACGGCCTATGCTGCTTTGGGTGAAAAAACGAAAGCAGTGACTCTGGCTGTACATTTGATAGCTGAAGCGGAAGATTATATAAACTGGGCTTTTTTCATTAAAAGGAAACCGTATAGAAATGGTTCGCAATGATTGTATCTATAAATTCTGGCAATGGAACCAATATAATGAACTCTTGAAGAAGATAGACGGAGAAAAATATAAAGAGAGCAACCGGCAGTTTGAGGAAAAATATGCGCTATTCGCTCCAACTATGAATTACAAAAACTAAAACGGAAGAAGAATATGAAATCAAAAATAATGAAACAGAAAGAGACAGAAACAGTATTTAGCAGAAGAAATTATATAATTCTGCTAATTGGTTCGGTAGTAATAATAGTAGGTTATCTATTCATGAGCGGTGAGGGGAGTACCCCTGCCGCCTATAACCCTGATATATTCAGCGGATTGCGTATAAAGGTAGCACCCGTAGTATGTCTGACAGGATATTTGATAAATATATTCGGTATTCTATACCGCCCCAGGCGGAGTTAATTATCTCAATGTTTTCCATGCATACATCATCACCACTATGAATGAAAGCAACGGAACGATGAATGAGAAGGACATTGTAGTCTGGTCTGCTACATATCCCATGAGCAAGGGGCCGACAGCCCCTCCAATGGGAGACATCATTAAATAAGAGGATGCACGTTTGGTATGATTGCCCAGTCCCCGTAATGAAAGTGCAAAAATAGTAGGAAACATAATTGCTTCAAAAGCGTAACCCAAGAAAAGAGCTATCAGTGATATGATCCCCAGATTCAGTACAATTAAAGAACTTGTTACGACTGTACCGACAGCACAAAAGAACAATACTTTCTCTGCCCGTATCTGCCGCATCACCCAACTACCGGCAAATCGTCCGCACATAAATAGCCCCAGACCACCGAACGAAAGAATCACAGAAGCATCGCGGGCGTTCATCCAGCCGTCATCTACCACATAATTAATGAAAAAAACTATTAATAGAGATTTCTGCAATTTCATAACAGAATAAAGCTGCGATACCAAAAATAAAAAGCTTGTGTGACCAGAGTCCCTGTGCCTGCCCCTGTTTATCCGTGTCTTCTTCATGGGTAATCTCCGGCAAACGGACTTTGTTAAATACTAAAGCAACTGCCAGTACAATGATTCCCATTAATGTATATGGCAATGAGATATTCGAACTACCTTCTTCCGAAAACAATAATAAACCTCCTATAAGCGGCCCGCAGATACAACCCAATCCGTTAAATGATTGTGCCAGATTTAATCGGCTGGCGGCAGTTTCCCGTTCACCTAATTCCGTCATATAAGGATTGGCGGCTGTTTCCAAAAATACCAAACCGCAGGCAATGACAAACAGGGAGAAAAGGAAGAACTGAAACGACATCCAGTATTCACCGGGAATAAAAAGCAGCGAACCGATACCATAGAGCAACAAACCGAATACTACTCCTTTGCGATAGCCATATTTATTGATAAACAGTCCTGCTGGGATAGCCATGACGAAATATCCCAGATAAAACATGACTTGTACCCATGCCGAATGAGCACGGCTTATATTCATCACATCCTGAAAATGCTTATTTAACACATCTAAAATAGCATGTGCAAATCCCCATAGAAAGAAAAGGGAAGTGACCAGAATAAAAGGAATCTGATATTCCTTCTTGACTAATTTCTGCATAGTGAGTTTATTAAAAAAGAGCGTTCTTTGCCTTCTGGGGCACAAAGATAGGCAAAATGACGATAAGATGTTCATATCATGATATCGCTTTTACAAAAAAGTAATAATAGGTAACAAAAAAAGATTTAGCCCGTCTATAAACAGTGATTCTGTAATATTGGTATAATAATCTGTAATCTATCTACTTTGCGAATATTTAAAATCGAGTATATTTGCTGCATAAATTATTAGTATAAATAAAGTATATGATGCTAAAAAAGTAATGAGTGCTTGATTAATCTGTAATATAGATATAAACTACTATAAAAAGAAAACAATTTAATTATGTTACGTACTATCAGACTTACAGCCGCGATTGTGTGTTTTACACTTGTCACCCTGTTATTTCTCGACTTTACAGGGACATTGCACACATGGTTCGGATGGTTGGCGAAAATTCAGTTTCTGCCGGCTTTATTAGCCTTGAATATAGGTGTCGTATTATTCCTTATCATACTTACAATCTTGTTCGGGCGTATTTATTGTTCGGTCATTTGTCCGTTGGGAGTATTTCAGGATGCTGTTTCGTGGGTATCCGGTAAACAAAAGAAAAATCGTTTCCGCTATTCACCGGCAATGAAATGGTTGCGGTATGGCGTTTTAGGAGTGTTCATTATTGCAATGATTGTAGGCTTGAATGCTTTGGCAATTCTGATAGCACCTTATAGCGCGTATGGGCGAATGGTCTCTGCTTTGTTCGCTCCGGTTTGGCAGTGGGGAAACAACCTGTCTGGCATACTTTGCCGAACGGGCCGGCAGTTATGCTTTTTATGAAGTGGACGTATGGATAAAAAGTTTTTCTACTTTGGTTATTGCCGTGGTTACTCTAATTGTACTTATTATATTGGCATGGCGTAATGGACGGACTTACTGTAATACGATTTGTCCGGTAGGTACGGTATTAGGATTCATATCCCGATATTCTATCTTCAAACCGGTGATTGATACTTCCAAATGTAACGGATGCGGATTATGTGCGCGTAATTGTAAAGGCGTCCTGTATTGATGCGAAAGCTCATGAAATAGATTATAGCCGTTGCGTCGTTTGTATGAACTGCTTGGGAAAATGTAAGAAAGGGGCTATTAAATACACAAGACGTATCCCCGAAATAGAAGCGGAACCTGAGATGATAACTACCTCCAAAGCTAAATCCGTTACTACGGAGCAAGTAGACAATGCTCGCCGCAGTTTTCTTTCTGCATCGGCTATCTTCGCAACCACCGCCGCACTAAAAGCACAGGAGAAAAAGGTAGACGGAGGATTGGCAGCCATTGAAGACAAGAAGATTCCCAACCGGGAGAATCCGATTTTACCTCCCGGATCATTAAATGCACGCAACTTCGCCCAACATTGCACAGCCTGCCAATTATGTGTCTCGGTTTGTCCTAATCAGGTACTCCGCCCTTCTGGCAATTTGTTGACTTTGATGCAGCCGGAAATGTCTTATGAACGTGGCTATTGTCGTCCCGAATGTGCAAAATGTGCGGAAGTATGCCCGACAGATGCTATTCATCTGACCAGTCTTGCCGAGAAATCGGCTATTCAGATCGGACATGCCGTATGGATTAAAGAGAACTGTGTGCCTTTGACGGATGGAGTTGAGTGTGGCAACTGTGCGCGCCATTGCCCGACAGGTGCCATACAAATGGTGGCTTCCGATCCTGACATGGCGGATTCGCCAAAGATTCCGGTTGTGAATGCGAAAAATGTATTGGCTGCGGAGCGTGTGAGAACCTATGTCCGTCCCGTCCTTTCAGCGCTATTTATGTGACCGGACATCAGATGCACAGAATTATTTGATCTAAATCAGTATGAGATTATGGAAGAAAAGAATAAGAAAGAATATAAATAGAAGAGATTTTATTAAGATTGTAGGTATCAGTGCTGCTACGTCAACAGCCATATTATACGGATGCTCTTCTAAAGGTACTTCCTCTTCAAGCAGTGCATCGGGAGAAGGGGAGGTACCTACTGATAAAATGACTTACCGTACGTCGCCAACCACCGGTGACCGTGTTTCACTTTTGGGATATGGTTGTATGCGTTGGCCGCTTAAGCCATCTCCCGACGGTAATGGTGAAGTTATCGACCAGGACGCCGTGAATGGACTAGTTGATTACGCTATTGCTCATGGAGTAAACTATTTCGATACATCTCCGGCATACGTACAGGGCTTTTCCGAGAAGGCAACAGGTATTGCATTAAGTCGTCATCCACGTGACAAATATTTCATTGCTACCAAACTGTCCAATTTCTCTCCGGACACATGGTCTCGCGAAGCTTCCCTCAGAATGTATCATAAATCGTTTGCAGACCTGCAGGTAGATTATATCGACTATATGCTGCTTCATGGCATTGGCATGGGAGGAATGGAAGCCCTTAAAGGACGCTACCTGGATAACGGAATACTTGATTTTCTGGTTAAAGAGCGTGAAGCCGGACGCATCCGGAATCTCGGATTTTCTTACCATGGTGACATTGAGGTATATGATTATCTCCTCTCACGACACGATGAATTTAAATGGGATTTTGTACAGATACAACTCAATTATGTAGACTGGAAACATGCCAAAGAAACCAATACCCGGAATACGGATGCTGAATATCTGTATGGAGAACTGCATAAACGAGGAATCCCTTCTATTATTATGGAGCCGTTGTTGGGCGGACGTCTGTCTAAGTTGAATGATAATTTAGTAGCACGACTCAAACAGCGCCGTCCTGAAAACAGTGTTGCATCGTGGGCATTCCGTTTTGCCGGTTCATTCCCGGATATTCTGACTGTATTAAGCGGTATGACTTACATGGAGCATCTGCAAGATAATCTCCGCACTTATTCACCATTGGAACCACTTACTGATGAAGAAAAAGAATTTCTCGAAGAAACGGCACAATTAATGTTGAAATATCCTACCATCCCTTGCAACGACTGCAAATATTGTATGCCATGTCCGTATGGGTTGGATATTCCGGCTGTATTATTACATTATAACCGTTGTGTCAATGAAGGCAATGTTCCTAAAAACGGACAGGATGAGAATTATGTCAAAGCCCGCCGGGCATTTCTTGTCGGATATGACCGCAGCGTGCCCAAACTCCGTCAGGCCAGTCATTGTATCGGATGTAATCAGTGTGTGTCACATTGTCCGCAGAATATTGATATACCGAAAGAATTGCATCGGATAGACCAATTTGTAGAACAACTGAAACAAGGGACTTTATAATGGAAGAATTAATCAACTTATTACACTCGGGAGGATATTCCTGTGTGATAGACAACGAAGGAAAGATTCGCACTTTTACCCAACGCGGAGTAGCCGATTTATACGATTTGCTGACCCGGGAGCCGGAGTTCCTGAAAGGAGCTCTGATTGCTGATAAAGTAGTTGGGAAAGGAGCTGCCGCCCTCATGATTTTAGGTGGTATAAAAGAGTTATATACAGATGTTGTCAGTTAAAACGCTATGGACTTGTTTCGGACATCAGATGTAAAAGTAGACTTTGTACAGGAAGTGCCCTTTATATGGAATCGCGACCATACAGGCTGGTGTCCCGTAGAAACTATGTGCAGTGAAGAGGAATCGGCCGAAGCTATTTTGCAGCTGATTCGTGGCTTTCTCGAAAGAATCAAAAATAAAGAGTAAAAATACAGACTAAAGTATGAGAAAGAATACAACTTGTTTATTTCTATTCAGTAGTCTGTTGTCCATTTCGGGAATGGCAGAAAACAGAAAAGACAGTACGCAAGTAGGACGAAATTATGTTATTGATGAGGTCGTAGTTACCGGAACACGCAATGAAACGGATATACGCCATTTGCCTATGACTATTTCCATAGTCAATAGACAACAGATAGAAAAAAGGTATGAACCTTCCTTGTTGCCATTATTGACCGAACAAGTACCGGGGTTGTTTACTACCAGCCGTGGTATTATGGGATATGGTGTGTCTACAGGTGCAGCAGGTGGCATGAGTTTACGGGGGATTGGTGGTAGTCCGACAGCGGGGCTATTAGTCTTAATTGATGGTCACCCGCAATATATGGGGCTAATGGGACATCCGATAGCAGATGCCTACCAATCCATGCTGGCAGAAAGGGTAGAGGTTCTACGTGGTCCTGCATCTGTACTTTATGGTTCGAATGCAATGGGCGGTGTTATCAATATTGTTACCCGTAAACAACAGGAAGAAGGGGTGAAGAACAATATGCAAGTAGGTTATGGTTCTTATAATACTTTGCAGACAGAATTTTCAAATCGGGTGAAGAAAGGGCGTTTCAGCAGTGTCGTGACAGGTTCATACAACCGGACGGATGGACATCGTTCCGATATGGAGTTCGAGCAATATGGAGGATATGCCAAACTAGGCTATGACTTAAGTACTTTCTGGAAAGTATGGGGAGATATAAATGTAACGCATTTCAATGCTTCCAATCCTGGAACGGTTCAAACTCCGCTTTTCGACAATGATTCACGCATCACTCGCGGCATGACTTCGTTTGCTTTAGAGAATCATTATGAAAAGACTTCAGGTACCTTGAGCTTTTTCTACAACTGGGGACGGCATAAGATAAACGACGGATATAAAACTGGAGAAGAACCACAAAAGTCACATTTTAATTCCAAAGACCGGATGCTGGGTATATCGTGGTATCAGAGTGCCACTCTTTTCACGGGTAACCGTGTGACAACAGGATTTGATTATCAACATTTCGGAGGGGAATCTTGGAATAAAGTTCTGGCTACGGGCGAACGCAAATCGGGAGTAGATAAGCAAATGGATGAATTTGCAGGGTATATTGACTTTCGTCAGGATATAAATAGCTGGTTATCTCTGGATGCAGGAGTCCGTGTAGATCATCACTCTCATGTAGGTACTGAATGGATTCCACAAGGAGGACTGGCTTTTCATTTTCCGAAAAATACGGAAGTAAAAGCAATGGTAAGTAAAGGCTATCGCAATCCGACTATCCGGGAAATGTATATGTTTGCTCCTGCCAATCCCGAGTTGGAGCCTGAAAAGATGATTAATTATGAGTTTTCGTACTCTCAATGTTTATTGGAAGGAGCATTGTCTTACGGAGTGAACCTTTACTACATCAATGGCGACAATATTATTATGAGTAATGGATTGACGCCTCCTTTGAGTATCAACTCCGGAGAAATTGAAAACTGGGGCATTGAAACCAATGTCGGCTATCGTATTAACTCTCATTGGAACATCTATGCCAATTATAGTTGGCTGCACATGGAAAATCCCGTTCTGGCCGCTCCTGAACATAAATTATATGCAGGTATGGACTATACCTCCGGTCGTTGGAATATTTCAACAGGCTTTCAATATGTGAGCGGACTTTATTCCTCCGTTACAAAGAGGCATGAGCAACAAGAAAATTTTGTTCTATGGAATCTTCGAGGCAACTATCGTATATGTCATTTTGCAGATATCTTTGTCAAAGGAGAGAATTTGTTAGCGCAACGATATGAAATAAATACAGGGTATCCCATGCCCAAGGCAACATTTATGGGTGGTATTAATTTGAATTTCTAAAAGAATAAAGATATGGAAACAACAACCGTAAAACTCTATTCACTGAATTACAGTAATGTGAAGACCTATTTAGCAACCTCGTTATTCATCGTTGGCAATATCCTTTTTCCCCAACTCTTTCATCTCATTCCACAAGGTGGAATAACTTGGCTGCCAATCTACTTCTTTACACTGATTGGGGCTTATAAATATGGTTGGAAAGTCGGTTTACTGACTGCCGTCTTATCACTGGCTATAAATTCTCTGCTGTTTAGTATGCCGGCTCCCGCCACATTACCTGTAATTTTATTGAAATCCGTATTATTGGCTATTGCTGCCGGATGGACAGCGCAACACTTCAGACGTATTTCTGTCATAATGCTGATAGGGGTAGTATTTGCCTATCAGGTAGCAGGTACATTAGGAGAATGGATATACATTGGTAATTTTTATAATGCTATCCAGGATTTCCGCATTGGAATTCCCGGGATGTGTCTGCAAGTATTCGGAGGTTATCTTTTCATTAAGTATCTGATATGTAAATAACTCATTCGAAGAATAATTAAAGGAGGTAACTTTTTCCTAAAACGAGAAAGTTACCTCCTTTTTTTTAGTCATCGGATAAATTGTCTTCCGTTATAATAGGAGAGGAGTTACTTCCTTCTTTTGCATATTTAGTCGGACTCATCTTATAATGTTTCTTGAATACCTCCCGGAAGTATTTGCTTTCAGAGAAGCCGGTCATATCTGAGATTTCGGCAATAGTATGTCCACCTTCTTTTAATAGTTGTGTAGCACGTTTCAAACGGGTAATTCGAATCAGATCTGTCGGAGACTGTCCTGTCAACGCCTTCAGTTTACAATAGAAACTAGTACGGCTCATGTGATGCAACTCACAAAGTACATCGACAGAGAAACCTGTATTATCCATATTTTCCTCAATACTTTTCTTTACAGCGGATATAAACTGCCAATCAAGACTGGTGGTTCCGTTTGCTGACGGTATCATAGGTTCCGAATCAATATCCAGATTAGCATATCTGCTACGTAACAACGCCCTGTTAGCCAATAAGTTTGCAATACTTGCTTTCAATATTCTCACGTTGAAAGGTTTGACAATATATGCGTCTGCACCGATTGACATCCCGTCAAGAATGTTGTTTTCATCTCCCAAAGCTGTAAGCAGCAGTACCGGAATATGTGATGTCTCAATATCATTTTTTATAGCGACACATAGCTCATCGCCTCTCATCTCCGGCATCATGATATCTGAAAGAATAAGGTCGGGCCAGAATTCTTTTGCAATAATTAGTGCTTCCCGCCCATTTCCGCAAGCTTGTACGTGATACATCGAAGATAATGAACTGATCAGATAGGAACGCAATTCATCATTGTCTTCTACAATTAGAATACGTTGTGAGTTTGTTGTTTCTACGGTATTCACCGGTGTGGCAGAAATATTGGGAACCGTCAGTTCAGGAGTCTGTTCCAACGGTTTGGCTGGTGGAATCAAACCGGCATTCTGAAAATGCTTATTACTTTTCGGGAAAACAATCCTGACAGTAGTTCCTTGATGTTCTATACTTTCTACATTAATCTTACCACCATGAAGACGAACTAATTTTCCTACCAGCATTAGCCCGATGCCACTACCCGTAACTTTGGAATTAATAGCATTACTGGCTCGGAAATGGAGCTTGAACAACTTACTCTGCTCACTGGATGGAATCCAATGCCCGTATCCTCAATTATTACTTTCCAAGAATCATTACTTTCGGATACTGAAACACTTACTTTACCATTCTCCGGAGTGTATTTTAGTGAATTTGATAAAATGTTTTTAGAATTGAATCCATTTTCTCCTATCAAACCACACATTCAAATAACTGAAAGAACTCTCATAGGTGAAGTCAATATGTTTGATAGCAGCATAGGAAGAAAAAGTTTCATATACTTCGTGCATATAGGTGTTCAACTCATATTCGGAAACACACAATTCTGAAGAATACACATCCGCACGCTCAAAATTAATAAGATTGTTGGTTAACCGTAAAAGAGTCCCCACATTTCTCAATGCAGTATTTGCACGAGTTATTCCGTTGGCGGATAAAGGTTCTTCATCCAGCAAACTTCCTCTAAAGGAGCTTTTATCAGAGTTAGCGGAGTACGTATGTCATGAGCTGTATTAATGAAGAAACTCGTCTTTTCATCTGAAATTTTTTTTGCTTTTTAAATTCATAACCCGTAGAATAAAGATGAAAACCCAAAATTACTAATAACATAACAAGTGATTGCCCACCAACTTTAGACCAAAAAGGGTGCGTAACGACAATTCTCATTGTACGTTCTTCGAAAACAATATCATGTTCTTCCCTTGAAATGGCACGTACATAAAGTTTATATTTTCCGGGACTTAAATTGGTATAAACGAATCAAATTGGCTGTTCAGTTCGGTCCATTTTTATCGAAGAAACCATCCAACTTCCATGCATAGAGAGCATTTCCCGGAGAATCATAGTTGATAGTGGAAACTCTAAATGAGAATGTATTCTGATTATATTTCAAGCTCCAACACATCCGTATCATTGATACTTTTCTCCAATGGAGAATCTTCTTTCTCCCGGATATACAGGCTGGTATGAAATATTCAAAATCGCTGAATATCATCTTTGTATATACATAATCGGGGAACTTTACATTTTGGGGAAGTTCGATAGCTCCGTCCGTACTACCAAATACAAAGTTCTTATTTTTACGTAATACTCCCGGATGAAGCATTGAAATAGGCAGGCAATAATCCTTCTCCTTTGGTCCAGTTATGGAATATTTTTTTCCTTCGTATGAAAACTGGTGACCCCATTTTCCGTACTCATCATGATTCGTCCGTCAACTTCAGGCAAAATAGTAAAAATGCTGTTGGAAACA
>VOFH01003131.1_pt1 | contig 183629 bp, 282 predicted proteins | sample 5384091 | NCBI WGS metagenome assembly VOFH01 (sample SAMN12384727, study PRJNA508395) | human gut metagenome | isolation source: healthy gut G | host: Homo sapiens | reverse complement strand
AAATTCAAATGTACTTCTGCATCTTCCTTTTTAAAGGAAAGTGATATTATAGGAAAATACATTTTCAAGCATTATGCAAATATCTTCTATGGCACAGGTGATTTTTATAAACTTACTGACATATACTCAATAATTGATAAATCATCATGCAAGAAAAGTCAAAGAAATTGATGAAAGAGCTTGTAAAGTCATCTGCTACTCACAGCAGTTTAGATAGGGCGTTTGATATACTTAATTTCAATAAATCTCAGATAAAAGCCATACTTAAAAAGTTTAATAAAATCGGTGTGAGTCCTGTCGTAATTCCAAGGCGCTACGAATTTGATACAATCAGAAATCCTTTAGACTTGGCATTGAGTATTCCGATTATGATGATTTATGCGTATAACATAAAATTAATATTTTACGAATGGAGTTGACGTATAATGTCAGATAATTATGAAATATGGACCACTGACGAAGTTATGGATTATCTTCTTGTCGGAAGAAACACTTTGTATAACCTACTGAGGAAAGGTAAAATCAAAGGCTTTAAAATCGGCTCGTGTTGGAAAATCCCCAAGAAAGCTGTAGACAACTATATCGCTTCTGAAAGCGGAATAAATACATAATGTATCGCAATAAACACAAATGGTGAGGTACGTCCTCACCATTTTTAATGTTTGGTGATACTTTATCTAATATTATTTACAAATTTACATTGTACTATTGTATTTCAAATAATTCTATGATATACTTCTTTTAAGATATTTTAGAATTAACAGAGAGGGTGTTTAAATGGACGCAGTGGCATACATCAGGGTTTCTACAAACAAGGAAGAACAAGAGCTAAGTCTTGAAAATCAGCGTGAGTTTTTGAAAAAAATACGTTGGCAATCGTAACGACACGCTCATTCGCATATACAGTGACAAAGGCAAATCAGCCACCAAATGAAAACAGAAAAGATTTACAAAAGGCTTTTGAGTGCGGCAAGACGTGGTGAATTTCAGCGTTTATATGTCAAGGACATTAGCCGTCTGTTCAGAAACACTTTGACTTTATAACGGTTTCAAGGGAGCTTGCAAACCTCGGTGTTCAACTGCACCTTGTAAACATGGGTGAAGGCAAAGACATTGATATGTTTACGCTCAACCTTATGGCTATGATTGCGGAAAACGAGAGTCAGAAAATCAGTGAACGTACAAAATTCGGCAAGCAATTCAGCAAAGAGCGAGGTATTGTTCCGAATTTTGTTTTCGGCTACGACAGAACAGACAAATACACTCTTGTACCCAATCCCGAAGAAAGCCGTTGGGTACAGAAAAATCTCTTTGACTTATACACCGAAGAAGAATGGGGTATGGCGAAAATTGCAAAATTTCTTTACGAGTCACACGTCAAGACAAAAAATTAAAGGACGGTCAACCGAATTATAATTGAGTCAAATTTCTGTCGGCAGAATTTTAACCAATCCGATTTATATCGGCACGGTCATTAACGGTAAAGAGAGTATGAAAGATATATTTACAAGTCAGCGACAAAAAAATCCTAAAGAAGAATGGTATGTATCGGAAAGACCGGAATTTCGCATTATATCGGACGAGCAATTTGAAAAGGCACAGCAGATAAAAGAAAAGAACGCAAACAATACTGTCAACGCGAGAAACGCAGTAACAAGCATTTATTTTCAAATCTTATAAAATGCAACAGTTGTGGTTTTTCATACAGACGATACCAAAAGCAATACTCACCCAACCGACCGCCTAAAGTTTGGTGGACTTGCTCAAAACGAAGTTCATACGGCAGCGGCAGATGTGATTCCGAATACATCCGCATTGATGAAGATTGGTTGAAATCAGCTTTGAATACATTATTTAAATCATTGCTTGACGACCGAGAAAGCTTTTTTACACTTGTCGAAACAAGGTGCAACAGTATAATCAAAGAATACATCAGAAATACGAGCGGTATTGTGTTGGAGGAAGTCGAAAACCGTCTTGACGAATTAAAACAGGAACGTGAACGATTAAAAACACTTGCCGTAAAAAGCACTTATTACAATGGACGAGGCGGAACATGATATGATTCCTATAAACGAGGAAATCGAAAAGCTTAGCTTTCGTCTTAACGAAACAAACAAAACAAGAGAAATCACTCAAAAAATCAAAGCAAGTATTCAAGCATTTCTTAACACATTCAGTGCATTTGATTTTTCGGGCAACATCACAAACGAGGAATTGAAAAAGGTTGTAAAAGAAATTCGTGTTGTTTCAAAAAAATGAGATATATGTTTACTTTAACATTGCCGAAGATATTGAGGGACTGAACTTCCCTATCAATATTTCAGACGTGGTTGAAATCGACACTAATAGTAACAACCGTGCACAAAGATGTACATGAACGACTTTATAAAATAAACCCTGCACTGTACAAAGAAGCACAGTCGGTTTTGGAGCAGAACAAGGCAGAACGTCACATTCGTGGGGGTATGGCAACAAAGGAAAAATATTTGCTTGAAAAATTAAAATAAGAAAACGGTGTTCACGACGAACACCGTTTTAAATTATACAAACATCGAAACAAGAAATACGGCTGATATTATTATAAATACAATATGCAGCCAAAATATTAAATTAACCGCATTGTAGTTACCGTTTTCCATACATTGCTTTATTATTTTTATAAGCATAAGCGCCGCACCGAATATGATTGCCGGCAGAAAGAAAAATCCTAATAATCCGCCGCCGACAGATGTGTGTGACAGTATGAATTTTAATACTACAATATAATACGCACAACCGCTTAAAAGTGCAAATATGAGCATTCCTGCTGTGCTTTGCAATAATTGAATAATCTTGTTCTTCATAATATAATCCTTTGTTAATGTTTGTGTTTAAAACCCGCAAATTTCAATTCAAGTTAGTTGGTATAGATGTACAGTTTTTCACTGCCGACGTATTTTTATACTTCAAGTTTAAAATATTGTGCAGATATGCTACCAATAACTCGAATTTTAATTCAAGCAAGTTTTAGTTTCGTTGTGCTTTTTTAAGTCGCAGGCGTATGTTTATACTTCAAGACTTAAAAAATGTGCAAATAGGCTGAAAAACCACTTAAATTTTAATTCAAGCAAGTTTTAGTTTAGTTGTGCTTTTTTTAAGTCGCAGACGTATGTATATACTTCAAGACTTAAAAATGTGCAAATAGACTGAAAATTGCTTGAATTAGTCTTCTGAAGGCATATCCCAGTTGTGGTATACATCCTGTACATCATCATTGTCTTCAAGCATATCAAGAAGCTTGGTCATTGCATTGATTTGACCATCTTCTGTAAGTTCAGTCATTGTTTGAGGAACCATACTGACTTCGGCAGAAGAAATAGTATACTTTTCCGCAAGTGCGTCACGAACAGCACCCATATCAGACGGAGCTGTCACGATTTCTGCAACGCCGTCCTCTACTTCAATATCATCTGCACCGGCTTCAAGAGCGTCCATAGTGATTTCATCTTCGTCCATATCTTCATTTTCGATAATGATAATGCCCTTTTTGGTCAAACATAAAGCTTACGCAGCCTGTCTGTCCCATATTACCGCCGTTCTTATCGAATGCGTGACGTACGTCTGCGGCAGTTCTGTTTCTGTTATCTGTAAGTGCGTTTACGATTACCGCAACACCTGCAGGCCCATAACCTTCGTATGTGATACTTTCGTAGTTATCACCGTCTGTATCGCCTGCCGCCTTTTTAATTGTTCTGTTTATATTATCGTTAGGCATATTATTTGAACGAGCCTTTGCGATAGCGTCTTTAAGACTTGAGTTATTATCCGGATCCGGACCGCCTGCCTTTACGGCAACTATAATTTCACGAGCGATTTTCGTAAATATCTTAGCTCTTTGGGCATCGTTTGCGCCCTTTTACGCTTAATTGTACTCCATTTTGAATGTCCTGACATAATTAAAACTCCTTTTAAATTTGTTCATACTAATTTATTTTATCACATTCTATGCGGTTTTTCAAGTTTTTTCTATAAATATTTTCTTTTTATTGACGTTTATACTGCACAGATGATATAATAAATTATAACCATTAAGGAGGCCGGAAATATGTGGGCATATGAAAGTGTATTTTATCAAATTTATCCGTTAGGATTTTGCGGTGCACCGTTTGAGAATGACGGTGTTTTAACGCACAGAATTTTAAAAAGTAAACGATTGGATTGAGCATATAAAAAATCTCGGAGCGAATGCAATATATTTTTCACCTGTATTTGAATCGGACACACACGGTTACAATACTCGTGACTACAAAAAAATCGACTGCCGTCTTGGCACAAATGACGACTTTAAAGAAGTATGCGAAAATCTACACAAAAACAACATCAAAGTTGTTCTTGACGGCGTATTCAACCACGTCGGACGAGGATTTTGGGCATTTCAGGACGTTCTCCAAAACAGGAGAACTCACGTTACCGCGATTGGTTTTTCATTGATTTCAACGGTAATTCAAATTACAATGACGGTCTTTGGTACGAAGGCTGGGAGGGTAATTTCGACCTTGTAAAAAATCAACCTTCGCAATGAAGAAGTTATAAATCACATCTTTGAATGTATCAAACTATGGATTGACGAATTTGACATTGACGGTTTACGTCTTGACGTTGCATACTGTCTTGACAAGGATTTTCTAAAGAGATTGAGAAATTACACTGACAGTTTAAAAATGATTTTCTTCTGCTCGGCGAACTTCTTCACGGTGACTACAATCAATTTGTCAATGACGATATGCTCCACAGTTGCACTAATTATGAATGTTCCAAGGGTGTTTATTCAAGTTTCAACAGTATGAATATGTTTGAAATTGTACATTCATTGTTACGTCAATTCGGTCCCGAACAATGGACATTGTACCGCGGCAAGCACCTATTGAGTTTTGTTGACAACCACGATGTTTCAAGAATTGCAAGCATACTTACAAACGAAAAGCATATACCGCTTACTTACGGTATGATTTTCGGTATGCCTGGTATTCCTTGTGTATATTACGGCAGCGAATGGGGTGCAAAAGCACATAAAAACGAGGGTGATCCTGCACTTCGTGTATGCTTTGATGAGCCTTTGGACAATGAGCTTTCAGAATTTATATCAAAACTTGCTACGGCACAAAAAACAGTAAAGCATTATGCTACGGTGATTTCCGTTCGGTTGTTTTACAAAACAAGCACTGCATATTTGAAAGAAAATATGATGATGAACGTGTTCTTGTCGCTATCAATGCAGACGAAAATCCTGTTACAGTGCATTTTGACGCCGGTTGCGGTACGGCTGTTGACTTAATCAGCGGTAATATGCACGACTTCGGCGGCGGCAGTGAATTACCGCCTTACAGTGTACAGTATTGGAAAATGGAAAAATAGCACAAAAAATCTGTCGACAAAATGTCGACAGGCTGGCAGAGGTCGAGAAATTAGTTTGGATTTTGTGAAAATGAACTCGTCGGCGTACATTGGTACGTTAGAGTTTATTTTCGCAAAAAAAGTGCACAGGCAAGCCATAGGCTTGCCTGTTATTTGTTACAGCTATAAATTAAATTTTGAAATATAAAAATAATGTTTTGCACGTTCCGGACAATTTGTCGGCACTCTGTTATTCAACCAAATATACATCTTTATACACAACGCCGAGTGCCACTGCCATTGAATGAGTCGGCACAGCCATATCAATATGATATTCACCTATACCGCTGCCGGTATCTTCGGCGTGGCTGTAACCATAGCCGTCAACATACACCCAACTTAATTTAGGAATAATTTTAGGGTTCACCGCAATGGTCTGACCGGGAATAAGCTCACCCGCCCAGGGCGGTATACGCTCCCCAACCGCCGTTACAGATTGCACAAGGGCAATAATGCGTAATCTTAAACTTACCCAAATATGTACCGAGTTGCTGATCATTGTCAACAGGCACATCCTCAATATCTATACTCGGAATTGAGTTGTCGGCAAGATTATCTGCGCTGTATTTACCGTTTCCGTGGTTCGGAATTATTGCAAGCCCTTCGGGAATATCTATTTCTTCGGGGATATTAACTTCCGCACAAAGCTCATCTTGATACCATTCAATATCAAGTCCGAACATTTCCATAGAATCACGTATCGGTATCATAAGTGTACCGTCCTCTATGAAAACAGCCTGCGAAACCATTTCATAATCCTTACCAAACGGCACATTATCGCCGTCAGAATCGGTAAGTTATACCTAATAACAGCGTTGCTGTCATTAAGTCTTAAAGCTGCCGTTATACTTGTCGGCGTCATATCCAACCCCAAACCGTCAATTTTATTAATCGCCTCTGACGCAAAACGTTCTATCGGTCTGTCCGAATTTGCGTCTGCTTTAAGCGTCAAAAGTGCGGTCTGAGTCGGCTGGTCCCATTCAACCTCCATACCGGCAGCCTCCGCCATTGCCCTTGCTGGCGTCAATGTGCGGTTATCGATTTGTATAGGCTTCGTATCCGTAAAATTTATGTAACTGACGTCGTTTGACACAATCCCATTCATTCTTACACTTATATCACCGTCAGCGAACACTGCGTTAATATTTCCTACCACCAATACCGCTGATAAAACTGCCAAGACAGCTTTCTTTAATTTTTTCATTTTTTAATTTCCTCCTACTCTCTTTCTACAATTTTACAATCGTATAGGATTTGTTGAGTTACATTAATCATTATAATTTTCGTATACAACTATATCCGTTGCCGTTCCGTCAACCACTCTTACAAGTGCATAATTATAGCTGTAATCGTTTGTGAAATCTATTGTATTGTCCTTATCGAAAGTGCTTTTCGAATTGTTGAAGTTATATCGCCAACTGACGCAATTTCAACTTCATTCTTATTCGATACATCGCAAGTATAAACTATTGTATCTTTCTTTGTATCAACTTCGATAACATTTTCTGTACTGCCGCTCTTGTTTATCAAAGTAAGTGAATTTGAATCCACCTTACCGATAAGTCCGAATGCGTACTGATATCTGTCGCTTGATGCTTTTTCACCGTACTTCATAAGCTTCCATTGATTTGCAACACTTGAGCCGTTTTCAGTAATTAACTTTTCAAAGTCAGTGCCGAAATCCTGACTGCCTGTAATTATATCTTCGTCCTGCGGTCTGTAAATAAAGTACATATGATTTATTCTTGTTCCGGCAACGTTTGATGTAAGGCTGATAACGTCACCCTCCTCAAGATTTCCTGCGTCTTTGCCTTTCATAAACGAATAAGCCTCCGAAGAAGTTTCAAATGTAACATCATTTTCAATCAATGTCTTTATTTCCTTGCCCTGTGCAAGCAAAGTAACGGCATACATATCTTCACCGTCTTTTGTAGTTGTTTCAACTTCCTTAACAACCGCCGGTGCATAAATTGCGTCTGTTACTTTTTCGTAAATTGACGGTGTGTCCGTTGACGGCTTAGTTGTCGGTGCTGTTGTTGCAGACGGCTTTTCTGTCGCAGACGGTGTGGCTGTCGGTGTTACAGACGGTGTGGCTGTCGGCTGAACATCATCACTTACACTGACTTCTTTTTATCTCTTTTGAATTTACAAAGTAAACCTTTGTTTTCATCCCCTTATACTCTTTAGGTATATCGGCACTGAAATTGCCGTCCTCAGACTTATACATATTGCTGTAGCAAAGCTTGCCGTTTTCGTCATAGCACGAAACAACGGCAATATTTTCGTCTGTCTGTTCAAATGACAATACATTATCCGTATAATTTGCATTAATGTTTTCGGCAAAAGCAACTGTTGACATCATTGCCGAAACTGCAAGTGTAATAGCTATAATTTTCTTTTTCATTATAAACTTCCTCTCTGAATTTATTTTGCGATATAAGACGTTACAAACTGTTTTGCACATCTTGCACTGCGACCTCCGTAGTTCATCTGCCATACTACCGCCTCTTTTTCAATATCCGCATTCATTTGGATATTGTGCTTTTTAAGCATTTCGGAAACGATATTAAGATATTCTTTTTGGTTAGGTGCAGAGAATACAAGACTGATACCGAAACGTTCCGAAAGTGAAAGTGTTTCCTGCATTTGGTCGTTTACGTGGATTTCTCCGCCCTCTCTGTCTGACCAATTCTCTCTTATTAAATGTCTTCTGTTTGACGTTGCATATATAAGCACGTTTGTAGGATTAGCCTGAAGTTGTCCCTCCATTGCAACCTTTAACGCTCTGTACTCTGTTTCGTGTGATTCAAAAGTAAGGTCGTCAAGGAATATTATGTACTTATTCGGGCTTTCAGCCAACACCTTTGAAAGTGACGGTATATCCTTTATACAATGCTTAGGCATTTCGATAATACGAAGTCCGTCATCACAGAACATATTTAAAAAGTGCCTTTACAGATGATGATTTACCCGTACCTCTGTCACCGAACAACAATACGTTATTCGCCGCTTTACCGCTGACAAACGCCTTTGTATTATCAATCAACACTTGTTTTTGATACTCAATACCGACAAGCGAATCAAAAGTAATATCATCGGTATTCGATACTCCGATAAGTTCGCCGTCATATCTAAACGCATTATACTTAGCCAAAATTCCGCTGCCGAACTTTCTGTAATGCTCGATAAGCAAATCAAGAAGTTCCTGTGCCGACTTTGACTCTGTTATTGCTCTGATTGACGCCACATATCCGTTACTGAATCCGATAGTATTGCCTGACGGTGCGTACTTAATTTGAGTTGAAAACAGCTTTTTATAAATCTGCTCAATATCAAACTTCGCAAGTCTGTAAAGGTCGTCTCCGATAAATTTACCCGCCTGTGCAAGACGTGATAAAATATTATCATCATTCGCAAGACGTGTTGCAACGTATTCTTTTATTGCACTGCTTGTAACGCCCTCTGTTTCGGAAAATTCGATAATGTTTCTTAAAACGATAACATTATCCTTTTCCAATATCCCCTTTATACATAGGTCATCTTCTATTTTATTAAATATACATAATTCCAACTATGTTCACCTTCCAAATATCTATATCTCGTTTGATTATAGCACATTATCAAAAGAATTGCAACATCCGAAGTTACCTCAAATTTGTTGGAAAAAATCTCTTTTTTATATTGCCAAACATAGATAAGTTGTTTATAATAATAGTTAAGAGTTTTATTCTTTAAATAAAAAACAGAGGGAGAAAATTATGGAGCAGATTAAAAACGCAATTCAAAACGGCAAAACGGTACTCGGTATTGAGCTTGGCTCAACTCGTATAAAAGCAGTTTTGATTGACGAAAATAACAATCCTATTGCGTCCGGCAGTTACGAATGGGAAAACCGTTTAGAAAACGGTATTTGGACATACAGTCTTGAGGACGTTTGGACAGGTATTCAGACAAGCTACAAAAATATGGCTGACGACGTTAAAAATCAATACGGCGAAGAACTTACAAAAATCGGTGCAATAGGCTTCAGTGCTATGATGCACGGCTATATGGCATTTGACGAAAACAAGGAGCTTTTAGTTCCGTTCCGTACTTGGAGAAACAGCATAACAGGCAAAGCCGCCGCAGAACTTACAAGTCTTTTGACTTCAATATTCCTGAAAGATGGAGCATTGCTCATCTTTATCAAGCGATTTTAAACGGAGAAGAACATATTTCAAAAATCAAGTATCTTACAACACTTGCCGGATATGTTCATTGGAAACTTACAGGTGAATTTGTACTCGGTATCGGCGAGGCGTCGGGTATGTTCCCTATCGACAGTGCATCAAAAGATTATAATAAGGGTATGATTGAGAAATTCGATAAGTTGATTTCAAATAAAAATCTTCCTTATACAATTTCAGACTTACTTCCAAAAGTGCTTGTTGCAGGAGAAAATGCCGGTACACTTTCAGAAGATGGTGCAAAACTTCTTGACACAACAGGTAAACTCAGTGCAGGTATTCCGCTATGCCCTCCGGAGGGTGACGCCGGTACGGGTATGACCGCAACAAACAGCATTACAAAACGTACAGGAAACGTTTCAGCCGGTACGTCCGTATTTGCTATGGTTGTACTTGAAAAACCACTTTCAAAGGCTTATCCCGAAATTGATATAGTTACAACACCGGTCGGTGACGACGTTGCAATGGTACACGTAAACAACTGTACATCTGACCTTAATGCTTGGGTAAATATATTCAGAGAATATTCAGCCGAACTCGGTATTGAAATAAGTACGGAAAAGCTATACGGCACACTTTACAGAAAAGCTCTTGAAGGTGACGCAGACTGCGGAGGACTTCTTTCTTACGGATATTTCTCAGGCGAAAATATTACAGGTCTTGAAGAAGGCCGTCAGCTTTTCGTTCGTACACCGGACAGTAAGTTTAACCTTGCAAATATGATGAGAACTCACCTTTATTCCGCACTCGGAACATTAAAGCTCGGTATGGATATTCTTCTTGACAAGGAAAATGTGTCAAGCTTGACAGAATGTTCGGTCACGGCGGATTGTTTAAAACAAAGGACGTTGGTCAGAAGTTTATGGCTGCCGCTATAAATACACCTGTTTCACTTATGGAAACAGCCGGCGAAGGCGGTGCTTGGGGTATCGCATTGCTTGCGTCATATATGCTTGCAAAATCAGAAAACGAAACACTTACCGATTTCCTTAACAACAAAGTATTCTCACAAAGTGAATCATACACACTTGAGCCGACAGACAAGGACGTTAAAGGATTTAACGAATTTGCTGTACGTTACAAGAACGGTTTGCCTATCGAAAAAGCGGCAGTTGAATATTTAAAATATTAGAGCCTGGCGACAAAATGTCGCCAGCTCCAAAAATCACATCGTACGATGTAATTTTTGAGTATTGTTAGAGAAAAAATCATAAAGTTCCTCCAAAGTCGAAACTTTAGATTTTCAGCCATTTCTGCCGCACAGGTCGCCAGAAATGATTTTTAATGAGGTTGCACCTCAAACTCCCAAGAATAAAGTAGACAAAACCATTACGGTTTTGTCTACTTTATACTAATAAAAGGAGATATATAATATGTTAGAAGAATTAAAGCAAAGAGTTTACGAGGCTAATATGCAGTTACCAAAGCATGGACTTGTTACATTCACTTGGGGTAACGTAAGTGAAATTGACAGAGAAACAGGCTATTTTGCAATCAAGCCGTCAGGCGTTGATTACGATAAGCTAAAGCCTGAAGATATGGTTATTATGGACCTTGACGGTAACAAAATCGAAGGTAAATATAACCCATCATCAGACACAGCGACTCATATTGAGCTTTACAAAGCATTCCCTAATATCGGCGGTATCGTACATACACACTCACCTTGGGCAACAAGCTGGGCACAATCGGGACGCGGTATTCCTTGCTACGGTACAACTCACGCTGACTATATGTACGGCGAAATTCCATGCGTAAGAAATCTTACAAAGGAAGAAATCGACGAGGCATACGAAAAAAATACAGGCGTACTTATCGTTGACTTCTTCAAAGACAAAGATTACGTTGCAATGCCTGCCGTACTATGTAAAAAATCACGGTCCTTTCACTTGGGGCAAAGACGGTATGGAGGCTGTTCACAATGCAGTCGTACTTGAAGAAGTTGCGAAAATGGCGGCGCGTACCGAAATGATTAATCCGAAAGTTCAAGAGGCACCTCAAGAATTAAAGGATAAACACTATTACAGAAAACACGGCGCAAACGCATATTACGGTCAAAACAATTAAATTTTTAAGGGGTTTTTATTATGATTATAAGTAATATCTACAAAGAGCTTTTAACGTATTGTCAAAAATGCCGTTTAAGCTATGGGGACTTTCACTTTTGAGTTCACTTTTAACTATACTTGTTCTTGTATTCGGTGTATTACCGATAGTTATTGTTCCTGTTATAGCGGTTCTTTCCGCAGGTATGGCGGCAGTTTATCTTGACGGTTTCAACGGTAAGGAAGTTTATTCCGACCAGCTTTTCAAAGGTTTTAAAGATTTTTGGAGAACTGCAGGCGGTATGTGTTGGAAAAAGCTATGGATTTTCATTTGGTTCTTAGTTCCGATTGCAGGTCCGTTTATCGCTATTTCAAAGTATTATGCGTATTCATTCACACCGTATATACTTAATGAAGAAAAATCGGTAAACGCAACTGCAGCACTCAGAAAATCAATGCAGGATACAAACGGTTACAAACTTCAAATGTTCTGTGCCGAATTTATCCCTAACTTGCTGATTTATGCTGTTATGGCTATACTTGCATTGCTTTCAAAGATTCCGTTTGTCGGTATATTGTTTTGCGGTTATCACAGTCATAGTTCAGCTTGTATATACATTGTTTGCACCGTTGTTCTTCGGTCTTGTACACGCAGGTTTCTATGAATATGCAAAGACTCCGGTAAAGTCAACAACATATTCGGCACCACAGGTACCTCCAACACCACAGGTACAATCAGCACCTGTTCAAACACCTGTTCAAACACAAACAACCGAGCAAGCCGCTCCGACAGAAAATAACACACCTAAGCCGATTACTTGTCCCGTTTGCGACTCTGTAAACGCACCGAATACTCATTTCTGCTATAAGTGCGGTTCAAAATTAGACTAAAAATAATACGACAATTTATTATCCTCTGAAAATGAGCTGTTTTTTCAACAGCTCATTTTTAGTTATATGCACATTCATGCATGGCACATAAAGCAATTTTGGCATTTTCATCATACACTTCATCAATCATACTCATCGGCAAAGGGTTTTGTCCCGTACCTATTTCCACCGTAAATCCCTCTTTTCCGAACTCCTTTATAAACCAATCCTTACAACCGCCGTATGACGCCGTACCTGTCGGAATACACACCGCATATCCGCTTTCCTCCGCCATTTTCTTTGCAATCTCAACCGAATTTTCACCTGTCATACCGTCAAAGTCATAATATATCTCACGGCCTTGACTGTGAAATGCCAACAACATATCAAACTGCTCTTTTCTCACAAATTCCGTAATTGCCCTTGTTTCGGGCTCGGACTCCGCATATTCACCGCCGTATTTTGACGGTGACGGTTTATCGACAACCATCTGCCACTTTGCGTCAAAATTATGGTTTATATCAACTCCCCTCGAATTTGCCTGCCAAACATGATTAAAACTATGTATTCCCACCATACTGATTAAGTGCCTGTGATATTCGTTAGTAATATCAAGACCGTTAAGTGCAATATCTACGCCGTCAGGGTTGACCATAGGTACAATGTAAACCGTAATATCCGAATACAGCCTTTTTTATGTCATACCCGAAATATTCCGTTTCCGTCATCAGCTTTACGGTGTAATTTGACACAAATTTTATCAAAAAAGCCGCCGTAAGATATTCAAGTCCGTGATACGCACCGCTTAAAAGCAGTTTTTTCTTTCCCTTTCCGATTTTCAAACACGGAATATCTTTCTGCATAACACTCTTTCCTATCGAAAATCTTTCTATAATGTTATAATTGTCCGTAAGCATTTCTATGTCTTTCAACATTCTCGCATAGTCATAACACAATTTTTCTCGCCTCCCAATATTTATTTATGTATATTAAATTATGTACATTCGGACAACTTTATGATGATTTTATTGACATTAACAATGAAATGTTATAAAATATCTAAAGTCGTTTATAAACGAAGGAATGGAGTTTTAGAATGAAAAAGAATTGTGTCAATACAAGATATTTCGTGTTTCGGTAAATGTTCGCTTACCGTTGCGCTTCCTATAATTTCCGCAATGGGTATAGAAGCTTGTCCCGTACCTACGGCGGTACTTTCAACGCATACAGGCGGATTTACAGGCTATACATATCGCGATTTAACGAACGATATTCCGTCTATCGCAGACCATTGGAAAAGCCTTGATTTAAAATTTGACGCAGTTGCAACAGGTTATTTAGGCTCATTTGAGCAGATAAAAATAGTTTCGGACTTTTTCGATAAATTCAAGACCGATGACAACCTTATAATCGTTGATCCCGTAATGGGTGACAAGGGGCATTTTTATGCCGGATTCACCGAAGATTTTGCTTTGGAAATGAAAAAACTTTGTTCAAAAGCCGACGTAATCGTGCCTAACCTTACCGAAGCGGCACAGCTGCTTGACGAGGACTATATCGACAGCGGATATAACGAAGAATATATAAAAAATCTGCTTATACGTCTTTCAAATCTCGGTTCAAAAATTGTAGTTCTTACAGGTGTAAGTTTTGACGACAATTCACAGGGCGTTATGTCCTACAACAGAGAAACAGGCGAATTTTCATCGTACTTTAACGAAAATATTCCCGGTTACTTCCACAGTACAGGCGATATTTTTTCAAGCACCTTGTGCGGTGCATTGGTTAAAGGGTTTGATATGGGTAAGGCGGTTAGGATAGCCGTTGACTTTACGGTTGACTGTATCAAGCACACTTTAAGGAGCGAAAAGAGCATTGGTACGCGGTTAAATTCGAGGAATGTATCCCCGATTTAATCGAAATGATAAAATAAAGACAATATAATAGGGACACTAAAATTTAGTGTCCCTATTATATACTCATTTACACTTGTAATTAGCTATATTTGTATGTTATACTGATATTAACAAATATATTTTGAAAGGGAGTTTTTATATGAAAAGGATTTTGTAAAAGGAATTGCAGTCGGCTGCGCATTGTCAATCGCAATCGGTGGTGCGTCCGCGCTTGCCGATACGTACAGAAAATTTCTTGAAGTGGCTTACACTGACATCAAAGTTGTCGTAAATGGAAAGCCGACAACACCGCGTGACAGTGACGGCACCCCTGTTAAGCCGTTTATCTCCAGCGGCACGACCTATCTGCCCGTAAGATCCATTTCAAACGCTCTGGGACAAAACGTTGATTGGGACAGTGACACAAGCACTATATATATCGGCGATAAATTAGAAACAGACAAAGTTAATATGGCAAAAATCGAGCCAGTTGAAGGTACCCATATTTTAAACAGTTCAAGTGCTACATTTCCCCTTAGACAAGTTACAATTGTTCCTGATAACCGTTTTGCTCCTTATAGTAGTACTTTATTTATTCTTGACGGCAAATATTCTTCTTTAGAAGGCTTATTTGCCGTACCTGATCGTGATAATGATGATGACATAAATGCTGTACAATTCATAAATGAAGATACCGATGAGGTGCTTGCAACAGTTTCAAATAAAAAGACTCGAAAAAAGCCGTAGATGTCAGAGTAAATCTTATAGGTGTTGATAAGCTTCGAGTTAAAGCCGGTCGTATTTCAGATGATAACAACTTTGAGTTTGGTTATAACGGTGGCTATTTATACAATCTCTACTTAACACCAATAACTCAAAAATAATTCAACCAAAAAGGACGCTGAAATCAGCGTCCTTTTGTATTCAATTTCTTTTGACATTTATCACAATAGCCGTATATTTCAAGTTTATGTCCCGTCACCGTAAAATTATCTATATGCGGTGAATGTACGGGGCATATATCGACGTAACGCATTTCCTTACAGCCAAGACATATTGCATAATGACGGTGTTCGCCGTTTATGAGTTCATAATAAAACTTATCACTGTCTTGAATTGTATGCTTACTAACTATACCCTTTTCACACAGCTTTTCCGCAATTCTGTAAACGGTCGAAAGCGACATTCCGTCAACCTTGTCATATATATTTTCAACCGTAAGAGGTGCGTCTGCGTCCGACAGTACCTGCATAACGCTTATACGCTGTTTTGTACATTTTAAACCTACTTTTGAAAGTATGCCGTTTATATCCTCCATACTCTCACCTTCTCCTTTTACTTGTACAAACCATTATTACAATCAAGAATACCACACCCAAAAGCACAATCGTTCCGCCCGGTCTGAGATCAAGATAGTACGATATGAATAGTCCGGCAACAGTGAAAAATTCCGCAAACGCGATTGACCACCATATTGTCTGCTTATAGCTTTTCGCAATCATCATTGCCGCCGCAACAGGTATAACAAGAAGTGACGAAATCATAAGCGCGCCAACAATTCTTGACGCAACCGAAACCGTAACCGCCGTTAATAACATAAGTACAAGATTAATACCGCCGACAGGCACTCCCGCAAGCTTTGCCGCCTCTTCGTCAAACGTAACGAAGAACAATTCTTTATACAATAATATTGAAGTTATAATAACCGCTATGCCGAGTCCAATCGTTAAGTACAATTCAAAATCGTTTATTGCAACTATCGAGCCGAACAAAAAAGCTGTTTATATTGGTTGAGCCATTGGTTATAAATCCCGACAACACCGCCGTAAGACCGATACCCGCCGACATAACAACCACCGTTGCAATTTCCGAATATTTGCCGAATGATTTTCTGAAAACCTCTATTCCGATAACCGCAAAAATCGAAAACATCACCGCACCCAAAATCGGATTAATTCCGAGCAAAAGTCCGAATGCGATACCTGCCAATGCCGAATGTGACGTTGCGTCACCTATCGCCGAAAGTCTTTTAAGTACAATCGAAACGCCTATACACGGTGCAATCACCGCAATTATTGCCGCAACTACAAATGCTCTTTGCATAAATGCGTACTGAAAAATATTATCCATGATGATGCACCCTCTTTCCTGCAAATATTTCGTTTATCTGTTGCATTGTAAGGTCGTTTCGGCTTACAAATTCGCCGTTGCCGTGTTCGCAGAATATTAAAAGTTTGTCCGATACTCTGACAAGTTCCGGAGTATCGTGGTTTGTCATAATAATCGTCATTCCTTGTTTGTTGAGTTCGCTTATTATGTCCATAATCTGTTTTACCGACTTCGCATCAACTCCGACTGTCGGCTCGTCCATAAGCAACAGTTCAGGCTCTGAAATCAACGCTCTTGCAATAAATATCCTCTGTTGCTGACCGCCCGACAAATTACCGATCAGTCGGTTTTCGTATCCCGACATTCCCACTTTTTCAAACACTGTACTTAGTTTTCGTAATCCTCTTTTCTGTAGCGTTTAAAAAGTCCGCGTCTGCTGTACAGATTTGCCATTACAACCTCTTTAACCGTTGCAGGGAAATCGCTGTTAAACGAATTTGCTTTTTGAGAAACATAACCGATTTTATAATTTTCTTTAAACTTCGATAAATCTTCTCCGAAAAGTGTTATTTTACCCTTGTTGTACGGCAAAATTTTTTAAAATTATTTTTATCAGTGTACTTTTTCCCGCACCGTTTGCACCGATTATACCGAGAAAATCACCCTTATGTAATGTAAAATTCACATCACGCAATACAGATGTATCGGAATAATCAAAATACAAATTTTCAATTTTTAAAATTTCCTGTTCCATATTATCCTCAATCTTCCTTATTAATAAGCATAATCGAAAACGCCGTTATCAGCAATATACTGCTTACCAAAATAGCCTTTTCGCTGAATAATCTGACAGATACGTTACCCATAATCGCACCTATCGTAAATATTGCAATTATGCCGAAAAACAAAAATCCTTTTTCCATTGCGGGTTTGTCTTTTGTAAACCAATAATCACATATCGATTGCGTTGCCATACGCAAGTTACCTATGCACATTGTAGTCGCCATACCGTTGCCGTGTATCTTTCTGAAACTTTCAACCTGTGAACCGCACGCAAGCGATGTAAGACTGTTTGCAAGCAAATTCAGTTGCTGCGGTATAAACATTACGCCGAATAATATCACTGCCTCGCAAAATACAATTATCTGTCGCCAGTGAACGTGTTTTCTGTTTGTAAACTTTCTTCTCACAAATTCTGCCGCCGCAATACCAATCGCAAATGCCAAAACAGGACACACATATTGGAGTGCCTTGCTCCAATGCCCCATTGACAAATTAACACCGAACAAAAGTATGTTACCCGTCTGCGCATTTGCAAAAAACTTCACCTCTGCAAAGATAACTGTATGCGTCCATAAATCCACCGGACAATGTGAGCAGTATCATAATCGGAAGTGATTCTGAAATCTGTTTTGATGCTTTCATTTTAAATCCCTTCTTTAGTTCCTCAAGATTTGCTTTCATAACCGTTACATAGTCACGACTTTCGCTGTCACCCTCAAAAGTATAAAAAAGCGGAAGTGCCTGAATATCAGCCTCATTCGCAACCGCCTGTGCCATTTTGTCACCCTCAAGCGGATCATAGAAAATACAGCTTACACCCTCGCTCTTTATTTGGTCAACCACCTTTGCCATTTGTGACGGTGACGGATCACTGTCACCTGTAACCCTCAAGCGCAACTTGTTTCATACCGTAATCGTTGCAAAGATAGCTGTACGCACCGTGTGTTACAAATATCGTCTTACCGTCAAGTTCGGCATTTTTGTACTCGGTGTCCACCTCATCAATTTGAGTTAGATAACTGTCAAGTCTGTTTATATAGTTCTGTGCATTTTTGCTGTCCACCTCTGACAACACGTTGCATATTGCCTGCATTTGCAATTTTGCATTCTGCGGACTAAGCCAAATATGCGGATCGTTTCCGTCTGTCGGTATCTGTTCCGATGTGCATATAACTTTTACGTTCTGCGGAAGTGTTTCGATTATTTTGTCCGCCCAGCTTTCCATTCCGACGCCGTTATATATAAATATGTCAGCCTCCGAAAGTTTCGCCATATCAGACGCAGTCGGCTCAAAATCGTGCGGCTCTGTTCCTGTCGGTACTATGTTTGTTAGATTATATCGTCACCTCCGATTGTTTTCGTAAAGTCATACATTGCATAAAATGATGTGTATACCTTTGGTTTGCCGCTGTTTTCAGCGTTTTTTGACACGATGTCAATGCCAAAACAAGTATAAGCATTAACGGTATCAGCTTTATGATTTTTTTCATATTTTTATTTCCTTTCGTTGTTGTTTTGATGTAATAATCGCACATACGGGACGTCGTGGGTGTCGTCCCCTACGAATTTATCTATTATCTATACTTGCCACCCCTCAGTCGTTTCACGACAGCTCCCCTCAAGTGGCGCCTTTTTATGCCTCTCCTTGAGGAGAGGTGGCACGCAGTGACGGAGTGGTGGCAAACTATTTCGCGTCATACCAGCTATGTCCTGTTGACATATCCACTTTAAGAGGAACATTAAGTTCCATTGCACTCTGCATTTCTTCGCTCAAAATTTGTTTAACCTTATCCACTTCGTCCTTATGTGCCTCAACGATAAGTTCGTCATGTACCTGCAATATAAGCTTTGACTTCAATCCCTCATTTATAAGTCTATTATCAACTCTCACCATTGCAAGCTTTATAATATCCGCCGCCGTACCTTGTATCGGTGTATTCAGTGCAACACGTTCGCCGAACTGACGTATATTATAATTCGGTGACTTCAATTCAGGGATATAACGTATTCTGTTAAGCATAGTTTTAACATAGCCGTCCTTTTTCGCCTGTTCCTTTATGCTCTCCATATAATTTCTTACGCCGTGATACTTTTCAAGATAGCTTTCAATATATGCCTTAGCCTCTTTAACCGATATATGCAAATCCTGTGCCAGTGAAAATTCACCTATGCCGTACACAATACCGAAGTTTACCGCCTTTGCACTTGAACGCTGTTCCTTTGTAACATCCTCAAGCGGTATACCAAGCACCTGTGATGCGGTAACTGCGTGAATATCCTCATTATTTCTAAACGCATTTATCATTGTTTCATCATTTGCGATATGCGCAAGCACTCTAAGCTCAATCTGTGAATAGTCTGCATCCACAAGTACATAACCCTCTTTCGCAACAAACATTTTCCTGATTTCTCTGCCAAGCTCCGTACGAGTCGGAATGTTCTGCAAATTCGGTTCTGTTGATGAAAGTCTGCCGGTAACGGTCACTGTCTGCGTAAACACTGAATGTATGCGGTGCGTATTCGGATTTACAACAGCCCGCAAACCGTCACAATATGTGCTTTTCAGCTTTGCAAGCTGACGGTATTCCATAATAAAATTAACTATAGGGTGCTTATCTCTGAGCTTTTCAAGCACATCTGCATTTGTCGCATATCCGGTCTTTGTTTTCTTTACAGGCTTTAATTCAAGTTTTTCAAAAAAGAATTACACCAAGCTGTTTCGGTGAATTAATATTAAATTCTTCACCGGCAAGCATATATATTTCATTTGTAAGCGCATCAATCTTTTCACCAAGTTTATCGGCAAATTCCTTTAATTGATGGTCGTCTACGAGAAATCCGTTTATTTCAAGGTGTGCAAGCACCGTAACAAGCGGTAATTCCACCTCTTGATACAGCTTTTCCTGTCCGTTTTCCTTTATCTTATCGCCTATACGCTCATTAAGCACACCGAGTGCAACTGCACATTTTGCAAGGTATTCGCTCCTGTCGGTTTCCACATCGTCAAGTAATGACAACTGCTTGACTTCAGGCTTTTCTATAACCGTGCCGAAATATTCGCTTGCCAATTTTTCTATTGTGTATTCATTTTTTGCAGGATCTACAAGGTATGCGGCGATTGCGGTATCATCTGCTATATTTTTTATGTCAATTCTGCAGTTTAATTTAACGATAGCCTCTTTGACGTCAAACATAACCTTTGCTATGCTGTCATCTTCAAGCAACTCTTTTATATCGTCTTGCTCATTTAATACTACCGCATTATTCCCGCTCCGACTGCCGCCGATGAAATATTATCACCGTCAAAGTCAAGCACAACGGTCACCTTATCACCGCTAATCATATTCTTATCCCCGACTTGATAAGAAAAATCTTTAAAAATATCCTCGTTTTCTTTTACGTTATCCACGCCTGACAAATCAAGCTTCTTTATAATACTGTTAAGTTCAAGTCGCTTTAATATTTCGTAAAGCTCGCCGTTGTTTTCAAAACCGTCAAATACACATTTCTCCGCATTAAATTCGATCGGTGTATTTCTGTTGATAGTCGCAAGCTCCTTTGACATAAACGCCATTTCCCTGCCGTCTTTCATCTTTTGGAGCATAGCGCCCTTTAGACCTATATCGTCAATGTTTTCATATATATATTCAATGCTGTGATGTTTTTCGATAAGGCTCATAGCCGTTTTTTCGCCGACACCCTTAACACCGGGAATATTATCGGACGGATCGCCCATAAGCGCCTTTACATCAATAAATTCAGTCGGTGTGACGTGGTACTTTTCCTTAACAGCCTTGTCATCATAAATAATCGTTTCATTATATCCCGACTTTGTAACCGTCAAAATGACCTTTGTTTTGTCACTCGCAAGCTGTAAATCGTCTTTATCGCCCGTTGCAATGAAACAGCTTATTTCACTTTCTTCACAAAGTCTTGCAACTGTTCCGATTATATCATCAGCCTCGTAACCCTCTTTTTTTTCAAGGATTGTTACGCCCATTGCACGAAGTACGTCCTTTGCAAGTGGCATTTGTGCGGCAAGTCCCTCGGGCATAGGCTTACGCTGTGCCTTGTATCCCTCGTACTGCTTATGACGAAATGTCGGTGCTTTCACGTCAAAAGCCGCACAAATATAATCCGGCTCCTGCTCCTTTATCAGTTTCAATAATATATTAAGAAAACCGTATATCGCATTTGTCGGAGTACCGTCCTTTGCGGACAAATAACGCACACCGTAAAACGCACGGTTTAAAATACTGTTTGAATCAAGTATAAGTAACTTCTTCATATAAAATCCTTTCTACTTTATAATATCTCTGCGTGTATATTTTGTTGCAAATAATTCGCATTTATACATATTCTAACCTTATTATCTCTATTTGTCAATACCTGTTCACACTTTGTTCATAAAATAAGTCATTTCTATTTACATTTAATTCATACCAGTGTCAAAAGTGTACTGTATCATATAACCATAGTCAAAGGAAAGCTATAAAGAGTATGAATTTAGATTGTTTTGATAATAATGATATAAGGAGGATGACGACCATGAAGAAATACCCTTATACAGAATCAACTGACTTGATTATTTACGACCAAAAGCCAAAGAAAGAGAAAAACAAAAAGTATGGCTAACAGCTGTCTGTTCAGCTCTTGCAGCAAGCATATTTACAGCAGGTGTATTCGGAACAGGAATGTACTTTATGCAAAAAGAATATGAACAATAACACTCAAAGCGCGGCAGTTGCAAGTGAAACAACACAATCGGATGATTCATCATCTTCGGATTCAGCTCAACTTGCAGCATACAAAAACGGTAAGAAAGTTCTTACAATTCCCGAAATTGCAGAACAAGTCGGACCAAGCGTTGTCGGTGTTATAAACAAGACTACAGTTCAACCGCAAAAATATTACGATCCGTTCAGCGGAAGATATTATTATTCAAGCGGCGACGGAAGCACAGACGGTCAAACCGTTGAACAAGGCAGCGGTTCGGGAATTATTTTCCAAGACGACGGTTACATCGTAACAAATCAGCACGTTATTGACGGTGCTTCGGAAATATCGGTAATACTTAATACAGGCGATGAATTCACCGCAAAACTTGTAGGTCAGGATACAAAAACAGACCTTGCGGTTTTGAAAATAGATCCGGGTTCAACAAAACTTACAGCCGCAACACTCGGTGACTCGACAACAGTTCAAGTCGGTGAAACGGCAGTTGCAATCGGTAACCCGATGGGACAGGAATTTTCCGGTTCAGTTACGGCAGGTATAATCAGTGCCGTAAACAGAACAATGAATATAGATAACAGAACTTATAACCTATTGCAGACAGATGCCGCTATTAACTCAGGTAACTCGGGCGGTGCTTTAATCAACCAATACGGTGAGGTTATAGGTATTAACTCAGTTAAATTATCAACCACAGGCGTTGAAGGTATGGGATTTGCTATCGCAATATCAGAGGCAAACCAATCATTGACGACTTGATGGCATCAGGATATGTGACAGGCAGACCGCTTGTCGGAATCGGTATTAAAGATACAGGCTACGGTTTGTTTATCGGAAGTGTTTCCGAGGGCAGCGGAGCGGCAGAGGCCGGACTTAAAGTCAACGATATGATTCTTGAAGTTGACGGTCAAAAGGTCTCATCTACCGAGGAGGTCAACGAAATCCGTGATAAGAAAAAAAGCGGGCGATTATTTGACCTTTAAGATTTTAAGAGACGGCGAAACTATGGAAGTACAGGTTCGCTTGATGGAAGACTCGGCAGATAAAACTAAATAAGCTATCCAGTTTTAATTGATAGACTGTGTAAAAACAGTCGATACCATCCTTTTTCATATGCCCTTGCCTTCCCCAAAGGCAAGGGCCCCCCTTAAAAGTTACAAATATCTTTGATATTTGTTTCATATATATATATTACATCTTTTATAGTTGTGATAACTCCCCAATTTAAAACATTTACTCCCCCAATATGTATATGTTTTTGACACCGCCGATACGGCGGTGTTTTTTTGTGCGTTTTTATATTTCGTAGGGGCGATCATCGGTCGCCGTTGCCTATTTTTCTATCACCACCCCTCAGTCGGTTTTTGCCGACAGCTCCCCTCTATGGGAGCCTTACAAAATGCCTCTCCTTGAGGAGAGGTGGCACGCAGTGACGGAGTGGTGGCAAAAAGGACGTCGTGGTGCCGTCCCTTTTCCCCATTCAGCAAATCCGTAAGGGTGATCATCGGTCGCCCCTACGAAACACTTGCCGTATTGCAATACAAAACCACACAAAAAGGCGACCAACGGCCGCCCTACGAAATATTTATTATATAGCAAAAGGCGATCAATGACCGCCCTTTCTCATTTCAGCAATTTTCTTTTTCAGCACAACATATGCCGTATTCGGTTCATCTACTTCAAGCACAGCCTTTTCCATAGGACACATACCTGTTTTATCACGATTTATAATATACTCAACCAAATTACCGTAATATGTCTTAACCTTATATTTTTCAAAAACATCAAGTGCGTGAGAGCTTATAATATCGGCATAAATCTCTTTTACTCCGCCTTTTACCATAAGTAAAGCCGCCGCTTTACCGACAACTTTATCGGCAGCAAACGAATTTTTTATAACATCATTTCCACCGTCAAGAATTTCCAAAAGCGGTGCAACGCCGTGTTTCGTTGAAGTATAAACATCATTTTCGCCTACAATCACAATAGAAAAATTATTATTATGCAACTGTTCCTTTGCAGATTCTAAAATGTCTGTCAATGTAACCGCTCCTTTCAAGTGCATATACAACAGGCGGAATTATCAAAACTTGAATTATAATTCCGGTACACCGCTGACTGTTGCGGTAACTGCCGCAATAGGTCCGCCACACTGTATACACATAAGATTTACCGCAACAAACAATGAAATTGCATACACAATTCTACCGCAAAGCATTGCAGTTAAAAGTGAAATATATGTACCCATTTTCTTCTTATTAAACTTAAATGTATTATACATCAAACCACTTACCAATCCGTATACCGCAAGCTCAATCATCATAAACGGCAATCTGCCTACTGCCGGCATACCAGTTAAAACAGAGCTTATAATCGGTGAAAACAATCCTACAAAAAATCCAAACACAGGTCCTAAAACAAATCCTCCGAGTAATACAGGTATGTGCATAGGCAAAATACTTGACCCGGTTGTGGTACTCCCGTTAAATGAAATGCCATAGGCAATACAAGTGCCAATGCGATAAGCAGTCCTCCGACCGTTATTTTCTTTACATTTTTCTTCATTCTAATCTCTCCCTTCTTTTAACTTGCATATTATATCAAATATTATATGCAATGTCAAAATACAAAGCAAAAAATAAACGATTTCAAGCAAAATTTTGAAACATTTTATATTGTGCTATGGTATAATGATATTAATAAAACAGACGGAGATTAGAATTATGATTATTTACGATATGAAAACAGAGGATTTAATAAATCCAATCGGAATTGATGAAAAGAAACCGCGATTTTCTTGGAAACTGCAATCGAAAATCAGCGGTACTGTTCAAACTGCTTACAGAATTATTGTTCGCTCCGACAATGATACGGTTTGGGACAGCGGTAAAGTTACGTCTGACCGCTCAATCTGCATTGAATACGACGGTCGGTCTTTATCGGCTATGACAAAGTATTCTTGGCAAGTAAGCGTATGGGACGAACAAGGCAATGAATACACAAGCGATACTGCCGATTTTGAAACAGGCTTAATGAATAATGAATTTAATGCCGATTGGATTGGCAGTCCGCAAGAAACCGTCAACACATATGCCGTTGATAACTATAAAATTTCTTGTACTTTCAAGTCGGACAATCTCGGCTTGGTTGTGAACGCAAGAAATAAAGATAACTATGTCCTATTTAACATCGGCAAAGACAGCGTTTCTGTTTACGAAATATCCGACAATGCTTGGAATGACAATGTTCCGTATAAAAAATTACTCGGTACATTCCACGTTACCGAACATTCCGACAGCCTTGAATTATCGGTAAACAAAACAAATGTACTTCTTTATCTGAACGGTCAAAAAGTAATTGATGAAGATATTCTTCCGAAAAATATCATAAATCAGCCACGCAAGACATTTTAATGTCTGTCGGCTTTAATCAGCTAAACAGCGTTGCCGAAATCAGTCACTTAAAAATCGAAACAAACAATCTTGTTTTGCAAGAGGATAATTTTGAAAATGGCTTACTTTCGGCACTCGGCACATACGAAAACGGAAAACTCACAATCAACAACGCATTTGAAATTGTCAATCCCGTACCGTCTGTAAATATCCGCAAACGTTTCAATATAGAAAAAACAATTAAATCGGCACGTCTTTATGCGTCTGCACAAGGTTTTTACAATGCCTGCATAAACGGCGAAAAAGTCAGTGACGATTTTTACAATCCCGGTTTTACCGACTACAGACTAAGAATTCAATACCAAACTTTTGACGTTACCGATATGCTTGCAGACGGTAAAAATGTCATAAGTGCAGTTCTTGGAAGAGGACATTATTCGGGCTTTTGCGGTTACAGCGGTGCTATGATATACGGCAAAGAGAGTTCGTTTATTGCTATGCTGAATATTGTCTACACTGACGGAACAAGCGAGGTTATCAAAACAGACAGTTCGTGGGAGTTTACTGATAAAGCACCGATAAGCGACTGTGATTATTTTGACGGTGAAAGCTATGACGCAAGGCTTGAATACAATCCCTTGCGGACGATAAACGCTGGGTTAAATGCTGTATCAAACAACAACCTAAAAAGCCTGTCCCGACAAACGGCACACTATCCGATACTGATTTTAAATTAACTGCCCAAAAGGGTAATACTGCAAAAATCATAAAAAACTTTGTCGGTAAATTCGTGTGTGAAAATCCGAAAAATCATTTCGTTTATGATGTCGGTCAAAATATGGTCGGAACAATAAAATTGAAAGTTAAAGTTCAATGCGGTCAGTCGATTAAAATTCGTTACGGCGAAATGACGCATAAAGACGGTTGTATTTATATAAAAAATCTGCGTTCCGCCGCAAATACCGATATTTATACACTTTGCGGACGTGATACGGAGGAGTTTATTCCTACTTTCGCGTCACACGGTTTCAGATATGTGGAAATCAGCGGTAACGGTTGCGATATATCAAAAGATATGATTATCTCGGTTGACGGTCTTGCAATATCGAATATTGATATTGTTACAGGTGAATTTGAATGTTCAAATCCACTTATTAACAAGCTTCAGCACAATATCCGTTGGGGTGAAATCGGCAATTTTCTGCTAATTCCTACTGATTGTCCGCAACGCAACGAGCGTATGGGTTGGACGGGTGATATGCAGGTTTTCGCAAAACAGGTGCATATAATATGAACATAAAGTCGTTTATCGACAAATGGCTTGATGATTTGATTGACGCACAAACTATGTACAATAAAAACGGTGCTGTTCCCGATACCGCCCCTCTTGGCGGTGATAACCGCATTGACGGTTGCGGCGGTTGGGGCGACGCCGCAACGATTGTGCCGTGGGAAATGTATGAAGCATACGGCGATATACGCATACTTAAAAAATGCTATGATATGATGAAAAAAAGTGGGTTGAATATCAAAACAGCACTGACCGCCGTAATTACGGTGTACGAACGGTTGACGGCAAGGAGGTACCCGAACAATCCGACCTTGCGACAATTCCGTATATTCAGGTACAGCAATGCCGTGGCGACCACCTTACTTATGACAATTCCACGCCTTACATATATTCCGCAACGGCATATGCCGCACATTCTGCCGACATACTCCGCAGAACCGCATATATTCTCGGCAAAACCGATGATAAAAAACGATATACTGAATTATTTGAAAATATAAAACGTGCATTCAATGACGCGTGGGTTAATGATGACGGCTCTGTTTCGTATTACGGCGAAGTGAGTTCACAAACCGCACATTGCGGCGAATCGGTCGCACTTGACGGAAGTGTTACGCGATATACATATTATGCCGAAAACACTCCGCACTGTCCGAGTCAAACAGCATATGCACTTGCAGTTGACTTTGACCTTATCCCCAAAGACAAGCTTAAAAATACAAGAGAATATTTCAAAAACTCAATATTGAGAAACAACGGCAAACTTACAGTCGGCTTTCTCGGTATATCACATCTTGCACCTGCACTTTCAAAAGTCGGTCTTGATGATGTTGCTTTTAAGTTGCTTGAGCAGGAAGACAATCCGTCTTGGCTTTACAGTGTCAAAAACGGTGCTACAACCATATGGGAGCGTTGGAATTCGTATATTGCCGAAACAGGCACTTTCGGCGATGTTTCAATGAATTCGTTTAACCATTATTCTTACGGTGCGATAGGTCAATGGTTCTTTACCGATATACTCGGTATTCGTCCCGTCGAATTTGGGTATAAATCATTTATGCTTGCACCGAAAGTCGGAGGCGGTTTAACTTATGCCAAAGGCAGTTTTACGTCACCTTACGGTAAAATCAGTTCTGCGTGGAAATTACATGACGGTAAATTTACGTATGATTGCACCGTTCCGACTAATACAACCGCAACTTTGAAATTGCCTAACGGTGATATTCATACACTTGTAGGCGGTAGTTATCATTTTGAAATTAATGTGTAAGGTTGCCACCACTCCTTCACTTCGTGACACCTCTCCTCTATGAGAGGCTTTTCGGCTCCCCTTAAGGGAGCTGTCGCAAACGCGACTGTGGGGTGGCAAAAAAAGAGCGACCGACGGTCGCCCCTACTAATCTATCAACCGTCTATATTCCTCTTTCATATACCCGACAAATCTTCCAAATCAAGTCTAAATTCCACGAATCCACGGGCACAGTATGACAAATCATACGGTTGAAAGAATATAATCAAATCATCGTCTTGAATATAAAAATCCGTCTGATGTTCCTGTTTTATTTCAGGCTTTGCCCACAAATCCTTATATTCTTCCGAATGTTTTTCCATTTCTTCATTAATCATTCTGTTAAGCGTACTGACATACCCGTCATCAGCAAACAAATCCGCAAGTTTCACTTCCTTTTCGCCCGACACATCTATATTTACGGGAATATGCACCGTTGTACCTCTTGCACCGCCGGTATAAATATATTTTTCTTCAACCACACTGATAAAATCATTTTTATTATAAGTTTCCTCCCAACCTATCTCCATAACGCACTTGTTCCCCATTTGCAAATTATCCTTACATTCCTGTGCTTTGGAATCAAAAGCAACAAGGTCACTGTCTATGGACTGTTGTATCTGTGCGTTGATATTTTTTTTCAAACTCACTGTTTTTCATACCGCTGAATTTAACTGTTTCGGCATACACCGTTGAAAAATCGGTTTCATATTCCTTTATACTGCTTTCTGTGCGGATACGTTTCATATCGCACCCGCACAAACAAAGAATCACGAAGATTACAGCTATTATACGTTTCATTATCAAGCCCCTTATTACAGAATTATACAAATCAAGCCGTTACTTCCGTCATTAATAATCCTCTGCAAAGTTTCTTTTTAATTTCATTCTTGCCGATTCAGGCATTCTTGAAAGTTTATTATGAAGTCCCTCATTTACAAGCTCATAAAGCGACTTACCGAATATATTCGACTGCCAAATTTTTGTCGGATCCGTTTCAAATTCCGACAGCAGATAATGCACAAGTTCCTCCGACTGTTTTTCAGTACCGACAATCGGACTTACTTCCGTTTCAATATCCGCACGAATCATATGTATAGACGGTGCGGACGCTTTAAGTTTAACACCGAATCTACCGCCTTGTTTAACGATTTTCGGTTCGTCAAGAGTCAATTCTTCTGTTGACGGTGACACAATTCCGTAACCCTTTTCCATCACCTCGTGAAGTGCGAATGACACCTTATCATACTGTGCTTTCATCTGTGCCAGCTCCGACATAAGCGTCATAAGCTGATGTTCGCCGTCAATTTCAAAGCCGGACATTTCACCAAGCACACGATAGAAAAGCTCCTGCGGAAGTTCCATACACAGCTTAACCGTACCGTCACCCAAATCCATACCCTCGATATACGAACGCTGAACAAAACCGCACTCACCCATACCGTCCGACAATGCACGCACATCGCGAATACGGTCTACGTCCTCAATTTTTTCGATTATCGCACCGTATATCTCTTTTTCAGCCAATGCTCACTGTCAAGTTCTTCAATCCAATCTGGAATTTTAATATTAATTTCTTTAAGCGGAAATTCAAACAACACCGTTTCAATAATATTATGTATATCCGTTGCATTAAGTTCTTCACAATTCACCGCCACAACAGGTACACCGTGTTTTGCCTCAAGTTCAGCCTTTAAATTCTGTGCACTCTGTGAATTAGGTGCTACCGAATTTAACAGTACGATAAACGGCTTATTAATCGCCTTTAATTCATTTATAACTCTGTTTTCGGCGTCAACATAATCGTTTCTGTCAATCTCCGTAATCGTACCGTCAGTCGTAACAACAAGACCGATAGTCGAATGTTCGCAAATAACTTTTTTCGTACCTATTTCCGCCGCCTCATTAAAAGCAATCGGGTGGTCAAACCACGGAGTTGTAACCATTCTCGGCTCGTTATCCTCCACATATCCAAGCGAACTGTCCACGATATAGCCGACGCAGTCAATCATTCTCACCTTTAAATGTGCATTATCTCCCAGGGATATTTCAACCGCCTCATTCGGTATGAACTTCGGCTCTGTCGTCATAATCGTTCTGCCGCCGGCGGACTGTGGCAATTCATCTCGTGTTCTCTCTGCCTGATACACATTTTCTATATTAGGTATTACAAGCAAATCCATAAACTTTTTTATAAATGTAGATTTACCTGTTCTGACCGGTCCGACTACACCTATATAAACATCTCCTTGACTCCTCTGTGCTATATCACTGTAAATATTGTATTCTTCCACTTTTTGTTTCCTCCTTTTGTCCAAAATATATGTTATATGTATATGCACCATAACTTATAATATGTATACCAAATATAAAGCAGATACCCCTTAAAGGTTTTTGTCTGCAATATTTTTTATATTTTTTTTAATTTTTTTGTTTGAACATTTGGACAATGTGGTATATAATATATGAGAGAGAGGATTTAAACAAAGGGGAATTTGAATGAAAAACATAAAAGCAATTATTTTAATGCTTTTAACATCTGTTATTTGCTTTACTTCTTTTTCGGTATATGCTGAAACGAATACGCTAAAAGCCGGTATTCTTGATGATTACAACTTCGACGGCAACAGTATCAGTGAATATGCCGAAGATAGTGTAAATACTATTTTAGATACAACTGCAAGTACAAATTTTATAGCTAACGAAATAAACTTCGATGACACAACTTTTAATAAAGGTATTTCCGACCTTCAAAGCGGAAATATAGATTTTTTATGTATGGTTCCTGTGAGTGATGCCTTTTGGCGTATGTTGACTATACATCATCACCTATCGCAACAGGCTTTTAGGACTTTATACCACTGATTACAAGCAATTATATTTTGAAGGATTTGATACATTCAATCAAATTAAAATCGGTTTGCTTAAAAATTCGTATATAGAAAAAATTCTTTCCGATTTTTCGGCTGCAAATAATTTTACATACATCCCTGTTTATTACGATACTGTGGACGATATGTTAAGTGCCGTAAAAACAATTCAATCGATGCAATTTTTACGCCTACAACAAACAATCCCGACGGATTAAAATTAATAGCCAAAGGCGGCAAATTTGACTACTACTGTGCCGTAAAAAAAGGCAATACCAATCTTCTTACAAAGCTAAACAGCGCTATAAATCAATACAAAATACAAAATCCGTTCTATCTGTCAATGGAATATACAAAGCTGTTTAAACGCCCTTACAGCAACTCAATAGGCTACACGAAAGAAGAGCAGACAGCAAAGAAAAAATCACCCTAAACTTCGCATACTTGCGCCCGACAACAATTATCCGTCATCATATTATGACAAGGACACGGGCGAATATAACGGTATATACGAAGATATTATCAAAAAAGTTGCCGACAATGCCGGTTTTGAAATTGAATTTATCTCGTACGATCAATCCGAAATGTCAATGAACGGAATTGTTATGGGCAAAAGCCGACATAATTCTTACGGTTTCAGGTTCAAAACAAGGTCTTACCACTGCAACACTGCCTTATACAAAGGTTTCATACTTGCCGTTAGTGAAAAAAAGACACGAACATTTTTGAGGACAGTGAAATTCACGTCGGCATATTGGCAGACGATTCGTGGATTACAGATTATCTTGACGACAAATACAAACAATGGTCTGTCGAAAAATATTCATCCATTGACTCACTTTTAACGGCAGTCGAAAACGACACTGTTTCAGCTGTACTTGTTTCGTCGACAGATTTACAGACTAAAACGAGTTTGATTGCACATCCCAAGCTTTCAATATTGCAAGACTTTGACGTTGAAGTTCCCGCAAGTCTTGGTGTTTCCAACCTTACCTGCAATCAGCATATCGTAAGCCTTTTGAACAAGACAATCCAAAATGTAACACTTACAAATTCGAACTTGAAAGAAAGGTCTACACATTAAATCATATATATGTTCCGACAGTAAAAGATATGTTGAAAACAAACAAGCAATGGGTATTTATAATATTACTTGTTATAATCGCGATAATCGTATTCATAAAATGGCGTGAATATTATTACAAAAAACTTCTGCATATGGACACACTTACGCAAATTCCGAATAAGCAGTATTTTATGAAAACGGCTGAAAAAATATTGGATAACAACAGCGATAAATCATACTTACTCACATCGCTTGACGCAAGGAACTTCAAACTTATAAACGAACGTTTCGGTCACATAGTCGGCGACCAGACGCTTATGAACATTGCCAAGAATATAAAATCAAAATTCCACAAAAACGGGCTTTACGCACGTTCGCAAGGTGACAGTTTTTAATTCTCGTTGAAGACACCTCACAAAACCGCGAACTTTTAAAGAGCCTTGTGGACTTAGATATTTCAATACATAACACAACAAATTATAAAGTACTGCTAAAAATCGGTGTTTGCCCTATTCCGCGTTACAATCCCGCTTTGAGCCTGTCGCTTTACATTGACAGAGCAAATATTGCCAAAAAGTACACATCAGCGCGAAATACAAATTATATCTGCTATTTCACGGACGATATGAACAAAAAACTTAATATGAAAAATATGATTGAAAGCGAAATGGTTCGTGCATTGAGCAAAGGTGAATTTGTCGTTTACTATCAGCCGAAATATGAACTTGCAAACGATACAATCATCGGTGCGGAGGCGCTTGTGCGTTGGAATCACAAGGAAAAGGGCATTATTTCACCGGGCGTATTTATCCCTGTTTTTGAGCGCAACGGCTTTATTGTTGACCTTGATTTCTATGTATATGAACAGGTTTTGAAAATGCAAAAGCATCGCCTTGATATGGGTAAAAAGGTTATTCCTATTTCAATGAACGTTTCAAGATGTCACCTTTCGGATACGAATTTTGTTGACAAGCTTGAGGCGGTTGTCGCAAAGTACAAAGTGCCTAAGCAGTATATTGAAATGGAAATTACAGAAAGTATATTCAGTCAAGAGGACAGCTCGGCAATCGCACTTATATACAATTTGAAAGAACACGGTTTTACAATATCAATGGACGACTTCGAAGTGGTTATTCATCGCTTAACCTGCTTAGAAAAGTGCCGATTGATACACTTAAAATCGACAAGGTATTTATCGACAGTACCGAAGATGTTCAGCGAAGTCAAGTTATTGTTGAGGAAATTATTAATATGGCATCAAAAATTCACGTTAAAACAATCTGCGAGGGTGTCGAAACACAAAGTCAACGTGATTTCTTAAAAAATGCAGGCTGTAATATGGTTCAGGGTTATTTCTATTCTAAACCATTGCCGTATGAGGATTTTTCCGATTTACTTAATTCGTCAAAATGAACATTGACATAATTAAATATATATGCTAAGATAATAAACAGCAAGGGGGCTTTTTACAGTCCCTTTTATCTATAATAAAAGGAGTATAAGAAAATGGCAAAAATTCAGATGAAAACACCGCTTGTCGAAATGGACGGCGACGAAATGACAAGAATCATATGGAAGATGATTAAGGATATTCTTCTTACACCTTACATAGACTTAAAGACTGAATACTATGATTTGGGTCTTGAACACAGAAACGAAACTAACGACCAAGTTACAGTTGACAGTGCGAATGCAACAAAGAAATACGGTGTTGCGGTTAAGTGTGCGACAATCACACCTAACGCTGCAAGAATGACAGAATATGACCTAAAGGAAATGTGGAAATCGCCTAACGGTACTATCCGTGCCATGCTTGACGGTACAGTTTTCAGAACACCTATTCTTGTTAAGGGTATCACTCCTTACATTCCGACTTGGACAAAGCCTATAACAATCGCACGTCACGCATACGGCGATATTTATAAAAACGTCGAAATGCAGGTTAAAGCTGGCAGTAAGGCTGAGCTTGTTTGCACAGACAAGGACGGAAAAGAAACTCGTGAGTTGATTTACGATTTCAGCAACGAGGACGGTATTATTCAAGGTGTTCATAACAGAGATGAATCTATTGCCAGCTTTGCAAAAGCATGTTTCAACTATGCTCTTGATATGAAGAAAGATATTTGGTTTGCAACAAAGGACACAATTTCAAAGAAATATGACCATCGTTTCAAGGATATATTCCAAGAAATCTATGATAACGAATATAAAGAAAAGTTTGAGGCAGCCGGTATCGAATACTTCTATACATTGATTGATGACGCGGTTGCAAGAGTTATCCGTTCAAACGGCGGATATATTTGGGCTTGTAAGAACTATGACGGTGACGTTATGTCGGATATGGTTGCGACCGCTTACGGCTCACTTGCTATGATGACATCAGTACTTGTATCACCTGACGGTGTTTATGAGTATGAGGCTGCTCACGGTACTGTTCAAAGACATTACTACAAGCATTTAAAGGGCGAAAAAACTTCAACAAACTCTGTTGCAACATTGTTTGCTTGGACAGGCGCACTTCGTAAGAGAGGCGAAATGGACGGTCTTGACGATCTAATCAAGTTCGCTGATAATCTTGAAAAAGCTACAATCCAAACAATCGAAGAAGGCGTTATGACAGGCGACCTTGCCGCTCTTTCAACTCTTGAAAATAAGCAAAAGGTTGATACAGAAGAATTCTTGCTTGCAGTAAACGAAAGATTGCAAAAGTTAATGTAATTTAAGACAAACAAAAACGACTGTTTTGAAACAGTCGTTTTTTATCTTTATGTAACCTAACTTTACTAACATATTCATACAATCAACTACAGCGGCAAAATATACGGTACGTAATCTTACATTATCAATACCCTGTATGTTTTCAAAAAAATACTGTATACGCTCCTCATATCCCTCAGGTATACCTTCTCCACCGTTACAATAATGGTGAAACATATCCGAAAGAGTTGCACTGAGTTTGTTGAATACCTTGTTATATTTACTGTCGTTGCCCTCAAGATGTAACATTGCCACTTCAATACGCTCATCAAAAAATTGGTCATTAAATCCAAAAATCTCTTCCATAATACAAACCTCCATAAAAAAAAGTGCGTGGCAAAACCACGCACTAAAAACGCAGCTTTGCTTGTATTCTTGCGACAGAAATTACACCAAATCAGTATATATCAAAGAAAGCTTACGTTTTTACTAACGTAAACTGATTTGGTATTAAATATTCATTTCTATCGCAAAATTATTATATCACACTTTTCTATTTTTGTAAACACAAAAAAGACGGTTCATACGAACCGTCTTAATATACAATTAATTAGTCTACAAGCTCAAGAATTGCCATAGGTGCACTGTCACCGCGACGAGGACCTGTTTGGTAAATTCTTGTGTAACCGCCGTTTCTGTCAGCGTACTTAGGAGCTATTTCAGAGAAAACCTTTGTTACAACGTCTTCTTTTGTGATAAACTCCAATGCCTGACGACGAGAATGTAGTGTATTTGTCTTACCAAGAGTAATCATTTTCTCTGCCATGCTCTGAGTTTCTTTCGCTCTTGTTAAAGTAGTTTCAATTCTGCCATTTTCCAAGAAGCTTGTTACAAGGTTACGCAACATAGCTTTTCTTTGGTCTGTTGGGCGATTTAACTTTCTTGTTCCCGGCATTACTGTTACCTCCTATTAATCTTCTTCTTTTTTAAGGTAAAGACCTAAACCATTCAATTTGTTTATGACTTCTTCAAGCGACTTTCTACCCAGGTTTCTAACCTTCATCATATCTTCTTCAGATTTGTTTGTAAGGTCTTCAACCGTGTTAATACCAGCACGCTTTAAGCAGTTATATGAACGAACTGATAAATCAAGTTCCTCGATAGTCATTTCAAGAACCTTTTCCTTCTTGTTCTCTTCCTTTTCAACGATGATTTCAGTATTCTTAGCGTCATCTGAAAGGTCTACGAACAATGAAAGTAGGTCGTTCATTATCTTAGCAGCCAAAGACACAGCCTCATCAGGCTTAATTGTTCCGTTTGTCCATAGCTCAACTGCCAACTGTTCTCTATCTGTATATTGACCTACACGAGTGTTTTCTACTGTATAATTAACCTTTGTTACAGGAGTATAGATAGAATCCACAGGGATTACTCCGATTACCGGCTGCATTGCTTGCTTGTTCTTATCAGCACTTACATAGCCTCTGCCCTTTGATAGAGTAATCTCAATATAAAGATTTGCATCATCATTAGGTGTTGCGATATGAAGATCCGGATTAAAAATCTCAACATCATCGTCACGCTTTATGTCACCTGCTGTAATTTCCTGTGCACCCTTTGCCTCGATGTAAACAGTCTTTGGAAGATCACCGTGAATCTTCAAAGCAAGCTTTTTAATGTTAAGTATAAGCTCTGTAACATCTTCTGTAACACCGGGTACAGTTGAAAATTCGTGCTGTACACCTTCAATTTTAATTGAAGTAGCAGCCGCACCAGGCAATGATGAAAGTAAAATTCTGCGTAGTGAGTTACCAAGAGTTGTGCCGTAACCGCGCTCAAGAGGAGATACAACGAATTTGCCGTATCTGCCGTCGTCACTCATTTCAACGCATTCTATATTAGGCTTTTCCATTTCTATCATTTCAGAACCCTCCTTCATAATTAGAGATGACTTCGGAGCAATCTAAGCTCCGAAATCTCTCGAAAAAACATATATATATATCCACGTACCGAGGGTAACATATAATTATTTAGAATAAAGTTCGACGATAAGGTGTTCCTCAACTTCGTAGTCGATGTCATCTCTTGCAGCCAATGTGATAACCTTACCTGTAAGTGTATTCTTATCCATTGAAAGCCACTTTGGAACAACCCTGTTTGCGTTTGTTTCAACGATTTCCTTAATTCTAACAGAGTTCTTACTCTTTTCTCTAACTGCTATTACATCACCCGGCTTAACAAGGTATGACGGAATATCAACCTTTGACCGTTTACTGTGATATGACCGTGATTAACAATTTGTCTTGCTTCACGTCTTGTATTAGCCAAACCTAATCTGAAAACAACATTGTCAAGTCTTGACTCAAGGATTTGAAGTAGCATTTCACCTGTGATGCCCTGTTTCTTTTGTAGCCATTACATAGTACTTTCTGAATTGCTTCTCAAGTACACCGTATATAAACTTAACCTTTTGCTTTTCATTAAGCTGCAAGCCATATTCAGACTGCTTTTTTCTGCCTTGCTTTGGGTTTCTGTTTGATGACTTATCAATACCCATTGTTGCAGGGTTAATGCCCAAAGTCTTGCATCTCTTTAACACTGGTTGTCTGTTTATTGCCATGTTAATTTTTCCTCCTTTACAATAATATACAAATCAGACTCTTCTTCTCTTTGGTGGTCTACAACCGTTATGAGGAATAGGAGTTACGTCCTTAATCATTGTAACATCAAGACCTGTTGCTTGAAGTGCTCTGATTGCAGCTTCTCTACCTGCACCAGGGGCCCTTAACGTAAACTTCTACTGTCTTCATTCCATGTTCCATAGCTGCCTTAGCTGCTGTTTCTGCAGCTGTTTGAGCAGCGAAAGGTGTGCTCTTTCTTGAGCCGCGGAAGCCTAAACCGCCGGCACTTGCCCAAGATATAGCATTACCAGCTGTATCTGTAATTGTAACTATTGTATTGTTGAAAGTTGAACGGATATGAGCCGCGCCTTTTTCAATATTCTTTCTATCACGACGTCTTGTACGTGTAGTCTTCTTTGCTACCTTAGCCATTTAGCTTAGTCCCTCCTTTATTTCTTCTTACCTGCAATCGCTCTTGCAGGACCCTTACGGGTTCTTGCATTGTTCTTTGTGTTTTGTCCTCTTACAGGAAGACCTCTTCTGTGACGGATACCTCTGTAACATCCGATTTCCATAAGTCTCTTGATGTCAAGAGCCAACTGTCTTCTAAGGTCACCTTCAACTGTGTATTCAGCGTCGATAACTTCTCTTAGCTTACTTACATCTGCTTCTGTAAGATCCTTTACTCTTGTGTCTGGGTTTATACCTGTTTGAGATAGAATCTTTTGAGAACTCTTTAGTCCAATGCCGTATATATAGGTAAGACCAATCTCTACTCTCTTTTCTCTAGGTAAGTCAACACCTGCTATTCTTGCCATACTTTTCTACACCTCCATTAAAAGATATCATCAAAAAATTTTATAGTGTTGTATTAAAACTCATTCAGGCTGTTCGCCTGAACAAGTCATAAACAAATTTTAATGCAGTGCTTTTCACTGCGTTTTGCAAAATAATATATAAATTAGTATCCTGTGATATAACCTCTCGGCTATTTTAATCAGTTCAGATTTGAGTGCAGTCCAAAGCTTCTTTCAAACTGCCGTGTACTCAGTGTACACAAAGTTTGAAAAAAAGGTTCGAATGTGCCAAATATGGACTGATTATCCCTGCTTTTGCTTATGCTTTGGGTTCTCACAAATAACCATTACTTTGCCTTCTCTCTTTATGATTTTGCACTTTTCGCAAATCGGTTTTACTGACGGACGTACTTTCATATCTATTACCTCCTTGTCGTCACTTATCTGACCGAAGTAAATTATTTACTTCTCCATGTAATTCTGCCCTTATCAAGATCATAAGGACTCATTTCAAGAGTTACCTTATCTCCCGGTAGAATTTTTATGAAATTCATTCTCAGTTTGCCTGAAATATGTGCTGTAACCTGGTGCCCATTTTCAAGCTCAACTCTAAACTGTGCGTTAGGCAAGTTTTCAACAACTTTACCTTCAACTTCTATAACATCTTGCTTAGACATATGTTATAAACCTCCTTTAGATACGCTTTCAGGTTTAATTAAACTCCGCTAATGCTTTTCGCACCTCTGAATTTGTAACCTTACCCACAGTTGCAAGTTTGTTACTTACAAAATCCGAAACAGAGTTTGTACCCTGAAGGTGCTTGAGCTTTTTCTTTTTCGGGTGATCCACTTTTCGCAATTCACCGTTTGCAAGATAAACAAAATCGCCTTCTCTTGAAAGGACGATGAACAAATCACCCTTGTCACGTCCCGCAATGGAACGCACGATTGAACCCTCTATAATTTCCATATAATACTCCTAAAGTGTTAATATTTCACACCCGTCTTTGTAATCAATACGGTGTTTTCATAGTGGGCTGACAAACTTCCGTCATCAGTTACAACTGTCCAATCATCATCAAGTACCGCAACATGATAATCACCTGCATTAACCATAGGTTCAATAGCAATTGTCATACCTGCGGCAAGCTTTACGCCATGACCGGCTTTGCCAAAATTCGGTACGCTCGGATCTTCATGAAGATTACGACCAATTCCATGACCGACAAGGTCACGCACTACGCTGTAACCATGCGATTCAACATACTGCTGAATTGCTGACGAAACATCGCCTAATTTGGCACCGTGCTTTACATATTTAATTCCCTCAAAGAAACTTTGACGTGTAACGTCTATAAGATTTTGTGCCTCGTCCGAAATCTTTCCGACTCCGAATGTTCTTGCGGCATCACTGTGCCATCCGTCAAGTATAGCGCCCATATCAATGCTGATTATGTCGCCCTCTTTCAAAATGGCTCTCTTACTTGGAATTCCGTGAACAACCTCGTCATTGATTGACGCACAAATTGTTCCCGGGAAACCGTTATAATTAAGGAAATTAGGTTTTGCACCTTGTGATATAATAAAATCATATGCGATTTTATCAAGCTGCGCCGTTGTTACACCCGGTTTGATGTGCTTCTCAAGAAGCTCAAGTGCACCTTTTGTAACCTTTGCTGACGCACGCATTTTTTCGACTTGTTTTGCTGATTTAATAGTTATCATAACTCACACCTCAAGTCCCAAAGCCTTAGCAACATTGCTTGTTGTATCTTCAAGCTTATCCTCGCCCTTTGCAGTGACAAGAAGTCCAAGCTTTTCATAATACGCTTTTATCGGCTCTGTCTGTTCGTGATAAACATTAAGTCTGTTCTTGATTGTTTCAGGAACATCATCGGCGCGCTGAATAAGTTCGCCTTTACATTTATCACATATTCCTTCAGTTTCAGGCTTGTTTGATATGATATTGTACGGTGCTCCGCACTTTGAGCATTCACGTCTTGATGACAAACGCTCGATTATTGCCTCATCGGCAACTTCAAGAGAAAGCACTTTATCAATTTTTACGCCCGATTCTGTCAATGCCTCAGCCTGAGCTGTTGTGCGAGGGAATCCGTCAAGGATAAATCCCTTTGCACAATCAGGCTTTTGCAATCTTTCTTTTACTATAGAAACAATTACGTCATCCGGAACAAGTTTTCCATCATTGATATACTTTTCAGCCATCTTTCCGATTTCTGACTGTTCCTTGATGGCGGTTCTCAGCATAACACCTGTTGAAATTGTGTTTATATCCAATCTCTTAGATAAAATTTCGCCTTGAGTGCCTTTTCCTGCCCACCCGGAGGGCCCATTAATACCAAATTCATACTAAATACCGCCTTTCCTGAAATTATTCAAGGAAACCTTTATAATGACGCATTGTCATTTGTGATTCAATTTGTCTGACAGTTTCAAGAGCAACACCTTCCATAATTAGAAGTGATGTACCGCCGATTTGAAGTGCCGTTACATTGAATATCGCACCGACAATTACAGGTAGGATTGCGATAATTGCAAGGAAGAATGCACCTACAAGATTTAATCTTGAAGAAATCTTTCCTATATAATCGCTTGTCGGCTTACCAGGTCTGATACCCGAATGTATCCTCCACTCTTCTTCATATTATTTGCAAGTTCAATCGGATTGAACTGAATTGAAGAATAGAAATATGTGAAGAATAGTATAAGCAACGCATAAAGAATTGCGTATACAAGACTGGTCCACCATGCTGACGCATAGCCGGCTGATAAACAACCAAGGATATAATATCCAAGACCGGCTGTCGGCATATTACCGCCTGAAACCAATCTTACGATTGTTGCAGGGAATGCCATGATTGAAGATGCAAAGATGATCGGCATAACGCCGCCTGCTGCAACTTTAATCGGAATGTTTGTGCTTTGTCCGCCGTACATTTTCTTCCAACAACACGCTTAGCGTACTGAACCGGAATTCTTCTTTCAGCCTCTGAGAAGAATACAACGAACGTGATAGCAGCTATTGCCACAACAATGATGGCAGCTACGAATATAAGACCCTTTGCATTTACGCCTGCTCCCAAGAATTGATTATAAATTCCGTATGCAGCTGATGGTATTCTTGATACGATACCTGCAAAGATAATTAGCGATACGCCGTTTCCAAGTCCCTTTTCTGTAATAAGTTCACCCAACCAGATAATAAATGCTGTACCGGCTGTGAATGTAAGAACTATTACGAAAATGTTAAAACGCTTGGATTTTTGATTGCGTCAAGACCGTTTGTAACGCTCATATTGTAAAGTGTTACATAAAGTCCGGCACCTTGTATGAATGCCAACGCAATACCAAGGTATCTTGTAATCTTGTTAATTTTCTTTCTGCCCTCAAGACCTTCTTTAGCCAGACGCTCAAGAGAAGGTATTGCGACAGTAAGAAGTTGAACGATAATAGATGCGTTGATGTATGGTGAAACACCCATTGCCATAACTGTTGCGTTTGAGAACGCACCACCTGTGAATACATCGAACAAGCTGAACAAGTCAGTTCCGCCGTTTCCAAGGAACGCTTGCATAGCATCAGCTGTCAGATACGGTACAGGAATATGTGCACCGAATCTGAAAACTATAAGCATCATTAATGTAAATAGAATTCTGCGACGTAGGTCCGGAATTTTCCAAGCATTCTTTAGTGTCTGTAACACGATTACATCACCTCAGCCTTTCCGCCTGCCTTTTCTATTTTTTCCTTTGCAGAAGCGCTCATCTTAGCCACCTTTACAGTAAGCTTTTTGTTAAGCTCACCTCTGCCAAGTATTTTAACACCGTCAAGTGTTTTGCTGATTATACCGTTTGCCTTTAGTGTTTCTGCTGTAACTTCTGCTCCGTCCTCAAGCTTATTAAGCTCCTCAACGTTAACAGCAACATACTGCTTTGCAAATATATTCTTAAATCCACGCTTAGGAAGTCTTCTGTATAATGGCATTTGACCACCTTCAAAGCCCGGTCTAACGCCACCGCCACTTCTTGCGTTTTGTCCTTTATGACCTTTTCCCGAAGTTTTACCTGTACCGCTTCCGATACCTCTGCCCACTCTCTTAGGAGCGAACTTTGAACCTTCAGCAGGTTGCAATTCGTTTAAGTTCATTTGCTACACCTCCTTACTAATTAGTTTTCTTCAACTGTTACAAGGTGAGATACCTTGTTAATCATTCCTCTGATTTGAGGTGTGTCATTGTGTTCAACAACACTTCTTATTTTCTTTAGTCCAAGAGCTTCAACAGTAGCGATTTGGTCTTTCTTTCTGCCGATTGTACTCTTAACTAATGTAATTTTTAGCTTAGCCATATTACTGTGTGCCTCCTTATTAACCTCTGATTTGGTCTACAGTCTTGCCTCTTAGCTTAGCAACTTCTTCAGGCTGCTTTAACTCTGACAATCCCTGTATAGTAGCACTAACTACGTTTCTCTTGTTATTTGATCTCAAGCTCTTTGCTCTGATGTCTTTAACACCTGCAAGTTCAAGAACCGCACGAGCAGCACCACCTGCAAGCACACCAGTACCTTGTGCAGCCGGCTTAAGAAGAACCTTACCTGCACCTGAAATACCAACAACTTCATGAGTAATTGTTGAACCTAAAAGAGGAACAGAAATCAAATTCTTCTTTTGCGCTTTCAATACCTTTTCTGATTGCGTCAGGTATTTCAGCAGACTTACCTTGACCGAAGCCAACGTGACCATTTCTGTCACCAACAACGACCAAAGCGCTGAATCTCATTGTTCTACCGCCTTTAACAGTCTTAGCAACACGGTTGATTGCTACGACATTTTCCTCAAGCTCTAAAGCTTCTACGTCTATTCTTTCAGCCACTTATCTCTTCCTCCTTCTATTAGAATTCCAAGCCGCCTTCTCTTGCGCCTTCTGCAAGAGCAGCAACTCTGCCGTGATATACATATCCGCCTCTGTCGAATACTACTGCTTTAATGCCTGCTGCAAGAGCCTTTTCAGCCACTTTCTGACCGATTGCCTTTGCACCTTCAACGTTTCCGCCGTAGCCTTCAAATTCTTTGTCCATGCTTGATGCTGAAACAAAGTGTAACACCCTTTACATCATCAATAACCTGAGCATATATATGTTTTGCACTTCTGAATACGTTTAGACGAGGTCTCTCCGCTGTGCCGGAGATGTTCTTTCTAACTCTTGCGTGGCGTCTAACTCTAGCCGCTTTTGTATCTATCTTCTTAATCATTTAAGAACACTCCTTTCAATTATTTCTTCTTAGCTCCTGTTTTACCTTCTTTACGTCTGATGTGTTCATCAACGTACTTAATACCCTTACCCTTGTATGGTTCAGGCTGTCTGTACTCTCTAATCTTCGCTGCTGTTGCACCAACGTCTTCTTTGTTGGCACCTTTAACGATGATTTTGTTTGGAGCAGGAACTTCGATTGTTACGCCTTCCTTTGCTTCATACAAAACAGGATGTGAGTAACCAAGACTCAAGTTAAGAGTCTTGCCTTGCATTGCAGCTCTGTAACCAACACCGTTGATTTCAAGCTCTTTTGTAAAGCCTTCTGTAACACCGATAACCATATTGTTTACAAGTGTTCTTGTAAGACCGTGCAATGACTTGTGCATCTTATCTTCTGAAGGACGCTCTACTGTGATAACTCCATCGTTAAGCTTAACGATCATATCAGGATGAAGTTGTCTTGAAAGTGTGCCGTTCTTACCTTTTACTGTGATTTCGTTTGTATCACTGATCTTTACCTCAACTCCGGCAGGAACAGTGATAGGTAACTTACCTATTCTTGACATAGGGATTTTTCCTCCTTAACTTAAATTTGCTCTGTTTTACACACAGCCGTGTGTTTCCACAGGTTTTCAGTTATTTTTTATTAATATTAATTACCAGATGTAAGCAAGTACTTCGCCGCCAACGTGCTGCTTTCTTGCTTCCTTATCTGTCATAATACCCTTTGATGTTGAAACGATTGCGATACCAAGACCCTTAAGAACTCTTGGAAGTTCGTCAACGCTTGCGTAGAATCTAAGACCGGGCTTAGAAACTCTCTTAAGACCGCTTATAACTCTTTCCTTGTTAGGTCCGTATTTCAAAGTAATTCTGATAACGCCTTGTTTACCGTCTTCGATTACTTGAAAATCTTTTATATAACCCTCATCATTAAGGATTTCAACAATCGCCTTCTTCATGTTTGAAGCAGGAACATCGACTGTTTCATGCTTTGATGAGCTTGCATTTCTGATTCTTGTAAGCAAATCTGCGATTGGATCAGTTATTTGCATTTATTTTACCTCCTTACGCTCTCACAAACCGCAAGCGGTTTGCCTTATGCTACGGTATTTGATGTCTCGCATCAAATACCTGCTTCAGCTATAACTTGCTGTGCAAGTCACTTTACCTCTTTCGGATTTTTTGTAAGTCCGAATTTTATCATATATCTAAAAAAATCAATTCGTTTCTTATAAGAAACGCTCGATTTTACCAGCTTTTTTCTTACGCCGGTTTGACCTTTGTAAGCCAATTCTCTAAAGCATATACGGCAAATACCAAACTTTCTAAGGTAAGCATGCGGTCTGCCGCAAATCTTACATCTTGTATAAGCTTGTGTTGAATACTTAGGTTGTTTCTGTTGTTTTAAAACCATTGCTTTCCTTGCCATGTTAAATCCTCCTTTTTTAACTATGAACGGAACGGAGCGCCCATTAACTTTAGAAGTTCACGAGCTTCTTCGTCTGTCTGTGCAGTTGTGACAATGTTGATGTCCATACCTCTGATTTTGTCAATCTTATCATAGTCAATTTCAGGGAATATAAGCTGTTCCTTAATACCAACAGAATAGTTACCTCTACCGTCGAAACCGTTAGGGTTGATACCTCTAAAGTCTCTTACACGTGGAAGAGCAACATTGAAAAAATCTGTCTAAGAATTCATACATCTTGTCAGCTCAAAGTGTTACTTTACAGCCGATATTCATTCCTTCTCTTAACTTGAAGTTCGCAACTGACTTCTTAGCCTTTGTTATAATAGGCTTTTGACCTGTTATAGCAGCCAAATCTCCGCAAGCAGCCTCGATTGCCTTAGGGTTGTCTTTAGCTTCACCCATACCGATATTTATAACGATCTTGTCGAGCTTAGGGATTTGCATTGTACTTTTATAGCTGAACTTCTCCATAAGAGCCGGAGCAACTTCTTTATTATATTTATCTTGCATTCTACTCATTGTTAGAATCTTCCTCCTCTCGAAAATTAATCGTTAAGTTCTGCATTACACTTCTTGCAGTATCTCATCTTTGAACCGTCATCAAGAACCTTAACACCTGTTCTTGCAGCTTTACCGCACTTTGAGCAAACTCTCATTACGTTTGATGCGTCGATTGGCATTTCCTTATGGATAATACCGCTTTCCTGACCTTGAACTCTTGCCTTTTGATGTCTCTTAGCAACAGCAACGCCTTCAACGATTACCTTACCGTCAGCCGGAATAGCTGTGATAATCTTGCCCTCTTTACCTTTATCTTTGCCGGCGATAACCTTTACAGTGTCGCCTCTTTTTACATGCATCTTTTCATTGTATCAATTATCCTCCTTAATTAAAGAACTTCCGGAGCCAATGATAGTATCTTCATGTACTCTTTATCTCTAAGCTCTCTTGCAACAGGGCCAAAAATACGAGTACCTCTTGGGTTTTTGTCATCTTTTACGATAACTGCTGCGTTCTCATCAAATCTGATGTATGAACCGTCAGCACGCTTTGACTCTTTAACCGTTCTGACTACAACAGCTTTTACAACGTCACCTTTTTTTTACAACGCCGCCCGGTGTTGCCTTCTTGACACTGCAAATGATTTCGTCGCCAACTGCTGCATATCTTTTCTTACTGCCGCCCATAACTCGGATACACATAACTTCCTTTGCGCCAGTGTTATCAGCCACTTTTAAAAGTGTTTGTTGTTGAATCATTAAAACTTCCTCCCTTACGCTTCACAAATCGCAAGCGATTTGCTTACTACAACTTGCAAAAGCAAGTTGTTCCACTCTTTCGGAACGCTATATTACTTAACTTTTTTCTACTATTTCAACTAATCTCCATCTCTTATCCTTAGATAAAGGTCTAGTTTCCATTACCTTTACCTTATCGCCGATAGAGCATACGTTTTCTTCATCATGTGCCTTTAGTTTGTAAGTTCTCTTAACGATCTTACCATAAAGCGGATGCTTTTATTTTCTTCAATAGCAACAACAATTGTCTTATCCATCTTATTGCTGATAACTTTACCGATCTTAACCTTACGGCTGTTTCTTTCTTCCACAGATAAGTGCCTCCCTTCCGCACGTTTCTAATAATCTTCTATCTGCTCAATTTGTACCTGTCAAACAAGTACCGGCATTACATCGCACTGCCTAGTAGGTCTCTTTCATGAATGATGGTTAAAATACGAGCGATAGTCTTCTTTTTACATCACCAATTCTCTTTGGATTTTCTAATTGGTTAATAGCATTCTGAAATCTCAAGTTGAAAAGCTCTTGCTTGCTTTCTGCAAGTTTTCTTCCAATTCAGCTGTTGATAAATCTCTTAGCTCATTTACTTTCATTCTTATTCACCATCCTCTGCTTGACGTTTTACAAACTTACACTTAATTGGTAGTTTGTGCATAGCAAGACGCATAGCTTCTCTTGCTACTTCTTCACTTACGCCTGCCATTTCAAAAAGCACTCTGCCAGGCTTAACTACTGCTACCCAATACTCTGGAGCACCCTTACCTGAACCCATTCGAGTTTCAGCAGGTTTTCTTGTTACCGGCTTATCAGGGGAATATCTTAATCCAAACCTGACCGCCACGCTTTGTATATCTTGTCATAGCTATACGGGCTGCTTCAATCTGTCTTGAAGTAATCCATGCCGGCTCAAGAGCCTGAAGGCCGAACTCGCCGTGTGATACAACGTTACCACGTGTTGCCTTACCCTTCATTCTGCCACGCATAACTCTTCTGTATTTAACTCTCTTTGGTAACAACATGATTATCTGCCTCCCTTCGGTCTTCTATCGCCGCGTCTTCTGTTATCGCGTCTGTTATTGTCAGCCGCTTGTTGAGCAGCTTCCTTTCTTCTGCCGTCAGCAACGTTTAGGATTTCACCTTTGTAAATCCAAACCTTAACGCCAAGAATACCGTATGTTGTATGAGCTTCAGCAAAGCCATAGTCAATATCAGCTCTCAATGTCTGTAGAGGAATTGTACCCTCGTGATATTGTTCTGTTCTTGCGATTTCAGCACCGCCTACACGACCTGCAACTGCAGTCTTGATACCCTTAACGCCAAGACGCATTGCTCTGCCCATAACTTGCTTCATTGCACGTCTGAATGAAATTCTTCTTTCAAGTTGTGCAGCAATGTTTTCAGCAACAAGCTGTGCATTTGTATCAGGAGTCTTAACCTCCATGATGTTTACGTTAACAGTCTTTGAAGTAAGCTTTTCGATTTGAGCCTTTAGCTTATCGATTTCAGCACCGCCTCTACCGATGATGATACCGGGCTTAGCAGCATGAATTGTGATAAACACTTTATTCTGCTTTCTTTCAATACCGATCTTAGCAACACCTGCATCATAGCAAGCCTTCTTAACGAACTTTCTTATATTATAATCTTCAACCAACTGGTCTCCGAAATCTTTTTTACCTGCAATCCACTTAGAATCCTAATCTTTTATAACTCCGACTCTAAGTCCGTGTGTATTAACTTTTGTCCCATGAGTGAACCTCCTTTTCGATTAGTCTTCCATTTCCTTTAATACTAAAGTGATATGGCTGGTTCTCTTTAAAATCTTGAACGCTCTGCCTTGAGCATGAGGCTGAATTCTCTTTAAAGTAGGACCTTGTGTTGCGTAACATTCTGCAACGTATAACTTATTCTTATCCATATCATGATTGTTCTCTGCGTTTGCAATCGCTGACGCAAGAAGCTTTGTCAAATACTCGCTTGCTGCTTTAGGTGTGTTGTTTAGAATACCCATTGCAACGTTAGCAGGCTTGTTTCTTATTAGATCAAGCACTATCTTAACCTTTCTAGGTGAAATACGAGCATATCTTAACACTGCACGTGCTTCCATGTGGATTCCTCCTTTTGCAATATTAGTAACGGGATTTAACATCCCTCTGTAAATCTTATTTCTTTGCTTCTAAGCAATATCATAGATATTACTTAGAAGTTTTAGCTCCGGCATGACCTTTGTATGTTCTTGTAGGAGCGAATTCGCCAAGTCTGTGGCCTACCATGTCCTCACTGATGAATACAGGAACATGCTTTCTGCCATCATGCACTGCGATTGTGTGCCCAACCATTTCTGGGAAAATTGTGGAAGCTCTTGACCATGTCTTTACGACCTTCTTTTCATTAGCTGCGTTCATAGCGTCAATTCTCTTCATAAGACGCTCTTCAACGAAAGGTCCTTTCTTAAGTGATCTGCCCATTAAATCTTCCTCCTTTCAATCTATATCAAAATTAAATATCTATTATTTAGCGTTTCTTCTCTTAACGATGAACTTGTCAGTTCTGTTCTTAGTCTTTCTTGTCTTAAGACCAAGTGCTGGTTTACCCCAAGGAGTAACCGGTGCAGGACGACCGATTGGTGACTTACCTTCACCACCACCGTGAGGGTGATCGTTAGGGTTCATAACAACACCACGAACTGTCGGTCTCCAACCCATGTGACGCTTTCTTCCGGCTTTACCGATAGATACGTTTTCATGCTGTTGGTTACCTACAACACCGATAGTTGCTGTACAATCAAGTCTGATCATTCTAACTTCGCCGCTTGGAAGTCTAACCTGTGCATAGTTGCCTTCTTTAGCCATAAGCTGTGCACTGTTACCTGCACTTCTTACAAGCTGAGCGCCCTTTCCGGATACAATTCAATGTTATGAATTAGTGTACCAACCGGAATATCTTTTATAAACAATGCGTTACCCGGCTTAATATCTGCACCTTCGCCCGATACTACGACGTCACCGTCTGTAAGACCGATAGGAGCGATGATGTAAGCCTTTTCGCCGTCTTCATATTGAATAAGAGCGATATTGGCACTTCTGTTCGGATCGTATTCAACACCGATAACTGTTGCCGGCATACCGTCTTTATTTCTCTTAAAGTCAATAATTCTGTACTTTCTTCTGTTGCCGCCGCCTCTATGACGAACAGTGATTCTACCGTATGAGTTTCTGCCGGCGTGCTTGTCTTTCTTAGCAAGAAGTGAACGCTCCGGTGACTTCTTTGTGATTTCAGCGAAGTCTGAAACTGTCATAAATCTTCTGGCAGGCGAAGTAGGATTATACTTTTTAATAGCCATTATCCTTTACTCTCCTTATCTATAAATTAATAACGATTAAATATCGAAGAATTCGATAGTTTTGCTGTCAGCTGTAAGAGTAACGATAGCCTTTTTCCATGAAGGACGTCTTCCTTCGTTTCTGCCCATTCTCTTAACCTTACCAAGAACATTCATTGTGTTTACCTTAGCAACCTTAACGCCGAATGCTTCTTCAACAGCTTTCTTTATTTCAACCTTGTTCACAGTCTTTGGAACTTCAAAGGTATATCTCTTAATCTCGTTACCTTCTCTGTCTAAAACAGTTTCCATGCTGCGTTCAGAGATGATTGGTCTTCTTAGAATATCAAATGAATTCATTATGCAAGCACCTCCTCAATCTTTGCAATGGCATCCTTTGAAACGATGAATGCATCGTTGTTAAGAACGTCATATGTGTTAAGTGTACCAACGTGAGTCGGTGTAACACCCTTAATGTTTCTTGCTGATTTATAAACCTTTTCATCAGCATCTGCTGTAACGATAAGAGCCTTTGAATTAACGTCAAGTCCCTTTAGAAGAGCTACGATCTTAGCAGTCTTGATTTCGTCAACAGCAAGTTCATCTATAACAAATATTTTGTAATCAGCATACTTAGCTGAAAGAGCACTCTTAAGAGCGATTCTCTTAATCTTCTTGTTTACGCTGAATCTGTAACTTCTTGGCTTTGGACCAAGTGCTACGCCACCGCCAGTCCACTGTGGAGCACGGATACTACCTTGTCTTGCACGACCTGTACCCTTTGTCTCCAAGGCTTAATACCGCCGCCACGAACTTCTGTACGTGTCTTTGTAGACTGTGTGCCTTGTCTTTGGTTTGCAAGATAGTTAACAACTACCTGATGCAAAACTGATTTATTCACTTCAGCAGCAAAGATAGCGTCTGATACTTCCATATCGCCTGTCTTTGTGCCTTCCATGTTATATAAAGCCACTTTAGCCATTATATTTCCTCCTTTCCAATAACCTCGATTATGCCTTTACGCTGTTTCTGATTGTAACAAGTCCGCCCTTGTTTCCTTGAATTGCACCTTTTACAAGGATTAAATTCTGTTCAGCGTCGATTTTAACAACCTCAAGATTCTGGACTGTAACTTTTGAACACCCATGTGTCCCGGAAGTACCTTACCCTTGAAAACTCGTCCAGGGGTTTGAGCACATACCCATTGAACCGGAAACTCTCTTTGATTTTGAGCCGTGAGTCATAGGACCTCTGTGTAGACCGTGCTTCATCGGACCGGCAAAGCCTTTACCCTTTGAAATACCGCTTACGTCTACTTTGTCTCCGGCTGCGAAAATGTCAGCCTTAATTTCGTCACCAACATTCAGACTTTCGCAATCATCAAGTCTGAACTCTCTGACATACTTTTTGTTTGCAGTGTCTGCCTTTTGAAATGACCTAATTGTGGTTTGTTAAGGTGCTTTTCTTTAACGTCACCAAAACCAACCTGTACAGCTTCGTAGCCGTCTGTTTCAACAGTCTTCTTCTGTGTAACTACGCATGGGCCTGCCATAACAACAGTTACAGGAATAACTTCTCCGCCTTCGCCAAAGATTTGAGTCATACCAATCTTTGTACCCAAAATTGCTTTTTCCATTGATTTTTCCTCCTTAACAGTTATTGGTTTCCGCAAAAGCTATCGGAAACTTGACCTGCATCATAGCCGTATAGGCTACTGCACTTTATAGACGATCTTACTTCTGGATTACGTCGATATCTACTCCAGCAGGAAGATCAATTTTGATTAGTGATTCCATAGTCTTAGCACCCGAACAACTATATCAATCAATCTTTTGTGAGTTCTTCTTTCGAACTGCTCACGAGAATCCTTATACTTATGAACCGCTCTTAGATTGTGATAACTTCCTTATCTGTAGGAAGCGGAATAGGACCTGAAACTTTAGCACCTGTTCTCTTTGCAATCTCAACAATCTTTTCAGCACTCTGATCAAGTACAACGTGGTCATAAGCCTTAAGCTTGATTCTGATTTTCTGGTTTGCTGCCATACTTTTCCTCCTCGAATTGTTATTGTGTTGTAATCTGCACGACAGCGCTTAAAGAAAATGGCACACACCGCCGGGTGTTTCGCATCACCCTTATAAAAAACCCGAACCTCATATTGTAGAGTTCGGGCAAAGTTAACCAATTTCGCCGCATACTTATCCTGTCTTATGCCGTCAAAAGACCGCACTTCTCCTAAGTATACATTGACTGCCGCCCGGTTTCATGAATCGGACTCACTCCACAGAAAAACCGACGTTAAATCGCCGCAACCTCCCGCTTCATCGTTTGTCAGTACCTATATGCTTTCGCATACTTTAGTCACAACACTGTTATTATACACTATAACAGCCGTTTTGGCAAGCTTTTTGTATAAAAAAAGCATTAAATTTTATACAAATTTAATGATTTTGCGAATATTTTTTGTATATTTTTACACGTATGATTTTTGGTATTATTACAAAACTTAATAATTTGTAATCAAATTTTAACGAAGTGAATCGTCAAAGTTCAAAGAATGTATAAATCCGCGAATACTTACAGTCATTATATCACCGCCGACAGGTTCGTTATTTATGCAGATTACATTCGCTCTGACTTCTTCGCCGACATCTTTCGGATAATTTTCTACTATATATGTATATCTCACGCCTTTCATACCCATATACGGTCTTAAATCAAGTCCGGCTTTTTAATTGAATATCATTATAATTTTCATACACACGGTCAAAAGGTTTCGGAATTATAATATCCTCCTTTTCGACAGCTTTTGTCCTCACTTCCCAACCGTATCCTTTCAAAAACACAATATTGTTCGTATCGGTTTCACCGCTGGCAAAAAAGCACAAACATCAATGTAGTTACTATTATTATAACAACAGAAATAAAATACATCATAGCTTTTCTCCCCATCTTCTCACCCCATATATAATATGAAGTTTTTTATGAAGTTATTACCACGTTTAAAATTTCACTTCTTTGTTTACACTAAAAACAACAATATAAACCAATTCAAAAGGAGTGTAAGTATTATGAACAATACTGCTTTAATCATAACAATTATCGGTGCGGTAAACTGGCTGCTTGTCGGACTTTTCAAATTTGACCTTGTCGCGTCAATCTTCGGCGGTCAAGCCGCAATCATAAGCAGAATTATTTATGTTATTGTAGGTCTTGCAGGTCTATGGTGCATAACTCTTTTATTCCGCAATCAAGGTACAGAGCATAGCAAAGCATAAAATATAACATTTAAAAAGCGGTGCTGTTATTTTAGCACCGCTTTTTTTTTGGATTTATCAAATCAAACTATTTTCGTTTTTATATAGTTTTTGCTTATATCAATAATCTTTTCCTTTTTTTTCAGTCCGGCTGTATTAAGACATATATCGTAATGCACAGCCTCGGACCAGTTCAAACCGGTATTATGCTGATAATAATCACCTCTTGTCTTGTTCATCGAATGAATAAGACTTTTTGCATCTTCGGGATTAAGCTCATACAATCTTATTACGCGACGCATACAATCTCTGATTGGTGCGTAAAGATAAATCTTAACGACATTATCCATATCCCGAAGCACATAATCGGCACATCGTCCGACTATAACGCACGATTCTTTCTCGGCAATTTCGCGAATTGTTTTAGACTGTTGTTTAAACAATTCGTCAGCCTCTTCAAGAGATGCATTATGAATACTTTCATCATCGCCGGAATCCAAATCACTCTCAACCCCTTGTGACATTTCAAAAATCTCACGACCGTAATATTTTATTCCGAGTTCTTTCGCAAACAATTTACCGATTTCCTTACCGCCGCTGCCGTAAGTTCTCGCAATCGTAACAACGTATTTCATAAATTCCACCCCTCTCTTTCGTGCTTATGTATTATATATACCACCAAATTAAGAGTTTAAACATTTTTTCAGAAATTTTTAAAAAACAAATTTTCCGCTTTCGGTAAGTTCGTCCTCACTTATTCCGTCATTCACATTCGCACCGTTCACCAGTGCGGCAGATGATTCATTTTTATCGCAAAGCGACCAATTCGCCCAGCTTATTCCGCGTTCATTCATAAAGTCAATCCAGCTTTGCGCCTCGTCAAGATAAACACCACCGTTTCCGTCAGCCGCACTTGTACCCCACTCGCTCACAAACACAGGTAAACCGCAGTCGGCTATACGTTGTCTTAGCCAATCGGTGTGAGTTCCTGCGTAAAAATGACAAGTGTACATTATATTTTCGGCATTAATCAGATTTTTTGCAGCCTCATGCAAATCCTGACTCCATGTCGGACTTCCTACTAATATAATAGCGTTTGTATTTGCACGTATAACAGGTATCACCGTTTCGGCATACGGTTTTACATTATCGTTCCAAGTCACATTGCCGTTCGGCTCATTACATATTTCATAAAGCACAGCATTGCTGTCCTTATACCTCTCCGACATTTCGTCAAAGAAATCAACCGCATCATCAATATGTTGCATAGGGTTTCCGTCCGACAGTATATGCCAGTCGATTATTACATACATATCCTGACGTATCGCACTGTCAACCGCATTTATAAGCGTATCTTTTACAGACGGATTGCTTATATATCCGCCCTCATCGGTATACATTGCACATCTGAACAAGTTTGCACCGTAATCGGCAGTTGCTTTAACAGCATTTTCAGTCGCGAAATTACCAAACCATTGCAAACCGTGTGACGACATACCGTGAAGCACGACAGGCTCGTTGTTTTCATTCATAAGTTGCGTACCGTCAACGTGCAACGCACCGTTTTCACTTACACCGCCTTTTCTTGTCGTTTGCGGTTTTGGTTGCTCCGTCACAGTCGGCTCATAAGGTTTTAAATCACCTTTCATACTCGCCGCACGCATAATTATCGCACAAGCCTCAGCTTTGTAATTGATGACTTCGGGTTTAAATTACCCTTGTCATCACCGTATACAATGCCTTTGCAGTAAGCCGCAATCATACTGTCATAATATCGTCCGTCAAGCTGTGCAAAATCAGATACAGACGAACTCACTCTGTTGTAATCACCACGTTCGTCTTTAAAAAAAATGCATTCATAACAATTTTAACCGCCAACTGTCTTGTTATCGGCTCGTCATATGTTTGTGCCGTAGGCGGTATCTCGTCCCAATCGAACAAACCTTTTGTAAGTGCCGTTTGCACCATACCGTCTGCCCCGTGATTGTTTTGCTTTGCACTCTCTTGAAGCCCCGCAATTCTGCCGACTATCGATATAAGCTCCGCTTTTGTAACAGTTCCGTCAGGTCTGAACGTTCCGTCCTCATAACCGCTTAAATATCCTTGGTTTGTCATATCGGTTACATTGTCATAATACCAGCTTCCGCTCTGTACATCAGAAAACGCACACGCATTAACGCAAAATATCATCATAACAAATGCCGTCAGTATAAAAATTTTTCTTGTCATAATCTCACCTCTTTTTGTTCAGTTTATCACATTTTCGTCATTTAGTCAAAAAAAAGCGGCACAGCCACTCTTTCATAATACAACTCCGTCTTTGAAAATTGAAATTTCCTTATAACCATTTTTCTCATTATTCGTTTGTTTGCCGTTTGCAACTTCTATAACATATTCAAAAAGTTCATCGGTCAAATCCGCACCGTTTATAATCTCACCTGCATTAAAATCAATCCAATGTGGTTTTCTTTTTGCAAGGTTTGTATTCGTCGCAATTTTCACAGTCGGCACAGGCGCACCCACAGGTGTACCGCGTCCTGTTGAAAACAGTATCAAATGACAACCCGACGCGGTAAGGTTTGTTACCGCAACAATATCGTTACCCGGTCCGGTAAGCAGATTAAGTCCTTTTCTTGTAACACTTCCGCCGATTTCAATAACGTCCTCAACGTCTGCACTGCCCGACTTCTGCACGCAACCGAGCGACTTATCTTCAAGCGTGGTTATACCGCCTTTTTTATTACCCGCTGACGGGTTTTCATAAACGACTTTATTATGACTTGTGCAATAATCCTTGAAATCATTTATAAACGAAACCGTCTTATCAAAAACTTCTTCATTAACACATCTGTTCATCAAAATCGTTTCCGCACCGAACATTTCAGGCACTTCCGTAAGCACCGTACTTCCGCCCTTGCTTATAAGCTTATCGGAAAATCTCCCTATAAGCGGATTTGCGGTAAGTCCGGAAAAAGCCGTCACTGCCGCCGCACTTCAAACCGACAACAAGCTCCGACACATCACATTCTTCACGTTTTTGATTTTTCGCATATTCGGCAAGCTCGCCTATAAGACGCAACCCCTCACCGATTTCATCATCAAAATCCTGCGTACTCATAAATTTAACTCTGTTTTCGTCAACTTCACCAAGAACTGTTTTAAATACGGAAATATTATTATTTTCACAGCCTAATCCCAGCACAAGCACACCTGTCGCATTAGGGTGATTGACAAGACCTTTAAGCACGTTTTGAGTCATTTTCTGGTCATCGCCAAGCTGAGAACAGCCGAACGGATGCACATAATTAAACACACCGTCACACATATCGCCGTACAGCTTATCAGCCTCTCTTGCAAGTATTTCGGACGTCTTGTTCACGCAACCGACAGTGTTCACAATCAAATTTCATTTCTTATACCGACTTTGCCGTCTGCACGTCTGTAACCCATAAAAGTGCGTTTTTCCGTTTTCGGTATTTCGTTTCTTTGCGGTTCGTATTTGTATTCAAGCACACCGCTTAAATTCGTTTTAATGTTATGCGTATGTACATGGTCGCCTTTTTTATGTCCTCTGTCGCATGACCGATAGGATAACCGTATTTAATTATATTTTCGCCTTTTTTTATATCGTTAAGGGCAATTTTATGACCGCTCAATTCGCCCTCAAGCATAACGGCTACGTTATCCTTTTCATTAATTTTTATCTGTTTCATTTTCAGTCAACTACCTTTTCCATAGCCTTTCTTATACCGTTCTTTTCGATTTCGTCAAGATGTTTTTGTACAGTCGGAAGTAAGAATGACAAATCTTCACCCCAATATTCCGTCTTTTTAAGAATATCTTCCGCACTTGCCGTTTTCATAAATTCCATTACCGCTTTATCATCATTCGCCGCGTCTGTTCTGTAAAATGCGATAAGTGCCGCAAGTGAAAATACAAGTCGTTTCGGCTCACAATTCTTTTCCTTAATATATTCAAGCACGCTCGGAAGCACACGCACTTTGTATTTTGAAACGGAATTAAGAGCAATACTCAAAAGATAATGCTTGATGAACGGATTTTTAAATCTTTCGATTACGTCATTTGCGAACTGTTCAAGTTCGTTTTAGGCAAATCAAGAGTCGGAATAATTTCTTCAAAAATACCCTGTTTCATAAATGAAAATACAAGTTCATCGTCCATTGCGTCCTTGACTGTTTCGAGGCCGGCAAGATGTGCCGCAAGCACTGTCATTGTATGCGCACCGTTCAAAATACGCACCTTACGTTTCTTGTACGGTGTAACATCGTCTGTCCAAAGTACATTAAGACCGATTTTATGGAACGGTATTTCCTCCGCAAGTTTCTTATCACCCTCTATTACCCACAAATGAAAAATCTCCGCAGTGTCAATCATATCGTCAAGATAACCGTATGACTGCTCCATTTCCTTTGCATTATCTCGCGGATAACCTGTAACTATTCTGTCCACAAGTGTATTTGTAAAATGGTTTTCGGTTTCAATCCACTTCTCAAATTCACTGCCGTAACCCCAATCCTCGCTGTACTTTAAAAATACATTCCTTTAGATTGTCACCGTTTTTGTCAATCAATTCGCATGGAAGAAGTATAAAACCTTTTAGTCCCTCGTCAAATCTTTTCTTCATAAACAAAGTAAGTCTGCCCGAAAAGTAAGTCCGTTAAAATCATCGGGATTTTGGTTGAGGCTTGTACTCGATACCTGCCTCTGTAGTATTTGAAACGATAAAACGTAAGTCGGGATTTTTGCACATTCAAAAAATTCATCTGTATTTGTATACGGATTGATACCTCTTGTCACACAATCAACAATTCTTGTTTCCTCAACCTTTTCGCCTTTTAAAAGTCCTCTTAAATACAAGCTGTATCGTCCGTCCTGCGCATTTAACTTATCAACAAGTCCGCCCGTAAGCGGCTGAACTATTGTCACACCGTAATCTCCGCCGTTTTCCTTGTTAAGTTTGTCTATCATCCAATCCACAAATCCTCTCAGGAAATTGCCCTCACCGAATTGAAGTACACGTTCCGTAAGTGTGTTTTTTTCCGTTCTCTTTAATCTTTCCATTACAAAATTCCTCCGTAATATTAATTATAATAATATTATACATCAATTTAAAGTACAGTTACCATCAGTTTTTTGCTATTATCAGAAATTTTTTTATCATATTTTGCTCAAAAGCATTAAAAACAAAACTGATTTACAAAAAGGCAAAAAAAAGTATTGCAAATTTTAGAATTTGTGATATAATAGATAAGTATTTAATGATTTACTTTAGAAGAAAAAGGAGGTTTATATAATGCAAACTCTATTTTTGGTATTACATTTGATAGTATCTGTTATACTTATATTTGTAGTTATGGCTCAGGAAGGTAGGATCCGGGTATGAGAGGTATTCAAGGTGCATCTTCTGATATGGGCGATTCATTCTTTAAAAAAGAACGGCGGAACTACTAAGGAAGCAATGTTCATTAAGCTTACAACAACTATTGCAATTCTTTTCCTTATAACAACAACAGTTCTTGTTATTTTAGGCGCATAATCAAGTAAATTCAAAGGGACATCAAGTGATGTCCCTTTTGTTTTATTTTATAAGTATTTCTTCAAGCGAACGTTTCGGAACATTTATAACTCCGTTTTCGTCCTCATAATATTTAACGTCATTATCTTTCATATCCACGATTTTGCTTTCCTGTTTCGGATAGCCTACCGCAAGCAAATATACAACATTAAGATTTTCATCCAACTCCAAAAGTTTTTTTTATTTCATCGCGCTGTATAGCCCCAAGCCAGCAAGTGCCAAGTCCCATTTCAACCGCCTCAAGCATCATTGTTGTTACTGCCGCGCCTGCCTCAACTTCATACATTTTATTTGATTTAATACTGCTGTCGCCAAGTACCGCTATATATGCCGCAGGGCGTTCATTCTCTTTCGGTGCACCGTCTGCAAGATAGCCTGCCCACTTTGTCATTGGGTATATTTTTGAAGCGTTTTGCTGTTGTTTACAATCATAAATTTAAGCGGCTGAACATTCGCGCCGTATGCCGCAACTCTTGCACAGTCCACAAGTTTCACAAGATTATCTTCACTGACTGCCTTTTGTTCAAACTTTCTTATCGTTCTTCTTTTCATTATCGCATCATATACATTCATAATTTATCTGTCCTTTCCAAAAATAACTATTGTTATTGAACCTGTCACTATTATATCATATTCTTTTGCGTTTTTCAATTTTGTATTCCATATTACTTTACATATACGCAAAAATTTTATATAATAATAGGAAACAAATAAGGAGATGTGTCTATGTCAGCACCACTGTATGAGCATTTGCTTGCATACTCAAAACAAAACAGAATATCATTTGCAATGCCCGGTCACAAAAACGGCAGAGGATTAAAAAAGATTTACTGTCCCTTGATGTAACGGAACTTTCCGCAACGGAAAATCTTATCCACCCCGGTGAGTATGTTTTAAAAGCACAAGAGCTTTTGTCAAACCTTTACGGCAGCGACAAAAGCTACATACTCACAGGCGGTTCAACATCTGCAATTCAGTCTATGATATGTGCAAGTGTAAAGCCCGGCGGCACACTGCTTTCGGCAGGCGACTGCCATATGAGCGTTATAAACACTTGTGCTTTACTCGGTATCAATTTAAAATTGTTTCCGAAAGAAATAGACAGCAGTTTTAGTGTCCCCAAAGGTACAGGGACACTAAAAGAATATTTAACGGACGACATTGATGCGGTTATAATTACATCACCGAATTACTACGGAATATGTTCCGACATTAAAAACACAGCCGAAGAATGTCACGCAAAAAATATTCCTTTACTTGTTGACGAGGCGCACGGAGCGCACTTTTATCGCAAGCAATTTATTTCCGCAAACCGCAGTAAAATATGCAGACGCAGTATGCCAAAGTGCTCACAAAACGCTTAATGCAATGAACGGAAGTTCGTATCTTCACATAAACGGCGATTTAATCGATAGAAAACGTCTTGAAAAATCGCTTTATATGTTTCAATCGTCAAGTCCGTCATACGTCATCGCGTCATCGGCGGACATTGCAAGAGATGAATTAACCGACGGTGCAATGTGGGAGAAAACATATGATATGTGCAAATCATTTAAAGAAAAAATCACCGATACAGGTATCAAAGTTCTTGAAAATGACGATATGACAAGGCTTGTGCTGAATTTTTCAAATTTGGATATTACAGGCTTTGACGTTGATGACATACTTTCAAATAACGGCATAGACATTGAAATGGCTGATTTATTCAACATAGTTTTAATTGTTACGCCGTCAAACACGCAATCGGATATGGACGCGCTTTTTGATGAGCTTATCAAAATTACAAACAATACACCTCAAGCAAAAAGCACATTAAATCTGACTTTCCACCGATTTGCAAAGAAAAACTGTTTCCGCAAAAAGCATTTTCTCAAATCAAAGGGACACTAAATTACAGAATTCAATCGGACATATTTCTTGCAGTACGGTTGTACCTTATCCGCCCGGAGTACCGGTTATATACACAGGCGAAACTATCAGAAAAGAACAGATTGATTACATAGAATACCTTGAAACAAAAGGCGCAGAAATCACAGGAATTTCAAACGGCACAATAGCCGTATCGGAGCAAAATAATGAGTGAAATTATTACAGTAACAGGCACAGTTGAAGAAATTATATATTCCAATCCCGACAACGGTTATTCTGTTGTCGGAATCGACAGCGTTGAAGAAGGACAATTCACCGCAACGGGATATATGCCGTTTATAACGGAGGGTGAAAGCGTTGCCCTGTCGGGTAATTGGACAACTCACCCCGATTACGGCGAACAATTCAAAGCGGAATATTATGAAACAGTTATGCCGTCGGACGAGGAGTCTATTATTAAATATTTAAGTTCGGGGAATAATAAGCGGTATACGCGAGGCTACCGCAAAAAACTTGTCGACCATTTCGGACTGGACGTATTTCAAATAATGCTTACCCAGCCGTCAAAACTTGCCGAAATCAAAGGAATAAGCAAAGAAAAAAGCGAAGAAAATAGGCGAACAATTTGCAGAAATACAGTCTATGCAAAATATCGTTATGTTCCTTCAACAGTACGGAATTTCCGCAACTACCGCAGTAAAAGTACACAATTCTCTCGGTGCAAATTCGGTTGAACTCATAAAGAAAAATCCGTATATCCTTTCTGATATGGTTGACGGCATTTCTTTTAAAACATCGGACACAATAGCCTTTAATATGGGACTGCCTAAAAACAGCATTATGCGTATACGTTCGGGAATTATACATATTTTACGCAGTGCCGCATATACAAGCGGTCATGTATATATGCCGAAAGATGTATTAATCGAGCATACCGTCTACACGTTAAAGTCACCGATGACGAAGTAATTGCGGCTGTTTCCGAATTGCTTTCTTCAAAAGAACTGTTCCAAGATAAAGTTGACGGAATTGACGCATACTATCTTTACAGCTATTATGAGTCTGAATATTACATTGCGCGCCGACTTATTGCAATGTCGCAAAACACGCAAAAATTCACAATGACCGAAGAAAAGCAGAAAAAGCCATTGACGCGCTTGAAGCAAAAACAAATTTATACCTTGCCGCCGAGCAGCGCAATGCCGTTGTCACCGCACTTTCGGCAGGTTGTATGATTCTACCGGCGGTCCGGGGAACAGGTAAAACAACAACAATAAACACAATAATAAAGCTTTTGAAGATTTAAAGCTTTCAATCGCACTTGCCGCGCCGACAGGACGCGCCGCAAAGCGAATGAGCCAAGTTACGGGTTACGAGGCAAAGACAATACACCGTCTTTTATGCACTCAACGGTCTTCTGAGGGTTACAGTATTTTTACGCACAACGAAGAAAATCCACTGCCGTATGACGTTATAATTCTTGACGAAGTCAGTATGATTGACGTAAATCTTATGTCGTCATTTTTAAAAGCGGTCAAAACAGGTGCAAGAATTATCCTTTCGGGTGACGCGGACCAACTGCCGTCAGTCGGGCCGAAACATCATTCACGATATAATCGAAAGTAAAACAATACCGGTAATTCAGCTTAACAAAATTTTCAGGCAAGCCGAAGAAAGTCTTATAATCGTAAACGCACACAAAATCAATCACGGAGAACTTCCCGATTTATCGGTAAAATCAAGTGATTTCTTCTTTTTAAGAAGAAAAACACCGCAGGACAGTGCTTTTTACGGTGATGGATTTATTCAAAAACAGACTGCCGAAAAGCTATAATGTAAACCCGATTTCATCAATACAAGTCCTATCGCCGACAAAAAAAGGACTTGCCGGAACGATTGCATTAAACAAACTGTTGCAGTCACACATCAATCCGTATGACGAAAGACGTCCGCAACACGTTTTCGGCAATATAACTTTCCGTGTCGGCGACAAAGCTATGCAGACAAAAAACAATTACGATATGGTCTATTCACGCGAAAACGGCGAGGACGGTATGGGAATTTTCAACGGTGATATGGGAATTATAGAGAGCATTTCCGTCCGCGACAAGTGTATGAATATCGTGTTTGATGAGGATAAGCTCGTTGAATATCCGTTTACCAATCTTGATGAGCTTGACCTTGCGTATGCGATAACCGTCCACAAAAGTCAAGGCAGTGAGTTCCCCTATCGTGATTATGCCCGTATGCTCATTCTCGCCTATGCTTATGAGCCGCAATTTATTTTACACCGCCGTAACGCGTGCAAGAGATATGGTTGTGCTTGTCGGCAGCGAAAAGACTATTCAAAATATGACTATGAACAACCAATTTCATCAACGATTTACGGGACTTACTGAAAAGTTAGTTGCGGTAAAAAAATTTGTTGCCGAGAAAGAGGAAAATTCATAAACGCTTGAAATATTCGGCAAATTATTGTATAATAGAAATACAGAGGTGATATAATGCGAGGAGCGATTTTTGACGTTGACGGAACATTGCTTGATTCAATGCAGGTTTGGTGGGACGTTGTAGTAGATTTTTTCAAAGAACACGGTGTTGAATTGCCTTACGAGGAGGCAAAGGAATACAAAGAAATGACTATGAAAGAATCTATCCCAACAATAAAAACAGACTTAATCTTGACTTGTCATTTGAAGAACTTTCAAATACTTTTATGCACATGGGATTAAAGCAATACGAAACAACCGTACCGCTAAAAAAAAGGTGCAGACAAATATTTAAAGAAATTGCACAACAGCGGAATTAAAATCGCAATAGCCACATCAGGTTATGAAGAACTTTGCAAAACGGCTTTTACCAGGCTCGGAGTTTGGAATTACATTGACGCTTGTGCATTCTCGTCCGAGGTCGGAGTGAACAAATCAAATCCCGATGTTTATTTGCTTGCCGCAAAACGTATCGGAATACCTCCGGAAGAATGTACAGTATTTGAAGATATAACAACAGGTATCGGCGGTGCTAAAAGGGTGGTTTCTCAACCTGTGCAATATTTGACGAAACAAACGCCGATGAAACAGATGCGCTTAAACAACTGTCTGACCATTATATTACGGGTGGGAAGAACTGTTGTAGCGATAAAAAAGAAATGGAACTTGGCATTTTGCTAAGTCCCATTTTTTATTACTTGATTTTCTTATATTGTGTCTTTGTTTTTATAAAACCCGAAAAACTTTCGACATCTCCGCTAAAATGAGCCTTATCAACGATACTCACACTTTCCGAATTGTGAAATATGAAAAATACTTTCCCGTTTCAAACACTTTTTGTATATCGTCATATTTATATTCATTTACGTGTGATTTTGTTTTTCCGACATATAATTTTCAAAAAAAAGCAAAGTGCGTTGTCTGACTGTTGTCTTTTGCGTTTTTGTATGGCTTGCGGTATATCATACGCGGATAAAAAAGCAGAAATGCACCAATCCAAAGTGCAATCGCTCCCCACAAAATTCCATATCCGTTTGCGAGTATATAAAATGCACCAAAAATCGCAATCAATCCGACTATTTCGGCAACGATTTTAAACACCTTTAGTTTTTCGTTATAATATGTTTTATAAAAATCTTTATAAACAGCAGGCGTCATTTGGGTTGATGCACCATAAAGTTTTTTACTTTCCATAATATATATCCTTTCTGTGATTACAGACGTAAAAGCCGTTTTACAAATGCTCCGATTACTGTTGCCGCAAATGAGAATATCGCATAAACTATACACATAATAATCGTTGTCATCATCATATTTGCCGCCGCGTCAAACTGATAGTACATCGGTATTGATACCATTGAGATAATAGCCATAAACAATGGGAATTTAAAGTTAAATCCCTGTTTTATTCCGTATATAAGTCCCGATAATGCGATAAACATTGGGTTTAACATCATAAGGAAAAAATTGTAACAGTAATAATTGACCGTTTTCGCCCATCATAACAAATACAAGCGGTACAATATGAAACATAATAATTGTTGCAATTATATATATTTTCGATTGTAAAACGAAAAGTCCGTTTTGGAAATTACAGGTTCTTTTTTCAGTGGCTTTCTTCTGTTCTTGCTCATAAATTCCTCCTATAATCTGACGCTTTCACCGTTTTCACGCAGATATTTTTTAAATCGTTAATTTCAATTTCCCTGAAATGGAACAGACTCGCCGCCAAAACCGCGTCCGCCTTTCCCTCTGTAAATGCGTCAAGAAAATGTTCCATCTTGCCTGCACCGCCCGACGCTATAACAGGTATTTTTGCATTTTCCGAAACACGTCTTGTAAGTTCAATATCGTATCCGGCTTTCGTACCGTCACAATCCATACTTGTAAGCAATATCTCACCTGCGCCAAGCTCCTCGGCTTTTTTCGCCCATTCAAGCGCATCAATTCCGGTATTCACACGGCCGCCGTTAAGGTACACATCCCAACCGCTCTTATCTTCACGTCTTTTGCGTCAATCGCACAGACAAAGCACTGTCTGCCGAATTTTTTTCAGCCGCCTCGCTGATAAGCTCGGGACGTTTTATCGCCGCACTGTTGACGGCAACCTTATCCGCACCGGCATTAAGAATTTTTCTGAAATCTTCAACTGTTCGTATTCCGCCGCCTACCGTAAACGGTATAAACACCTGTTTCGCAACAGCCTCAACCATATCGACAACCGTTTCACGTGCATCCGACGACGCGGTTATGTCAAGAAAAACAAGCTCGTCCGCACCGGCTTTATCATAAACCTTTGCACATTCGACAGGATCACCGGCATCAATAAGATTTACAAAATTGACACCTTTAACCACTCTTCCCTCTTTAACGTCAAGGCACGGTATAATTCTTTTTTTGCGTACATATCGTAATCTCCTTATTATAATGCAATAAAATTCTTTAGTATAGTCATACCTGTTTCACCGCTCTTTTCAGGGTGGAACTGTGTAGCAAACACATTATCTTTTTCAACGGCTATATCAAGCTTTTGACCGTACTCGGTATATGCGGAAATAATGCCTCGTCCTCCGCATTAACATAATATGAGTGAACAAAATATACATAAGGCTCACTGCCGATGTTCTTTAATATTCTGCTATTCTTATTAACAGTTATGCTGTTCCAGCCCATATGCGGAATTTTAAGCCCGTCTTTTTCGGGTATCTTTACAATTTTGCCTTTGAATATTCCAAGACCTTTTCACACCCGGCGTTTCATCACTTTCTTCAAACATCAGATGAAGTCCCAAACATATTCCCAAAAGCGGTTTACCGCTCTTTGCAACAGCTTTAACCGTTTCAACAAGTCCGCTTTTTCAAGACATTTCATTGCATCACCAAACGCACCGACACCGGAAGTATCACCTTGTCAGCATTTAAAATCGTTTCACTGTCACCTGTGACAATGCTTTCTGCGTTCAAGAAATCAAGTGCATTTTTAACACTGTGCAGATTTCCCGCACCGTAATCTATAATCGCTATCATATTCTTCTCCTTAAAAACAATATAGATAAATTATATCACTATTTTTCAAAAGTTTCAATATATAAAAAGCGGATTGCTTGCAATCCGCTTCAGCGTGTGGACATTTTTGTTCTACACGATGGCAGAAGCCGAGAAATTAGTTTGGATTTTGCGAAAATGAACTCGTCGGCGTACGATGGTACGTTAGAGTTTATTTTCGCAAAAGTGCACAAGCAAGCCGTATATTGTAGATAGGCTTGCCTGTAATTTATTATAATAATAAATTATAGAATAAAAAATAATATTTTGCACGTTCCGGACAATTTATCGGCATTCTAAAAGCGGATTGCTTTGAGCAATCCGCCTTGGTTCAAAATTTATTAAGCATTAGGAGCTTCTGTTGCATCTGCGCTTTCTGTTTCGGCAGGTGCTTCTGTTGATTCGGCACTGTCAGTATCCTTGTTCTTATCTGATTCTTTTTTCAGCTTTTTCAGATTCAATTCTCTGTTGTCTGCTCTTCTCGTCAACAGTTTGTCTTACGTCTTTCCAAAGTGTATCTGCTGTTATATCATCACCAAAACCGTAAGTTTCTTTTGAATTCAGCAAGATTATCTTCACCGACATAATCGCCAAGTGTTACTTGACCGATGGCATCGCCCCAAGCTGTATCTTCATCTACATCATCAGGGAACTTTAGCACTTCTTTGTTTGTATTACAGTCCATACCGTACATTTCTGCCATTTTTGATACAGGAATACAGTTATAAGCAGCTGATTCTGTTGTGTTACCAGCATATCTGACGGTAAAATCAAACTGTTCAAGGAATTCGTCAACGTCCATTCCCTGTTCTTCTGCAACTTGTGCAACTGTACGTCCGCTTACGTCAACATAACCAAGTCTGTTATACTTATTGAACATTGACGGACCGAACTTAACTGCAAGTACGACAACTATTGCAACAACGATTACCGCAGCTATGATTATAGCGATAAGTCCGCCTTTGCCGCCCTTTTTTCTGTTCGTCCTTTTGAACGTTTTTCAAAAGCAGCTTGTGCCGCCGCAACAGCCTCGTCAACTTCTAAGTCTGTATTTTCTTCGGCAACCGCCGGAGTTTCCTCTGTTTCGGCTGTTTCCGATACTTCAGTTTCAACCGGTGTTTCGGCTGTTTCTTCTGCCTGTTCGGCAGTTGTTTCTTCTGTTTCTACAGGAGTTTGTTCTTCATTGTTTACTGATTCGTTATTTTCTTCATTTAGATTCTTTTCGTCGCTCACTGTTCTAAATCTCCTTATATAATATTATTCAGCAGGTGTTTCTGTTGTTTCTGCTGTCGGTGCATCAGTTGCCTGTGCGGCTTGTGATGCGGCTGATGCCTTTGATAAAGCACTTTTGGAATTCTTCGTAAGTAGTTGAATCTGAAATTTCATCATCACCTATTTGATACTGCTTCTTAACCTGTGCAAGAGCGTCTGCGTCTATAACTTGAGATACAGGCATTGCCATTAAGTCTTTCCATACAGTATCTTTTGTTACTGAATCGCTCATTCCTTGCAGAAAGCTGTCAGCCTCTTGACCATTGTATTTAGCATAATTTTCAATAGTCATATTGTCAAGCATTTCGCTTTCAGTAGTCTTTGCTTTGATTGTATCGCCAAGAGTAAGACCGTACTGTGCAAGGTAATCTTCAACAGATTGACCGGCTTGATTTGCAAGATATTCAACAGTTGCCTCCGCTTTACCGCTTTCAATCTCCTTGTTTGTAACACCTTCCGATATTTTACCGTATGTTGCGTAAACTCCTACAGCGACAAATACCAATATAATTAAAACTATAATCGCATTTTACCGCTTTATCGGCAGGAGTTGCTTTTTCTTTTCGGCTCCGTTCATAACTGTATTTTCTCCTTTCATTTATTGTACCAATATAAAATGATCATTCCTCATTTTACATCATCTTTAACAATATACCACTTTAGCATAAAAAATCAATATCTTTTTATTAATTTTTGTTAAAGGTAACATTTGACTTGTATATTGTAGGGGATTATAATAATAAGAGATAATATTATCGGTGTGATTTTTATTTGTGTGTTGTCAGTTTCACGCAATGCTCCGTATGGGACAGAGCCTCGACGTCACCTACGGTCAAAAAAATCACACCCACACAAGAAAGGTACAATGCAATGAATTACGAACAATCGATAGACTACATACATTCAATCCCCAAATTTCGCCGACCGTTAGGCAATGCAAATCTTGAAAAATTACTGACTCACCTCGACAATCCGCAAAAAAGCTAAAATTCATACACATTGCCGGAACAAACGGCAAAGGCTCAACTGCGGCAATGACTGCGGAAATACTGAAAAAAAGCGATTTTAAAACAGGACTTTTTACATCTCCGTATCTTGAAGTATTCAATGAGCGCATACGAATAAACGGTGAAAATATTACAGACAATGACCTTGCCGAATATGTTACAAGAGTAAAAAGCTATAATGGAAAAAACAACGCACTTGTTTCGAATTTGCTTTTATAACCGCAGTATCGTTCCTGTATTTTTATGAAAAGCAATGTGATATTGTTGTTCTTGAAGTCGGTATGGGCGGAAAGCTTGACGCAACGAACGTTATAGATTCAAGCCTTGTCAGCGTTATATGCAAAATCGGTCTTGACCACACGCAATATCTCGGCAACACTGTCGAAGAAATCGCAAAAAAAATGCGGTATTATGCGTAACGGCGGCACAGCCGTTTCATATCCGAACAATGATGTAAGAGATATAATAGAAAAATATGCAAAGAGCAAAAATGTATCGCTTACATTCGCCGACACCGCATTACCGACTGAAAACGGTTTTATTTACAAAAAGCAAAGAATACCCTCTTTCATTAAAAGGTACATATCAACCGCAAAATGCGGCGGTTGTGCTTGAAATCACAAGTGCACTTAATAAGCAGGGGCTTTAACATTTCCGATGAAGATATATCATACGGTTTGTCGCACACATCTTGGGCGGCACGATTTGAATTTGTATCCGACAGAGTGGTCATTGACGGCGGTCACAACATTGACGGAATTAAGGCGTTGAAAAAATCGCTTTTATCGTTAAATCGTGATATAGTACTTGTCATTGCAATGATGGAGGACAAGGATTACAAAGCCTGTATTCGTGAAATATCGCCTGTCGCAAAGCTGTTTTTGCGACACAGCTTGATATGCCAAGGTGTCTTTCGTCCGAAAAAATTTCCGATATTATCGGAAGTATGAACATTCCCGTATTTGTTAACAATAACCCTAAAGACGCATTTCAAAACGCTCTCGATTTTTCGGACAATTCAATCGTTTGCGTATGCGGTTCACTTTACCTCGCAGGCGAAATCAAAAAATTTTTTTCATAAAAGTAAAAAAAGACTTGCAAACAGTCGTTTTATATGTTAAAATACATAGTGGTATTTTTGTACCGCAAATTTTTCAAAGGAGGCTGACGGTAGTGAAAGAAGGAATTCATCCTGATTACAAGCAGACTACCATTACTTGTGCTTGTGGCGAAGTAATCGAAACAGGTTCAACAAAGGAAAATATCCAAGTTGAAATTTGTTCAAAAGTGCCACCCATTCTTCACAGGTAAGCAAAAAGCTTGTCGATACAGGCGGTAGAGTTGAAAAGTTCAACAGACGTTTCAACAGAACAGCAAAGCAAGACTAATTTTCTTGCAACAATTATTTTTATTACAGTTTATAAGTTGAACCCGTATCTTAGAAAACCAGAATCACCAACGGTATCTCAGACTCGGGCGATGATTTATTATAGGAGGTGAAATCATGACAAAGGAACGTAAGGAAGAAATCATAAAGACTTTCGCAACTCATGAAGGTGATACAGGTTCTCCTGAAGTACAAATTGCACTTCTTACAGAAAGAATCAACCACCTTAACAATGACCACCTTAACATTCACAAGAAAGACCACCACTCAAGAAGAGGTCTTCTTATGATGGTTGGTAAAAGACGTGGTCTTATGAATTACCTAAAGAGTCAGGATATCGAAAGATACCGTGCTTTAGTTGCTAAGCTTGGTCTTAGAAAGTAATTTTATATTTGTTTATAAGGCAAACGGGATTTATTCCTGTTTGCCTATATATATTTATGGAGATATTTGTTTAGCAAATAAATAGAGCGTTAAGCCATATACGAGCTGTTGGCAAAACTAAGTTTATCGTTGTATTTATCTGCTAAAACGTATCTCCGAAGAAATAAATTTAAAGGAGAAAAACTATGTTTAGAACATTTGAAACAACTCTTGCAGGCAGACCGCTTGTAATTGAAACAGGCAAAATGGCACAACTTGCAAACGGACATTGTCTTGTACGTTACGGCGACACAGTTGTAATGGTAAACGTAACAGCATCTCGTTCACCGAGAGAGGGCGTTGACTTCTTCCCTCTAAGCGTTGATTACGAAGAAAAGCTTTATTCCGTAGGTAAAATTCCGGGCGGATACATCAAGCGTGAGGGTAAGCCGTCTGAAAAGGCTATTCTTACAAGCCGTGTTATCGACAGACCTATCAGACCACTTTTCCCGTCAGATTTGAGAAATGACGTATCTGTTGTCGCAACAGTACTTTCAGTTGAACAGGACAACCCACCGGAAGTTGCCGCTATGATTGGTACTTCAATCGCTATTTCTATTTCAGACGTTCCTTGGAACGGTCCTATCGGCGGTGTTTGGCTTGGTCTTGTTGACGGCGAATACGTTATCAACCCAACTGTTGAACAAAGAGAAAAGAGCGAAATGCTTGTAACTGTTGCAGGTACAAAGCAAAAGGTTGTTATGATTGAGGCCGGTGCTAACGAAGTTGAAGAAAGCGTTATGCTTGAAGGTATCAAATTCGCTCACAAGCACATTATTGAACTTTGCGATTTTATAAGCGGTATTCAAGCTGAAATCGGTAAAGAGAAGTTCACATACGAATCACACGATGTTGACCACGACCTATATGACGCAATCAAGAATATGGCTTTTGAGAAGTTGCAGTATGCTCTTGATACAGACGACAAAAATGTTCGTGATGAAAGAATCGGTGAAATTACAGACGAAATTATCCCTGCTCTTGAAGAACAGTTCCCTGACATAAACGAGCAAATCGGCGAAATTCTTTACAAAATGCAAAAGGAAATCGTTCGCGCATGGCTTGTTCAGGGCAGACGTGTTGACGGCAGAGGCCTTGATGAAATCAGACCGCTTGCGGCAGAAGTTGACCTGCTTCCGAGAACACACGGCAGCGGTATGTTTACAAGAGGACAAACTCAAGTGCTTTCAGTTGCTACACTTGCTCCTCTTTCAGAAATTCAAAAGCTTGACGGTATCGACCTTGAAGAAACAAAGAGATATATCCATCACTATAACTTCCCGTCATACTCAGTAGGTGAAACAAGACCTTCAAGAGGCCCGGCAGACGTGAAATCGGTCACGGTGCACTTGCAGAACGTTCACTTGTTCCTGTACTTCCGTCAGAGGACGAGTTCCCATATGCTATCAGAGTTGTATCAGAAGTTCTTTCTTCAAACGGTTCAACTTCACAAGGCAGTGTCTGCGGTTCTACACTTGCTCTTATGGCAGCAGGCGTTCCTATTAAAGCCCCTGTTGCAGGTATCTCTTGCGGTCTTATAACAACAGAAGACGGCTTTACAACAATGGTTGATATTCAGGGTCTTGAGGACTTCTACGGCGAAATGGACTTTAAGGTAGCCGGTACTAAAAAGGGTATCACATCAATTCAGGTTGATATAAAGAATGACGGTCTGCCATACGAAGTAATTGAAGAGGCGCTTGCTAAGACAAGAAAAGCAAGATGTTATATCATTGACGAAATACTTCTAAAGGCTATCCCTGCTCGAGAGAAGAACTTTCGGCATATGCTCCGAAAGCTGAAACAATGAAATTGACGTTGATAAAATTCGTGAAGTAATCGGTCAAGGCGGTAAGGTTATTCAAAAAGATTGTTGCAGAAACAGGTGCTAAAATTGATATAGAAGAAGACGGTACAATTCATATCTTCGCAGTTGACCAAGAAAGCGGTAAGGCTGCAAAAGACGCTATTGAGGCTATTGTTAAAGAACCTGAAGTAGGCGAAATCTATAACGGTCTTGTTAAGACAATTCAACCGTTCGGTGCATTCGTTGAAATTCTTCCGGGTAAAGACGGTCTATGCCATATTTCAAAACTTGCTAATCACAGAGTTGAAAAGGTTGAGGACGTTGTTAAGGAAGGCGATTGGCTAAAAGTTAAGGTTATGGAAGTTGATAAAAAGACAGGTAAAATATCACTTTCACATAAAGACGCTATCGAAGAAGACGAAGAATAATTTTTCGGCAATGTAGAGGCGACCATTGGTCGCCTCTTTTTTTTGTAATATTTTTCGTACGGGACGGCGCCCTCGACGTCCCTTTTCCTCCTCACACTCCTCATTTAACAGCACAACGACTTTTCCCATTGACTTCGTAGGGGACGGCGCCTCGACGTCCCTTTGCTCCAATCACTCCGTATGTGACAACGTCAGCGCGTCGTAGGGGCGATCATTGGTCGCCCTCTTTTTTTGTATAATCTCTCACTTTTCATACAGGACGATGCCCTCGACGTCCCTTTACTCCTCACACTTTGACAACGACACCACTCCCTTTCAGGCACCTCTCCTCAAGGAGAGGCTTTTTACAGCTCACCTTGATGGGAGCTGTCAGCGTAGCTGACTGAGGGGTGGCAATGCGTGATACACAAAGCGGGCGACCAATGGTCGCCCCTACGGAATATGAGTAAACATTATAGTTTTTAAGAAATCAAAGCAAAGCGGGACGTCGTGGGCGCAGTCCCCTACAAAAAAGTACACTGATTATTGAATGTACCAAAAGGGCGACCATTGGTCGCCCCTACGAAAACAAATCACATACCACAATGCAAAATTACCACACATAAAGACCGCTCTTTAATATGCACCGCGTTTAAAAATAACCGCAAAAACAGTTTTAACGATAAGTTTAATATCAAGGAAAATATTCCTACGTTTTATGTACTTCATATCCATATCCATCCAATCGTCAAAAGACAGATTACTGCGGCCGTATGCCTGCCAAAAGCACGTCAAGCCGGGCGTAACAAGCAATCTTTGCATTTGATATGAATTATACTGTTCAACCTCCCTTACAAGCGGAGGACGCGGTCCTACTATGCTCATATCGCCTTTAACAATATTTAAAAGTTGTGGAAGTTCGTCTATACTGTATTTTCTGATAAATTTACCGACCTTTGTTATTCTCGGGTCGCCCTTAATCTTAAATACAGGACCGTCCATTTCATTATATTTCATCAAATCATCTTGCAGATTCTCTGCATTTTTACACATACTGCGGAATTTATACATCTCAAAATGAGTATTATTCTTCCCCACTCTTGTCTGTTTATAAAACGCAGGTCCGCCGTCACTTCTTACCGCCAATGCCGTTACCAGAAAAACAGGGGAAAGAACAATCAGAGCCACAACCGAACAAATTACATCAAGAATTCTTTTTAAAAAATTCATATATCGGTTTATGCAAATCTTGTGATGTTATAATGATTTCACCTTTATTAAGCTCTTTTGTTTTCATTCGCCCCACTTCTTTCATTAATACCAGCTTATATCTGCAATTACGATTTCAGGCTTGTTATTAATTCTCGGAACAATTCCCGATTTACCCAAACCGCGTGAAACGATGAACTTACTGTTACCGTCTTCGTGGTATCCGTCACAAAGCTTAGGGAACAAGCCTTGATCCGCCGCATAAAGTCCACCTATAAACGGAAGTCTGACTTGACCGCCGTGTGCGTGACCTGTAATTGCAAGGTCAATATCATAGGCATTTAATTTACTCAAGAAATATTCCGGATAATGCGTCAACAAAAGTTTGAAATTATCGTCCGCACTCATTGCTTTTTCAAAGAAATCTTTTCCGTATTCATCAAACTCCGTCGGATTTTGCGTCAAACCGATTATATCAATAGCAGTTCCGCCTATATTGACAGTTTCGGTTTCATTATTGAATATCTTAATACCTTCCGCCTTAATATCCTTATATATATTGGAATTTTTGAAAAGCATTGCGTCAATTTCGTGATTACCAAGACAATAATACACTGGTGCAATTTCATTAAGCTGTTTACAAAGCGATATTACACTGCTGTAATTGTCCGGCTGACTTTCCAAATTCATATCACCGACTATTGCGACAATATCCGGACTGAGGTTTTTAACCTCAGCCACAAGTTTTCGTTGTCCTTGCCAAATTCCTTTAAATGCAAATCGGCAAGTGCCACAATTCGGATATTATCTACAACTTTATTTGATTTTACCTGATAAAATTTCTTTTCAAGTTGATTATTCTGATGAACAATCATCAGCGAGCATACGCCCAAAAATGCAACTATAACAGCTAAAATTATAATCAGCTTTTTGCCGAATCCCATTTTCTTTTTCGGCTGAATTACTTGAGTTTGTTCACTCTCTGCCATTAACGTATCCTCCCCGATTATTTGTTATCTTTATTTTCTTCTTTTTTATCTTCCGACTTATTTTCAGCCTCACGTCTTGGCTGTTGAGCAGAAGCTTTACGGAATGTAGCACCCATAAGTTTTCTTATATCATAAATCTGCTCTGAATTTGTTTCCGAAACAGCTACGCTTACTTGCATTGTAACGTTAGGCATCTGTACATTATGATAATGCACAAGTTCTTCAAGGTACTGCTTAAAGTCCTCTGCACGCTGAACGGTACACTCTTCAAACATACCGATAAACTGGTCACTTCCGTTATATCCGACAAATCCGTAACTTGACGCGGCTCTCTTTAGCACCTTACCGAATACTTTCAAAAGTGCATCGCCTGCCTCACGTCCTCCCTTGTCATTGACATACTTCAAGTTATCAAGCTTAATAAGCAAGAATACAAATGAGTCTTTAAGCTTATCAGCTGCATACTTTTTCAATCTCAATATCACACATTGCTCTGTTCGGAAGTCCTGTCTTACGGTCAGTGTACATAATATAATCAAGGAAGTCTTTTGAACGGCCGAGTATAATAGCACCGATACAACCGCCGAAGAAGAATATGATAATCGCAAGAACGATATACATTCTTACATTAATCTTCTCACTTGTCGAAATACTTGAAAGTGTTGAAACGTTATACGCACCGATATATTGGTTGTATTCATCAACAGTTGTCGAAACACTTGAATACATATCACCAAGCTTTTGTGAAAGTTCTTCAAGGCTCTGTTCGATTTCGTCCTTATTGCTCATATCCTCCGATTGAGCACCGTCAGTAAATACAGCAAGCAGCTTTTTCTTATGCTCAAGGTCAACTTCAAGTTTTTCCTTTTCTGTTTCAATGTCTACGTACTCATTAATAAGAGTATCGTATGTTGTTTCACTCTGAACGTGACCGTCCTCTTGATTCCATTCATCATACACATTCTTCAAGATGTAGTCACTTGCGTCATTGCCCTCGTCACTTTGTGTACCGTAGTGATATTCAACGCCCTCTTTATTCTTATCACTGTACTTTGTAATAAGGTCATTTAAGTCGTTGATTTTCTCCATCCATATTCTGCAAATCAAGTTCATATGTACTTATATCACTCTGATACTTCTTAATAAGAGTTTCCTTATCGCCTGTAACCTCTTGTTCCAATATAAGCGAATAAATCTGCGGAATATCGTAATCTATATATGACTTATAAATTTCATACAAGTCACTGAATGAATATCCCGTTTCCGCACTTCTGTAATTCGGCTGAGTTTCCTTTTTAGCCGCAAGATAGTCGGAAATATTAAGTGCCCACGCGTCAAGGATTTCCACACGTTCAATATAATCATACTGACCGTCCGTTCCGCGCACGTTATTATTAGGCAATGTTTGTTGGTTGATATATTTTTCACCGTATGTTGCGAAGTAATTCTTGATTATCGAATCAAGCACAGTTCTTGCAAAATCTTGGCTGTACTCACTGCCGACAGAGAACGACACAACATAGTCTGTAGGGAAATAAGTATATTCTTCACCGGCTTCCAAAAGAGCCTGTTTTTAACTTCTTCGTCCGGAGGATAATTTCCGTAACCTTACATTTTGATCGGATCGCGTCCGCACCGATATTCAAGTTAAGGTCCTCCAAAACGTCGGTTATTACCGCCGCCGAATAAATTTCCGTAACGTCTATATCGTCACCGCTCGGAGTTTTTCCGTCTGCGGCATTCTGTCCGGTATAACTGATAACCGTACTTGCTGTATATTCCTGATTATACATGGCATACTTGTAAACAATCAATGCACCGAGTACGCAGACAGCAAAAATAAGATATTTCCATTTACTAAGATATTTAAGCAAATTAAATTTATTCATATCTGCCGTCCTCCTTTCGCCTGATATATCCGTCTATAACGTAATATACAGCACAAAGTATAATAAAGAATACTACGGCAGTTCCGATAACCGTTTCAAGAATAAACATCTTGTTACCCGAGCCTGTATATTCGGTAAACGTCAAGTAATCCTTTGTTGTATGCTTGATATACTCCTTGTCGGTTGTGTCGGCAGTATTTGCTACTTGCTTTAATTCTTCATCAACTGTTTTGATAAGCTCATCGGCTTTTTATAGCTTTCCTCATCAGCCGTTGACGCGTTTACTTTTGCGATTATATCGTTGTTGTCGATAATGTCACGGTCAACCGCATTACCTTGAGAAAGACTGTAATCAGCCTCTTTTTGTAAGGTAGTCGGTACCCGTATTTGTTCTCGACATATAATATTCCTGTTTTTCGTTGATTGACGGCACCATAACCGTACCAATCATTGCCGAATCATAGTCCTGTACCTGTTGTTTTCTGACATTGTAATCAATCATAAATTTCTGGTAGTTTATATTCAGCATATCGTTTTTATAATTCAATGTTCTTATGTAGTGGTCTTTGTTTCTTGAAAGTCCCGATTCAAGTACGAATGCACTGTATTTTTTAATACTGTAATTCTGAACATTTTGAATCATTTTCTTTATAGTCTGAAAGCTCTGACCGGTTATGTCTGAACGATATGTAGCATTTTCTTCAATTCTTTGCTGAATATATCTAAGCATTTGATCCGATTTGTTTGTAAACAGCTTTGCGATTTCGATATATTCCTTGCCCTCAATATCGCCAAGGTCATACTTTAGGGCAGACTTTGTACCTACATATTCCTCATGGAACATATCGTTATACGATTTACAAATAAGCGTCATCATATCGTCAACAGAAATATTTTTAATCTCCCTGTTCATTCTGTACGAAACCGTATAGCTTTGTTGAAATATAGTAAGTGCTTGAATCGTTAGGGATCTATCGTCTTACCGCTGCTGTTTTCGGCAATATCAATATGTTCCGAAAGTTCAGTCGGTGTCAAAACGTCCTGAAGTCCGGCATTACTGATTACCCTTTCCATTACTCTGTCAGACTTTAATTCATAGACATTGTAACGTGTAAGGTTAGGGTTCTGCCCCTTTGACGCTTCCTCATAGTTAAGCGACAACACTACGCTTTTCTTGTTAAAACTGCCTGTATACGTCACGATAAGAGATATAAATACAAACACACACATAAGTACGACTATCGTTTTTATATTGCTGAGCACTATAAAAGAATACGCTTGAATATGTTTGCGTCTTCCAAATTTACATTTGTAAATTTTTCATCACTTCTCTTAAAGAAACGACGCAGACCTTTCCACATTTTTTTCATCTTCTCTCTCCCAACTATAATTTACAATCTTAAAATATCATAACTACTTTATATTTTATCACATTCTTCCATTAATTTTAATAATGGTTTTCTGCATTTAACCATTTTTGAGATTGCAGACAAAACCTTTATGGTTTTGTCGACAGGCTCTATTTTTTTCCTTTACCCATGGCCACAGCTTTATATCCTGTGTTGTCGGAATATGGAACGCATAAGCCAGCGGCATAAGTCTCAGTACAAGACTTGTAAAGAAATAGTATAATGTATTATCTGTTGTGTATGTTATAAAGATGTACATTTCACAGAGGAAGAACAGCATACCTGTTTTTTCTCCCAGTGATTTATCATCCAATTAACCTGAAATACCCAAGTATATATCATCCATGCCCAGAATCCCAAGAAACCGAGTTCTATATAGATTGTAAGTATGTTATTGTGAAGTGCAACGACACCGATATGTGCGTTAGGATTGTCAACCATAATTTTCTGTAAAATTACTGTTGTGTACTCAAATCCGTACCCCATAAAACCTAAGCTTATCTGATAGTATTTTTCAATGTACTTGTACACGTCATTTCTACCCATTGTATCTATGCCGAAGTAATTCGTTATGTATTCAAATGCACCTGTTTTTGTTACAATCACATACCCAAACGAAATGATAACCGCACACCAACCGATAAATTTCATAAATCCGATACGTCTGTTAGGTTTCATTCGCCCCATAATCAATCCAAAAAACAACGCAACCGGTAAAGCCAAAAGTGCGATTCTTTTTCCATCCGAGCATGAAGAAGAATATTGACATCAAAAGGCATAATATTCTCTCTTTCGTGTGTTGAGCAAAAACAGTAAGTATATTATGAAAAAAACCGTATGTAAACGTAATATCGTGTATTTCCATCGCCCTTGCAAAACCTTCTTGTGCATCACTGCCCATAAACATTGCAATTACGGAATTTATACTGTCCAATATTCCGTACACGCCCAAGTTGTACACGACCATTAGCATATTCGCAGCCGCAAGTCCGTAAAATGTAGTAAATATAGCTCGTTCTCCGAACAAATATGCACCGGAGAAAATAATGAGCAGCACCAGAAACTGATACATAAATTTCGATGCGCCACGCAAAATGAAGTCGATAGATTCAATGTTGATTATCCACAAAAATATCGACCATACGATAATTCCGATAAGGACAAAGCCGTAAACACCGACAAAGCTTGCCGCCGTTTTAACTCTTTCCAACCGTCCTGATATAAACAGGTACGTCGCAGCCATAACAACAATGAAAAGACTTATCGCTTTCATCATACGGGTTTGGGAAACGGAAAACACTTTTAGGTCACCCATAGCCGCAGACATAAGCATTAAAATATACGCAATTTCCATTGCTATTTTTCGTTTTTCACCGTTTATAATCAACCGCTTACACGCCCTTTCTCATCAATATTTTCAGTTCGTTTCTGCACTATCACACTTCCTGCGGGATATACGCCTTTCAGCACCGAACCCGCACCGACAACGCAGTCACGCCCTATTACCGTTCCGCGAAGTATAACTGTATTTGCACCAATCCACACATCATCACCTATAACGACAGGCGACGTTTTATAACCGCTGTCATGTATGCTTTCAGCTGATGATATGTCATGGTCGTGGTCATATATAAGCACATTCGGACCGAATGCCGCTCGATTTCCTATAGTTATTCTTTCTTTTGCAACCGCCATACAGCCGTTGTTGAAAAAACACCCTTCGCCGATTTCAAGAGTTCCGCCCTCTGCACATAAAATAACATTACGTTTAGTATGTATATGCTTTTTTAATAAAATCTTCCCTCTTTCATTTACAGATATTTTTGTTGTAATCGAAAAATCCTGTATAAATGCAGAGTGAAAACCTTTTATATTAAATATTTTCGTTATTACTATACGCAAAAATGTCAATACACTTCTGACGTACAGTGAAATTCTTTTTTTCATTCAATTCACCTTTTTTGACAGAAAACAAATCTCCGTCATTTATCATTTTTTATATAATTCCAATGTTCTGTCCGTAATTTCGTCCCAACTGTAATTGTTTTTTACATATTCAATCTGCTCTGCCTTATCCGCTTTCGGTTTGCCGAGTATTTCGCACAGCTTGTTTTTAAGGTCATTTACATCACTTTTCTTAAATGTATACCCATACTCCCCTACTACGTTTTTTGCAGTATCTATATCGCTTACAAGGCACTCACAACCGCAAGCCATTGCTTCAAGCAGGCTTATCGGCATACCCTCAACGTCACTCGAAGTACATACATTCTGCAATTATAATAAAGCTCCCAAAGCTCGTCCCCCTCGACAAAGCCGGTAAATATTATTCTGTCGTCTTTTGCCATATCGTGAATTTGTTTTGCATATTCGCCTGAATGACTTACTCCTCCGGCAATTACAAGTTTTTTATCAGTATCCGTCTGCATAAATGCGTCTATCAAATAATGCAATCCTTTTTCCGGAACAATTCTTGCAAGAAACAATATATATCCGTCTTTTTTCAAGACCGTATTTTTTTGTGATTATATCGGCTTTCTTTTCATTTTGAACATCTATTCCGTTCCGTATGAAAACCGTTTCTCTGCCATAAGTTTTTTGAAATAGTCACGCGTTCCCTCAGACAGTACAATAAGTTCATCTGCATATTTCGCCGCCGTTTTTTCGCCGAATTTGAGAAATTTCGTGGCAAATCCGCCCCATTTGGCTCTCTGCCAATCAAGTCCGTGTATTGTCGCAACGGTATGTATTCCGAATAAATGCGGAAGCCATATCATCGAGCAAGGACCTTCGGCGTGAAAATGTATAACGTCATATCTGCCGAAAAGTGCCAGAAATGTTGCTATAACCGAATAAACTATTGCGTTGAGTTTACCGTTTTCAAACGTCGGTACACTCTTTATCTTAACGCCCTTATATTCTTTCAAATTAACGGTCTTACCGCCGGAAACGTGTTTCCCTTTTCGGTTATACACCGTCACGCTATGACCTTTTTCGACCATTCTTGTGGCAAGTTCTTCAACAACTATTTCAACACCGCCCTCGCGTGACGGTATTCTTTTATGCCCTATCATTGCGATTTTCATTTTATAACTTCCTTTATACAGTTTTATCAGTTTTTCGGAATATTCTTTTATTGTGTCATACTTTATATCTCTGCAATTTTCACTCATTTGTCTGCAAAGTCCTTTGTTGTTATACAAATATTCTATCTTTTCAGTCAACTCTTTCAAGTTTCCGCTTTCAAAAAGTATGCCTGTTTTGCCGTCATCGATAAGTTCGGGAATACCGCCGATTTTTGCACCGAGTACGGGAGTCATAAGACTCTGCGACTCCATAACAGAAAAAGGACAATTTTCCGACCATTCGGCAGGAAGTACGGTAAACAACGCTTTTTCTATAATATTCCTTAATTCATCGCCTGTCTTAAAACCGACATTTTTAATATTATCCGCACTGTTCACTTCATTTTCAAGTTCGCCCTTGCCGGCGAACACAAACGGTATATTACTAAGTTTCTTTGCCGCTTTGACAAGGTTTGATATTCCTTTTTCCTCTGAATATCTGCCGAAATACAAAACATAATTTTCACATTCTGCTCCCAACGGTTTTATCTCGTCAATAAAATTGTACATCGTAACCGTTCTTCCGTTTATATCATCATTACGGCTGATTTCTTTTTCCATAAATTCGGACGGACAGACGGTTAAATCTATCATTTTGTATGTATGACGCAATTTATAGTACCAAGCCTCGACCGCCCCAAGAATACTGCGTATTTTTTGAAGAATGTACGCAATTATTTTTTACACACTCAAAATACTTACCGCCGTCACATTTTCTGCAAAGACCGTCCGTATAATCATTTTTCAATTTATGATTGGGACATACAAGCTGTACGTCATGTGCGGTGTAAACAATCGGTATATTGCGTTTCTTTATTTCATATATTATTGACGGCGTAAGCTGATAATTAAAGTTATTCAGATGTACAACATCCGGTTTAAAATCGCTTAGCACCTTGCGGATTTGTTTTCTTGCATTAACCGAATAAATAATTTTAAAAGGGTAAGTGATATGCTTTAACGATTTTTTGTGAAAATCAATGTTTTCAGTATATGCCTCTACCCTATTTCTTACACAGTTACGCTCATCTGCCATACCGAAATATTCAACCTCGTTGCCGAGTGATTTTAAATATTCGCCTAATTTTATAAAATAAGTTTCCGCACCGCCTTTTCGGTACAGATATTTATTTACCAACAATATCTTCAAGGCAGACTCCTCCCACTATAATATGTGTATCAATTATATCAAATTTAATATTTCAAATCAAATAACAATACTTGACACTATTGTTACAACTATTATATAATCATACATATAATTTATAATCAAGAAAGGTTAATCGCTATGAATACAAAAAGACTTGATTGGATAGACATTGCAAAAGGTATCGGAATAATCCTCGTTGTACTCGGTCATACACTTGTTCCTCAGGTTCGCGAAACAGGTTTTGCAGGTTTTTATGGATATTTATATATAATTTTCATATGCCGTTATTTTTCTTTTTTTATCGGGGTATTTGTTTGAAAAAGGACTTTCTCACTACACAAACAAAGGAAAATTCATACTCGGAAAATTACAATATCTGATGTTGCCGTATTTGATATTCTCAACATTTGCATATTTATTTATCGGTTTTTCGTTAAACATTCCACTGCTTGCAAAAGTTCTTGAAAGCGGCGGATATACGGCAGTAGATTTAAAAGACGCAATTCTGCAAATTGTTACATACAATAACCACATTGACAAGCATTTATGGTTTGTTTTTTCACTGTTTATTGTATTCCTTGTGAATATACTTATTCCGAAAATTATGAAATCAAAACCAATGCTTATTGTACTTCTCGGATTATATATTTCTAAAGCATATGTGCATTATTACGGAATACTTGACTATGTAACAAGCGATTTACTGTTTTTCTCACTTGCAAGAATTGCGTTTAGTACCGAAAATAAAAATCAATTAACACTATTGTCACCGCAGTGATATTCGTTGTTACTAACTGTCTGTATGGTTATTTTTACGTTACACAAATGCCGTCGGGTGTTTTGAAAGGCGTACTGTATTTGATAAGAAGTATCTCGTCCCTAACAGGAATTATGACGGTATGCAACATTTCAAAATATCTTCAAAACAAAGCACCGCAAAGATTATTAAAAACACTCGGTATGTATTCGTATGACATTTATCTTATGCACGCACCGTTTCTTGTGTCGGGATTGATGGGAATACTGCTCGCATATTCACCGCTTCCGACTGTTATATGCTGTGTATCGGTACTTGTGTTGGGATTGTTTATTCCGATTGTCTTGTCAAAATTCATAATACGGAAAATACCGTTTCTGTCGGTTTTGATACTCGGCAAAAATTACAAAAACAGCACACCTATAAACGCAAGCAACAATTTATCGCATAATTCGTAATTATTCGCACATACTATTACAGGGTGATTTTATGGATTGCGAAAATATAAGTCAGCTTATTTCGTCGAATGTTGAGGCAACGCAATATTTCAACTCACTTTCCGCCGAAATACAGCAAAAATTCTTGACCGCGGAACAGGTGTGAATACACTCGATAAGCTGAAGGAATTTAAAAATCTCGTAGAAAACAACGGACTAAAATAGTAAAATAGCCAAAACCTAAACGGTTTTGGCTATCAGATTGCCGACAAATTGTCCGGAACGTGCAAAATATTATTTCAACTATAAAAAACATCAGGCAAGCCTATCTTTGAGATACGGCTTGCCTGTGCACTTTTTGCGAAAATAAACTCTAACGTACCAACGTACGCCGACGAGTTTATTTTCGCAAAATCCGAACTAATTTCTCGCCATCTGAGCTATTATTTTTCTCGTTCGCTTATAATACCTTGTCTGTACGCCTCTATAAGCTCCTTTAAATCGGCTATATTTTCTTTCAATTTCTTACCGTTGTCGGTATCGCCGACAAGTATTCTGTTAAATGCGTGCTGAACGGCGACTTGATTGGACACAATATCTTTGCCGTTTTGAATAACCTGTTCCGCCGATTCAAACGGCTCGTGTGCCGTCAATGTCAGTCCGTATGAATTATATGTAAGAGTATATCCGGCAATTCCGGTCACTTTATGATACGGCTTTGAAAAACCGCCGTCGATCATTATAACCTTGCCGTCACATTTAAGCTGATTTTCACCCTCGCTTTGATGTACGGGAACGTGACCGTTTATAATATGCCCCGTTCCGTCAAGACCGAACTCTTCAAAAATCCTGTTTGTCGCGTCCTCCGTTTCAATCAAATCATAATACGCATTTTTTTCTTCGTGATGTGAAGTTTTATCCTCAATAAAGTATCTTTCAAACGTTGTCATTCTGTCACGACCAAACAATGGTGAACCCGAACCGCTCCAAAGATACCACAAAATATCACCGCCGACGTTTTTTTTTTTTTTATTGTTTGAAACAAGCACTTTTCTCACACAAGCCTCATAGGCGTCATACAAATCTTTACCGCTGTACTCCTTGCCGTTCACATTGACCGCCCTAAAACTGCCGTCACTGTTCATCGGTACACAGCCGTGAAACAGCAAGTTACCGTTATAAACCTTATACATACCGCCTTTTTTCAGCATTAACTGCATATGTTTCTGCAATTTTTCACACTTCACAAAGGCACTGTAAAGTTTATTCATCATATCTTCTTCACGTTCGGTGAGTTTATACGGATTTTCCTTGTCAATCGTAGGGAAATTGACATCTTTCATTTTATAAACATTTTCACCGATAGTTACCGTACCGTTTTCAAAGTTAATTTTATCAAGCAAGCACCTTTCGTTCATATCAAATTCAGGATGATTTTGTATAAGCTGTCCCTCAAGTTTGAATTGAATAACGGTAATCGCCTTGTGCATTTTCATTTCAAGTTCTATTTCCGTTTCGTATGAGTGTTTTTGTTTTTGATTTCAAAACAACTGCAGTCATCATCTGCATACACGCTCATAGCAAACGTTGCAAGCGGTATCATATTAATTCCGTAACCGTCCTCGATAACGTCAAGATTGCCGTATCTGATACTGTTTCTGATAACGGTTGCAATGCAAGCGGGATTTCCGACAGCCGCACCCATCCAAAGAATATCGTGGTTGCCCCACTGAATATCAAGTGAATGATAAGAGCAAAGCTTATCCATTATCTTGTGCGCACCGCTGCCCCTGTCGTATATATCGCCTATTATGTGCAAATGGTCAACGACAAGTCGTTGTATAAGTTCCGCTATTGCGATAATAAACTTTTCCGCCGCACCGATTTCAAGAATTGTATTCACTATTCCGTCATAATACGCACCGCGATTTAAAACCTCAGGTTTTTCCGTTATAAGTTCTTCGATAACATACGCATATGCCGGCGGAAGTGCTTTTCTGACCTTTGAACGCGTGTATTTTGACGAAACGACCTTACATATTTCAATAAGCCTGTAAAGCGTTATTTTGTACCAATTTTCCGTATCTTTATCAAGGCTTTTTATGTAATCTATTTTTTCTTTTGGATAGTAAATAAGTGACGCAAGCTCACTCTTGTCATTTGTACCGAGTGTATGCCCGAATACATCATCAATCTTCTTTCTGACCGCACCGCTGCCGTTTCTCAAAACGTGCGAAAACGACTCATATTCACCGTGAATATCAGAAAGAAAATGTTCCGTTCCCTTTGGCAAATTCAGAATTGACTGCAAGTTGATAATCTCCGTAGACGCTTTGTCTATCGTCGGATAAAGTTCCGATAGTCTTTCGAGGTATCTCACAAATTCCGTTTTCATATCTCCGCTCCTTATATTTTGGTACTTTATTTTTATTATACTATGCTATATTTGTTTTGTCAATTTGATACATTTTTAACACTTTTCACACGTCGTTTTACTAAATCATTTATTAGGCTAATCTTTATCTATATCTCATCATCTTCCTCAAAATCTATGTCATCTATCTCATCTTCATCATCATTCAATCTTTCAGCAAAATCTTCTTTCAATCTTTCAGCAAATTCTACAATATCTCTTTCAGCATCTTCACCTTTTGAATCATTTATAAAATCCATAACTGTTGGAACCTCTGAATATTTCTCAATTTTATTTTTCACTGCGTCATTGATTCTATATACATGTACATTTGTATCTCCATAATAAGCAATGTCCCTACAAACATTTAGTTCGTACAAACACTCTTTTTTCCTCAGCTAACGTAAACACCAATCTATTAAAATCGTCAAGTACATCTTCCACATATAAATATCCTTTTAGTAGCAAAAATGACATAGTCTTGATGAAAACCAGTCAGATTTAATCAATACTTCCTTGTTATTGCAAATATTCATTATATTCCAAAATATTGATTTTATAATTTTTTCTTGAGTATATCCGAGATAATTATATACTGTTTTTTCTCCGTCACAAGAAAAAAAATTACAGAAATAAAATCTTCCTCCATCTCACTCTCAAATTCTTGCATTTTTTCTATAACTTCTTCTGTGCCTTTTCTACCTAAATTTCTTACTCTCATAAGATCTTCTTCTGTCTTTCCTTTTAGGTCAGAAATTTTATTAATTTCTGGCTTGTTTTAAACAATTATATGCTCGTATTGATAAATCTAAATCTTCTATATCACAATCATCATTTGACTCATGTTTTTTCAATTTCTATAGATAATTTATATCTATCCATGATTGTTTTTAAATATACGGTTTCACTACTAAGATACCCATATTCTAAAAAGGTACTTTATTTCTCCACAAATTTCTTCATATACGAATTTTAACGAATTTGCATTGTTATAGTGCTCCCTAAATCCTTTTACAATTTTACTTCTGCGTGGATGTCTTAGCCCTCTAAATGTCTTTGCTACATCTTCATCAGAAAAATCTAAATCTATAGGTAATTTATCATCAATATCTAAATCCGTTGATACTTTCTCTTTTGGTAAACCATACATAGCCTTAATTATATTTTTGTCTTTTTCCGTCAATGTATCTATCATTCTTTTGATTATGTAATCTATATGACCTAATATCCAATTTTTTGTTCTGAAGTCGTCTCCAAATATTTCAAATAAAAACTCTATTTCAGGAGTCATTTCCTTTTAGGTACATTTTTGTTCCGTGACACTCTAAATATTTTTCCATCGTATCCCCTCATTTCACACTTAAATTATGTATTCATATTATATCTTTTTTACTTTTTTGTCAACAAAAAAAGCTACCGCAAATGCGATAGCTTTTAGACTTATTCTTCACCTTTAAATTCATCACTGTGACCTGCAAGATAATCTTCAAAGTTCTTGTATTCTGCCTTATGCTGTTGAGGCTTAAAGTCAGCTTTATAAGTTGTTGTGTAACTTCCTGTTTTTTCTGCAACAGGCTTATCCGAATGATTTCTGTGCGGCTTTGGACCTCTTTTTATAGCCGTCCTTTTTATAACCGCCCTTACCGTAAGGCTTTGCATTCTTAGGTGCAATTACGACTTTACGATACGGTTCTGAACCTACAGAATAAGTTGTTACTGTTTCGCTGTCTTGAAGATTTGAATGAATTATTCTTCTTTCATACGGATTCATCGGCTCTAAAGTAAACTTCTTACCTGTCTTTGTAACCTTATCGGCAAGACGTGTTGAAAGTGCCAACAATGCTTCCGCACGTTTTTCTCTGTAATTTTCAGTATCTATTGAAACCTTGATATAATCATCTGATCTTTGGTTTACAACAAGTGAAGTAAGATACTGCAAGCTGTCAAGAGTATCACCTCTTTTACCGATTACAATACCCATATTTTCGCCTGAAAGGTCGATTGAAACAGACTGTTCTTCCATCTTTGCGTCAATGGCAACGTCAAGATCCATTGCGTTAAATATGTCGCTTAGGAATTTCTTAGCGTCATCAGCCGGATCGCCAAGTGATTCTTTTTTCTTCACTTTCGGCTCACGCTTTACAGGCTTAACTTCTGTTTCTGCTACTTCTTCTTTTTCTTGAACATAAGTTTCATTTACAGGTTCTTCGCTCTTTATAAGAGTTACTCTAACACGCGCATCTCTTGCACCGATTCCCAAAAAATCCTTTTGAACCCTCGTCAAGAACTTCTATTTCAACGTCCTCTCTGCTTGCGTTAAGCTCTTTTAATGCAAGTTCGATTGCGTCTTGTTTATTTTTTGCGTTTTTTCTATGCTGTTGTTTCTTTTCTGGAACTGTGACAACGATCTCTTCCCCTTTCTTATCTAAAAAAGCATTTAGTATCAACTGCTGAAGAATTTGTACAACTGAGCTTATAATCCAGTACAATCCAAGACCTGCCGGAAGTGTAACTGTAAAGAACGCTGTCATTACCGGCATCATAAGATTCATTGACTTTGTCATTTGAGCAGCCTGACCTTCTGTGTTTTGATTTTGACCTGTCTGTGCCTGAGTAACTTTCATTGAAATTACCGACGCAATAACCGCCAAAACAGGAATTAGCAGCAATAATATAACACTCATATTTGAAAAATCAAGTGCCATAATATGTCCGAAAGCCGCTGACGGTGCGTTTGAAAGGTCAAGACCAAGGAAATTGAAATTCAATACCCAAGGGTGAACTCCGCCCGAAACACCTTCAAGAGCCGTTCCTGTGTTCCGACAATACCTGCCCACTTTGAAAGCTGGATTTGCGAATTGTTCGCAAGTTGTTCCATTGTAGCATTAGCAAGATTACCAATGTTATATCCCAAATTTACCATTGCGTCCTTTAGACGGATAACTTCGTTAATAACCGACGCATTAGCCCAATCAACACCTGCAAGGTATGAAAGAGGTTTCTGAATAACCTGATAAAGACCAATCAATATAGGCATTTGAATAAGCATAGGCAAACAGCCACCTGTCATACTTATATTATTTTCCTTATAAATCTTCATCATTTCACGCTGAAGTTTTTTTGGTCATTTGCATACTTCTTTTGAAGTTCAGCCATCAGCGGCTGTATTTTTTGCTGTTTCTTCATAGCCTTTTGCGAATGTATGTTAAGCGGAATTAAAATCAGCTTTATAAGAATCGTAAAGATAATTATCGCAAGACCATAATTTGAAACAAGATTATAGATGTGCTCAATTATAAAGCCCATCGGTCGTGTAATAAGATATTCAAACATATGTCTTATTTTTCCTCTCCGCTGCCTTTATGTTTATCGGGTACAGGGTCATAGCCGCCCTTATGAAACGGATGACATCTCAATATTCTTCTTACGGCAAGATATGTCCCGTACAAAGCACCGTATTTCTCTATTGCCTCTCTTGCATATTGTGAACAGGTCGGGACAAACCGGCAGCACGCCCCGCCTTTATACGGTGAAATTTGGTGTCTGTAAAATCAATCAATGCGATTAAAAATTTTTTCATTTAATTAGTCCCAGCTTTCTCATAGCAAACCTAATATCGCCTTGAATCTGCGACTGTGTTTTTCCAACAGCTCTGTTTCGTGCAACAATTATGAAGTCATAACCCTTTTCAATATCATCTTCCATAAGGCGATAACTCTCACGCATAAGCCTTTTCAAGCGATTTCGCGTAACAGCCTTACCGGTCGCCTTACCGACTCTCAAACCAAGACGGTTAAACTGATATTTATTTTTCTTCATATATACAACGGTATATCCTCCGACAAAGTTATCACCCTTTGTATGCACGTCTGAAATCTCTGTTGAGTTTTAAACTTTGAGTGTTTTCATATTAAACCTCATTTGTCTTATTATGAAAAAAAGGCAACAAGCAAAGAATTCCTCCCGCTTCCTGCCTACATCTTCATATATTATGCAGATAACTTCTTTCTGCCCTTCTGTCTTCTGCTAGCCAAAATCTTTCTGCCTGACTTAGTAGACATTCTCTTTCTGAAACCGTGTTCCTTAGCTCTTTGACGCTTTTTCGGTTGAAATGTTCTTTTCATTGTTACAGCACCTCCTCTGCTTAATTCCGGCCCCAATCAGCCGTCTTTATTCCTATCATAAAAATAGACACCTCAAATATTATATAGATTTTCTCTCGGATTGTCAAGCATTTTTTACTAAATTCTTTATTTATTTTGCTTTTTCCAATAAATCTTCGAGTTCTTTCTTATTGAAATGGTATTTATTATCACAGAACTGGCAAGTAAGTTCAGCTTCCCCTGATCCTCAATCAGTTCTTCAAGCTCTTTTTTACCTATTGAAATAAGTGCTTTTTCCATACGCTCTTTTGAACACGTACACTTATATTCCGGTACAACCGCCTTGTTTTCACATACCATCGAAAATCCTTCCGTTACTCTGAACAGAATATCCTCCGCAGTCATACCCTCTTTAATCATTGTCGTAACAGGAGGCAACCTTTAATATATCTTCAAGCTGAACCGCCATTTCTTCGGTAGCCCTCCGGCATAAGCTGTATCATAAAACCGCCTGCCGCTATTACGCTGTTGTCTGTATCAACAAGCACGCCAAGTGCAACCGATGTAGGTATCTGCTCACTTTTTGCATAATAATATGTCAAGTCCTCCGCAATTTCGCCCGATACAAGCGGAATTTGTCCGACATACGGCTCTTTCAATCCCAAATCGCGTACAACACTCAAATATCCGCCGCCGATAGCACCGCCGACATCAAGTTTACCTTTATTGTTAAGTGGTCTGTCAACATACGGGTTTGAAACGTAACCTCTGACCCTACTGTGACAATCCGTAACGGCAACAAGGTTTGTAATTTCACCCTCGCCCTTTATCTGAACCGTCATACTGTCTGTTTCATTCTTCAATCCTGCTGCACCCATAATTGCCGCACCTGTAAGCAATCTGCCGAGTGCAGCCGTTGCAACCGGGATAAGTATGATGTATTCTCTGTGCCTCATTCACAAGGTCGGTTGTCACCGCCGCAAAAACACGGATTGCACCGTCCATACTGTTTCCTCTTACTAATTTATCTGCCATTTATTTATTCTCCTATTCTACAGTAACTTCTATTGTATAATTTTCTGCGAAACTAACATTTTCACCTTCAATTTTTACAGGCAAATTGTATGTTCCCGCTCCAAGTCCGCTTACGTCAACGTAAGCCTTTACATTATCTGTGGTAATTTTTCCTTCCTCACCCCAAACCTGTGCGATGAGTTTATTGTTTATCTTAGCCGTCAAACCTGATTGTACATTTTGTGCCTGTACGGTAAGTTCAAGCTGTGCAACGGCTTTTTTTACTATATCCAATTTATACTTGACTTTTTATTATCCTCCGGTATATACATACCGCTTGACAATTCAAGTTCATATTCACCGAAACCGTCTGACGGAACTTTATCTATAAGTGCAATGACTTTATCATCCGTATTAGTTTCGTCCACGCCAACCGTAACGCTTGCAGGTGTGGCAAAAGATTTATCCGCTTTTAAAATATATCCCTTGTCAAGTTCTGCCGAAAGTCTCGGCACAACAGGCAAAAGTTTTGCGTCATATATCGTGTTTACAACCTCCTCATAAGAACGTGCACTTTCAATCGTTTCATTCTTGTTTATAAGTTCACCGTTTGTGTCCGTCAGAAGATAGTTCACGTTTTCCACGCCGTCCTCTTGAATACTTGACACATCGACCGTTGCAATCGCCCCTGCAACCTCGTCTATTTCACTTTTTGCGCCTGTTATCGTGACAGTCGGATTATTTACAGACGATTTTACTATCTTGTCTTTGAGCATACCGGTCTGTTTTACAGTAACCTCAATATCTTTCATTTCAAGCGGTTCAACCGTAATCGGAATATCTCCGTACTTTTCCTTTTCAACTGAAATTCTCGTTGTTGGAATTGAAATCACTCCCGACAAATTATATTCACCAGTTGAGTCAATATCGCTGACATCAACCTGAACATATATATCGTCCATAAAATTCATAAGGTCACTTCGTTTACCCGTTACAACAACCGACAGTTCGGGAATTTTATCCTTACCGGTCACCGCAAGTTTTTTATCCCTAAGCGACATTTCGCCGACAAATCTTACATTCAAATCCGAAACGGTAGTCGTAATATCGGGATCATTCACATATATAACCATAAACCATACGATTACTGCAAGGAAAACCGAAAGTATTACGGTTTTCAGCTTTTGAGTATTCGTTACATTCGCTTTCTTCTCCGTCATTTCGTCCTCCAAAACATAATCTTATCTATCTTTTCGTTCGTTTCCTGCTTTTGACTCATAATCTTTTTAAGTGCCTTTGCAAGCGATTCTCTTGAAAGATTACGCGTAAGTGAGCCGTTTAACGCTATGGAAATCTTGCCTGTTTCTTCGCTCACCACTATAATAACCGCGTCTGTGACTTCGCTGAGTCCTATCGCCGCTCTGTGACGTGTACCCAAATCTCTTGATAAATTATTATTTGCGGTAAGCGGCAAAAGACAGCCGGCTGTCACAATTTTATTATTCCTTATTATAACCGCACCGTCATGCAAAGGTGTATTCGGTACAAATATATTCTCCAAGAGTCCGCTTGATACATTCGCGTCAAGCATTGTTCCCGTACTTATATATTCACCCAATCGCGTTGCACGTTCCATTACAATAAGCGCACCCGTCTTTGTCGCCGACATATTCGCAGCGGCTTGTGCAATCGAATCTATAACTCTGTGTAAATCGTCCTCTGTAGTGTCCGACGCAAAATCAATTATACGTCCGACTTTGAAACGCCCCATTCTTTCAAGCAAATTACGCAATTCGGGCTGAAATATTACGATCACCGCAAATGCACCGATTTGCATTGCACCGCCTAAAATATAGTTTAATGCATTAAGTTTCAGCCACTGACTTAAAAAGAATGCTATAAACAAAAATATAATACCTTTTACAAGTTGCATTGCTCTTGTTTCACGAATTAAATTTATAAGATAATACACTATAACCGAAACTATCAATATATCAATTAAATCACTTATTCTAAGCAACTGTACATATTTTACTAAGTATTCCAAAAACGCATTCATATTCAGATACTCCTTTCATTTTCTTGGAGCTTAAGGCGATATATCCTCTATATGACCTCAGTTGTTTATTATTATACTACATTTTCGATTGTATAGCTATACAAATTTAAAAAAATTTTATTGTATATTTCGAGTTTTTGTGTTATAATGTTTGATAAATTCGTAAAATGAAAGGAAGTATTTTTTATGAAGAAACAAATTTTAAGCATTTCTCTTGCAGCTGCACTTGCAGTTTCATGCACAGGTATTGCTATGGCAGAGGATAAAACTCCTACTGTATTCGTGAACCAAGGTCAAATCTTTTTGACGACCAAGCTCCTGTAATTCTTGGCGAAGGTACTACTCTTGTTCCTGCAAGAGGCGTATTTGAGGCTATGGGTGCAAAGGTTGAATGGAAAGAAGATACAAGAACTGTTGACGTTACAAGTTCTGATAACAAAACTCTTATCAGATTGACTATCGACGACAGTACAATGAAAGTTTTGACGTAAGCGGTGTTTTCGGAGCTCTTATGTCAGGACAAGACTTCGTTGCTCCTGAAAATGACGTAACTTTGGACGTTGCTCCTCAAATCATCAGCGACAGAACTATGATTCCTCTAAGAGCAATCAGCGAGGCTCTTGACGCAGATGTTCAATGGAACGGTGAAGATTATACAATCAATATCACAACAGCTAACGCTCCTTCAGCAGACGCAGGCGTTCCTGCATTGTCACTTTCAGCTGACAAGCTAACAGCCGCTAAGGACGAAGAAGTTGTTCTTTCTGTAAACGCAGAAAATCTTCCGGCTGAAAAATTTGTTTCAGGCGTAACTGCAACTGTTAAGTATGACCCTACTGCATTTGAATTCGTAAAAGCCGAACTTGTAAACGGCGACAACGTAATCGAAGGTGCAATCGGTGCCGCAAACCCTGAATTTACATATGGTTATGTAAAAGCCGCATCTATTACTGTTAATGCCGAAACAGCAGTTAAGACAGACGGTGCTGTTATGAAACTTACATTTAAGTCACTTACAGGCGAAAAGGGTTCATTCCAACTTTCAAACGGATACAACACAAAGCTTGGTTACAACACATCACTTCTTGTTGACTCAGTTAGCAATGTAGGCAATAAATCAGTACAATATGAAGGTGATGATCAAAGATCAGCCAAGCTGAAGTTGTTATAAACGGTACTGATACTCCTGCAGAAACAGTTAAACCAACTGCTACTGCAAACCCAACAGCTACTGTTGCTCCTGAGGCTACTGCAGACCCATCTGCTACTGTAGCACCGACAGAAGCTCCGGCTGAAACAGCTGCTCCGACAGCTACTCCGGCTGCATAATTAAATACAAAAATTTATATAGTTGCTCAAATGAGCAACTATATTTTTTAGATAAACAAGGCAGTCACAAAAGTGACTGCCTTGTTTGAGTCTTATTTTTAACAGTAAACTTATCGTCCTCAACATCTACAGTAATGCTGTCACCGCTCTTAATGTTACCGTCAATGATTTCTTCCGAAAGCATATCTTCGATTTCGTTTTGAATTGCACGTCTTAAAGGTCTTGCACCGTATACAGGGTCAAAGCCCGACTTAGCAATTTTGCTTACGGCACTCTCCGTAAATGTTACATTGATTTCATTCGCATTCAAACGTTTTTCAAGAGATTTAAGCATAAGTTTTGCAATTTCCTTGATGTTATCCTCTGTCAATCTGTCAAATACGATTATATCGTCAATTCTGTTAAGGAATTCAGGTTTAAACGCACGTTTAACTTCTTCCATAACTTTATTCTTGATACTGTCGTGTTCACTGATGTTCTTGTCCTTTTCCTCGTCTTTCTTAAAACCAAGTTTAGATGATACATTGCCGAGAATTTCTTTTGCACCAAGGTTAGATGTCATAATGATAACAGTGTTCTTGAAGTCTACTTTTCTGCCTTGTGCGTCTGTAAGAATACCGTCATCAAGAATTTGCAGCATAATGTTGAATACGTCAGGATGTGCCTTTTCGATTTCATCGAACAAGATTACCGAATAAGGGTGTTTTCTGATTTTTCAGTAAGCTGACCGCCCTCTTCAAATCCTACATATCCCGGAGGCGAACCGATAAATTTAGATACGGCGTGCTTCTCCATATATTCCGACATATCTACACGGATAAGTGCATTTTCACTGCCGAACATCGCTTCAGCCAAAGTCTTTGAAAGTTCTGTTTTACCTACACCGGTAGGACCTAAGAACAAGAACGAGCCAATCGGACGTTTAGGGTCTTTAAGTCCGGCTCTGCCACGCTTGATTGCTTTTGCAACCGCACTTACAGCCTCGTCCTGACCGATAACTCTTGCGTGAAGAATATTTTCAAGATTCTTTAATCTCTCCATTTCTTCCTCTTTCAATCTTGCGGCAGGGATATGAGTCCAGTCTGCCAAGATGTCGGCAATATCGTCCTCGTCTACAACAAGTCCCGAAGATGAACCTGTACCTTTCCAAGAAGATTTTAGTTTTTCAACTTCTTCTTTCAATACCTTTTCTTCATCACGGATTTTTGCGGCTTTTTCAAAATCTTGTGCAGTTATAGCCTCTTGTTTTTCCGACTGTAATTTTTCAAGTTTCTTTTCTTTTTCTTTCAAATCATCAGGCTCTGTCTGTGATCCAAGACGTTTTTAGATGCCGCCTCATCAATAAGGTCGATTGCCTTATCGGGAAGAAATCTGTCTGTGATATAACGTGACGACAATGTTGCGGCGGCTTTCAATGCGTCATCTGTGATTGTTACGCTGTGATGTGCCTCGTACTTGTCACGAATACCTTTCAATATCTCAACCGTTTCTTCTACTGTCGGCTCACCGACTGTTACAGGTTGGAAACGTCTTTCAAGTGCGGCGTCTTTTCGATATATTTCTTATATTCTTTAAGCGTTGTCGCACCGATAAGCTGCAATTCACCTCTTGCAAGGAACGGTTTTAGGATATTCGACGCGTCCATCGAACCTTCGGCACTGCCTGCACCGACGATTGTATGAAATTCATCAATGAACAATATTACATTCTTTGCCGCAAGAACTTCATTTACAACTTTCTTCAAACGTTCTTCAAATTCACCTCTGTATTTTGCACCGGCAACCATACTTGAAAGGTCAACCGATACAAGACGTTTTGTCTTTAACGGCTCAGGAACGTCGCCTGACGCAATTTTCTGAGCAAGTCCCTCAATTACGGCTGTTTTACCTACACCCGGTTCACCTATAAGGCATGGGTTATTCTTTGTACGTCTTGACAAAATCTGAGTTACACGTTCGATTTCCTTACTTCTGCCGATTACGGGGTCAAATTTACCCTCTTTTGCAATAGCTGTAAAGTCACGTCCGAACTGGTCAAGAGTCGGTGTTGACGAATTTGGATTTGGGTGATATTCGCCGCCCGGCTGTGACTCCATTTCAACGTCACCCTCTATTGAACGGACTGTATCCGTATAGAAATTCGGCAAATTAACACCAAGCGATTCAAGAATTTTTGCGGCAACTCCGTCACCGTCACGAATGATAGCCATTAACAAGTGTTCTGTACCGATATAACTGTGGTTCAAACGTCTTGCTTCAAGAGCACTCATTTCCAAAATACGTTTTGAACGCGGTGTAAGCGGAAGTTCGGTCTGCTGTGGGAGAGAAACTCCGATACCGATATATTCGTTTATTTTATCTTTAACCTTTTCGGCGGTTACGCCGTTTTTCTCAAACACTTTAGCAGCCACTCCGCTACCCTCTCGAATAAGTCCCATAAGAAGATGTTCACTGCCAATATAGTTATGACCCATTTCCGCAGCCGCATCGTGAGCCTCGCTAATCGCAATTCTTGCTTTTTCTGTGAAATTTGAGAATAACATAATAATCAACTCCTTTTCTTCTATGTGTTATTTGTTATTTAGATATTGTTTCTTATTAATTCTGCACGTTTTTTTATCACGTTCATTCGGTGATAATTCCTTACCGTCACACACAAGCGCCGGCTCTGAAAGCACCATACATTCAAGCGGTGCAATTTTGCTTTCCTTGAATTATACCCAAACTTTGTCCAAGCATTACATCGGACAAAAAGTGATTTCGCCTCTGATGACGACACACTTCGTGCATATTTAAATGTACCGTATGAGCGGAACAATCTGTCCGCAATGACGTCATAATTTTTTTCTTTAAGCATATTTCTTGCTTTTGTTTCCATATCGACAATCTGATTAACCACATTAGTCAATTTTTCGATTACCTGACTTTCGGAAAGTCCCAAAGTAATTCTGTTTGAAATCTGATACAAATTACCGTATGCCTTTGTACCCTCACCGTAAAGACCTCTTACTTCAATGCCAAGACTGCTTGCCGAAGAAATAACTCGGTTGATATTCTCGGTCATTGTAAGTGCAGGCAAGTGCATCATTACCGACGCTCTCATACCTGTACCTGTATTTGTAGGGCAAGCTGTCAAGTAACCGAAATCATTATCAAAAGCATATGTGATATTTTCTTCGATTACATCATCAACCTTGCTTGCAAGTGAGTAAGCCTCGTCAAGTCCAAAGCCGTCTTTTATGATTTGCAGTCTGATATGGTCCTCCTCCATAAGCATAATGCTCATTGTCCGGTCTTTGCTTATCATAACCGACTTACCTTTGCCCTCGCACATAACAGGACTTATAAGATGTTCTTCGGCAAGCTCCTGTTTTCTGATAAGCGGTGTATTATCAAGGTCAATAAAGTCAAAATCCTTTGCCAATGTCGAATTACCGCCCAAAACAGCGTTTTTAATTTTTTCTGTTACTTCCTTTGTGTCCTTTAGGGCATTCGGGAACGGTGTTTTATCAACATTTCTCGCAAGACGTATTCTTGTTGAAACAACTATGTCCGAATTATTATTTTTATACCAAATCATGACTTTTTCACCTCATTTTCTATTTCACGAATCTGTTTATGAAGTTTTGCGGCTGTTTCGTAATCCTCATTTTTAACCGCCGCCGAAAGTTCTTGCTTTAGTGTTTCGTACTTTCTCTTTAATTTAAGTTCTTCGCCTGACTTTGACGGTATCTTACCGACATGAACGGTACTCGGATGAATTTGTCGTAATGTTTCGGTTACAGGACCTCTGAACACTTTGTAACATTCACTGCACCCAAGCTTGCCATCTCGTCTGAAATCGGAATAAGTACGTCCGCAAACGGGACATTTCTTTTCCTCTTTATAAGTTGTCGGCTGCATAAACCAATCAAACCCATCAAACAAATCTGAAAATAAATCATACATTCCAATCATCCTCCTTATTTACCTGCCATAGCAAGCATATTCTTAAATATATTTGCTCTTACTTTGTCTTTTTGTGGTTGATTAACAGTCAAAGAATTGTCGCATATTCCGCTGAATATAATTGAAGCTGTTCTTTCATCAAGAGCGTTGTGCCTGATTAAGTTTGCCAAATATGATTTAGCGGTTTTCTCGTCAAGGCTTTCGCCTACGGCTTTGATGGTCTGCATTATGATACCATCTTCGTGCTTTACCTGTTTAATCCTCAAATAACCTCCGCCGCCTCGTCTTGATTCGACGATATAACCGTGTTCGGGATTAAACCTTGTTGAAATAACGTAATTAATTTGTGACGGAACACATCCGAATATTGAAGCAAGTTCGTTTCGTTTAAGCTCCAACCATTCGTCCGTATCGTCTTTCAGAAGTTCGTTTATGAAAGCTTCTATCTTATCACTCATACCCATTTTTTAATCACCTCTTTGACTTTGACTTTCTTTGACCTTTCATCTATTATTATACTCACATTGTTTCTTTTGTCAATGAATATTTTGTATTTAGTTTTTAACAATTTGTGAACACAAAAAGATGAGGTTTCCCTCATCTTTGATTGCAAATAAAAAGGACAGTTTTTAAACTGTCCTTTAGTATTACTTATTAAACAATGTACCGTTTTTCTGCTTTTCGCAAGCGTCATAATAGCTTTCCGGTGTACCGATGTCAATACGAACTGCGTCAAACACATATGCGTACACATCGTTTTTCCGATAAGCCACGGTATGAAGTGTCCCGGTGCGTCGGGATTATTGCTCTCTTTCAAATATTTATCTATAAGAGGCAGTGTATCGCGTTTATACAGATAAAACGGCGGTACACCCAAATCCGATTTAGGTTGTTTCGGCTTTTCTTCAAAACTTGTCACCTTGCCGTCACCGTCAAGTTCAACAACGCCCATAGAATGTAAATCTTCTTTATTCTCAATCGTATGCGCACAAATCATATCAGCGTTTTTTACTGCGGTACATATCCACAAAATCGCAAAGCGAAAAATCAAATATATTATCGCTTGCCATAACAAGAATTTCATCATTGATATTTTCCGTATCAATAACGTACTTCAAATCACCAATTGCGCCGAGTCTGTTATCATTACTCGTTGTATGGTCGTTAATAACCTTAACTTTTTTTCGGGCCTTTATAGCTTTCGCACCACTTTTCAAACTGCTTATAAAACTTTTCGTTAGTCACAATGTAGATATTTTCGACATCGCTAACCTCGTCAATTTTATCCGTAACCATTTCCAAAATAGTCTTGTCACCGAGTTTTAAAAGTGCCTTAGGGCATATTTTCCGTAAGCGGATACAATCTTGTGGCATAGCCTGCCGCCAACAACACACACTGCATAATTATCTCCTATTTATTTTCAAGTTTACTGACAAGATTCTTAATCTTTGTAACAGGGTTAAGAAGACTTGATATAGTTTCATCATGGTTAAGAGTATCGATAAGAAGTGAGATATATTTTGACATATCAACTTCACAGTACCATTCACGAGTTGCAAGGTCAGGATTTCTGTAAATCAAGTTTGTTGTGAAAATCTTATCAACAATACCGTCTGCCGCCGCTTTATCAAAGCACTCAAGACCGTTACAGAAAAGACCGAATGACGCAAATACGAATATTCTCTTTGCACCCTGCTTTTTTAAGGTTATTTGCAACGTCAATTACAGATTCACCCGATGAAATCATATCGTCAACGATAATAACGTCCTTACCGTTTACGTCACGTCCCAAATATTCGTGAGCCTCAATAGGGTTTTTGCCGTTTACGATTACAGAGTAATCACGTCTTTTATAGAACATACCAAGGTCAAGCTTTAGCACTGATGAATAGTACATACATCTTGACATACCGCCTTCATCAGGAGAGATTACAATAGTATCTTTTTTTTGTTTAGTGATATATCAGGAACGGCTCTGACAAGTGCCTTTATCATCTGATATGTCGCTTGAACATCATCAAAACCTGCAAGTGGAATTGCATTTGAAATTCTCGGATCGTGTGCGTCAAATGTAATGATATTTGACACGCCCATATGAACAAGTTCTTGAAGCATAAGTGCCGCGTCAAGTGATTCACGACCGTTTCTTCTGTGCTGTCTGCCCTCGTAAAAGCATAGGCATTACGACAGTAACACGTCTTGCCTTACCGCCCATTGCGGCAATAACACGTTTCAAATCCTGATAATGGTCATCAGGACTCATATGATTTTCAACTCCGTACATTTTATAGGTAACACCGTAATTGAACACATCGCATATGATATACACGTCATGACCTCTTACGGTTTCATCGATAACGCATTTTCCTTCGCCTGTACCAAATCTCGGACAAGTTACATGAGTAACATAAGTTTCTGTATCCTCATAACCTCTAAAAGCTCTAAGATATTCATCAATCTTAGCCGTTATGCCTTCACAGCCTTTCATACTTATGATACTAAGCTTGCCGACTATCGGTGTTTCGTTACTTATAAAGTTGTTTGTCATTGTAATTCTCCTTCTTACTGGATATGTATTAAATTTTCTCTCTCCTCGACGGATTTTTTCCGTCTACGACCTTATTTTACATTTACATTACAAATATATCATAAGTAGCGATATTTTTCAAGTGACATATCGTATTATTTTGCATAAAAAGTATAAAAATATTTTGTACAAAATTATTTATTTTTTTGAATTTCACTTAAAAGTTGTTTTATTGATTTTCCATTTACGGGATTTTTTATATAAGGTGCTATCTCACAAAGCGGTTTTAAAACAAATTCTCTGTTTTCCATTTCGATATGAGGTATGATTAAATCGTCCTCGTACATAACAACATCGTCATAAAGAATAATATCCAAATCAAGTGTTCTCGGTCCCCAATGAACAATGCGTTCTCTGTTATGTGCCTGTTCGATTTTATGCAAAAAAATCAAGCAATTCATACGGTGTGTAAAGCGTTTCAAGTTCAAGACAGCCGTTTAAAAATCGTCCTGTTCAACACCGCCGACAGGCTCTGTCACGATAAATTCCGACACTTTTTTCACTCTGCAACACTTATCCGCGTCAAGTTCTTTGACGGCACCGTCAAGGTGACCTTTGCTGTCACCCATATTTGAACCGAGTGCAATATATGCCCTATGCCATTTTCTCGTTATGCTCACTTCCACAGTATCAACACTCATCATAATCGGTGCCCAAGGTTTCTTTAATGTTATTGTTACTTCTCTTATCAAACCGTATTCAAGCAATATTTTCTCGGCAATATTTTCCGCCGCCGCCTCAATAAGCTTAAATGTGTTGTTTCTCATCACTTTGGTAATAAGATTGCACACTTCTGCATAATTCACCGATTTTTCAAGATTATCCTCTATGCCCGCACTTCGTGTGTGTCACACACAAGCTCCGCATTCACGATAAATTTTTGTCCGAGTACGTTTTCTTCTTTGAAAACACCGTGATTTGCAAAAAAACTTCAAGTCCTCTGATAGATATTTTGTCCATTTTCCGCTCCTTTTATCAGCTGTTTATTATTGCCTCGGTCATAAGTATCGCACGTTTGTTTTCAAGTACATCGTGTACCCTTACAAATCTGCAACCTTTCATAACTCCTATAACAGATGTTGCAACAGTTCCCTCAACTCTTTGATCTGACGGCAAATCAAGCGTCAAGCCTATCATTGACTTTCTTGACGTACCGAGCAAAACAGGGTAGCCGAGTTCGTTAAGTCTGTCTACGTTATTCGTTATAATAAGATTTTGTTCATATGACTTCGCAAAACCCACACCGGGGTCAAGTATTATTTTATCGTCAGCAATACCCGCTTTTTCGCAATGGCTATTGTTTCTCTCTAAGGTCGTCAAGTACGTCCTCCACAAAAAGAATTATATTCCGCTTTTTCTCTGTTGTGCATAAGACAACACGCCGCACCCGATTTTGCAATCACTTCCGCCATATTCTTATCGTATTTCAATCCCCATATGTCATTTACAAGGTCAGCGCCTGCTCCGACAGCCGCCGCGGCTACCTTGCTTTTATATGTGTCTATCGAAACAGGCACATCAAAATCAGCCTTGATTTTTTTTATCACAGGCACAACTCTTTCAATTTCTTCTTCATCACTGATTTTTTGTATAATTCGGTCTTGTCGATTCACCGCCTACATCAATTATATCCGCACCGTCATTTATAAGCTGTTCGGTATGCTTTAAAGCACTGTCAATATTATTAAACTTACCTCCGTCAGAAAACAGATCAGGCGTCACATTCAATATACCCATTACGTATGTATGATTTCCGAATTCCTTGTTTCCTATTATCATTTTTATCCCCCTTACAACACTATATCTGTATTTTTCTCATTTGCGCTCCACTTGCAGGTATCTATTGCGTTGCACATCATACACAAACGTGTTCTCTTATCCGCAATCGCAATAATATCGCCGAGTGTTTCCGCTTTTTCGGGTATATCCCTATGAGTCTTTACCGCTTCAACCATATATTCAATCTCATCACTTGCAAACCCACATTCACAAAGTATTTTTTTGCAATTTCACCGCCTGCTTTGTGGTGATTTGTGCCGTTTTATATTGCTCATACCGTCCTATATCGTGCAGTAAAGCCGTACCGTATATAATCTCTTTCGATATGTTAAGTCCGTTTTCCAAATTCAAAATATACGCACTTCTTGCAACGTCTAAAAGGTGGTCAATTCCGTGATTGCAGTAAATTCTGTCTTTTCGGCAGAATTTATTTTTGACAGAATGTCACGGAAATTTTATTCTTCAAAATATTGTTGCATTTTCGCATACTTATTATGTCGTCCGTTTTTCTTTTCAATTCACCCAAAAACGACAATGAACCGAATGCAATAACAACGCAGTCCGTCATATTAAGGCACAACCTAAGTGCTGTATCAAGGCTTACCGCCTCAACATTTTGATTATATTCACTTATTGCACTTGCATATTTTTCGTTTGATAATGCTCGCGGATTGTTCGGTGTAATCGTGTATATCTTTTGTGCAAGCGGTGCGGTTATTTCGGCAATTTGCTTGTATGCCTTATCTGCAAACACACCTGTTATATACACGATTTTTCGATTGCCGTAATACTTTTCGATACTTTCTTTGAGCCTTTTCGCACCGTCAATATTATGTGCGCCGTCAATTATAAATTCTGGTTTATCGCATATTTTTTTCAAACCTGCCGTGCCATACCGTGTTTTTCAAACCGTTCTTTATATCATTTTCGCTCACACCGTCAATATGCCTGCACACTTCTTCCGCAACGGCGGCATTTTCGCGTTGATATTCACCGTCAAGCGATATTTCATATTCCGTCACGCTGTCGGCCTTTATAAGTCGTGCATTTTTTTCACGGCACTCGTTTTCTATGACATTCATCACACAATTTTTCCTGTTTTGCCGTAACGACAAGTCCGTTGTTTTTATAATACCCGACTTTTGATATGCGATTTCTTCAAGCGTGTTGCCGAGGAATTTCATATGGTCCATACTTATCGGAGTTATCACCGATACAAGACTTTTCGGAATAATATTGGTTGCGTCCTCACGTCCGCCCATACCGACTTCAATCAAAACAACGTCACATTGTTCTTCTTTAAAATACAAAAACGCCACTGCCGTTTCCATTTCAAAAGGTGTAGGGTGCGGAGTCATTTTGTCCGCAACTTCACTGATACGGCTTATATAATAAGCATATCTGTCCTCACTCATATTTTCTGCATTTATACGAAACTGTTCAAGATAATCAAAACCGACGGTGAAACATATCGTCCGACTTTCTTGCCGGACTCAATCAAAATCTGTTCGGCAAAAGCACCTACACTTCCTTTACCGTTAGTGCCGGCGATGTGAATAACATCAAGTTCATTCTGCGGATTACCGAGTTTATCGCAGAGATTTGATATATTATCCAACCGGAACAATCCCATATTGCGAGGCTTTTTTATGTATTCTCTTGCCTCTTTGTAATTCATCAACTTCATATCCTTTCAGACAAAGCCGTCCGTCAAAAAAGAAAAAGCTCCCTTACCATAGGGAGCTTAAATAATATTCTCTACCGTAAATCAGCGGGATGCAATCCGTATACCGCAAGCCTAAGGCTTTTCGTCAAAGTGACAACTCCCCGTTCACTCCGCACTTCACGCACACGAATCTACTCTGTTATTTTTTAATGCTGAACCTGTCAACAAAATAAAGCAGACAAAACTGCAACGGTTTTGTCTGCAGCATATTATATTATATACCACTTCACGCCTAATTGCAATTACATTTTAATCAAATTCACACCGTCTGTCCTAAAAGTAGAAAAATAGACAAAAAAAATTTTATTATTTTTGTTTTTTTTGCTGTCTTGATAAAATGCACTTATAGGAGTAAAATTAATTCTTAGATTTAAAAAATTAATACTTATTTATATAGGAGGCAACAACAATGGAATCTTACAAATATTTACTCGACATTGCACTTATTTTGATAAGTACAAAAATCCTCGGACTTTTAACAAGACGTATCCAACTGCCACAGGTAGTCGGTGCTCTTATCGCCGGACTTCTTTTAGGTCCTGCCTGTTTCGGAGTTTTGCAGGAAACCGATTTTATCAAGAACATTGCCGAAATCGGTGTTATCGTACTTATGTTCGCAGCCGGTCTTGAAACAGACGTTCAGGAACTGAAAAAGACAGGTCTTGCGTCGTTTATAATCGCTCTGCTCGGCGTTATCGTACCGCTTATCGGCGGATACTTTGTAACCACGATCTACAACCCGGTAACCGACCAACAGACAATGCTGCAAAACATATTTGTCGGCGTCGTTCTAACCGCAACATCTGTCAGTATCACAGTTGAAACACTTAAAGAACTCGGCAAACTTTCGACAAAACAGGTAACGCAATCTTGGGTGCGGCACTTATAGACGACGTACTCGGTATTATTGCACTTACTGTTATTTCAAGCTTTGCCGGCAGTGACGTTTCTCTGTGGGTAATACTTTTGAAGATACTCGGTTTCTTCATATTCTGCGGAGTTGTGGCATTTCTTTTCATCAAGTTTGTCAATCCGTGGATTAACAAATACAAAAAAGGATTTAAGACGTTTCGTAATTCTTGCATTTGCATTCTGTTTGCTTATGTCATTCTCCGCCGAATATTTCTTCGGTGTAAGTGATATTACAGGTGCTTTCGTTGCAGGTCTTATCCTTTCAAACAACAAAAAAACTTCGTATATGCTAAACCGTTTTGATACGGTTTCATACGTTCTTCTTTCACCGGTATTCTTTGCAAGCGTCGGTCTTAAAGTAACATTCAGCAATATGTCTGCAACGGTTGTAGTACTTACCGTATTATTGCTTGTAGTCGCAATTCTTTCAAAGATGATTGGTTGCGGACTTGGTGCCAAGATATGCAAATACACAAATCTTCAATCTGTTAAAATCGGTATCGGTATGATTTCCCGAGGTGAGGTTGCACTTATCGTTGCCACAAAGGGGGTATGTCAATGGGACTTATGAAAGACGAATTTTTCGCACCGCTTGTACTTGTCGTTGTTGCAACAACCATCGTTACACCGATACTTTTGAAACTTGCATATAAATATCAGGCAAGCCGTGAGGCGGACGTTCCTATGGCATCATCACTTGTCGATAAGGTTGAGGAAAGAAACGACCTTGAAAAAAATTACTCAAAACGCCGCAAATATGCACGAAGAAATGAAGGAAATTCATAAATAACACCACTAAAGAGCCGACAATAAAATCGGTTCTTTTTTTCTTGATATTATATACTGTTTTATGCTATAATATAATCAATCAAACGAAAGGATATTTAAAATGCTGACAGATTTTCATACACATATTTTTCCAGACAAAATAGCGGACAAAACGATAAAATTACTTGAATCGAACATCAAAGAAGAATACAGGCCACACAAAGCCGAACTACGCGGTACACTTGACGCACTCAAGCAGTCAATGCGTGAAAACAACGTTGACATATCGCTTGTACTTCCGATTGCCACGAACGTAAAGCAATCAACAACAATAAATAACTTCGCCGCATCAATAAACGGTATTGACGGTATTTATTCACTCGGCAGTCTGCACCCTATGCAATCGGATTGGGAAAAGTGTTTTGTATGACATCAAAGAAAAAAGGGCTTAAAGGTATCAAGCTACACCCCGAATATCAGCAATTTTACATCGACAGCAAAGAATCAATACAAATTCTGAAAAAAAGTGAGGAACTCGACCTTATAACCGTACTTCATTCGGGCAAAGATATAGGTATCGATCCGCCTGTTCACTGTACTCCCGAAAGGCTTTCTCACGTTCTTGACTACGTTAAAGGCGACAAAATCGTTGCCGCACATTTGGGCGGCTGGAAGTTATGGGACGATGTCGAAAAATACCTTGTCGGCACACCGATATATTTCGACACAGCCTTTACGCTTAACTTTATCACAGATGAACAGCTTTTACGCATAATCAAAAAATCACGGCAGTGAAAAAATACTTCACGCGACAGATTCACCTTGGGAAAAGCAAGGTCAAATGGCAAAACATTTATCTGCCTTACCTCTTTCAGAGGAAGATTGTAACAATATTTTTTACAAAAATGCGAAAAAACTTCTGAAAATAGGTTGAGTTAAAACGAATAATACGATATAATAATAGTATATGGCTATAAGCATTTTGCGTATAGTCCGATTTTGTTAATTTAGGAGCAGAAATATGTTCAATAATGATATAAGTATAGACTTAGGCACTGCGACGGTGCTTGTCTATATCAAAAACAAGGGCATTGTACTGCGTGAGCCGACCGTTATCGCGGTAAACACCAAAACAAACGAAGTTTGTGCCGTAGGCAAAGACGCACTCGCAATGCTCGGAAGAACTCCGCCGCATATACAGGCCGTTCGTCCGCTTATTGACGGTGTAATTTCAAATCTTACGCTTACACAGGAAATGATTAAACATTTCTTTTCAAAAATATTTTCACGAACAATCGGTCACCCACGCATAATGATGTGCGTTCCGAGCGGTGTTACGGACGTTGAACAAAGAGCCGTAATTGAGGCGGCAAGAGATGTCGGTGCAAAAGATATTTACATTATCGAAGAACCTGTTGCGGCAGCACTCGGTGCAGGGTTTGATATTTCACGTCCGCACGGTACTATGGTTGTGGACATAGGCGGAGTACAACCGACATTGCAGTATTATCGCTTGGCGGTATCGTTGTCAGCCGTTCGCTGAAAATCGCCGGTGACGAATTTAACGAGGCGATTATTCGTTATATGCGCAAAGAAATGGGTATGATTATCGGTCCGCGAACAGCCGAAAGAATTAAAATGGAAATCGGCGGTGTTATACCGCGTTCAAATGAGCTGTTATGCAAAGCAAAAGGTATCAGCGTACTTTCGGGGCTTCCGAAAGAAGTAACTATTTCTTCAAACGACCTATACCCCGCATTTGATGATTTTGTTTATAATATGACTGAGAGAATTAAGGAAGTGCTTGAAGAAACACCTCCCGAACTTCACGGTGACATTATACAAGACGGAATAATAATGACAGGCGGCGGTTCTTTGATTTACGGTTTGGACAAGCGTATTTCGGACGACATCGGCGTCAAAGTGGTGCTTTGCACCGGATATAATCGACTGCGTTGCAAAAAGGTGCGGAATTGCACTTGACAATATCGACACAGTTACCGAGCCGACTCATATATTCCACAAAAAAGCATACATCAGAGATTAAAAAAGAGAGGATATATTAATTATGAAAAACGAACCAATCACACTAACAAACGTAGAAATCCAAAAAATTCTTCCGCACCGTTATCCGTTTTTGCTTATAGACAAAATTGTTGATTTTGAAGAAGGCAAAAGCATAACAGGTATCAAAAACGTAACGGCAAACGAACCTCAATTTACAGGTCACTTCCCGGGTAACCCAATTATGCGGGCGTACTTATTACAGAGGCACTTGCACAAGTCGGTGCTGTAATGCTTTTGTCAATGCCCGAAAACAGAGGTAAACTCGGTGTATTCACAGGTATCAACAATTTCAAATTCCGCCGTCAGGTAGTTCCGGGCGATACATTGGAGCTTCACGCTGATTTGGTTACTTACCGTCACGGAATGGGTAAAGCAAACGTCAAAGCAACAGTAGGCGGACAAGTTGCGGCAGCAGGCGAAATCAGCTTTGCGGTTGTTGACAACATTGCAAACGAGGACTGATGATAAAGATGATGAATGTTTGGACGATTTGCAAAACGGTCTTTTCATAATCCAAAAGAAAAACGGTTTCAAGTTTGGTATTGACGCTGTTTTATTATCCGATTTTGCAAAGGAAACAAGGTCTAAAAACACTTGATTTATGCACAGGTACAGGTATTGTACCCTTGCTTTTATCCGCAAAACAAACACACCGAAAATTTTCGGTCTTGAAATACAGGAAGAGATTGCACAAATGGCACAGCGCAGTGTGGAACATAACAAGCTGGAAGATCGTATTTCCATAGAATGCGGCGATTTAAAACCGCCGTTTCTATATACGGTCGTGACAGTTTTGACAAAATAACCTGCAATCCGCCGTATATGAAGTGCGGCAGCGGTAATCAAAATGATATTGACACAAAATCAATTTCACGTCACGAGGTTATGTGTACTGTTGATGACGTTATAAACGTCAGTGCAAAACTGCTTATTCCGAAAGGCAGATTTTTTATGATTCACAGACCTAACAGACTTGTAGACATTATGTGTGCCATGCGTAAATACAAAATAGAGCCGAAGCGTATGCGTTTCGTCCATCCGTCATATGATAAAGTACCGAATATGGTATTAATCGAGGGTATGCGTGACGGCGGTGAGGAATTAAAGCTTTTGCCGCCGCTTTATGTGTATAATCAAGACGGTACTTATTCCGATGAAATTCACAAGATTTACGGAAATTAACAAATAAAACGAAAGAAGTGATAAATGTGTTAGAGTACGATGAGTACAGACTAAAGCTGCAAGGCTTTGAAGACAGCATAAACGATTTGAGGGATTCACTTTGACATCGCAGGTGCGGAAAGTGAAATAACAAAACTTGAAGAACAAAGCGCCCAGCCGGGATTTTGGGACGATATGGATAATTCACAGAAAGTTCTTCAAAAACAAAGCAATTAAAGACAAGGTTGAGGCGTTTAACAACCTTGTTTCAAAATGGGAAGATACACTTGTTTTAATCGACCTTGCAAACGAGGAAAACGACGAAAGTATGTTACCCGATGTTGTTTCGGCAACTGAAGAAATCGAGGCGGATATTGACAAAATGACGCTTGAAACCCTTTTTTGAGCGGTCATTACGACAAAAACAACGCAATTATGACGTTCCACGCAGGTGCAGGCGGTACAGAGGCACAGGATTGGTGCGAAATGCTTATCCGTATGTATCAAATGTGGGCGCAGAAAACGGCTATACCGCAACTGTTCTCGATTCGCTTCCGGGTGATGAGGCAGGTATTAAAAGCTGTACAATAGAAATCGACGGTCTTAATGCTTACGGCTATCTTAAAGCCGAAAAAGGCGTACACCGTCTTGTGAGAATTTCACCTTTCAACTCCGCCGGCAAGCGTATGACTTCATTCGCATCAATCGAAGTTATGCCCGAACTTGACGACAACGTGGAAGTTGATATTCGTCCCGAAGATATTAAGATGGGCATTCCGTGCGAGCGGTGCGGGCGGTCAGCATATCAATAAGACAAGTTCCGCAGTCCGTCTTACACATATCCCGACAGGTGTCGTAACATCTTGTCAAACACAGCGTTCTCAACACCAAAACAGAGATTACGCAATGAAAATGCTTAAAGCAAAGCTTGTCGAGCTTGCCGAGCAACAGCAGAAAGAAAAGATTTCCGACATCAAAGGTGAACAGATGGATAACGGTTGGGGCAGTCAAATCCGCTCATATGTATTCCAGCCTTACACTATGGTTAAAGACCTTAGAACAGGTTTTGAAATGGGTAATATCGGTGCGGTTATGGACGGCGACTTAAACGGTTTTATTAACGCCTATCTTAAAGCCGCAAGTCTTGGAACTCTGAAAAATAAAAAACACGGCATTGCAAATTTTCCGCAATGCCGTATTTTTTTCTTAAAAAATTGTTTTGGTTGTTTTTGATTGTTAAAGTTATTATTTTTCTTGTTTTGTTTTGATTTTGCTGTTGGTTTTGTTGCTGATTTTGGTTCTGGTTCTGCTGTTGGTTTTGGTTATTGCAATTATTGAATTTACTGCTCATTTATATTCACTCCCTTCTTCAAATTCTATTTTAACCATTGTTGATTATTTTATTCAAAAAGCCTGTTTTACTTGAATTTTTCTTAAAAAATGTTATAATAATAAGTAGTGTTTATGTTAAAAAATTGCGTTTTGGAGTAAAATATGATAGATAAGATTTGGAATATAAAAAGTAAAAAATAAAAGAAGAAACCATTGACAAAATATCAAAGGAACACCATATCCCCGCGTTATTTCAACCATACTTTTAAACAGAGGAATTGAAAGCGAAGATATTGCACCTTATCTGAGAAAATCAATGGCTGATATTATAAATCAATGCTTATGCTTGATATGGACAAGGCAGTCGAACGCATAACAAACGCAATTCAAAACAACGAAAAAATCGCGGTTTACGGTGACTATGATGTTGACGGAATTACCTCAACCGCACTTTTATATAAATTTTTACTTTCACTTGGTGCAGATGTCGAATACTACATACCTGACCGCAAAGGTGAGGGATACGGTATAAACATCATGGCTGTAAACAAGCTATTCAAACAAGGTATAAAACTTATGATAACCGTTGACTGCGGTATAACCGCTATCGGTGAAGTGGAATTTGCAAAACTTCAGGGAATGGACGTTATTATTACCGACCACCACACTTGCAAAGACCGACTTCCGACAGCCGCAGCGGCTATTTTAAACCCGAAAAGACCCGACTGCGACTATCCGTTTGACGCACTTGCAGGCGTAGGTGTGGCTTTCAAGCTTATTTTGGCTCTTGCAATTAAAAACGGACTTAAAACCACAGATGTGTTTAACCAATATGTCGATATAGCCACTCTCGGCACTATTGCCGACGTTGTACCGCTTTTGGGCGAAAACAGAGTTATCGTGGATAAAGGCTTAAAAATTTTGCACAATCCAAAAGAATAGGCATTCGTGCAATAATGGAAGTTGCAGGTGTTTTGGATAAACCTTTAAACGCGTCAACTATTGCTTTTTCAATCGCACCGCGATTGAATGCCGCAGGCAGACTCGGCAGTGCGGCAACAGCCGTTGAACTGCTGCTTACAAATGACGAAAGTCGTGCAAGAGAATTGGCACTTTTACTTGATACTGAAAATAAAGAACGTCAGCAAACCGAACGTCAAATATTTGACGAGGCATTGGAACTGATTGCAAAAGATCCGAATTTTGAAAAGAAAAAAGTTATCGTGCTTGCACAGGAAAATTGGCATCAAGGTGTAATCGGAATTGTTGCGTCAAAGGTTATGTGATATGTATTACAAGCCTTGCATACTTATTTCCACACTAACGGTGTCGGAAAAGGTTCGGGAAGAAGTATAAAGGGTTTCAACCTTTTGACGCACTTACGCATTGCGAAAAACAGCTTATTGATTTCGGCGGTCACGCAGTGGCGGCAGGATTGAACGTCAATATGTCCGATATTGACTCATTCATAAAAGAGATAAACAAATATGCAGACGAAGTATTGAGCGAACAGGATATGATACCGACAGTTGATATTGACTGTCCGCTTTCAGAGCGTTCCGTAACTCTTGAAAATGCAAAACTGCTTTCAAAACTTGAGCCGTTCGGTATGAACAATGAAAAGCCCGTATTCGCACTTGCACACGCACAGGTTATGAATATCGCCCCTGTCGGTGCGGATAACAAGCATTTAAGACTTCGCATAGTGAAAAATAATCAGACAATAAACTGTATCGGTTTCGGAATGGGTGAATTTGCGAATTTATCCATCAAGGCGATACTGTAAATATAGCATTCCAAATGGATATTAACCATTATCAAGGGAATGAAACCGTACAACTAATTTTAAAAGACATAAAAAGGAAGTGAGCATATGCCCGAAGCAAAAGAGCCGGTAATTCTTTCGCCGGAAAAAATCCCTCAACACGCTGATGATACAGATGTACTTGTAGATAAAATTATCGGTATGGTTAAGGGTTACAGCCCGAATGCCAACACAGATATGATTTACGTTGCCTATAAGCTTGCAAAATCTGCTCACAGTCACCAATTCCGCCGCAGCGGTGCACCGTATATCGAGCACCCTGTTCAGCTTGCATACATTGCGGCACAGCTTTCGCTTGATGCAACGGCAATTTCGGCGGCACTTTTACACGATGTTGTAGAGGATACGCCTTTACACTTATAAGAATATCGAAACGATATTCGGCAAAAGCGTTGCGGAACTTGTTGACGGAGTTACGAAACTTAGAAAAATCAAATACAACACCCGTGAGGAACAGCAGGTCGAAAACTTAAGAAAAATGTTTCTTGCAATGGCAAAGGATATACGTGTTGTTATAATAAAGCTAATCGACAGACTGCACAATATGCGTACATTGAACTTTATGCCGCGTGCAAAACAGCTTTTAATTTCAAAAGAAACGCTTGACGTATATGCTCCTCTTGCCCACCGTCTCGGTATGTCAAAAATCAAAATCGAACTTGAGGATTTGGCTTTAAAGTACCTTGACCCTGTCGCATACGAAGAAATTCGTCAAAGCATAAATCAGAAAAAAAGACGAACGTGAAAAGTACATACGCGACATTATGGACGTACTTCGTGAAAAACTTGACCAAATGGATATTAAAAGTCAAGTTACGGGACGTGCAAAGCATTTTTACAGTATTTTCAGAAAAATGTACACGCAGAACAAGACAATCGACGAACTTTACGACCTTTTCGCAGTCAGAATTATTGTTGATACCGTTGCTGACTGTTACGCGGTACTTGGTATGGTACACGATTTATACACTCCCGTTCCTATGCGTTTCAAAGACTATATCGCAATGCCTAAACCGAATATGTATCAATCACTTCATACAACGGTTATAGGTCCTAACGGTACACCTTTGAAATTCAAATTCGTACTTGGGAAATGCACAGAATTGCCGAAAACGGTATCGCGGCACACTGGAAATACAAAGAGGGTATATCAGGCAAAACCGATATGGATTCAAAACTTGAATGGGTACGTCAACTGCTTGATACACAGACAAATATTATAGATACCGACGATTTCTTTAACACACTTAAATTCGACTTGTTTGAAGAAGAAGTTTTCGTATTTACCCCACAAGGTAAAGTTATTTCACTTCCTGCGAAAAGTACGGTTATTGACTTTGCTTTTGCAATACACTCGGAAGTCGGATATAAAATGAGCGGTGCAAAGGTAAACGGAAAAATCGTTCCGAACAACTATATGGTACAAAACGGTGAAATAGTTGAAATTCTAACCGCAAATACGCACGGTCCGAGCCGTGACTGGCTGAAAATCTGTCGCACTTCACAGGCGAAAAACAAGATTAATCAGTGGTTTAAACGTGAAAGACGTGACGAGAATATTGAACACGGCAAAGAACTTATCGAACGTGAATTAAGACGTATCGGCAACACTCACGAACAGCTTTTCAAACAAGAATGGATTGCTATTCTTTTGAGAAGATACGGTTTTCAAAGTATTGACGACCTATATGCAAGCGTTGGATACGGTGGGCTTACCGCACAAAAAGTCGTTTTCAGACTTCGTGACGAATGGACAAAGCTGAACAAAACTCTTGAAGCGAAGAAAAAATCTTGAGGCGGTATACAACGAGGAAAGCAAAACCGTTCAAGCCGAACCGGCTAAACGTCACGCATCAAGCAAAGGTATCGTTGTTAAAGACATTGATAACTGTCTTGTACGTCTTGCACGTTGCTGTAACCCCGTTGCCGGTGACGACATTGTCGGCTTTATCACGAAAGGCAGAGGCGTAAGTGTTCACAGACGCGACTGTCCGAATATGAATCCGCAGTCAATGTCCGAAGAAGACAAGGGCAGATTTATTGACGTATGGTGGGACGATGAACGCAGTACGTCATACATTGCTAACTTGCAGGTGGAAGCACCTGACATCGACGGTATTTTGCTTGAAATCACAAACATTCTTTCGTCACTTAAAATACCTTTTAAATCGGTAAATGCGTATGTAAACAAAAAAGGTATCGCAATTATACAAATCGGTGTCGAAATCAGAAACACCTCCGATCTTGCACTTCTAAAAAGAAAATAGTTCAAATTCAAGGTGTTACATCTGTAACAAGATTACAGAATTAATAATTTATTGAGAAATAAAGTCTTATGGAAAAAATGAAGATAAACATCACAACCGAATATATAAAACTTGACCAAATGCTTAAATTTTCCGCACTTGCCGAAAGCGGTGCTATGGCTAAGGATATGATTTTTTGACGGTATCGTATCGGTAAACGGTGAAGTTTGCACAATGCGCGGCAAGAAAATCCGTCCGGGTGACAAAGTTACGGTCGAATTTGAGGACGCGACAGTCGAAGTCGAAGTAGGAGCGGAATAAATGTATATTTCCTCACTGTCCCTTGCGAATTTCAGAAATTATACTTCCGAAAAAATTGAGTTTTCCCCGTACACAAACGTGATTTACGGCGACAATGCACAGGGTAAAACAAATATTTTAGAGGCGGTATATATTTTCTCACAAGGCAGAAGTCACAGAGCAAAGTCCGATAAAGAGCTTATAAAATTCGGTGAAGATTTTTCGCGTCTGTCGCTTGATTTTCACGATTCGGAACGTGATTACACAGCCGCTATGCAGCTTATGAAAAACGGCAGAAAGAACATTAAAATCAACCACGTTCAGATAACAAAACTAAGCAAACTTATGAATTATCTCAACGTTGTAATGTTTTCACCTGAAGATTTGGAGCTTGTCAAAGGTTCGCCGTCCGCAAGACGAAAGTTTATCGATTCATCGGTAAGTCAGCTTTATCCGCGATACCTTACAAGCCTAATCGACTATCACAAGGCGTTGGGTCAAAAAAACAGCTTACTCAAAGTTCTTCGTGCAAAAGGTGCAAAGTCGGATATGATGCTTTCCGTATGGAATGAACAGCTTGCCGCAGAGGGTGAAAAAATCATCAAATACCGCACCGATTTTGTCAAGCTGATAAATAACTTTTCAGCCGCCATACAAAATGAAATATCGGGCGAAAAATTGCAAATATCGTATATGCCGGGTATGAGGGCAAGCGGTGATGATAAAGATTCGATATACGAATATCTTGAAAAAATCAAAGACGCGAAATTGATTTAGCTTCCGCCCAAGTCGGCGTACAGCGAGATGATTTGCACATCACAATCAACGGCAGTGAGGCGAAAATTTACGGCTCACAAGGTCAACAGCGTACATCTGCACTGTCAATGAAAATTGCACAAGCCGATTACATTCATCACATAAAAAAGCGAATATCCGATACTTCTGCTTGATGATATAATGAGTGAGCTTGACATCAACCGCCGAATGTACCTTTCGCAGAAAATTCGCGATAAGCAAGTTCTTATAACTTCAACGGACACCGACCTTATCGAAAGCACCGACAATACGAAGTTATTTAAAATAAAAAACGGCTCTGTCGCAAAGGGAGGAAAATTAATGTACCTTAGAGTTGAGGAAAACATTGTTGTAAACACAAAAGATATAATAGGAATATTTGATATGGATAATACGACTGTTTCAAGGCTCGGCAGAAACTTCCTTGCCGAATCTCAAAAAACGGTCTGATTATAAATTCAACCGACGATTTGCCGAAATCATTTGTTGTAGTTAAGGAAAAAGACGAAACGAAAGTTTTTATATCCTCCGTTTCTTCAAAAGTATTGGCAAAACGTGGTTTATAATACACGCAAAACGGATAAAATTAAGATAAAGGGAGAAAAAATATGAGTGATTTGGAAAAGATTGAAACCACCTATGACGAAAGTCAAATACAGGTACTCGAAGGTCTTGACGCAGTAAGAAAACGTCGGGTATGTATATCGGCTCTACTTCGTCGGCAGGTCTGCATCACCTTGTCTATGAAATCGTAGACAACTCTATTGATGAGGCACTTGCAGGCTATTGTACGGAAATTAAAGTTGATATAAACCCTGACAATTCAGTGACCGTCACAGATAACGGTTGTGGTATTCCTGTCGGTATTCACCCACAGCAGGGTATTCCGACAGTCGAAGTTGTACTTACAATTCTTCACGCCGGCGGTAAATTCGGCGGCGGCGGATACAAGGTATCGGGCGGTTTGCACGGTGTCGGTTCTTCTGTTGTAAACGCACTTTCGGAACATCTTGAAGTAGAAGTAAGTGACGGCGAACACGTTCATTATCAAAGTTACGAACGCGGTAAGCCTACTTGTAAACTAAAGGTTATCGGTGATACCGACAAGACTGGTACAAAAATTACATTTAAGCCTGACCCCGAAATTTTTGAAGTGCTTGAATTTGATTACGATGTACTTTTAAAAAGACTTCGTGAACAGGCATTTCTTAATAAGGGTGTAAAAATCCTGTTTACCGATTATCGTGTTGAAAATCCCGAAACGGTCACTGTACACGCAGAAGGCGGTATAAAGGAATTTGTACAATACTTAAACAGAAACAAAGACCCGCTTCACGATGATATTATTTACTTTGAAGCACAGCGTGAGGATATGATGGTTGAAGTTGCTATGCAGTACACAACATCATATACAGAATCACTTCTAAGCTTCGCAAACAACATTCACACAGGCGAAGGCGGTACGCACGAAACAGGCTTTAAATCAGGTCTTACACGTGTCATAAATGACTACGCAAAAAGAATAATTTACTAAAAGAAAAAGACCCTAACCTATCGGGCGAAGATACCCGTGAAGGACTTACCGCAGTAATCAGCGTTAAGGTTGTCGAGGCACAGTTTGAGGGTCAGACGAAAACAAAGCTTGGTAACAGTGAGGCAAGAGCGCTGGTTGAAAATGCTTTAAACGATAAGCTTTCTGCATTCCTTGAGGAAAATCCTAAAATCGCAAAAATTATTATCGAAAAGACTTTGACCGCGTCACGTGCTCGTGAGGCTGCCAAAAGGCGCGTGAGGCATCGCGTAAAAACTCAAGCAGCAATTCTTCGCTTTTGGGTAAACTTGCAAGATGTACCGATGAGGGTGCGGATTACGCAGAATTGTTTATAGTCGAGGGTGATAGTGCCGGCGGCAGTGCAAAGCAAGGCAGAAACAGACGTTTCAAGCAATCCTTCCTCTTTGGGGTAAAATGCTTAATGTTGAAAAATCAAGAATTGACAAGGTTTACTCAAACGAAAAGTTGTTACCTATTATACAAGCACTCGGTACAGGTATCGGCGATGATTTCAATATCGATAATTTGAAATACGGTAAAATCGTTATTATGGCAGATGCCGATGTCGACGGTGCGCATATCAGAACATTGCTTTTGACATTCTTCTTCAGACATATGCGTCCGCTTATCGAAAACGGTAATGTGTATATCGCACAACCGCCGCTTTTCAAGGTGTTCAAGGGTAAGAATAAAAACCTTGTTGAAAAGTTTGCGTTTACGGACGATGAACGTGACAGACTTATAGCCGAAATGGGACCCGTGCAAAAGTTCAGCGTTATAAAGGTCTGGGTGAGATGGACCCTGCCGAACTTAAAGAAACCACAATGGACCCTGCTAAGAGAACTATGTTAAAGGTTGATATCGAGGACGCACTGATTGCGGACGAAACATTTACCATACTTATGGGCGATAAGGTTGAACCGCGTCGTGAGTTTATTGAAAAACACGCGAAATATGTTTCAAACCTTGATATTTAATTATAGGGCGACCAATGATCGCCCCTACAAGGCGCTCCACTTGAGGGGAGCTGTCAGCACAGCTGACTGTGGGGTGGCTTTTGGGACATCGAGGTGCTGTCCCCTACAAAGCAACAGAGGAATGGAAATAGGGACGGGCGGCCAATGACCGCCCCACAGAAAAATATCTATTCACTATTATCTATTATCTACATTGCCACCTCTCCGCCTTTCAGGCACCTCTCCTCAAGGAGAGGCTTAGTTCGGCTCCCATTGAGGGGAGCTGTCAACTTAGTTGACTGTGGGGTGGCAATACAAACAATACAAAAGAGATGAATTAAAATGTTTAAAGACAGTTGGGTAATTTACGCAATACTATCGGCATTTTTCGCTGCACTTACATCAATACTTGCAAAAATCGGAATAAGTGACATAAACTCAAACCTTGCCACCGCAATAAGAACAATCGTTGTACTTATAATGGCATGGGGAATTGTCTTTATGACAGGCGCACAAAGCGGAATACAGGATATAACCGCAAAAAGCTGGATATTCCTTATACTTTCGGGGAATTGCCACAGGTCTTTCTTGGCTATTCTACTACAAAGCACTTCAACTCGGTGATGCATCAAAAGTAGTTCCGATTGACAAATTCAGTGTTGTTATATCAATGATACTTGCCTTTGTAATTCTTAAAGAGGACTTGACATTCAAGACGGTTATGGGCGGTATTCTTATAACAGCCGGTACTTTTGTAATGATTCTTTGATTAAAAAACACTTGCCCTACATATAATAATATCATATCTTCTGAAAGGATTGATATTGTATGGCAAGTGTTTTAAAAATACTTTTTTTTATTTTCCTTCGGCGGCATAGTATACGTCTTGATTGAAATGCTTTGGCGCGGATATTCGCACTGGAGTATGTTTATATTGGGCGGAATATGCTTTGTACTTTTAGGACTTATAAACAAAAAAAATACACCTGGGATATTCCTTTGTTAATACAAATGCTGATAGGCACATTTATCATAACATTAATGGAATTTATCTTTGGGTGTATTTTTAATTTATTGCTAAATCTTAACGTATGGGATTACTACGATTTGCCGTTCAATATTATGGGGCAGATATGTCTGCCGTATATGTTTTTATGGTTTTTACTAAGTCCTGTCTGTATAGTTGTTGACGACTATATACGTTACCTGTTTTTCAACGAAGAAAAACCGCATTACAAATTATTTTAAATCACGCTCATAAGGTAATACACAAACGGCAATGTCAAAAGTCCCAACAGATGCGTTATAAACACACCCTCCGCACAATAAAGCACATCGCCGTCATATTCCATACCGAGTATTACAAGTATGGTTGACGCAGGCATTGCGGCTTGCAGTACGATAACCGCCGTAACCATTTCCCCGAGATTAAACGGTTTTAAAACAAACATCAATATAATCGGTATAATGACCATCTTAACCGCCGTCAATACAAACAGCCACACACGTTTATATATGTGCTTAAAATCAACAAGTGCAAGCGTACCGCCTATAAAGAACATCGACAAATACGTTGTTGTACTGCCGATACCGGTCATTACTTCCCCGAATATACCGCTGAATTTCAGTCCGAATGCCATCATCACAAATGCGACAACAAACGCAATCGTTCGGGATTTACAAGATTTTTATACTTCCCATAAACGATTTTTCTTTTTTCCTCTATCGACTTCATCTGATACACGCCGAGCGTCCATAGACAAGTATCGTTTGCAAGTTCATAAATCGCCGCATATAAAAGTCCCTCTGCACCGTAAAGTGCCTGTATAAGCGGAAATGCCATAAACACAACATTACCGAAACACGTCATACATCGGTGCATTATCGCTCGCGATTTATCCATTTTACTTATTTTTGACGTGACCGTTCCGACTGCAAACAGAAACGCAACCACGACTATCGACACAAGCAACACATAAATCGAATTTTTCAATTTTTGTGTATCAAATTCAAGGCTTGTAAGCGAAGTTATAATGAGTATCGGTAGCGTCACTCTCGATAACTTTTGAAAGTCCGTTGTTTTGCTCTTTCGTTATGTAACCCGTCTTTATGCACACAAACCCGACAAGCATTGCAATTCCGAGTTTAATAATACTGTTTATTATTGTTTCAAATCCTTGCATACCCTTATCCTTCTGTTATACTTATTATCGAAAATTATTATATTTCTGCGTTTTTCACAGTCCGACAAAACATCATATTCAAATGTTTCAAACTGCAAATACTTGACTGTTTCTTTTGTCGGAATATCTGCGTATTCACTCAAATTTTCTGCAATAAATTCATCTGTCAATATATCAAATCTTGTCTTTAAAATTGACCTGTCGTATTTTGTAAGCGACCATTTCGGCGAATTTACGCCCTTGTTGTATGTAAAATAATCGAGTTTTAAAATATCGCAAAACAATTCATCATCACAAAAATGCGACAATATTTCATACAAAGAATTTCGCGATTGTCCGACTTTATTGTATCCGTTTCCGTCGTAAAACAGCCACAATTTTTAAACATTTCAAACGGTGAATTATATTTTTCAAGCAAATATTCCATTGCACCCTTAAAAACACCGCTGTTGTAGTACCGTTCAAAAACCTCCTCTATCCCCTTTAACAAAAGCACATCTTCATAGGAAATAAAGTCGTTTTTAAGCACTTCATACGGCGGTTTTGAGTTATATCGGTAACCGTATTTTTCTTCTTCACTTCTTATTTTCGTTCCGCGTAAAAGTTTTAGGAAACCAAGCTGAAGTACATCGGGACGAAGATTAAACACATCGTCAAACGATTTACCGAACGAATTAAAATCTTCAAAAGGCAATCCGACTATAAGGTCAAGGTGCATATGTACACCGCCTGCTTTTTGCACGAGTTTTACGGCACGTTTTATCATCTCAAAATCGGTTTTTCGGTCTATTGCCTTTATCGTTTTGTCATTTGTTGACTGTACACCGATTTCAAGCTGAAAAAAGTCCTTCCGGCGCGGTTTTGAACAATTCGACAAGTTCATCATTTATAAGGTCCGCCGCAACTTCAAAATGAAAAGTCGTATTTTTTGCATTGTCGATTAAAAACTTCACCAACTCACAAGTACGTTTTCTGTCCGCATTAAACGTTCTGTCCACAAATTTAACAATTCTCACATTATGTCGCACGAAGAACATCAATTCTTCTTTCACGACGTCCATATCCCTAAAACGCACACTATGCGTTGTTGACGAAAGCAATAACTGCACCTAAACGGACAACCGCGGCGATTCGTAGTATATCAGCTTGCCGCTGTTTTTTTTCAATATCTTCGTCCGTATACGGAAACGGAATTGACGTAATGTCGTGAATAAGCTCTCTGTCTTTGTTTCGTATTATCTCGCCGTTTTCACGATAGGTAATTCCGTCCGCCATTTCACCGATTTCAAGCCATTCTTTAAAAGTCGCTTCCCCTTCGCCGCGCATAATCGCGTCAATAAAATCGTACTTTTGCATATATTCCGTATCGTCAAAACTGACCTCGGACCGCCGAAAATAATCTTTGTTTCCGGCGAAACCTTTTCAACATATCGGCAACATCAAGACAGACCTCAACATTCCAAATATAGCACGAAAACAAAACCACGTCCGCTTTTTTCAAAAAAATCGAACGCAGTATGTCCTCTACTCTCATTAATCGTGTATTCCGCCATCTCAACATTATCAGAATTTGCGTATGCTTTAAGCGTTCGTACACTAAGCGAAATATGAATATATTTTGCATTAACTGCAACAAGCAGTGCTTTCATATCAACCACCGTACACTTCTCTCTTTAGTATACCGATGTATGGCAAATTTCTGAATCTTTCGTCATAGTCCATACCGTAGCCGACAACAAATTCGTCAGGAATTTCAAAACCTTCGTATTTAACGTCAACCTGTGTTTCACGTCTTGCAGGCTTTGAAAGAAGTGTACAGATTTCAACGTTTGCACCTCTCTTTTTTAGAAGCTTTACAAGTGCGCTTAGCGTATTTCCGCTGTCAATAATATCTTCCGCAATAATTACATTTTTACCGTTTACGTCAATTTGTCCGTCTTTCAAAATCTTCAATTCACCGGAAACAGACGAACTTCCGTAGCTTGAAACCTGCATAAAGTCAAGCGAAACGTTTACATTAAGATAACGCATAAGGTCAGCCGAAAAAACAACACTGCCCTTTAGGATAATCATAAGTACAATATCCTTACCGGCATAATCTTTATTTATTTGCTCAGCCAAATATTTTACTTTCTCTTGAATTTCGCTTTCATTAATCAATATTTCCTGTACTTCGTTTATCATTATTAATATTCCCCTTTTTAGTATGATATTTTTATTATAACATATATTTTTGAATTTTTAATATAAAATGCGAAAAAAAACGAATTTTCGGAAATAATATTTTTATTAAGTAACTATTAGTTAAAAAAATCGAGAAAGGCGTGGTTTTCTATGAAGAAAATACTGTTTTTTATACCAATCCTTACACTTATGTTCAATACCGTCTTTGCCATGCCCACAAAAACGAATGATGAAATCATAGCAGATTACCCTTTACGAACAGAGTAAATGAGCTGTCAGTTTCGGAAAAGCAGGAAATCACGAAAACCCTTACCGCCTGTGCTGATGTTATGCGGTTTAATATAAGAAATTATAACTATGACAAACTTTTCAAATATGTGCTTTACACTCACAAAAATTTTCAAATCCTCACCGACATTCCCGCCGATACGGGAAACAGCAGTAATTTGGGTTATAACAATGTTACACTTGTGAACAGTGATTATATCGATTATATTATGACGAGAGTTTTCCGCATAACACCCGAAAAACCACCTGTAAATGAGCTTTTGGAACGCGGTTTCTGTTACAATGACGGTTACTATTATTATATCGGCGGTTTCGGTGTTTATTTTGCGACGAAAATTGTTGATATAAAAGGCGTTTATGATATTGGCGGCGGTGTTACATTTGTTGTTTTCGGTGACATTTATTACGAAGGTGACACAAGAACACCCGAATACAGTTTTGCAATTCTGCAAAACACCGAAAACGGATATTCATTAATGCGTCTTGGTATGGGTGAAGATTTGCCGACAAGCGATGAAGTTCGATTGTATTCGCCGTTTAAAACTTACAACGAAATGAATTGGAATATAAATAATGTGGACAATAATAATGATGATTTTGTAAAATCGTATATCTCAATACCGATACTCTTGCTTGTCATATCGCTTGGATTGATAGGACTTACCGCGTGTATCGCTGCACTTGTAAAAAGAAAATAGAGTGGAATTGGGAAGTTACCTCAAAATTCCACTCTCAGACGTCGACAAATTGTCCGGAACGTGCAAAATATTATTTTTATACTTTAAATTATAGCTATAACAAATAACAGGCAAGCCTATCTTCGATATACGGCTTGCCTGTGCACTTTTTGTGAAAATAAACTCTAACGTACAGGGTGTACGCCGATGAGTTCATTTTCACAAAATCCGAACTAATTTCTCGTCCTCTGCCAGCTCGTATTTATAAAACAGTACCGCCGCCAAGAACAATATCACCGTCATAAAATACGACAGCCTGTCCCGAGTAACCGCTCTTTGCGGTTCGGGGAACATCAATTTAACCGTACCGTCTTTTTGCGGGCAAAGCATTGCCGCCGCAGGCGGTGCTTGGTAACGTACCTTTGCGGTGATAAGCATATTTTCTTTAGGAAATTCACCCGACACAAAATTCACATCGTATGCGGTTAATTCATTTGAAAATTCCATTCCCTTTTCACCGAGTGTAATCGTATTGTTTTCCGCATCTATCTTCATAACAAACATAGGTCTGCCGTATGCACCGATACCCTTTCTCTGACCGATTGTATAATAAATCAAACCTCTGTGCTTGCCGATAACATTGCCGTTTACGTCAAGTATATCGCCCTCTTTTAGGCTTGTAACCGGAATAGTCGGTTATAAATTTCGCGTAATCATCATCTTCAACAAAGCATATTTCCTGACTGTCAGGCTTATGTGCAACGCCAAGTCGAAGTTCTTCCGCCTTTTGACGTACCCAATCCTTATTATATCCGCCCAAAGGCATTAATGTATGTGCAAGCTGTTCTTGTGTAAAATTGTACAGCACATAGCTCTGGTCTTTCTTAACAGCCTCACTTGCACGAAGAATATACTTGCCGTCCTCACCTTTTTCGATTTTGGCATAGTGACCTGTCGCAACGTAATCAATACCCATAGCCAACGCTTTTTTTTAACAATGCGTCAAACTTCAAATACTTATTGCATGCAATACAAGGATTAGGTGTTCTGCCGTGAATATATTCATCAACAAAATAATCAACGACCTTATCTTTGAACATATCCTTAAAATTCATCACATAAAAATCAATACCGAGCTTATCACACACACGTCTTGCGTCCTCAACCGCACTTTCCGCACAACAGCCCTCATGCTTCATATTACAGCTGTCCGAATACGTCCAAAGACGCATAGTCGCACCGATTACGTGGTATCCCTGCTCCTTTAAAAGAGCCGCCGCAACGGAACTGTCAACGCCGCCCGACATTCCTATCAATACACTTTTCTGTTCCAATTTATGTTTCCATCCTCAGATATTAAAACGGTAGCCTACACCCCATATGGTTTCTATATACCGCTCATTTTCAGTATTTATCTTATCACGCACACGCTGAATATGCACCGTAACGGTCGACACATCACCTATTGCGTCCATACCCCATATTCTATCAAATAAAACCTCTTTTGAAAAGGTATGGTTCGGATTTTCCGCAAGAAAAATAAAAGTAAATCGTATTCTTTTGCAGTAAGCGATATTTCTTTTCCGTCCACTGTAACCTTATGCGCATCTTTGTCTATCATAAGTTTACCGACTGTTATTACGTCACCGCTTTTTGATGTAAGCGTATCGTATCGCGATATATGTGCCTTAACTCTTGCGACAAGTTCGTTCGGTGAAAACGGTTTCGTCATATAATCGTCCGCACCCAAGCCAAGTCCGCGTATTTTATCTATATCGGTATTTTTTGCCGACAAAAATATTACGGGCGTTTGTTTCTTTTTTCTGAGTTCCGTTATAACCTCAAAACCGTCCATACCCGGAAGCATTATATCTATTATTATAAGGTCAAAATTTTCCGCAAGTGCTTTTCAAGTCCGTTGTACCCCTTGCCGCAATTTCACACTCAAAATCATTTATTTCAAGATAATCTCTTTCAAGTTCCGCGATACTGCTGTCATCTTCTATAATCAATATTTTTTCATTTTATTCTCCTTAGATTTTCGGCAAAAATACAACCGCCGTTGTACCCTTACCCAATCCGTCACTTTTCAGCCATATCTTGCCGCCGTGTTTTTCTACAATCTGTTTTGCAATACCAAGTCCAAGTCCGCTTCCCTTAATACTCCTCGAACTGTCCACGCGGTAAAATCCATCAAACACGTTTTTAAGCTCATTTTCGTCTATACCGATACCGTTATCGCTTATATTCACATACACACCGCCGTCACTGCACATTGTACTGACGGAAAGCGTCGGATTATCCTCACTTCTGTACTTCACCGCATTGTCTATCAAATTAGAAAATACTCGGCTCATTTTCTCATAATCCATTCTCACGATAACTTCATCGGTCGGAATATCTGTTTCAAGTTTTATGCCGTTTTTCTCAAGGTCAAGTCTGTAATCATCTACGAAATCACGCATAAACGAATTAATATCGCCCTCTTTAAATTCAAATATCAGTCTTGATAATTCCAGTTTCGAAAATACGGACAGATTATTCACCAAATCGTCTATAACCTCCGCTTTTGTATGAATTGTATCAAGATAGCGTTTCATCTTTTCGGTGTGTCGGCAATGCCGTCCTGTATACCCTCAACGTAACCCTTGATTGACGTAATCGGCGTCTTTAAATCGTGAGAAATATTTGCAAGGAGCATATTCCTCTCCTTTTTCATATACTTTTCACGTTTCCTGGCACGTTTCAACTCCTTACGCATCATATCAAAATTATTACAAAGCGTGTCTATTTCGTCATATTCACTTCCCATAACCTCAAAATCAAGGTTATCGGCACGAATATAATCGGCTGCTTTTGCAAGGTCATTTATTGAATGTTCAATGCTTTTTGTCATCAATCTTGTGGCAACGGTAGTTGAAAGCACGACAAACAACACGCATATCGTAAGCCACAACACCACATAAAATATTGCACTCGGATTACTTTTGAAAAATTCACCGACCGCCTGTGAAAACACATACGGATCAAGCATTGATGGTCTTGATATATTTAATTCTTCGACAGGAAATTTTAATATAAATATCAGCACAAAACATACCGAAATAACACCTATCAGAAGGATAGGTGTTATCAGCATAATTATATTATATATCGCAAATTTACTTTTTAATCTTCATAACATTTAATAATCCTTACTATCAAATATTATATACGATAATGTGTATAAAATCAAGATTGAGCCGAACAAAATTCCAATCTTCGATATAAGTGCCGTAAACGGAAGCACATTGCCGATCCAAATCTTATGCCATTGTGAATATGCCGTAAATACCATTTGTCCGACAGGCGTTATATAGTAGTTCAAGTATTTAAAGAACACATACACAACTATACATAAAAGCATTGCAAGCGTCGGGCTTTTTGAAATCATATTTATGAGCAGCGCCATTGAAACTATCGCTATAAGCGGTATCATATCGATAAGATATGCCGCAAATGTTATAGGCACACTTCTTAAACTGTTGCCGGATACAATTTGAACGATTACTGAGATAACAAACATTGCAAGTGTCACCATACAACCAAGCACAAACACTGCCAATGACTTTGATGTCATAACTTTAAATCTTGTCAGCGGTCTTAAAAGCGACGCTTTCATGCTGTCCTCCTGTACTTCGCTTGCAAACAAATCCGTCACTGCCATAAATATTATAAGCGGAACAAGGATATCAAAAAACAAAACCGACCATTTCCATTATCAGATTGCTTTTTATAACAACTTCACCGCCCGTAATCTTGCTTACAAGTACATTACCGCCAATTCGGAGAATACATATAATCGCACCTAAAACAGTTAAAACAAGATACTTTTTTTCATAAGAAGTTTTTTTAAGTTCACTTCCGGTATTCAAAATCAGTGCTTTCATATAATAATCTCACCCCTTCTGTCCTTAACAACACTTAAGAAATAGTCCTCCATTGACGGATGAAGTCTTAAAGCGTCCTCCGTAGTTGATGTTGCTATCAATTCGCTTTCATATATAACCGCAACCTTGTTACAAGTCTTTTCAATCTCGCCTGCCATATGACTTGAAATAAGAAAAGTCACGTTTTTCTCTGCATTGAGTTTTTTTATAATTTCTCTGACTTCCACAACGCCCTCAATATCAAGTCCGTTTACAGGCTCATCAAGAATTATCAAATCGGGATTAGATACGAATGCAACCGCCAAACCGAGTCTTTGTTTCATACCAAGTGAAAACTTACCCGCTTTATCATTTTTGTACGGCAGAAGATGTACAACGTCAAGTATATGTTCAATGCGTTTTCTGTCTACGTTTGGATACGTATTCGCGTGCATTTTTACGTTTTGATATGCCGATAAATCTTTATATATCGCCGGTGATTCAATCAACGCGCCTGTTCTTTGCATAATACTTTCAAAATTATCGTGCAAGTCCATACCGAACACCTTAACACTGCCCTCCGCATTAACAAGATTAAGTATTGCTTTCATCGCTGTCGTTTTACCCGAACCGTTCGGTCCGAGTAATCCGAGAATGTCGCCCTGTTCAACGGTCAAATTCAAATTTTTGATACCTCTGCCATTGCCGTAAAGCTTTGTCAGGTTTTTAATCTCAATTACATTCATAATCTCACCCCTATCCGTTTTTATAAATTATTCGTCATCTCCGTAATATGTGTCAACTCCCGAGTTATCAGAATACTCAACATTCGGAAGTGTGGAAATATCAACTCTCTCAGGCTTTGTAGTTCCGTAGTCTGACATATCCAGTGTTATATTAACTGTTGCCTCATGCTTTTCGCCGTTTGAATCATTGCCGACCATACTTGCTTCCGCATTCAAATTAGTAAATCTGCCTTCATTGTCAACCGTAAATTTCACTGATACGTTTTTAACAATCGGATCTGTTCCAAGCAAGGTGTACGGATCACTGTCATCATCAGAATCAGCGATATTTTCTGAGAACATTGCGGATAAGCCTGCATTCGCGACTTCAGGGATTTGAATTGCGTCAAGATTCATTTCATATGTTGAAGAATTATCATCACCTGACACATAGATTATGTTGTTTTTCAAATCACCAATCATTGTATCACCGATAAGCTCAACGAAATTAACCATTTTTGATTTCTCTTATCCTCATTTGCATCTTCGGTATAGAATTTATCAAATTCTCCAAATAAATTTAGGTATTCAGATGCGTTTTCCTCAACAAGTGTTCTTTTTTCACCGTCATAATGCGTTGACGAAATTATATTGGTATCATCTTGAACCCATTCTCTGTACTCATTGTTATAATCATATGATGAAACCTTATTTTCCTTGTTGATTTTCACGTCACCGTTTCTGTCATACAATTCTTTCAACGTGTCGCTTGAAATTTCCTTACCGTCAAGGCTTATCTTTGTTGTCATATTCGCGGTGTAGTTTTCATTTTCATCAAACCTTTAACAGCCGTCTTAGCCACGTCATATCCGTTTGATGTGCTGTAGCTTGCGAATGTCGCTCCGGCTAACACCGTTACACCCAAAACCATACCGATTGCCATTGTTATTTTCTTCTTGTTAGATTTCATTTTAATCATTCCTTTCTATCCCAAACACTGTCTATTATTTCTATAAGGTACCTTATGATTATATTCTATCTGTTCTTTATAAACATTATATAATACAATTCTAAATAATTTATAAACAAATATAAATAAATTATAAAATCAACAAAAAAACCACTTGTCCAACATAACATTGAACAAGTGGTTTAATATTAACTAATTAAGTCAGTCAAAATCAATTATTTCTGAACTGAATCGTCTTCTTCATAAGCCTTGTTTAGTTCATCGATAACCTTTTTGACCACCTTGTTGTAGCCATCTGTCTCTTTGAGCCTTCCACTCGTCTTCGCTGATTTGACCAACGATGAACTTAGTATTAGCCTCACTCATGATAGCGTCAAGTTGTGGACCTCTTGTTGAATATGTATCTGATACATATGGTTCAGCAGGGTTAGCAACTGTGTGAAGTTTGTTTTCATCATAAACTTCCTGAATCTTTTCAGCAACGTCTGTTGCATACTTAATTTGAAGTTCTGTAGCAACTATACCTGTTGAGAATTGGTTAAGGTCGTTATATTCTTTAGTTAGGTTAGCATCGTCCTTCTTAACTACATAACCGTCAGCGTCAAGGTCATAGTTTCTGCCTTCGATACCGTAGTTCATTAGGTTTAGAGCTTCCTGTTCATTAGCCTTATCCATTACGCCAAGAATGAAGTCAAGATCTTCTTCTGTAGCAACAGATGTCTTAGGGAATACATAGTATCCGTCATAACCTGTTGTAGGAAGTGTTCTTGGTTCTGAGTTTGCGTCCTTTGTAACGTAACCGAATACGTCAACAACTGCGTTAGGATCGATAGCTTGGATATTTTGTGCAAGTCTTCTTGCTCTGTCGGCAACGTCGATGATTACACCGGCTTTACCTGATAGGAACTGCTCGTTCCACTTATCTGATGAATATGTAGCCATATCTTGGTTGATAAGACCTTCGTTATAGCACTTGTTCATGAACTTAAGTGCCTCAAGATATTCGTCAAACATAAATGCAGGAGCAAGCTTGCCGTCCTTTATACCATACTGGTTAGGAGCGCCCATCCAAATAGCGATATTGTTAAGAGGACCGTCAAGGTAATCTGTAACGATCATACCGTATGTATCATTAGCGCCGTTACCGTCAGGATCCTGTTCCTTAAATGCCTTTAGTACATTATAGAAATCATCTATAGTCTTTGGCTGTTCAAGACCAAGCTTATCAAGCCAGTCTTTTCTGATTGAAACGCCGGCTCTACCAAGTTCTCTTGAACGATATACACCGTAAACTTTACCGTCGATTGATGTGTTGTGGTTTACAGTTGGATCTGTTTGAGCAAGATTTGGGAACTTTTCAGCATCTGTTAGCTTATCTGTAACATCCCAGAATGTACCTGCTCTTGAGTTCTGGATAACGCTTGAACTTCTTGAACCAACAAGCATAACCTGTGGATATTCACCTGAACCCATAGCAGCTGTAACCTTTTCGTCATAGCTTGTTGACGGTACCCAAGTGATATTTAGCTTTGTACCAAGAAATTCTTCAAGCTTTTGAAGAACAGGGCTGTCCGGTGATGCTGATTCTGTATTGTAAGCCTTTGTCATAACATTAATTGATGGATTTTCCTTGTCGATAGAAACTGCTTTTTTACCGCAGCCGGCAAGTGAACCTGTAAGCATTACTGCTGCAAGTGAAACAGTAGCAATCTTCTTCCAAGTTTGTGTCATTGTATTTTCATCCTTAAATATATGTTTTTCTCTAATTAAGCGGCTATGCCGCAATAATTCATTAAAACTACCCAAAAAATTATTTTCTTAAATTAACTCTCTTAATTAACCCTTAACGGCACCGACCATAACACCTGCTGCGAAGTGCTTTTGTAGGAACGGATATACGATAAGAATAGGAACTGTACCGATAACGATAACAGCCATCTTCAATGTATCTTCGGAATAAGTGCATTCGGGTCAGTTTGTGTTTCAGCTGTCTGCATTACGATATTTCTAAGCACAAGCTGGAATGGGAACTTTGTTGAATCTTCAAGATATAGAAGAGCACCAAAGTAGTTGTTCCAGTGACCAACTGCATAGAACAGACCGAATGTAGCCAAACACGGAAGTGACAACGGAAGTGCTATCTTTATGAAGATACCAATGTCACTGCATCCATCGATAGATGCGGCCTCTTCAAGTTCTCTCGGAAGTTCCATAAAAAGAAGTTTCTTACGATAATCATATTATACGCACTGATTGCACCCGGCAAAATAAGTGCTGCATATGTATCGTACATACCAAGTCCTTTAACAACCAAGAACAACGGAATCATACCGCCGCCAAATACCATTGTGAAAAGAACCATATTAAGCAGTGGTTTTTTACCTATAAGATTTGTTCTTGAAAGACCGTATGCCATTGTTGTTGTAAAGAATAGGTTGATAAATGTACCTATTGCTGTTACACATACTGAAATTAACAATGAATGGAATACTCTTGTACCCATATCGTTCATATCAAAAATTCTTGCATAAGCGTCAAAGAGTAGGACTATCAGGAATAAAGAAAATCGGTCTTGTTTGAATTTCCGCTTCAGTCGCAAAAGACGCTGCAATAACGTATATGAAAGGTATAACCATGATAACCGCTATAAGAGTAAGTAATATGTATATTACCACATTAGCAATTATATCACCGACACTTCTTCTTTTTATACTAATCATGTCTTATTTTCCTCCTTCTATTAGAATAGACCATCCTGACCGGCCTTCTTAGCAAGACGGTTAGCTGTCTGAATACATATGATACTGATTACAGATTTAAACAAACTTACGGCAGTTGAATAACCGTAGTTACCCTGTACTCTACCTATTTGATAAACGTATGTATCGAATGTTTCTGATGTGATTCTGTTTAGGTCATTCTGCATAAGGATGATTTGCTCAAAACCTGTATCAAGAACGCTACCCATACGCAAGATAAACATTGTAACAACTGTGCCCATGATTGCCGGCAATGTTATGTATATAAGCTGTTGGAAACGGCTAGCACCGTCAACGATAGCTGCCTCTTATTGTTCTACGTCAACACCTGCCAAAGCTGCAAGGAAGATGATTGTGCCCCAACCTGTTTCCTTCAAATGTTTTGGATAAGAAGTACCCAATAAATTGCGATAGGACTTCCAAGTGCATTTAGGTTTTACCTGTCATTGACTTTATGATTTCATAAAGCGCACCACCGCTCATACCCTCCATTGACGGAGTCTTAACAAGCATGAATGTGATAGATGCGATGACAACCATTGATACAAAGTGAGGTACATAAACAAGTGTTTGAAGAACTTTCTTATACCATTGTACTTTGATTTCATTAAGTCACCGTGCAAAAACACTCGGCAACGGGAAGACGAATATAATGTTAATTCCCCAAATGCTTAGAGTGTTTCTCAACAGTTGCAAGAAACTTGAGTCTGTAAAGAAGTTCTTGAAGTTATCAAAACCAATCCAACCGTTAAAGAAGTTTGAACCGAAGAACGGAATTCCTGCGTAGTAATCTTTGAAAGAAATAAGAATACCCCACATCGGAACAATCTTAAAGATTATAAAATACAAAAAACCGGGCAATAATAATAAGTACATCCACTTATCTCTCTTTATTTGTGCCCATCTTTTTTGCTTCGCCTCTGCTTTCTCCTCAGGTGAAAGCACGACTTTCTGAGCTTTAGCCATAGTAGACCCTCCCTAAAAAAAGTTTACTGTTGTTTCAAGTCAATCGAAATCAGCAGAAACCGGGCAAGTATCCGCAAATTGCACAAAGACTAAAAACTGATAAATATATTATAGCTTATTTTATTAACTTTTGCAATAGATTTTGTGAATAAACTGCAAAAATTATTAATTTTTTTTGTGGTTTTGTATAAATTCACCACTCAAATTATGTTTTCGCATAAATATATTTAAAACGGTATTACTTATAATAACACTTCAACCGTTTAAAAGTCCATAAAAAAATCAGTGGTTTTTGTTCAATTTAACGATAAAAAATGACGGATTTTAGTCCGTCATTTTTATTTGTTAATTATGACTAAAAGTTTTATTCGGCTAAGAATTTGTTAAGTCTGATAACTTCGATACCAGCAAGCATAACAATACCTGTACCGTGTGTATCGTTTAAGTTCCAGCCAAGTTCATACTTATAGTAGTCGGCAATAAACGAGAACTCACTTCCGCGGCATACGCCGTATACGTTACCGTTTGAGTCAACACTTGTCTTAGAAATACCTTTCCAAGCCTTGTATATAGCCTTAACGTACTTTTCAGGATTCTTTAGCCAGCCGAAACGAATACCTCTTGAGAACGCATATATAAACATTGATGTACAAGATGTTTCAGGATATGATTCGTGGTCGTTAAGTACACTGGTGCCACATTCCCTCATCATCCTGCAATGCAAGATAACCCTCGCATAAAGTGTTAAGAAATTCAATAAGGTCGTTTCTCTTTGGATGGTCCTCAGGAAGAACTTCAAGCAATTCTGTCATTGAGAACACTACCCAACCGTTACCGCGTCCCCAAGGAACATTTGTCTTTGAATCATATTTAAAGTCATAAACGTGTGACATAATCTTTTCTTCCGGCATAAACAAACGTTTCTTAAAACCGAAGAACTGATTTGCCGCATCGTCAAGATACTTTTGGTCGCCTGTAAACTGTGAATATCTTACAAGGAACGGAACTGACATATATAAATCATCCGCCCACATAGTCATATTATGGAAGTGGTGCATCATTTCCTTACGGAAGAATGTACCATCCTCAAGTCTTGACTGGTGGTTGTAAATATAATCACCGACATAATCGGCAACTTTCTTTACGTCACGAAGTCCAAGATACTTGTTTACTTCAAGCATCATTGACGCAAACGAACCGCAGTCGTCAAGGCTGTCGATACTTGTAAGCAAGTTGTGTATACTCGTAGCACCGCCGTACTGCTCTTTATCCCAAAGTGCATATTCAAGCGTATCAATACATAATTGAACGTGGTCTTTTATGTAATTCTTTATATCTTCCGAGCCGATTGCAATGGCTGTATGAAGAAGTCCGTACATTGTAACACCCAATGGGTAGTTCCAACGACCGAACAGTGTATTTTCGTTATACGGTCTTACGAATGTATCAGGTGCGTCCAATCTCCAATATGTAGCAGGCTCACCGACAATGTGAAGCATATCAGACGCAGTGTCAAACGGAAATTCAAAATCGTTTACGAATGTACCGATATACATCCATACGTCATCTGTACCCTTAACTCTTGCCGCACTTTCAAATTCAACAGTGTCACATTCAAGTGTGTAACCCCAGTCGTTGCCGCCGCAAATACACTTTACATATACGTCATATGTGCCCAATGGAAGCTGGGCGTCAAAAGTTTCTTTACCGCCGTTTGTCTTGAACACTTCTTTCTTATCTATATACACAACAGTTTCACCCTTTGTATCAAGAGTAAACTTGTGTGTTGTGTTGTTAATATCGTCAGCAAATACCTTTGTGTAACCTACGGCATATTGACCGTTAGGTGTACCGAACATACGAGTCAGCTGACCTTTTTTCATTTCGTCGTCAGACCAATTTATTATAGGATAAAGCTTTTGTCAAAATCCTTTTCGCTCATACCGATTTCAAATTCAGGTACATAATCGTCCGGAACAAGTTCCGTAAACACAAAGCCCTCTTGACCGTCACGTTCCTTTGTCGGCATAAGTGTGTACATATCCCACTTACCGATCCATGTACCGAACTGACCGCCGAAGCCCGCCTTTGTCTTTTGAATTGAATTCTGATGTCGTTCCAACCTTCTTCAACGTCCATAAATACACGCGTTGAAGTTTCAGAATATCTCTCTTTGAAAATATCAGACTTATATGCAACTTCGCCGTTTACATATACAACCATAGGTCCGAAACAGGTTATATCCCAGCCGAATGAAGATTTACCGGCTGAATAGAACTTTTGTGAATGCCCATACACATTCCTTGTCCTTGCTGTCAGGGAAAATCTTGTTAAAATCAACAAGGTATCTGTAATCGGTTGTACGAACGATACCGTTGTTTGTGTATGCACGATAATAAAGTCCGTGCTTTAGATTTTGTCCCATATATCTGTATGCAAGCGATGAAATTATCGCCTGCGGGTCAGTGCCCTCGTAAGCGTTAATGCTTTGACTGTCATCAAAATAATAACCCATTTTACTACTCTCCTTAAAAACTTTTCTTATTAGTTTATTATATCATTATCCTTTGTTGCTTGTCAATTAAAAATCAGTTGTTTTGGTTTTATTATTCGGTATATATTTCGTCTGAATTTTCATCACCGCACGTTTAAATGATAACAACAGATATGTTACAGCAAAAGCCATTACAGCAACAATCAAAATCCACCAAGCCACACCGGGCATACCGTGCAGATTAAACCAACCGTATTCGCTCCTCCGCTATACATTCTGTTAATGTATAGTACAAAAAAGCATTGTCATCAGTGCATTAACCCAATATTGCTTTTTGCTTTAAGTATTGCAATAGCGGTTTTTGCGTCATAAATTTTATTATCCATTACCATTTGATAAAGTTCGTCAAGGCTGTATTTCGACACATTCAAAAATTCGCCGTCATCAAGATTTTGTCCGACAAAGGTAAGTTTTCTTGCGAGAAAAATATTAAGTTTTTTCTTCACAATATCCCGGTGTTGCGTAATATTCGCCGAGATGTGTAAATTCCTCCGCCTTGTATCCCGTTTCCTCAATAAGCTCCCTTGCACCACATTCCAAAGGATCTTCGCCGTACTCCATTTTGCCGGCAGGAATTTCAAGCATTTCCGACTTAGCGGCAATTCTGTACTGCGTAACCATAAACACCTTACCGTCCCCGTCAACCGCAATAATTCCGACACCGCCCGGTGACCGATAAGTTCACGCATTGCCAAACGTCCGTCGGGAAGTTCGACTTTTTCCTTACGCACCTTTATGATTTTACCGTCATAAATTTCTTCGCTCGACACTGTTTTTTTTTCAAAATTCATTATATTTCACCCTTTCGACAAAATCTTTCAATAGTAGGTTTAACATTCAGCATTTCTTTCAGATTTTCAAAATCCTGTTTGGACTTTTCGTTTTTTCTTGCCTGTATACACCGCACGAATCATAATATTTTTAGGGGTTTCAAGCGGTGATATATACTCAATCATACTAACCTTATATCCGACACTTTCAAGATATGCCGCACGAAGTCCGTCCGTCAATGTATCGGCAAGTCTTGCTTTTTAAAATGCCGTGCTTTGTTATCGCCTCAAACGGCTCATACGAATACTGTTTTAAAATATCCTTATGACAACACGGAACAGACACAATCGCTCTCGACTTTGCTCTTATACCAAGTGCAAGTGCCATATCCGTTGCGGTATCGCAAGCGTGGAGCGACACGACTATATCGGGTCTTATAGGCGGTGTATACTCCGTAAGGTCAGCCTTGATGAACTCCATATTGTTGTATCCGAGATTTTTAGCCATTCTCTTTGACGCTTCAATTACCGTTTCGGAATAATCAACACCGATAAAATGACACTTCTTTTTTTAAGTATTTCTTTCAAATAGAAATTCATAACGAATGACAAATAACTTTTACCGCAAGCCGCGTCAAAAATAACATATTCGTCCCTGTCACCGATTTCTTTTAAGCACACCCTGCATTAATTCAACAAAATAATCTATCTGATTATACTTTTACGGATTTTATCATTTTTAATCTTGCCATTCTTGGCAAGTATTCCTATTTCTTCAAGTAAATCTTTCGCAAGTGCGGGATTTACGACATACTCTCTGCCCGTCTGCACAACGCTCGTCTTATTTATCTCTTTCGTAACGTCCTCGTGACGCATATTGACTTTTTATCGTTTGCGTCAATTACAATCTTCGCACCGCGTTCGCTGTAAATTATCTGCGCCTCGTCATATTTAAGCAATTCTTCCGCGATTATATCCCACAAATCGTCTTTTTTCCACATTGCGTTTAACCGCTTGATAATCAAGAGTTATATCGTCCGTATACAATATTTTTGCAGGGAAATTTTAGTTCCCGACTTTAAATTAATAGTAATATCATTAAAAAAATCTTTGTTTTCTTCCATTCTCGAAACAAGTCCGTCAAAAAACAAATTTACTTTTGAAACAGTTTTCTTATTCATTATTTCTCCTATTTTCTTTAATAAATTTATAACATTATTCTATCATTTAAGTTCTGTACTGTCAATTATTTTACCAACTAAAAAGGGATAATCTTAACGATTATCCCTTCAGACTGTCGACAAATTGTCCGGAACGTGCAATATATTATTTTTATATTTTAAAGTTTTATTTATAGCTATAAAAAACAACAGGCAAGCCTATCTTCGATATACGGCTTGCCTGTGCACTTTTTTTTTGAAAATAAACTCTAACGTACAAACGTACGCCGACGAGTTCATTTTCGCAAAATCCACACTAATTTCTCGACCTCTGCCAGCGTGTAGACAGTTTTGTCTACACGCTGAAGGGATAATCTTAACGATTATCCCTTTTGGTTTTTATTTTTTCATATCGGCATAAGCCTGTTCTTTTCGTCAAGAACAGCTTGATAACCTGCGTCAAGGTATTCCTTGCAAGCCGCCTCATACTTTGCGTCAAATTCTTCAGGCTTACAGTTAATCAAATCAACCTGAATAACTTCCCACTTACTCTTTAAAGTTTCGGCATACTGTGAAAGGCTGTCGATTGATCTGTCGAACAAGAAATCTGTATACTTATATTCCTTAGTCTTTTGATAACCGTCATATGACTGTTGAATTAAGTCCTCAAATCCCGCCGGTGCGTATGTTTTCTTTTGTACGGCAAGGTTTTTCTCGTCACTGCCGTAGTCCTTACCCTCTGTTACAAGGCACCACATATCCTTATTTGAATTGTAGTTCAATCTTTCTTCACCTGTGTAATCGTCAATAAGTACAGGAATTTCGTCCTCAACTTTATATGTAACGTTTTCGATACCATTTTGCATTACGAACAGGTTTTCATCTTGTGCAAGCCACTCAAAATACATTAGCACAGCCTCAGGGTGTTCACAGTCAACACTGATACCGCTTACCATACCGAACGGCCAATCTGCTCTGCCGGCAGGCTTTGTGCCCCTCCGGATAACCTGCACCTGCGTCAAGCACTGCAACCTTTGCGTCAGGGCAATTTTGCAATAATGTTTGAAGTACAGGAGGATTTTGTGACAAATAGAAACCGAACACGCCTGCTTTTACCAGATACAAAATCAGCTTGCTTTTGATTGCCGTCCTTGTCAAGGTACCATTCAGGGCTGATAAGTCCGTCGTTATAAAGCTGATTCATATACTTTAACTTCTGCTTTGTTGCGTCATATGTAAGCGATGCAACAGTAATATCCGAATACATCGCGTTATCTTCTTCCGAAAGCGGATATTCTCTGTATTCATAGTTCGGGAAATATGCGTTGTAAAGGCTCTCCGTTGCAGGGATTGTATTTTCGCCGCCAAGCTTTAATTCCTTAAACTTCTTTAGTGCATTTACATATTCCTCTTGATTTGTCGGCATTGAAAGTCCTGCTTTTTCAAGCCAGTCTGTACGGATAAGAGTTACCCAGTTATAAGCCAACGGACGAGTTGCCGCAAGGAAATATCTTTGGTCGTCAACCTTTGTATATTCCTCCAAATCCTTTGTCTTTTCATAGAATGTCGGTGCGTATGTCTTTAACACGTCCTCATCAATCGGCTGGAACGCTCCTCTTGAATAATATGAAATCATTGTCGGATAGTCATAGCTGAAAAGAATATCAGGTTCTTCGCCTGCCGCAAGCAATTCATTAAATACCGTTACATCTTCCTTACGCGTAACAGGTACAAATGTCATTTTGATATTGTACTTGTCACCGAAATTCTTTTGAACATAATCCGTCCAATAGTTATTGTCTACATCTGCCTGTCCCTGCATACCTCTGTCATATACAGGTATTTTAAGCTCAATTTGCTCATCATAGGCTTTCGGGCCTGTAAGCTCCGCTTTATCCATCTGCATTTTACCCTTACCGCCGCATGACGCAAGCAAAGATACCGCAGTCACTGTGCTTAGTGCAGCACACAATACTTTCTTTAAATTCATTTTTCTTTTCCCCTCTCTTTTTAAATATGTTTTTTCATTATTCTTTTACTGCACCTATCATAACACCTTTAACAAAATACTTTTGTATAAAAGGATAAACAATTACGATAGGAATAGTTGCAAACATAATACAAGCCGATTTCAAAACTTCCTCAGCCTGCATACTCTCCCCTGCGACTTCCTGCGAAACCGACGAATTTGAACCTGCTGCATTAACAAGCTCATACAACTTTAACTGCAACGGTTTAAGCGGTGACTTTGTTATAAAGTAAAGTGCGTCTTGGAATGTATTCCAACGACCTACCGCATAGAACAGTGCAAGTGTCGCCAAAACAGGCACCGACAACGGCAATACAATTCTAACCAGTACAATAAAGTCGTTACAGCCGTCAATCGCAGCAGCCTCCAAACTTTGCGGTACACTGTTTTGCATAAATGTACGAAGTATTATCAAATTATATGCCGAAAATGCAAGCGGAAGTATCAAACCGCCGCCGTATTTATAAGGTGCAACTGGCTCATAAGTATGTAATCGGGAATTGTTCCGGCAGTGAAGTACATTGTTATAAGGAATATTACGCCTATAACTTTTCTGCCCTTCAGACGTTTTCTTGACAGTGCAAACGCACCGCATATTGTAAGAAACATACCGAGTGCCGTAAACGCAACCGTCACAAACACCGTAAACCACAACGAACGCATCATTGTCGCATCACCGAAAACCGTCTTATATGCGTCAAGATTGACGTCCTTAGAATAAGGAACACTTGATTTGACATTACCGCACCGTTACCGCTGATTGAAACCGAAAGAACGTGTATAAACGGTATAAGACACAAAAAGCGAAAGTACAGCCATAAACACATATATAAACAGATCTGCCAAAACATCAGTAGCTTTTCTTTTCATTATATTATACCGTCCTCTCCCCATAAGTTTTGCAAACTTATCCGATGCAAATACGAAGATAAGTCCTACGACCGACTGGAACAAACCAACCGCCGTTGCGATGTTATATCTGTGCGACTGCAAGCCGACACGATAAACGAATGTCGAAATAACGTCCGAGAAATCTCTTACAAGCGGATTGTCCAATGTATACGGACGTTCAAACGATATACCCAAAATTCTTCCCAAACTCATTATCAGCATTACAACGATTGTCGAACGAATACAAGGAAGTGTTATATTCCATATTTTTCTCCATCTGCCTGTACCGTCAACCGTTGCCGCTTCGTAAAGGTCAGCATTAATACCTGTGATTGCGGCAAGATATATAATCGTACCCCAACCCATGCTCTGCCATACGCCGATTAAACAGTACGACACAAGCCAATGCCATTTTTCCGTCAGGAACGGTATGCTTTTCACCGCCGTGACGCATTATAAGTACGTTCACAAATCCAGTAGACGGTGACAAAAGCTGATAGAATATACCTGCAATGATTACCCACGAAAGAAAATGCGGTAAATACAAAACCGTTTGGCTGATACGTTTGAAATACTTATTGCGTATTTCATTTAATAATATCGCCAAAATTATCGGAGCCGGAAAACCGATTATAAGATCAAGACCGTTAAGCACAATAGTATTACGAAGTGCTATGTAAAAATCTTTCATTTTGAAGATTTCCTTAAACGCGTCAAAACCTATGAATTTCGCCCTCTCAAACCGCCGACAACGTCATAATTAAGAAACGCTACCGACAACCCCAAAAGCGGTAAAAACTTAAAGACTATCGCAAATGCCAACGGAAAGAACAACAGTACATACAACTGCCAGTCCCTTTTCAGATAGTATTTAAAGCCTTTTTTCTCTCTCTTTTAACTTTTTACCCTTTTTTCATTAAACAGCTTTTTACCCCCTCTTTTTTACCTTAATTTGTTACTATGTAATATAAATACTATCATTTTTTATGCAATATGTCAATCAAATTACGTTTTTTATATAAAAAGTCGTCTTTTATACAAAACAAAAAGGACGTTTTTAAAACGTCCTTTTGAGTGTTGTTGTTTATTTTTAATTAATCGACTGCCATTCCACACATAAACCGCAGATTTACCTTTGCGGCAGATTTACCGAAACGATCTCTGCCGTATTTGCGTTTACTTTTTGACACGTTTTGTACACTGTTTATGACATTGTTTTCGTCATAACCGATTACAATAACACTTACCTTTTTCGTACTGTCGGTATTGTTTTCAATTCGTGTTTTGACATTCTTTTCATCACTTGTAGTTTGATATTGACTTCTTCCTTACTGCTTGAAGAATGTTTATATACGTCAACCGACGGAATAGCTTTTCCGTCAAAATCGAAAAGTGTTGTGTTTTCGACAACGTTAACGTCTGTCTTATCGTCACTTTCCTTTACAGCCCAACCCGACAAAGACGCATTTTTATTATCTTTATCTTCAACGTGAATCATACAAGGGTCCCAATAAAGCACACCCAGACATCTGTTATCGTCAACGCTTTTTAATTCATTGAAAAGTTCTGCCATAAAATTTTTTATGTCCTGTCATTGTCGGCGGATAAATGTCCTTATACACATCTGAATCCTTTAACTGTCCCGCATAACCGTCTTTTCTTGTTTCGTTCCAATTAAAACCTGTTTCCATAATCATAATGTCTTTGTCGTACTTCTTTGAAATTTCATTACAAAATTCCTTACAGGCTTCCGCATTATTGTCCGTCCATGCAGGATAATATGACGCACCGATTACGTCATACTTTTGCACCGAGTTTGTCAAGTTCATCAAAGAAATATGTGAATTTGTTTGACTTTGAACCGTCGTCAAGGTGAATTATAACCTTTGAGTCCTCCGACACCGCCTTTACCGCGTCATATCCTGCATTGATAAACTTAACAAGACCTTCCCAATCTTTTGGGCATTTTATATCTTCATCTGCGTTTTTATCGTCACCGAATACAAGTTCAAATCTATCTCTGTTCATACTTGCATCATATGTGTTGCCGAACGGAAACAACATTCCGCCGCGAATTTCATTGCCAAGCGAAACATATTCCGGAACAGTCCCCTGTGCCTTTAACTTTGACATAATATCATATGTATAGTTGTATACTATTTCCGCAAGTTTATCTTGAATTTTCTCTCTTTGTTCACTTGTCATTGAGTTTAGAAAGTCCGCATTCTTAACGTCATAGCCAAGCTCGTCTTTAATCTGCTTAACCCATTCGGACGGAATAATCTGTCTTGAGCCGTTCGACCAATAATCGGAATAATTAAACGTGAACTGTATTCCCATACCTGCGTCCTTTGCACGTTTGGCAAGTTTCAGACAATCTTTCTCATCCTGAAAACCGCTTGGGAGATAATACACGCCGTCACCTGTACCCTTGCCCGGTGTATTGCTAAGACGTATTCTCGCCATATTCATACCGTTCTGTGACAAAAATTCAAACGGGTCAACCTTTGTTTCCGTCACTGTCTTTATATTCACCGCCAAGGTTTTCGATATAATCAACTTCCGTCATATCGCCGCCTTGTATAAAGCCGTTTTGCTTGTCCGTCTTAACAAGGTCAACGTCCGATATTTCAATCACGCCGTTTCCGTCAGTACCAACGCCGATTGTGCCTTTACCGTTTTCAACTTCAATTCCTCTTACGGTAACCTTAACACCGTCAGTCGAAACAGGTAAAACCGTACTTGCCGCAGTGTATCCGTCCGACACTCCGTACAAATACGACACACCCTCCTCCGAAGTATTTTTACATACTGCCGTAAGGTCATAATATCCGTTTTCAAGATTAGTTACTTCAACGCTTTTTACCGCCCGTAACGTCACCGCTGAAATCAATGCTTTGTGCATATGCCACAGTCTGTAAGACAGCAACCGCCGCTATAACCATTAATATCTTTTTTCATACAGCACACTCCTTTTTTATTGTTTTAATATTTTTCTGCTTCTTATTGTAAACATTATCGTTGTACAGCTTGCCGCAACGACATCACTTACCGGCTCCGCCAAAAGCAATCCCCACACTCCCATATTTGCGATATTCGGAAGTATAAGTGCAAGCGGAAACAGAAGTATAATTTTTCTAAGGCACGCGAGAAACATTGATATTTTCGCCTCGCCCAATGCCAAAAACGTCTGCTGACACGCACACTGTGCACCCATCACAGACATACCTGCAAGGAAAAGACGAGTTGAGTTTATACCTATATCTATAAGCTCTTGGTCATTTGTGAACATCTTCAAAAACGCCGTTGGGAACACTTCGACAAGCGCAACCGCAAAAAGAGAAAACATATACTTACCGTAAATTGAAGTTTAAACGCTTTTTCACTCTGTCAAAACGCTTTGCACCGTAATTATATCCGATAACAGGCTGTGCGCCTTGCGAAAAACCGTTAAGCGGCATCCATATAAGCTGTGTCAAACTGAACAGTATCGACATCAGTGCAACATACAGGTCATTTCCGTATTTAAGCATACCGTTGTTGAATGTAAGCTGAATTAAACATTCCGTTGCCTGCATTATAAACGGTGACACACCGAGCGACAAAACCGAAGTAACGATTTTTCCGTCCAAAACAAGATTTTTAAGTCTGATTTTCAAAATGGTCTTTTACCCGTCAAAAATTTAAGCACCCACAAACACGATACACCTTGCGAAATTATCGTTGCAAGCGCCGCACCCTTTACGCCCATTCCGAACACATATATAAAAATCGGGTCAAGCACAATATTCAGCACCGCACCTATGCAAACGGTCATCATACTTGTTTTTGCAAAGCCTTGATTTGTTATAAACAAATTCAGTCCCAACGCAATCTGTACAAATATCGTACCGACAAGATATATGCTTATATAATCCGACGCATACGGCAAAGTTGCCTCACTTGCGCCGAATTTCATCAATATCTGATTTTTTCGTAAGCATAAACACAACCGCCAGCACTACCGAAAATATTATAAGCAGCATTGTACAGTTGCCGAGTATTTTCTCTGCTTTGTCGTTGTCTTTTTTCGCCCATGCTTACCGCCGCTCTTGACGCACCGCCCATACCTGCAAGCATTGCAAATGCCGAAACAAGCAATATTATAGGAAACGTAACACCCAAGCCTGCAAGCGAAAGTGAGCCTATCTCCGGTATTCGTCCGACATAAATTCTGTCAACTATGTTATAAAGCAAGTTTACAAGCTGTGCCATAACAGTCGGTATCGCAAGCTTAAACACAAGTTTTCCTATCGGTGCGGTTTCAAGCTGATTATTTTTATCCATTAAATACACGTATAATTAAAACTATCTCGAAAGGGGGTAGTTTTAATTATTTCTCCTTTCCTCAAAATTGTTATATTTGCAGGAGTAGCTACCTGCGATATAATAAAGACAAGCACTGTGGATTTGTATCTATTGTTTTACAGCTCAGACTGGTTCGAGGTGAATCAAACCACAGTGGTTTGTCTGAAATGGTAATTAGTTAGTTAACGCTCTGACGTTTCTATTTGCGTGAATACATTGGCAGACCGTCTGTGGAAAACAGCAGTGCAAAATATCAAAAGGAGGAACCTATGTATTACATTGGTATCGACATTTCAAAATTCAAGCACGATTGTGCCGTAATTGACGACTCCGGAGAAATTGTTACTCCTTCGTGGTCTTTTACAAATGACGCTAAGGGATTTTCGCAATTAAAGTTATTGCTTAATTCCCTTGATACAGAAACAAGAATAGGACTTGAATCTACCGGTCATTATGGTATGAATCTAAAGCTGTTTCTTGAATCCAACAACTTTTCATTCATGGAGTTCAATCCTCTGCTTATCAATCGTTTCGTTAAATCCAAGTCCCTACGAAAGACTAAAAGCGATTCTATTGATTGCATGATGATTGCTCACTATTTAATGACGGTAGAGTACAAGCCCTATCCATCATCATTTTACCACACAGAGAAGCTAAAGTCACTAACAAGATTCAGAGATTCTCTTATCAGGCTCAGAAGCCGCCAGCTTGTAGAAACTCACAAACATCTTAGATAAGGTGTTCCCTGAGTTTAAACCATTCTTTGGCAGTAGGTTTTCGGTTACAGCATTATACATACTCTCTAATTACTCATCGCCTGAAAAGATTGCTAACATGAACTCTAAGTCTTATGAAGCACTACGCAAATTATCTCGCGGCAGATTTTCAACAGTAGATTTTGCAAAGCTTAAACAGCTTGCTAAAAATACTATAGGTACTACTGAAGATTATTTACTCTTACAAATGCAGATTGTTTTGGATATTTACAGACAATTGGATTCAAAGGTTGATGAGACAGAAGTTTCTATCAAGGAATGTGTTTCTGATATGAATCCGCCTATGCTTTCTGTTCCGGGAATCGGTATTGAATCTGCTGCTGTAATCTTAGCTGAATTTGGCGATTTCTCTAAATTCAAGAATGCTTCTCAAATGCTTTCCTTTGCCGGATTAGAGCAGGGATACTTCCAATCAGGAACATCCGAGACAACCGGTAAAATGGTTAAGCACGGTTCATCATATTTGCGTTATGCACTTATGAACTGTGCCCAGACAGTTGTAAATTATGAACCGACATTTGCTATGTTTTTACTCTAAGAAACGTGCAGAGGGTAAACCTCATCGTGTGGCTTTATCGCATGTTGTTAAAAAACTACTGCGTGTTATCTATACGCTGCAAACTAAAAACATTGCATATGATGCTGATTTTGTAAGGTAGTTACTAACTAACATACTATTTTTTAAGTCCTTGCAATACAGGACTTTTTTGCCATGTTGTTTTTCAGCTTTTAAAATTTTTGAAAAACTTTTCAAAAACCTCTTGACTTCTAATAGTTAGTCACCTCAATATACAAAACGAGCTGTTAATTTCTAACAGCTCGTTAGTTTTTATTTTCTTACAGCTGTACTATCTGTGTATCAAATGCACTAAGTGTTACAGTCTTATCACCTGCGTCAGTCTTAACTGTTGCAGTTTGTTCTGTATCCGCATTATTGATAACAACAAGCTGTTTGCCTTCAGGATAATAGCAGCACTCTGTATTTACGTTATCTGTCAAATACTTTTGGTCTGTGCTTTCGCCTGCGGCAGTAAGAATAAGGTTAAGAAGTGTTCTGTTATTAACTTCGCCATGCTTAAAGCTTGACATATAAACACCGGTACCTTTACCGAACTTATGAGTTGTAACTGTCGGCATATTTCCGTCAGCTGCAAGCACCTTTGTTTCGCCGTCAACAAGATAAACCTTGTTTTTACCTGCAAGAACCGTGCCGTCTACAACCGCACCGTTGTTTTCAACGTCAAACGAATACTTACCGTGACAAATTCTTGCACCTGTATCTTCGCTTACGCCAAGAACGTGTGACATACGGAAGAATGTATCGTAACCGTCTGTTGCAGACGGTTCGTTTACACCGATGAATGCACCGCCGTTGTTAACCCACTCTGTAAGAAGTGAAACAACCTTTTCGTCTTTCCATTGTTCTCCGCCTGACCATGCGCTTCCTGCAAATCCGGCATTAATAACAACGTCGTAATTGTCAAGTCCCTTATTCTTTAGGTCGTCAAAGCTTATAAACTCAACGTCAAACGGCATACCTGAAAGAGCCTCGATAATATTTATAAGATCAAGTTCAGGGTGTTCGTGATAGTGACCTGCACAAGTCCATGAACGCAGACTGCCCCAGAATGTAAGAACGGCAACTCTCGGTTTTAAAACGTATGGCTTACCTGCCTTATGGAATTCCTTTATTTCTCTGAATTCGTCTGCAATCTTTTCGATATAGTCGTTGAAATCAGGGAACGGCAATGTCAATGAAAGGTAACCGCCAAGACCGATTCTGTCGATAGGCGCACGAAGAAGTGCACGTCTTACGTTCTTCCAATATCCCTTTGCTTCAAGTGTAGGATTACCTCCTCCATAAATGTAGGAGCACCGCCAAGACCTACAGGGAACAAATACGGGTGAAGTCTGATTTCGTGAGTTTCAACTGCGTCAACGCCTGCACAAAGTCTTGCCTCAAAGCCGTTGAATACGCACTTAATAAGGCCGTCAAAGCCGAAGTCCTTAAATCTCTTGCCCCAAGGCTCAACACCTACCCAGCTGTCATCATAGAATACATAAGCCTTTTTACCGTATGTATGTACAAGGTCAACAAGCTTTTTTACCGAAGTCAACAACAAAATCATTGATGAATTCCATCCAATCAAGCTTTTTCTTGTCACAAGTCATATGTGTAGCGTGAAGTTCGCCCTTATTGATGAAGTCCTCTGAAGTAAGTGCATAACCGTACTTCTTTTCAAATTCCTTTAGAGCAAGCGGAGAAACCGTAAAGTCATATGACGCCCAATCTGAGAATAAATCTCTGTTTCTCTCGTTTGAACCCCAAATCCATACGAAGTTATAGAACATTGATGTGAAACGAACAACTGTTGTTGCAGGGTGTGTTTCGCACCAGTTCTTCATCCAATCAAGCATATATTGCTGTGTTTCAGGGTATCTCGGATCAATCTGCATTAGATGTTCCTTGTCCCAATTATTTGTTGTATGATTGTACATTGAAATTTCTTCCCAAATTCTGTATGCAAGGAAGTTTACTGTGTACTTATGCCAAGGTGTTACGCCATTTACCGTAACAACGCCGTTTTCGTACGTCCAATCCTTAACTTCTTCATTTGCAGTTCTGTCGAATACCTGCCAATATGCCTTTGATTCGTCAGACTCGTTAATCTTGAACTGTTCGTTAAAGAAGTCCTTCATAAGGTCAATCTTAACACTGTCGCTTTCCGCAACAACAGGATTTGTCATAAGGAATGACTGCTGTAATTTATCTGTGTTTTGCTTTGCCCACTCGTTATGGTCACGAATAATACAAATTGTAGAATAAATTCCGTAACCCGCATTTATAATTTCAGGTGACAATTCCGTACCGTCAGAATCTCTGATCACGTCTGCACCCCATTTTTCAGCCATTTCAAGTGTTAGCTTTTCATAACCGCTTTCACCCGGAAGTGTGAAACCGCCTTTAGTCTTACCCATTTCGTTCTCTCCTTTTGTTTTTTCTCAATATTAGAATTATATCATAACGAATTGTTATTGTAAAAAAAAAGCGGTAATTCTTTATAAAAAAGAAACCGCTTCTTTGTTAATTGTACAAATTTTTAAGCAAATTGCAATAATCCGTAAAAACAGTCGTGAAAATATAATTCACAACAAGCACCCCATCAGGCCAATACTTATCCAAAACCGTCTGAAAATCGCCGTCAAAAATTCTCGGATCGACAAAATTACATTTTTTATAGCTTTCTATAAGCCATGGTGCAAGTACGTTTGTATACGAATCTTTAAGCACAACCAACGTTTTACCGTCAGGATTTTTCTCATTCGTCATTTCGACAATCGGATGGTCACTGCCGAAGAAAAAAAGTTATAATTCGCTTTACTTCTGTCGTACATCACACCGTTGTACGAATACATTTCGCCTTTTTCGTCGGTTGCATACATTGTTGTTTTGATATGCTTATCATAGTCAATGTCGTACCATTCAATCGTGTCGGGTTCTGTCGCCACATCTGAACTTACTCTGTCATAAAGATAACCGAGTACGCCTTGTATCTTACCTGTTTCGTAATCATCTTTATTTACCGCTTGTCCGCCCTCTTTATTCATAAACGCACTGTAACCGTAATACGCGCCGAGTTGCGTCCAGTGGTGGTCGGTTCTGAAATATATGTACTCATTTGAATGTTCGGACAACAAACCGTATGCGTCAACAGTACCCACCCTGCTGTCAAGCTTTGAATAAATACTGTCTATCGTATCCTTTTGACTGTCCTGCAAATTCTTATATATAGGTTCTTTAAATTCAAGCTGTGTCGGAATTACCATACTGAAAAGTTTTATATTTTCAGGAAGTTTTTTCGGCATAGCGATTTATCGCGTCGGCATATTCCTGCTCTGTTTTATCGTTTCTTATAAACATCTCCATAATAGTGTTATCCGCAACAAAAGAAGAGTTTGCTTTTGAGTTGTACCCGTTCCTATATCTTTATTTGTGGAAATAATTTTACCTGTTTTCGGTACAAATCCTCTTTTTTCGTCCAACGTTTTTGAAAAATCGGTAATTTGTGAACGATAAGCGATATTATCCCCGATAAAACTTTCAAACCCTGTTTCAAATTCACCCGAAAACACTGTTTCCTCATTTACAGGCGGAATTGTTGCCATCACTCTGTTTTCAGATTTTATACTTTCCTCGTCCGCCGGAAGTGCGAGTACAACGATAAAAGCTGTCAGCATAAGAAGAAATGCACCGATTGTAAGCTTATTTCTCATATTCGTCACCTTTCCTTAAAATCTGAAATACAAAACGGATTATATGTTTGTCCCACAAGCAGAACAAAGCACACTCCAAGTCCGACAATAACCAAAATCGGCTCCGATATTGCCGCAAATACCTTTGATTTTTGCAGAAATTCTTGTGTATAATTGTCGGTATCGGAGTTGACGCTATTACGCAAACCGCAATAAGCCATGCATTCGTACAGAATGTTGACACCGCCGTCAAGTCGTACAATGCCGTACCCACGCCGAACGCACTCTTTATGAATGTCCAAAGTGCGTTTAAGTCCGTAAAATAGAACAGCGCCCAACCGAGTATTATGAAGAACATAGTGTATATATAGCAGATGGGAGCGGGAATTTTTTTTGAAGTTTCTTTTTAAACAGTGTTTTTTCAATAAACAAAAAGTACACCGTAAAACAATCCCCAAAATATAAAATTCCAGCTTGCTCCGTGCCAAAGTCCGGTTAAAAAGCCATACTATGAATATATTTCGTATTGCGTGGTATCTGTTACCGCCGAGCGGTATATAGACGTAATCTCTGAAAAATGTTGACAGCGATATGTGCCATCTTCTCCAAAATTCGGTTATACTTCTTGAAATGTACGGATATTCAAAGTTTTCACTAAAGTGAAAACCCAACATTCTTCCCAAACCTATCGCCATATCACTGTAACCCGAAAAATCAAAATAAATCTGAAATGTATACATTATTATTCCGAGCCATGATGACGCAACCGTAAGTCTTGTACTGTCAAGTACCATTGACGCAACCGCACCCGAACTGTTTGCAAGCATTACTTTTTTGCACATACCTGCGGTAAATCTTTTTACGCCGTATGCAAAATCATCAGCCGTAACACGTCTGCTGTTCAGTTCACTCGCAACCGTACTGTACCGCACAATCGGTCCTGCGACAAGCTGCGGAAACATTGAAACGTATGCCAAAAATCCCAAAAACGATTTTTGCACCCGCGTTTTTCCTCTGTACATATCTATCGTATACGACAGCGTTTGAAATGTAAAACGATATTCCGATAGGCAGTTTGAAATTCGGATTAGGGATTGACGTATGTAAAAACGTGTTGATGTTTTCAATAAAAATCCCGAATATTTAAACATTGCAAGCAAGCCCAAATTTATCACAAGCGACGAAACAAGCGCAATCGTTGCACCTGCCCTCGCATAGTATTTATCAATTATACGTCCGTTTATATAATCCACAAACGCGCTGAATATCAAAAGCACTACCCATATCGGCTCACCCCAAGCGTAGAAAAAAGCGAGGCGATAATCAGCACTGTATTTTTATATGTAAGATTTTTTCGATAAATTATATGCAATCAGCACTATCGGCAAAAATATGCACATAAACATTAAACTTGAAAATACCAAAAGAACAATCCTCCTGTTTTTTCATTACAAAAACGATTATACTACATTACCGTCGTATAAGTCAATATCGCATAATAAATTCCATACAAAGAAAAAGCTGTCTGAAATTTATCAGACAGCCTTTATAATTATTTCGCAAATATTTTTGCAATTTCGGTCATTGTGTGACTGATTTTAATACTCTGCGGACAGACTTTTTCGCATTTTTTGCATTTCTTACATTGGTCCGCACCCTTGTTAAGTTCTGCATAAATTGCCTTTGCTCTGTCTGTACCAAGTGAAGCGGTTGCATTGTACGCCTCAAATGTTTTCGGTATGTCAAGTCCGAACGGACAAGGCATACAGTACGCACATTTTGTACACGGTACAAGTGCCATTTTGTCAAATACCTCTTTTTGTCTTTGCAAGCATATTAAGATTTTCTTCCGTTAGCATACCCACTTCCGCTTTATCCGCATAGCCTATATTTGACTGCACCTGTTCCATTGCACCCATACCGCTCAAAAGAAGTGATACTTCTTCTCTGTTCCACAGGAAATCCATTACCCACTCAACAGGCGTCTTTTTCGTCAGACAACATTTTTGCAACCTGCGGTGACGGGTTCGCAAGTTTACCGCCCAAAAGCGGTTCCATTATAACCACGTCAAGTCCTTTTTTATGTGCATATTCAAGCCCTCAAGACCCGCCTGATATTTTACATTAATATAGTTAAGCTGTATCTGACAAAACTCCCAATTAGGATTTGCGTCAATAATCTTTTTAAATGTTTCAACGTCATCATGGAACGAAAAACCGATATGACGGATTTTTACCGTCGGCTTTCGCCTTGTTGAGCTTGTCTATAAGATTGAATTTTTTCGACAACATTCTTAAATCTGTCCTTATCAAGTGCGTGCATAAGGTAAAAATCAATATAATCGGTTTGAAGTCTTTCAAGCTGTTCGTTAAGCAAACGGTCGAAATCCTCCTCACATTTCACTTCCCATGTAGGACATTTTGTGGCAATATGTATTTTGTCACGATACGGTTTTAAAACTCCGCCTATAAAACTTTCACTTTTTCCGCCGTGATAAACATACGCTGTATCAAAATAGTTCACACCTTTTTCAATAGCGTATTCAAGCATTTTGCTGATTTTTCGGCATCAATGTCTTCCGCATTTTTGACGTTGTCGGAAATCTCATACAACCGAAGCCCAATACCGATATTTTCTCTCCCGCCATTTCTCTGTACTTCATATCATCTTCTCCTCTCTGTTTTTAGTTACCTTTTCCTTTATAGTATAATAAATTACAGTCAAATATTCAAGCGATATTCGTAAAAACAGTGTCAGATTTGACAACAATAAAAATTTTTAGTATAATACAGATATTTAAAAAGAACTCGAACACTTTTTATTATGAAAGGAAAAATAAAATGAAAAAGATTATTTCGGCGATAATTGCCACTGCTATGATGTTTACGCTTTGCGTAACAGGTACATTTGCGGCAGAGAGTTGGCGTGAAGCGTTCGTTACACGTCTTATGAAAATTATGTCCTCAGATCCGTCATACAATCAAGTAGTTCTTACCGATCTTGACAGAAACGGTATACCGGAGGCATTCGTTATGCGTGACGGTATGGACGGAGGTATTTCAGCCGCGTTCACTATGAAAGGCAATACAATTTCAAATATTGACGTTCCTAACAACATTATCGGTACTTGCCTTTCAGACATCACCGTATACCAAGACGGCGGAAGATACATATTTGTCGGTCGTGAAGTACCGCGCTATTCTTCGGTTATCAACTTCTACAAGCTTATGTTTGACGGTCAGACTTTCTCAACAGAAAAAATACTTAAATCATATGTAAGCTCATATCAAACCGTTCCTTACGTTGATATGTACGGCAATGACTTTTTGACAAACGGTTATCCGAACAGAGCAAAAATCAAGGATTTCGTTGACAGATACGAGGGTATCAACACGCTTACCGCAACAAATTCAAATGCAAAACTATCCGTAAACGGTGTAGATGTTGAAGTATCGGGTTATTCCGTAAACGACTCAAACTATTATAAAATTCGTGATATTGCAATGGTACTTCGTACAACAAACGCACGTTTTGACGTTGCGTGGGACGAGAATTTGAGTGCTATCGCAATTTCAACGGGAGTTAAATACACAATAGTAGGCGGCGAGCTTAACAGCGACCATTCAGCCGCACTTAACGTTGACCAAAACACCGCCCCTGTTTATGTGGACGGCGAAGAAAAAGAAGTCCTTTCTTACAACATAAACGGAAATACTTACTTCAAAATCCGTGACATCGCCGATATGATAGGCTTTGATGTTGACTGGGACGGAGATACTCAAACCGTTGTTATCCGTACAAACTAAAATTACAAACACATAAAAAAAGCCGATTAATTCGATTAACTCGGCTTTTTTTATGTGTTTTCGAGTTTTTGTTGAATATTGCCTTGATTAAAGGCAGAATATATAGTATAATATAAATTCAAAGCTAAATTATGGGGGAATACATAATGTCAATTTCAGAAATAGTGCTTATCGGTATAGCACTAAGTATGGACGCTTTTGCGGTCTGTATCGCAAGTTCAATGGTCTATACGAATATGACAGGGCTGAGAAAAAAACTTTCAATGCCGATTTTGTTCGGGCTTTTCAGGGAATAATGCCGATTTTAGGGTTCTTTCTCGGAAGTCTTTTCGCATCGTTTATTGAAAATGGTCAGGACCGATTTCACTGCTTATTCTCGGTATAATCGGTATTAATATGATTCGTGAGGGGCTTGCCAAAGACGAAGAGACCGAGCCGAAAAAGCTCACGCTTTGGATATTACTTGTTCAAGCAGTTGCAACAAGCATTGACGCATTCGCCGTAGGTGTTTCGTTTGCCGCAAACAGTGCAAACATATGGCAGTCCGCACCGATTATTGCGGTAACTACATTCGTTCTAAGTCTTATCGCATTATTTGTCGGTACAAAAGCAGGTGAGAAACTTGGCGACAAAGCAGAAATACTCGGCGGAATTATTCTTATTATAATAGGTATAAAATCATTATTCTAAATAAACGAGCAGACGTGAAAGGAGGTTTTTAATATGTACAATGTACGACGCAAATTATGGATACTTACCGTACTTCTTTTTGCCGTGTCTGCTGTTATGTTAAAATTCTTTCCTTCTTCCGATAATAATGACGCAATCGCCACTCCGGCGAGTGCACAGCAAGCCGAAAGCGGTACATCAACCGTATTTTCAGGCGGCAGCACGGAACGTTTTGTCGCACACAGAGGATATTCAAACTATGCGCCCGAAAACAGTATTCCGGCGTTTGAGCTTGCCGGTAAAATTGGTTTTTGGGGTATCGAAACGGATATTTGCGAAACAAGTGACGGTCAATTCGTCTGTATGCACGATGACACTCTTGACAGAACAACAAACGGTTCGGGAGCTATTTCCGACTACACGCTTGACGATTTAAGTCAGTTCCAAATTGACTACGGAAATTATCTCAACACAAACGAAAACTTAAAAATACCTACTCTTGAAGAATACCTTTCGATATGCAGTACATACGGAAATGTACCGATTATCGAAATCAAAAATATCACCAATTACGATGCATTTCTAAACACAATCATAGCAAGCGGACTTGAAACGCATTGTATAATCACAGGTGCGATTGATGATGTAAAAAGAAATTCGTGCAAGAAACAGTATTATCCCTGTTATGACAATCGGTTACACTCCTGCACCGTATACGGATAATCTTGAACGTATTACGGAAATATCCGAAAACAGAGGTATTTTGTATAACTATCCGCAAGTGGATCAAGCCGCAATAGATATACTCCATCAACAAAATATTTTCTGCGGTGTATGGTCCGTTGACGACACGGAAACAGCACAAAAATACATTGATTACGGTGTGGACTTCATAGTAACAAACGAAATCCCCGCAAGAATTAATCATATGGTAAATGATAATGAGTAGTGAGCCTGTCGACAAAATGTCGACAGCTCCAAAAATCACATCTTCGATGTAATTTTTGAGTATTTTTTTTGAGAAAAAAATCATAAAGTTCCTCCAAAGTCGAAACTTTAGATTTTAAGTCATTTCTGCCGCACAGGTCGCCAGAAATGATTTTTAATGAGGTTGCACCTCAAACTCCCAAAAATAAAGTAGGCAAAACCATAACTGTTTTGCCTACTATCTAAAAATGTGTGTCATATCAAATGACACACATTTTTTTATTTGTTATCTTTTTGTGATTCCAACCATACAATCAATACCGACATATCGGACGGTGAAACACCGGAAATTCTTGACGCTTGTCCGAGTGACTTTGGCTGTATCTTATTCAATTTTTGTCTTGCCTCTAAACGCAAGCCGTGTATATCAGAATAATCTTGATTTTCGGGAAGAAGTTTTTCCTCCATTTTCTTGAACTGCTCAACCTGTGCTATCTGTCTTTTTATATAGCCGTCATACTTTAGTTTAATTTCAACCTGTTCACAAACTGCGTCCGGAAGTGTCAGACGGTTATGGTCGACAGGTGCAAGTTTTTCATAATCAAGTTCTGGACGTTTTATCATATCGCTAAGACGTATTCCCGTCTTAACTGCGGTCGAATTATACTGTTCCAAAAGCGGATTTGCGTCTTTCGGCGGTACTATAACCGATGTCACACGCTTAATTTCATTTTCAATCATATTCATTTTTTCAAGGAACTTTTTATATCTTTCTTCCGATATAAGACCGATTTTATATCCGAACGGAGTAAGTCTTTCATCTGCGTTATCCTGTCTTAAAAGCAAACGGTATTCCGAACGTGATGTCATCATTCGGTACGGCTCGTTTGTACCCTTTGTTATAAGGTCATCTATAAGTGTTCCGATATATCCGTCCGAACGTTTTAATGTAAGCGGTTCTTCGTTTTTAAGTTTCAATGCCGCATTAATTCCGGCAATAAGTCCTTGTGACGCCGCCTCCTCATAGCCGGACGTACCGTTAAACTGTCCTGCACCGTAAAGTCCATGCACATTCTTAAACTCCAACGTTGCATACAGTTGAGTCGGATCACAGCAATCATATTCTATTGCATATGCAGGACGCATAATTTCGACATTTTCAAGTCCCTCAACACTTCGATACATTTCAAGCTGTACGTCCTCAGGCATACTCGTTGAAAAGCCTTGTGCATATACTTCCCTTTGTATCAATTCCCATAGGCTCCATAAAAAGCTGATGTCTTGGCTTTTCCGAAAAACGCACAACCTTATCTTCGATAGACGGACAGTATCGCGGACCTATACCCTCAACCATACCGCCGTACATTGCCGAACGACCGAGATTGTCGTGTATAATTTGGTGAGTTTTTCATTTGTATACACAAGATAGCAAGGAACAAGATTTTTTGCCGACATTCTCCGTTTCAAACGAGAACGGCACGATTTTTTCGTCACCCTCCTCAAGCTCCATCTTACTGTAGTCAAGTGTATCCGCGTGCACTCTTGCTGGAGTACCTGTTTTAAATCGCTTTAATTCAATACCCAATCTGCGAAGATTTTCCGAAAGTTCATTTGCAGGGAACATTCCGTCAGGACCGCTTTCACGCGAATAACTTCCGATAAGAATTTTACCCTTTAAATAAGTTCCGCAGGCAATAATAACCGCTTTTACCTTATATTCAACGCCTGTATGTGTTACAACTTCCGTTACATTATTATCTTCATCGGTAATTACATTTACGATTTCCGCTTGTTTAACCTGTAAATTCTCTTTGATTTTCAACACGTTTTTTCATTTCAACGTGATACTTTTTCTGTCAATCTGTGCTCTAAGCGAATGTACGGCAGGGCCTTTGCCTTTATTAAGCATTTTCGACTGTATAAACGAAGCGTCCGCCGCTTTACCCATTTCACCGCCGAGTGCGTCAAGTTCACGAACAAGGTGACCTTTCGCCGTACCTCCTATACTTGGGTTACAAGGAAGATTTCCTATTGCGTCAAGGCTTATTGAAAACATAACCGTTTTCATACCCAATCTTGCCGCCGCCAAAGCCGCCTCACAGCCTGCGTGACCGCCTCCGATTACGGCAACATCATATTCACCTAAAACCATTATTCTTCCTCCCGATATATTCAACCTTAGGCTGTTTTTCTTTCATATCCTTTAATATTGAGCGTTCAATTACTCTTGCGGCATAAAATTGCGGTGGATAGCAAGTAACGCAAAGTCCGATAACTACTACTATAATTGCCGCTGCAAGCGGATTAACGAATGTAAACAACGCACCGTATATAAGTACTCCTATAAGCGTTGTAAAAAAGTTACCCGGTAATTTTGCAAGTGTTATAAGCAACGCATTTTTATAAAGCGAGCCGATTCCACATTCAAATGTAACCATAATTTGATACAAATACGGGTGCATCATTGTATAAACAACAAGTACAAGTATCATAACATACAGCAACATCATCCAAAGCATACTGCCTGTTGAAACGTAAAGCGAATGATAGAAAAGAATTGCATTAAGTCCGAACACAAGCAAAACCGCGTCAATCAGCACAACTACCATACCCTGTTTAAAGTTTTCCTTAAACTTGTCCGCACCGTCACTCAAAACCCAAGTATGTTCACCGCGTGTGAAACATCTTGTTATATACGAATAAGCCGCCGTTGCAGGACCTGAACCCCAAAACGTGAACACACCGATTGAAAAAGCAAGCTGAATAAGTATCATAATACTTCCCTGCACATTTTCCGCACTTGATTCCCTACCAAGTGAAATAATAGTGTCTGAAACATTCTGAACGATATGCGTACTGCTCAAAACTATACCGCCGAAAATATATAAAATCGCAATCCATATAATACTCGTTATCGCATAAAGACAGTTCGCACCCAAAAATTTAGTGAACTTACGTATCACAATATCAAAAAACAAGAAAAAAAGCCTTTCTTTTTAGGTTCGTTCTTATCTACTCCCTTACCCGGTTTATCATAACCGCCGCCGAAAATTCCCATATTTTTTCTCCTTCCGAAATTTGAATACAATTTTTATTCATATAAAATATTTATGCAAACTATATTGTAACACAATTTTTTTATGATACAATATCAAAAATAAATGTTTACAAATAAAATATCAATCGAGGTAACAAATGAGGGAAATCACGATAAATCAAAACGACGCAGGGCAACGACTTGACAAGTTTCTTACAAAATATCTTGTCAATATGCCACAGAGTATGTTATATAAAAGTCTTAGAAAAAATTGTGTCAGAGTAAACGGCAAACACATTAAAGACGGCAAATATATGCTCCAAAACGGTGATGTGTTGAAGTTATTTTTTAAAGACGAATTTTACGAAAACAAATCAAGCTTTAAAGCAGGCAATTCCGATATTGACGTTGTATATGAAGACGAAAATATTATACTTATTAATAAAGAAAGCGGTGTTGTAGTCCATTCGGACGATAAAGGCACAAAGGATACGCTTCTTGAAAGAATGCAGAGTTATCTTTACAAAAAAGGCGAATACAATCCCGAAAACGAACACAGCTTTTCGCCGTCATTCTGCAACCGCCTTGACAGAAACACATCAGGTATAATAATCGGTGCGAAAAATGCCGCCGCACTTCGTATAATCAACGAAAAAATCCGCAGTCGCGAAATTAAAAAATATATCTTTGCATTGTCGAAGGTCATTTAAAAAAAGCGGTCACCTTACCGCATATCTTACACTCGGTGACAAAAAGTTACGGTTTCAGATTATCATGAAGAAAATTCAAAGAAAATCGGCACAAAATATAATGTTATTGCCGAAAAAAAGACACTTCACTTGTTGAAGTCGAGCTTGAAACAGGACGCACACACCAAATCAGAGCACAGTTTTCGCATATAGAAATCCGCTGTACGGAGATACGAAGTACGGCTCACGGCACAGCGGAGGTATGAAGCTTGCAAGTTACAAGTTGGTATTTGATTTTAAAACAGACGCAGGCATATTAAATTACCTAAATCACAAAGAATTTCAAATAAGCGTTGATTTTGCCAAAACCTTTGCACAGCAGAAATTATAAAGGTCAGCCGTTGCATTCGGTTTACCGAGATGCCTTACGCTTTCTCCATCATTGCAACACGCCAAGGACAAGCAAACATTTGATTTATCGCCTCAGAAATCGGATAAGTGTCGTTTACCATAATTGCCGCGCCATTATTCACAAGGAAATTAAGGTTCCTGTCCTCTTGTCCGGGGAAGGATTCATTGTTATCATCGGCAATCCTTTTTGCAAGCGATTCTGATGTTGTAAGTCCGCCCGGCTTTGTTATTATAAAGTCGGCGGCATCCATCATTACGTCAACATTATCAACAAATCCGTATGAATATATTTTTTTATTCCACTCACATTCATCAACTACGCTTTTTATTTTCTTATTCGTACCGCAAACGCACAGCACTTGAAAATCTTTCGGATATGTATCAATTTGTGCCAAAATCTTTTTATATTTCCGTACCCCATTGAACCCATCATTATAAGTATAGTGGGAATATTTTCAATCCCGAGTTTTTTCCGTGCCTCAATAGGGTCGTTTTTCTTTTACAAACTGTTCTCTTATCGGTATACCGAAAGGCAAAAGTTTCTTTTTCGCTATACCTTTTTCTGCATTTCGTGTTCCAAAAGCTCATCCGGAATTACGTAATAGTCAAGAAACGTACTTTCCCAAAACGGATGTACGGTGAAATCGGTTACTATTCCGACAGACGGACAGTCAAAAGCCGCACGGTCGGCAAGTATGCTTTATACACACTCCGGCATAGCTATGCGTACCGATTATCAAATCGGGATTATATTCAGCAACGAACTTTTCAAGTTTCTTTGAAACAAATCGCGAAAATATCGATACAAGCGAATTACGGTCATACGGCTCATCCTTTTGCGTAAGTTTGCCGTAAGCCTTCGCATACGTCTTTGCAAGGTACTTTGTCGAAAGCAAGTATCCGTCCTGTATTGAATTTCCCAAACGATGATTTACATAGTCGAATATATCAAGCATATGACATTGATGTCCGTTCTCCTCGAAATATTCCATAATAGCCTTAGCCGTAGAATGATGTCCGTAACCGGCTTTTACGGATAACAACAACACTTTCAATTTTAAGACCCCTTGTCTTTTTTAACAATATTATAACAAATAAAAATAAATTTTTCAACCTTATTGACTTTATGAATTTAATAGACTATAATGTCATAAGTTATTAAAACGAGGGGCGGTGTATTGTGAAATGATAAGCGATATGACTAAAGGAAATCCGTTAAAATTGATAATTTCTTTTTTCAGTTCCGATGCTGATCGGGAATATCTTTCAACAGGTATATAACTTTGTTGACGCGGCGATTGTCGGTAAGTTTGTGGGGGCTGAATCTCTTGCGGCGGTAGGTTCGACAGGTACGATTGTCGGAGTTATGATTTGTCTTATGATGGGACTTACGAGCGGTGCTGGAATTATTATAGCGCAGTGTTTCGGTTCAAGGAATTTTGACGAACTGAGAAAAACAGTTACGGGACTTATTTACATAGTGGGAATTTTGGCGGTGGTTACGTCAGTTGCCGGAGTTGTGTTTTTTCACGGCCGATTTTATCGTTTCTGAACACACCCGATAACGTAATCGACGAGGCGGTCGCATACATAAACGTAATATTCGCATTCACAATCGGTACGGCTATGTATAACGCGTCAAGCGCAATACTCAGAAGTCTTGGTGACAGCCGTACACCGCTTTACGCACTTATACTTTCTTCTGTATTAAATGTAGTTTTCGACTTGTTGTTCGTTGTTGTGTTTAAAACAGGCGTTGTCGGTGCGGCGGTTGCAACTGTTATCGCACAGATTATCAGTGCGATTTATTGTATTATACATATGGTAAGACACCGCAGACAGCTTAATCTTGAGGGCATAAACTTCCAAACAACAAAACGCGCAATCAAACGGATTTTCCAAACAGGAATACCGTCGGCACTTGAAAGCTGTCTGATTTCACTCGGCACAATGAGCGTGCAACGTCTTGTAAACTCATTCGGTGCAATGACTATGGCAGGCTATACCGCCGCCGTAAAATCGACTCAATCGCAATCGCACCGATTGTATCGGTCGGCTCGGCATTGTCGGTTTTCTCGGGTCAAAACATCGGTGCAAATCAGATGGACAGAATAAAAAGGGTATGTATCAAACACTTGCGTCGCTTATCGGTATATGTATAGTGATTGCTGCCGGAATTGTATTGTTCCGTAATCAACTGCTTGGCTTGTTCCTTGACAAAACACAAGCCGCAGAGGCTATCGCAATAGGAAGCAAGTACCTTACTATCGTATGTGTTGCGTATATAGTTGCGGCGGTTATGAGAACATATTTAAACGTTCTTCGCGGTGCGGGTGATGTTAATACCTCCGCAGTCGCAGGTATACTTGAACTTATAGGAAGAATTATTTTTTGCATATATACTTGTTCGCCCGCTCGGCTCAACAGGTATTTGGATTGCTACTCCGCTCGCCTTGGGCAATGGGTGCGTCAGTACCCGTTATCCGATACTATTCGGGTAAGTGGATTAATAAAAAGTTGGTATAAAAAATGGCACTTTCGTGCCATTTTTTATACTTATTCTTCTACTAATTTTACTGTTTTCTTTTCCGAAATAGGTTGTAATTGTGATGACAATACAAATATATTCACGTTCTTGGCATTATCCTTTTGTCAAGAGAAATTTTTGTATCGTCTTTCATCGAAAGCGGTACTCTGTCAATTCAATCATAACGCCGTTTTCATCATACATTGCCGCATATACATAGCAGTCGCCGTACTTCATTTGTGCGGATATATCAAAATCATATGATGTGTCGTTTTCTGTTTTTGTAACTTCTACCGTTGTCATAGTCATATCCGTAGGTATTCCGTTATAATGGATTGTTGCGTTTGTAAGATATGTATTTCCGACCAACACAATCTTACTCCACTCTTCCTCCGTACCTGCGTAATACACATTGGTAATACTATAACAATCACTAAAAGCATTTTTTGCAATTTTATTTATATTTTTACCCATCGTTACAGTGGTTAAGTTTGTACAGAAGGCAAATGCACTCATCCCTATCGACTTAACCTTATTCGGTATGTCAATACTTGTCAAACTTTCACATTCGTAAAACATATTTTCTTCTATTTTGTCGATATTTTCAGACAGCTTTATGCTTTCCAACTTGTTGCACCAGCTAAAAGCTTCCTCTCCTATGCTTTTAACATTATCCGTCATTGTAACATTGACTACTCCGCTCGAATAAAAAGCACCGACGCCTATACGTTCAACACTTTCAGGTATGTTTATATTTGCTAAATTGCTGCAAGAATTAAATGCATTGTCATCTATCACCGTAACCGGCAAGCCTTCAATTTCACTCGGTATAGTAGCTTCGCTGACAGATTTGTCACACTTAACAATAACCACAGATTTTCCGTCGGTACTAAAATTGTAAGTAAACGGCTCGATTGTTTTATTATAATGAATTGTTGCGTTTTTCAACGCGCCGTTGCCGTCACCTGCGCTGTTTTCTTCTATATCAATTTTATTCCATTGTGTTTCGGTACCAAAATAGTATATATCTTTTAAGCTGTTACAATCATAAAACGCATACTGTTCAATCAAATCAACACTTTTAGGTATTGTTATACTTTCCAGACTTGCACAACCGCTGAAAGCAGAAGAATATATTGTATCTACATCACTTGGAATTTTTACACTCTTTTAGGCTTGTACAATTTGAAAATGTCGAACCCTGAATCCAACTTAGATTCTCAGACAATACCACTTCCGTCAAATTTGTACAGCCGGAAAATACAGAACTGCCCATATCATAAATATTATCTGTAAGAGAAAACCGAAGTCAAGTTTGTACAACCATAAAATGCCTGTGCCTGTATATATGTCACGCTTTCAGGAACTGTATAGCTTGTATCGCTTTTTTCCGCAGGATATGCAACAAGTTCTGATTTATCTTTATTAAAAAGCACTCCGTTGTCAGAAGTGTAATATAGGTTGTTTTCATCAACGTTTATCGCTTCCAAATTAACGCTGTTACTGAATGCACCCGCTGCTATTGATGTTGTTTGTTGCGGAACATTTATAGTATTAACATTTTGTGTATACTTAAAAGCACAACCGTCAATTTTCGAAACACTTGACGGAATTGTATAGCTTACACCACTTTTTGCAGCAGGATATTGAATAAGTTCTGTTTTACTCTTGTTAAAAAGTACTCCGTCCTTTGAAATATAATTTTTGTTTTCAGAATCGACAACTATATTTTCAAGGCTTGTACAGCCCAAAAATGTATCGTACCCTATTGAAGTTACGGTTGACGGGATTGTTACTTTCTTCAAATCCACACATTTAAAAAACGCATCGCCATCAATCTCAGTTACCGTTGCTCCCTCAATTTCACTTGGTATATTTACTTCCGCCACTTCCTTGGCACATTTTGAAATCGTAACCGTATTATCTTCATTTACCCAATATTCCAAATAGTTCTCATACGTTTCCGCACTTGCCGTCATCGGCACAAATGCACACAGCATTGACAGTGCCAAAATCATACTTAAAATTTTCTCTCTCATAAAATAATTGCCTCCCACATATAAATTTTTTACATATATAGCTTATCATATCTTGGTAGGAATTGCAATATATTTTTCAAATATTGTCTTTTTAGTTTCTTATCAACCTTATTGTCGCAACGGTCATATCGTCGATTACTGCGTCACGGCTTTTTTGACTGCATTTTCAATTACGGATTGTGCCATTTCGTCCATAGTGTCAAACGGCATTTTTATTTCTTTTTCAGCCAATCTGTACGGACAGTACCAAATCCCGCTTCACTTATTCCGTCCGACATCATTATTATTATATCGCCGTCATCAAGGCGTTTGGCTTGTCCCTGTACCTTTATATCAGGCAGCATACCGACAGGCAACGAAACAGAAAACACCGTTTCGACATTCGGACCGTGAAGTACAATACTCTCCGAACCGCCGATTTTGAAAAACTCACATATACCTGTCATAAGGTCTATACATAGCAGATCCACGGTAGAAAAGCACTCATAGTCAAGTTTTAAACAGAGTGCCGAATTTATCATATCAATAGACGTTTTCACGCGAAACCCCCGACTGCAAAAATTCTCTCAACAATTTCAGTGTTATATGGCTCTCAAACATTGCCCTTTTACCGCTGCCCATACCGTCCGACAAAATCACATACTGTTTATAATCCTCCGTCACGAACGTATCTATACTGTCGCCCGACACTTCGCTGAAATCTCGGCTTATCTGTCTTATCGCAATATCTGCGGTAAATTTTGCGCGTGACACAAATTTCATACGTCCGTTCGCACTGTCACACTCATAGCCCATAGGTGTTTCGACAACGTTTTCAAGCACGTTTTCAATCTTCCCGACTTCCGTACCCTTAGACGTTCCGAGATATACCTCCATTTTTCCGTGACTGCTTTCAATAACGCTTATTTCAAATGCCATAATTCCGACTTTGTCAAGCTCGGCAATAAGTGTTTCCTCCAAATCCTCTCTGAACGTAAAGCCGGAACATATATTTTTCCGCCATTGTGTCCATAAGGCTTGACATTTCTTTATACTGTCTTGCAACCAAGTCACGGCTTGTAACCGCCTCGCCCGTCCGCACAAGGTTTTTCTTATACAGTTCATAGACGGGATTAAACTCCACAACGAACAAATCAGGTCGTAAGCATTTATCCTTAAAGCTGTTCGGTACTGATGTAAACTCCAATATCCCCCTTTGTTTCAATTGTATCAAGCAACAGCATTATACTGCGGTATGTGCGTGTAAAGTCGGACTGCCAGCATTTAACCACATTCGGACACCCCTCGCACACTCTGTCCGCAACCTCATCAAAAAGCGTAGCAACATCTTTATTATATGATTTCAGTCTTTTCTCCGAAGCATTTGAAAAACACTCCTCCAAGCTCTTAAATGCCTTTGACGATTTTTCAAGCTGCATAGACAAATACTCTTTAACTCTCACGTCCGCACTTACCGTTTCAAGCTTTAACGACCTTGCAAAAAAGATTTTATATACCCTTGAACTTTATTCGGCGTCAGTACAAAAAGCACCGCCCCTATCGCTGTTTCGATAATCGTCACAGGCAAAGACGATGCACTTCCCGCATACAAAAGCGCCACCGCACTGCCGCCCAAGAAACCCAACGCAACTCCGAAACGTCCGAACGATTTCAGCAAATTTCCGAACAATGCACTTATACCGAAAATACCCATAGTAACAACCGCCGACGGTGACGACATTGCCGACATAAACCCTATACAAAGTCCCCCGCTGCCCGCCGCCGCAATACCGCCGTGAAGCGCAATGCAAAGTACCGCATATACGGAAACTATATTGGCAAGACTGATATTATACGGAAACACAATTCCCGAAAGTCCCGTTATAAAAACACCCACGCTTACAGAAATACTGATAAGCTCGTCCTGCGCGGTCTGCGTGCGTTTTTTGCGGTTTGCAATCAATCCGTGTGCTTTTTGAATATTATATACATCAATGAAGTGACTATCGACTCAACAAAAAAGCATAAGTATATCATATGCTCCGACATATGTATATATAAGAAAAACAAGTCCGCCGACCATAACCGCACCGCCCACGCACGCCGCGTCAAGCACAAGGTTTTCCTTATTTCTGAAACGTGTATATATCCAAAACAACAGTGCCGCAACAAGATATTTTGTAAGCACCGCACTGCCTGCCGACGTCATAAGTGCAATCGAAAGCACTGTTATACCGAGATACGCAATACTTTTATCAAAGCAAGAAGCAAAAAAGCCACTCCGAACGGAAAAGTCCCAAAACAGACGCTCGTCCTGCCAAAAGCAATAGCATACTCATTCCCACATCTCTAACAGACGGTGCTCGGAGCATTTCTGTATTCCGTTGTCTTTTACCGCTGGCTGACTCATTTTTAATTCCTCCTACAAGTGCAATATAGGTTATTATACCACTTGTTTATGGATAAATATGTAAAATCCTGTTGTCGATATATAAAAATATTTCGACATCATTTTTTGACAAATTGCGTTTGCATATGATATACTACATACATACTTTTTATATTGAGAGGATTAGATTATGAAAAAAATTTTGATTTTTTCCGATACTCACGGCGATATTAACCGCTGTTTAGATATAATTGAAAAAGCCGACAGTGTAAGTGCGATTTTCCACGCAGGCGATTACACAGGTGACGCGGAAGATTTGGAGTCGATATACCCAAACATACCTATATATTATGTAAAAGGCAACAACGACTACTTTTTCAAAAACGCCGTCACATATGCTTGTTACAATAGACGGTGTTAAGATATTTATTACGCACGGTCACGAACAGAATGTAAAATACGAATATGAATTTATGACTCTCCGCAAGGCTGCCGAAAAAATATGATCCCGATTTAATAATATTCGGTCACACGCACATTCCTTATACCGATTACAAAGGCAAAGCCACACTTTTAAACCCGGAAGTATACGTTATACAGGCACATATGCAGAGGCTGAAATCGAAAACGGTAAACTAAAAACAAAAATCATAGAGGTTTGATGTACAAATTATACAAAAATGTCACGTTATTTTATATATCCCCGTTATGCGTGACATTATTAATGAATTATTTGTAAAATGTCACGTCTTGTCACGCAATATGACAAATTTAAACGATTTATACCTTTTAAATATAGAAGATTTATCCTTTATATTGCAATTTTTACAGTAATAATTTATACTATGAGTGAACTTAATTGAGTTCATTAAACGAGAAAAAGACGGTGCATTCCCCAATGTGCACCGTCTTTTTTTCTTAGAATCCAATAATTGTCCGGAACGTGCAAAGCATTTATTTTATGTTTTTACTTTAATTTATAACCCAACAAAAAAACAGGCAAGCCTATCTCTGTACGGCTTGCCTGTGCACTTTTTCTCTTATAAATTTTTTGTTACTTCTTTTAAATATTCCGCAAATTCATCTTTCAAATCATCTCTTGAAAGTGCAAAATCGACTGTTGCCTGTAAAATCCCTGTTTGCTTCCTATATCATATCTTCTGCCCTCAAAGTCATATGCGTACATATCTTCATTCTTTGCAAGCATTACAAGTGCGTCGGTAAGCTGTATTTCGCCGCCTGCACCCTTAGGTGTTTTTTCAAGGCAACCGAATATTGCAGGTGTGATTACATATCTGCCGAGTACCGCAACATCTGACGGTGCGTCCTCTTTTTCGGCTTTTCGACCATTCCTTTCAGCTTATACATTCTGCCTTCAACATTATCGCAGTCCACAATACCGTACTTTGAAACTTGATCCATTCCGACTTTTTGAACACCAAGCACTGTCGCATTATATTTGTCAAACTGTTCGATAAGCTGACTCAAACACGGCTTTTCCGCCACAACCACATCATCGCCGAGCATTACCGCAAAGGCTCGTTTCCGACAAAGCTTTTCGCACAAAGTACAGCGTGTCCAAGACCTTTCTGTTCCTTTTGACGTACAAACTGAACGTTTATTTTATCCGACACTTCACGAACAGCATTAAGCATTTCCTGCTTGCCGTCACGTTCAAGTATCGTTTCAAGCTCATATGCCTTATCAAAATGATTTACAAGTGCGTCCTTACCGCGTGATGTAATTATAAGCAAATCCTCAATGCCCGATGCGATTGCCTCCTCAACAATATACTGAATTGTCGGCTTATCGACTATCGGCAGCATTTCTTTCGGCACTGCTTTAGTCGCCGGAAGAAATCTTGTTCCGAACCCTGCCGCAGGTATTACCGCTTTTGTTACTTTCATATTTTCTCCTCCTCAATTTCTAATTTTATAACTATCTATTATTATACCACATATTTTCCATAATTGCGATATAAAAATCAGTTAATTTATTTCAAATTTCAACACTTGATATTGTTTCAAATCTGCGGTATAATATTTTTATATATATAATTACAGATTAAGGAGAAAAAACAGAATGTTTATAAGAGATATATTTGCTCAAAAAAGCCGGTGCTTTCATTTGAAGTATTTCCGCCGAAAAAGGACAGCGGACTTGACAATGTAATTTCAGCAGTTGACGAGCTTTCAAAAATGCCTATTGACTATATGAGCGTTACATACGGTGCAGGCGGCAGCAATTCAAAAAATACCGCATACATCGCCTCACATTTAAAGAATAATCTTTCTATTCCGTCACTTGCACATCTTACTTGCGTTGCAAACTCAAAGGACGATATTAAGGTAAAATTACAGGAATATAAAGACCTTGAATTGAAAATATCCTTGCACTTCGCGGTGACAAGCCGAAAGATTATGACGGTGAAATATTCCCGGTTATCACTATGCAAACGAACTTGTAGAGGCAATCAAAGATTTCGGCGATTTTTGTGTCGGCGGTGCTTGTTACCCTGAGTGTCACCCTGATTCTCCGAGTCTTGACGCCGATATTGAAAATTTAAAAGTAAAAGTTGACGCAGGTGTTGATTTTCTTGTTACTCAAATGTTTTTTGACAACGACGAATTTTACAAATTCCGCGATAAACTTGCAAAAGAAAGGTATAAACAAACCTATCACAGCCGGAATAATGCCTCTTACAAACGCAGGTCAAATACAGCGTATGGCAATTCTTTCAGGCGGTGCGTCTATGCCGTCAAAATTTTGCGTATGATTTCAAAATACCAAGACAATCCGGAGGCTTTAAAACAAGCAGGTATTGCGTATGCGGTTGATCAAATTATCGACCTGCTTTCAAACGACATTGACGGTATTCATCTTTACACAATGAACAAGCCCGAAACCGCACAGAAAATCGTAAATGTTATAAACAACCTATTTGTATAATTCGCATTTTGCAAGGAGAACTTATGAACGGAAAACTATATTTATGTGCCACACCGATAGGCAATCTCGGTGATGTGTCCGCGCGTTGTCTTGAAGCATTTAACAATGCCGATTTAATTGCCGCGGAAGATACAAGGCGTACTCTTCAGCTTTTAAATCACTTTGAAATATCAAAGCCGCTGACAAGCTACCACGAACACAACAAACACGAAAAAGGCGAATATATTATATCACTTTTAAAAACGGAAAAAACATTGTACTTGTATCGGACGCAGGTACTCCCGCAATTTCAGATCCCGGTGAGGACTTAGTTAAGCTATGTATCGAAAACGATATTGACGTCACCTCAATCCCCGGACCTGTCGCAGGTATAAACGCACTGATACTGTCGGGACTTCCGACAAGACGATTTGCATTTGAGGGATTTCTTTTCGGTGAACAAGCGTCACAGAAAAGAACATCTTGAACTTGTGAAAACGACACTCACACACTCATTTTTACGAGGCACCGCACAAATTAAAAACACACTTTCCGATATGCAAAAGACATTCGGCGGTGACAGAAAATCGCTCTTGTGCGTGAGCTTACAAAAATTCACGAAGAAGTGAAAAGATGTACAATCGACGAGGCAATCGCATATTATTCCGAAAACAATCCGCGCGGTGAATATGTACTCATAGTCGAGGGTGCAAAAGAAGTCGAAGAAACGGAAGAAAACGAATGGGAAAACATTTCAATTAAAGAACACGTTGACAAATACATTGCGGAAGGTATGACTTCAAAAGACGCAATAAAAAAAGGCCGCCGCAGACAGAAATCTTCCGAAACGTGACGTATACAACGAATATCACAGAGGTGAATAACGTGAAAAAGAGAACATTATTTTTAATAGGCACTGCCGCCGCGGCAGGCATATACAGTGCAATAACAGGCAAAGGTTTATTCAACAAACCACGCTTTAAAGAACAGCACGAACGCGTTGCAAACTACGTTGAAACTCACTATCCGAACGCGGTTTACACTCCTATCGAAATGACCGCAAACGGTTGGGTAACGGTCATAAGACGTATTGCAAGACCGAACATAATCCTTTACATCACCCGTGACGGAAACGGCAATTATGTCTTTACCGAATCGGAAGTCCGAAATACGTAACCAAAAACAACGCTTTGGCATAGTATAAACCATAAACAAATTAAAGGAGGTTTTTACTATGTTTTTCGGCGGAGGATGTAATAACAATTCAGACAGTTGGATATGGATTGTGGTAATAGTGGCACTTGTTATACTTTGCTGTGACGGTAATATTTTCGGCGGAAGCAATAACAACTGCTGTTGCTGTTGCGATCCATGCTGCGACCCTTGCTGTGACAATCACAAAACGATTGCTGCTAAAATCTACTGTACTTAAAGGTGCCGGCATATCGGCACCTTTTTAGTGCAAAATAAATTTTACAAAAAATTAATAAAAAACAGTAGTAATCCTTACGTTTTTGTGATATAATATACGTTAATAATGCGATAATTCCATTCTTTGGGATTACACAGACCGATATTATTTATGAGGAGAAAAATAAATGAGTATATTCGACAAAATATTCGGCACATATTCTGACAGAGAACTAAAGAGAATACGTCCTATTGCAGACAAAGTTATGGCACTTGAGGACGATATGGCAAAACTTTCAGATGCAGAATTAAAAGCCAAGACACCTGAGTTTAAGGAAAGACTTAAAACGGCGAAACACTTGATGATCTTCTTCCTGAGGCATTTGCGGTAATGCGTGAGGCAAGCTGGCGTGTACTTGGAATGAAACACTTCTATGTACAGGTTATCGGTGGTATTATTCTTCATCAGGGACGTATCGCTGAGATGAAGACAGGTGAAGGTAAAACTCTTGTTTCTACACTTCCTGCATATTTGAACGCTTTAACCGGTGACGGTGTACATATTGTCACCGTAAACGATTATCTTGCTAAGCGTGACAGTGAGTGGATGGGAAAAGTTTACCGTTATCTTGGTATGAGTGTCGGACTTATTATTCACGAACTTGACAACGGTGAAAGACGTGAGGCATATGCCGCTGACATTACTTACGGTACAAATAACGAACTTGGTTTCGACTATCTTCGTGACAACATGGTTGTTCATAAAGAAGAAATGGTACAGCGCGGTCATAATTATGCAGTAGTCGATGAAGTTGACTCAATTCTTATAGATGAGGCGAGAACTCCGCTTATCATTTCCGGTATGGGCGAAGACGCAAATGACCTTTACAGAGTTGCCGATATGTTCGTCAAACGTCTTAAAAAGGTTGTCGTGACAGAACACGACGACAAACAGCTTGACGAAGATGTAGACGCAGATTATATCGTTGACGAAAAAGCAAAAACAGCTATGCTTACCGAACAGGGTATTAAAAAAGCCGAACAAGGTTTCGGTATCGAAAACCTTTCCGACCCTGAAAATATGAAACTTCAACACCACATCAACCAAGCCTTGCAGGCTAACGGTGTTATGCACCGTGACCAACAGTACGTTGTTCAGGACGGCGAGGTTATGATTGTTGATGAATTTACAGGACGTATAATGCCGGGCAGACGTTACAGTGACGGTTTGCACCAAGCTATCGAAGCAAAGGAAGGCGTTAAAATCGAAAACGAGTCAAAGACTCTTGCAACAATCACATTCCAAAACTTCTTCCGTCTTTACAACAAGCTTTCGGGTATGACAGGTACAGCTCTTACTGAAGAAGAAGAATTTCAACATATATATAAGCTTGACGTTGTTGCCGTTCCTACAAATAAGCCGGTAATCCGTAAGGATTTACATGACGTTGTATTCAAAACAGAAAAAGGCAAGTTTATGGCGGTTATCAAGCAAATTCAAGAATGTAATGCAAAGGGACAGCCTGTACTTGTAGGTACCGTAAACGTAGACAAGTCGGAAATACTTTCGGCACTTCTAAAGCGTGCAGGAATTAAACACGAAGTCCTAAATGCGAAGTATCACGCAAAAGAGGCTGAAATCGTTGCACAGGCAGGTAAAAAAGGTGCTGTAACAATCGCAACAAACATGGCGGGTCGTGGTACTGACATTAACCTTGGCGGTAATGCAGAATATATGGCTAAACATGAAATGGCACGTCAAGGATTTACAGATGAGCTTATCGCAGAGGCAACAGGTTTCGGTGATACAGATGATGAAGATATTATCAATGCAAGAAAAGTATTTACCGAACTTAACGACAAATTCAAAGCACAAATCAAGCCGGAACAAGACGAAGTTCGTGAGCTTGGCGGTTTGTATATTATAGGTACTGAACGTCATGAATCAAGACGTATCGACAATCAGCTTAGAGGTCGTGCAGGTCGTCAAGGTGACCCCGGTGTATCTCAATTCTTCCTTTCACTTGATGATGATCTTATGAGAATTTTCGGCAGCGACAAGGTTAAGTCTATGGTTGATGCACTTGGTCTTGAAGAGGACGAGCCTATTCAAGCAAAAATGCTTACAAATGCAATCGAAAATGCACAAAAAAAATCTTGAAAGCAGAAACTTTGATTCTCGTAAGCACGTTCTTCAATACGACGAAGTTATGAACGAACAGCGTAAGATTATATACGCACAGCGTCAAATGGTACTTGACGGTGAAGATATAAGCGGTACTATCAAGAATATGATGGAATCTGCAATCGACAGTGCACTTGACGATTATATCGGAATTTCAGAAATTCCTGAAGATTGGAACATTCGTGCAATCACAGAATTTGCAAATCAATATCTAAATGCTCAAGGTGAATTTAAAATCCCTGAGGAAGATATGGAAACTATCACAAAAGCAGACGTTAAGGATATGCTTATGGAGCTTGGCAACAAGCGTTACGAATCACAAGAAGAAGTATTCGGCGAGAATATGCGTGAGCTTGAAAGAGTGCTTATGCTTAGAGTTGTCGATACTCTTTGGATGGATCATCTTGACGAAATGGAACACGTTAAACGTGAAATCGGTCTTAGAGCATACGGTCAGCACGACCCTGTTCTTGAATACAGAAATGTCGGCAGTGAGCTTTACGAAAATATGCTTGACAGCATAAAGAAAGATACTGTAAGATATGTACTTTCAGCTATGCCGAGAGTTAAGATTGAACGCGAGCAAGTCGCTAAACCGCTTGATACAGGCGGTGACGGTTCTCTCGGAAACACACCTAAACGTGCAAAGAAAGAACCGGGCAGAAACGATCCTTGCCCATGCGGCAGCGGTAAAAAGTACAAGAACTGCTGCGGTAAGAACAAATAATCTAAACAAACCCTATGGTTTTGTTTACAATCTAAAGGGTATTGCATTTTGCAATACCCTATTTTTCCATTATGAAAGGATATAAATAATGAACGTAAGAGAATTACTCGGCAAGAGAATGCTGTTTTTGACGGCGGTATGGGTTCAATGCTGCAAAAAAAACGGTATGGGTGCAGGTGAAATTCCCGAACTTTTAAACCTTACAAATGCCGCTTTAATAGAAAAAATACATACCGAATATCTTGAGGCCGGTGCAAACATCATAACCACAAATACCTTCGGTGCAAACCCGTTAAAATCAGAAGAAATCGGCGAAAGCCTTGATATGATTATCGCCGCCGCAATAGGCATTGCAAGAAAGGCGGTAAACAGTTTTCAATCAGAGGGAAATCCGCGATTTGTTGCATTCGACATCGGTCCTTGCGGTAAATTGTTAGAGCCTTTGGGCGACCTTTCTTTTGATGATTGCTATGATGCATTTGCGAAAATCGCAAAAACTGCCGAAAAAATGCGGTGCCGACCTTGTTATAATAGAAACAATGTCTGACACTCTTGAGGCAAAAAGCCGCCGTACTTGCAGTAAAGGAAAACACTTCCCTCCCTATTTTCTGTACAATGACGTTTGACGAAAGCTATAAAACGCTTACGGGCGGTGACGTCAAGGTTATGTCGGCGATTATGGAAGGACTCGGTGTTGATTGTGTCGGTATAAACTGTGGTCTTGGTCCTGCTCAAATCGGTGAAATGATGACTGACCTTGCTGAAATTTCTTCAATTCCTATAATGGCACAGCCAAACGCAGGTTTGCCGCAAATCGAAAACGGCAAAACAGTTTACAATGTATTACCGAAACAATTTGCAGACGAATGTGAACATATGGCAAAGCTTGGTGCATCTGTTCTCGGCGGTTGTTGCGGTACAACACCTGACCATATAAGAAGTCTTGTTGAAAAATGCAAAAACTACAAACCGATAGTCGAAGAAAAAAACATCACTGTCGTTGCGTCATATTCAAAAACGGTTGTACTCGGAAAAGGTCCTGTAATTGTCGGCGAACGTATCAATCCGACAGGTAAGAAAAAGTTTAAAGAAGCACTTAGAAACGGCGACATAGACTATATTCTAAACGAGGCATTTGCACAACGTGACGCAGGTGCACACATACTTGACGTAAACGTCGGACTGCCGGAAATTGACGAATGTTCGACAATGGAAAAAGCGGTTAAGGCTATCAGTGCCGCAGTAAATCTTCCTTTACAGATAGACAGTTCCGACCCTGTAACAACCGAACGTGCATTGCGTATTTACAACGGTAAACCTATGGTAAACTCCGTAAACGGCAAGGAAGAAAGCATAAAAGCAATTATGCCGATAGTTCAAAAATACGGCGGTGTACTTGTCGGACTTTGTCTTGACGAGGAAGGTATCCCTCCTACTGCCGAACAAAGATTTGAAATTGCAAAAAAATCCGTGACAGAGCGTCAGAATACGGCATAAAGCCGAAAAACCTTGTAATGGACGCACTTACTCTTACAATTTCGGCACAGCAAAAAGAGTCTGCCGAAACAATCAAAGCATTGAAAATGATAAAGGACCGGCTTGGCATTTGTACAACGCTTGGCGTATCTAACATATCATTCGGGCTTCCGCGCCGAGAAATAGTCAACGGAACATTCTTCGCATTGGCACTTAACAACGGTCTTGACGCCTGTATTATCAACCCGTGTGCCGATTCAATGATTAACACCTATCGTGCATTTATGGCACTTTCGTGCTATGACGCGGATTGTCAGGAATATGTAAGCAAATATGCGGGTACAAAGTCACAGACAACCGTAACAAAAGAAAATCAGGCGGAAGAAAAAGCTGAAAATGTCAATCCGCTTTTCGATATAATCATAAAAGGTCTTAAAGACCAGTCGTTTGACGAAACAGTTCGTCAGCTTGAAACTACCGATCCGATGGACATTATCAACAACATACTTGTTGAAGCACTTAACGTTGTCGGTCGTGAGTTTGAAAAAGGTACAATGTTCCTACCTCAGCTTATGATGAGTGCAGAAACCGTCAAAAATTCATTTGACGCAATCAAGGCTCACATTGACCAAAGCGGCGAAGCACAGGAAAGCAAAGGTAAAATCTTGGTTGCAACGGTTAAAGGCGATATTCACGACATCGGCAAAAACATCGTAAAGGTGCTTTTGGAGAACTACGGTTATGATGTTTATGATTTAGGCAAGGACGTACCGCCCGAACTTATTGTCGAAACATTAAAAAGAAAACGATATTCACATATGCGGACTTTCCGCACTTATGACTACAACAGTAGTAAGTATGGAAGATACAATCAAAGCAATTCGTGCGGCAGGACTTGATACAAAAGTATGGGTTGGCGGTGCGGTGCTTACACAGGAATATGCCGATATGATAGGTGCGGACAAATACTGCAAAGACGCACTTTCTTCGGTAACTTACGCAAACGAATTTTTTGGAAATTAATAAAAATTGAGAGTACGGAAACAAATTAATCTAAGCAGATAAATCAAATGTCGATTTATCTGCTTTATTTTTTTGCAATAATGACAGATTTGAATTGACAAAAACAAAAAAAGAATGTTATAATCAATTCATAGTGAACAAATAGGAAAATAGGAGTATAGAATTACGGTATGGAAAATCAATTTGAACGAACGGAACTTCTTTTTAGGAAAAGATGCCATACAGAAACTGAAAAATGCACACGTTGCGGTTTTCGGTGTAGGCGGTGTAGGCGGTTTTGTTGTCGAGGCGCTCGTTAGGAGCGGTGTAGGCGAAATAGACGTTATAGACAAAGACACCGTTTCGCTTTCAAACATAAACCGACAGATAATCGCACTTCACAGTACTGTCGGACAACCTAAAGTAGAAGTTATAAAAAAATCGTGCATTGGATATAAATCCAAATGTAAAAATAAACGCGTTTGAAACATTCTTCTTGCCCGATACGGCAGATATGTTTGATTTTTTCAAAATATGATTACGTTGTTGACGCAATAGACACCGTAAAAGGTAAAATTGAAATAATACTTCGTGCCGAAAAAGCCGGAGTAAAAATTATCAGCTCTATGGGTGCAGGCAACAAACTCGATCCGACACGTTTTGAAGTTTCGGACATTTACAAAACGTCCGTATGCCCTTTGGCGCGCGTTATGCGCCGCGAGCTTAAGGCAAGAGGTATAAAAAATTAAAGGTAGTTTATTCAAAAGAAGAGGCTATCAAAATTCCGTCACCGGACGACGAAAGACCTGTTCGGGAAGTATTGCGTTTGTACCGTCAGTTGCGGGATTGATTATAGCCGGAGAAATAATTAAAGATTTGGTTAAGGAGGAATAACATTGAAAATTTCAACTAAAGGCAGATACGCCGTAAGGCTTATGCTTGACGTTGCAATTCACGGTATGGATAAAAACGTTTCTATGCGTGATGTTGCAGAACGTCAAAATATATCAATAAAATATCTTGAACAAATTGTGAGTATCCTTACCGTGTGGGATACTTAAAGAGTGTGCGTGGTGCCCAAGGGGGTTACCGACTCACAAAAGCACCGTCAGAATACACAATCGGAGATATTTTGCGTACAACGGAGGGAACACTTTCACCTGTATCGTGTCTTGAAGATGAAGAAAATACTTGTCCGCGAGTTTCTGTGTGTCCGACAATAAAGCTTTGGAAAGGGCTTTATGATGTTATCAATAAATATGTTGACAGCATTACTCTTGAAGATTTGGTAAACGAAAGTATTGCAATCAATTCACCTGATTTTTGTATATAAAAATAACGGACGGCTATGGTTCGTCCGCTGCGAATACAGTGTGTAGGGGCGATCATTGGTCGCCCTTTTTAATTTTCAGTATTGTGCCACCCCTCAGTCAACTTCGTTGACAGCTCCCCTCAAGGGGAGTTTTTTTGCCTCTCCTTGAGGAGAGGTGGCACGAAGAGTGGTGGCTTTTGCGGGATGTCGTGGGACGCCGTCACCTACTAACAAACCACTTAGGCGACCAATGATCGCCCCTACGAATGTTCGCATTTAGGACGTCGTGGGTGCCGTCCCATACGAAGTAAGGTATTTACTTATTAATTACTTCTCCGATATTATTAATCTGAATTGAAATAGTTCCGTCATCGTTATTTATAAATTCGATATACTCATTATTTTGATAATATTCAGCCGGAAAATAACTTCAACACCGATATCCGTTACAATTTTCACGTTTGACGCCAATTTCTTTGTAACATAGCTGTTCACTTCAACCTTTTGAGGTACGTTTGCTTTCTCAATTTTGTCGATAAACTCACTTTTCATACCTGGTTTACCGTCAAAAATTTTATCGGCAACCTGTTCGGTATCAATAAATTCCGTTTCGCCCTCCTCAATATTTTCGGTTATGTATTCTTTCATTTTTTGAAAGTGTTTCGATTGTGTCGCCGCCGTTTTCTTCCGTAACCTTTTTCGCAATTTTACATACTGCATTTACGGATTCTCTTGAAGAAATATCATAAATACATTCAAGCAATACATCTGCGATAAGGTCGGTTGTTTCACCGTCGATTTTACGCTTTTTACCGAGATATTTAATTGAAAATCATCTTCAAAAATAAACGCACATTCCGCAATTTTTTGTGAAGTAGTCGGCAAAATCGCATAATGGTTTATAATCTGATTTTTCACTTTACCGTCGTCCTGCAAAACTTGGTGTGTATACCCTATTTTATTTTCACACTTTAAAACCGCAAGCAACGGACGTTCATTTATCATACAATCGCAAACTATAAGGTCAGACGAATCGGGCTTATCCGATTGAGTAACTCCCTCATAAACGCGTTGCGCAATAAATTTCGACATTGTAACAAAATAATTTTCGTCCTTTATATACTCTGCCAAATGATATTTAAAACCGCTGTTTTCCGAAAATTCGGCATTTCGCATACTTGCGTCCTCAAAAACTTTTTCTCTATATGCTTTGTAATAAAACTGTTTATACTTGCGTCTGGAACATCAAGTTCTTCTTCCGAGTATACACTCACACCCGAATTTGCGGCAAGTATATGTACAATCGCTCTTTTTAATGATGCTATCATTTTATCAATCCTTTCAAATCAAGTAAAATTTATTATACCATATCACTCAAAAAAAGTAAACATTGACAAACATAACTTTAGTGTTTATACTAAAATATCTAACAGAAACGGCGGTGAAATTATGCAAAAATATAAAGACAAATCTTTGAATATTGAAGAAAGAATTGACGATTTACTCTCTAAAATGACAAACGAAGAAAAGGTCGGTCAAATGTTGCAAGTCAGCTACAACACGTTGAGCAAAGAAGATTACGAAAAGTACAAAAATCTCGGTATCGGCTCATTCCTGCACGTTTTAGGTGATGAGGCAGACGATATAAAAAAACGCGCAGAAAAGACACGGCTCGGCATACCTCCGATATTCGGCATTGACGCAATTCACGGTCACTGTCTTTTAAACGGTGCAACAGTGTTTCCGTCACAGCTTGCAATGTCATCAAGTTTCAATCGCAAGTTAATACACGATATGGGCAAGGCTACTGCCAAAGAAGTTGCGGCAGACGGTCTTGACTGGACATTCTCCCCGTTTTATGTATCGCAAGAGATTTAAGGTGGGGACGCGTAAACGAAACATTCGGTGAGGACAGTTATGTTATAGGCGAACTCGGCAAAGCCATAATTGAGGGATACGAAGAAGACAATTTGATTATTGCGTGCGCAAAGCATTACATTGCATACGGTGAGGCAACAGGCGGACGTGACGCGTACGACAGTGAGGTCAGTGAAAGAAAAATCAGAGAAGTATTCCTACCGCCGTTTGAAAAAGCCGCAAAATCGGTTGCGGCTCGGTTATGACCGCTTACGGCACCGTTGACTCCGTTCCGCTTAACGCCAATCCGCGTATGGTAAGAGAAATTCTTAAAGACGAAATCGGTTTTGACGGATTTGTTGTGAGCGATTACGAAAATGTCTTAAATCTTGTCACCAGCAATTCATAGCCGAAAATTTAAAAGACGCGTCCAAACTGTCGATTGAGGCAGGCAACGATATGAGTATGAATACGCACGAATTTTACGATTGCGTTTCAGAACTTATAGAGGACAACGAAATTGACATAAAATATATTGATGACGCGGTAAGAAGAATACTAAGAGCAAAATTCAGAATAGGTCTTTTTGACGGTAAAAGACAGTTGACAGAAGCGTCATAAACTGCAATGAACACAAAAACTTAACCACAAACTTGCACAGGAAAGTGCGGTTTTACTTAAAAATGACGGTACACTGCCGCTGAAAGAAAACAAAACCATCGCCGTTATAGGACCTAATGCGGACGACATAAGAGCGATTTACGGCGATTGGACATATTTTTCACACCCTGTTCGAAAGAAAACGTTACACCTATGGGCGACTACTACACGATACGTCGCGGTATGGAGGAAGTATTCGGAAAAGAGAATATTTTATACAGCAAAGGCTGTGACATTTTAGGTGAAGAAAATTATATTGATGACGCGGTAAAATTGCCGAAATGGCTGATGTGGTTGTATGCGTAATCGGCGACTGTCTTGCTCAAAACGGCGAGTATCGCGACAGAGCCGACCTTTGAATTATCGGGTTATCAAACAGAACTTGTCAAAAGTCTGATTGACACGAAAAAACCCGTAATAGCCGTACTTGTAAACTGCAAACCGCTTTGCATATCGTACCTAAAAGAAAACTGCAATGCAATTATCGAGGACTTTAACGGCGGTGACTTTGCCGGTTTGGCGGTTGCGGAAATGATTGGCGGTAAATTTAATCCGAGCGGTAAATTGACAATTTCTTTCCCACGTCACAGTGCCCAAACACCTTGCTACTACAATCAATACGAGGGTTGGCACGGCGGTCAGTATGTTGATTTGGAAAAAGGCTATGTATACGAATTCGGTGACGGTCTTTCCTACTCCGAATTTGAATATTCAAACCTACGCTTATCCCAAAACACAATAAAAATGAGGAAGAAATAACCGTATCGGTTGATGTTACAAACAAAGGCAATATGGACGGCAAAGAAACCGTACTTATGTTCGTCAACGACGTCATAAGCTCCGTCCTCACACCGACAAAACAATTAAAAGGTTTTGAAAAGGTATTTATAAAAGCAGGCGAAACAGTAACGGTAAACCTAAAATTAAACATAAAAGACCTTGCAATCGTGACGAGATTTGGAATATATCGTTGAAAAAAGGCAAGTTTGAAATTATGGTCGGCAGAAATACAAAAGAATATTTAAAAGATATTTTATCGGCAGAAGAAAACATAAAATTATAATTGAGCCTATCGACAAAACTGCAACGGTTTTGTTTAAAATCTAATTTTTTATCACTCATAATATAAAAATTATGAGTGATTTTTTGATAAAATTCGACTGATAATGAATATTTTAATCTCAAAATTCAATAATATACAAAAATTTGTTTTAACATAAATATAAGTATCTAACAGTAACAATTCTGTATAAAAACAGTTGACAATTAGCTTATTCGCTGATAAAATAAAAAGTAGTACGATAATATATTTGTACATATTCCGCCATAAAATGACGGACAAAACAGCACCATCTTTTCAAAAAGCATTAGCTTTTAGAAAATTCGATTTTCCACAAGACAAATCAAATATGGTGGTTTTTTCGGCACAGAAAATCGGTGTGCCAATATTTATTACATTAAATTTCAAAGGGGGAATTTTTTGAGAATGACCGGTGCTGAAATGGTTGTTAAAACACTTGAAAAGAACGGCGTTAAGGTTGTATTCGGTTATCCGGGTGCAGCTAACTGTCCTATTATAGATAAGCTGTCCTTTTCTTCCATAAAGCATATCCTTACTCGTAATGAGCAGGGTGCGGCTCATATGGCTTCCGGCTACGCAAGAGTTACGAAACAGGCTGGTGTCTGTACCGCAACTTCAGGTCCGGTGCTACAAACCTTATAACAGGTATCGCAACCGCATATATGGATTCTATTCCGATGGTTGCACTTACAGGTCAGGTTGCTACAAAGCTAATCGGTAAAGATGCTTTCCAGGAAGTTGACATTACAGGTGCTACGTTGCCTTTACAAAGCACAGCTACCTTATAAAGACGGACTTGACATTCCGCGTGTTGTAAATGAGGCATTTCATATTGCAAACACAGGCCGTCGGGTCCTGTACTTATCGACTTCCCTATGGATCTTCTAAAAAGGAATTTGATTATCCGGACGAAGATGAGGACGTTAATATCCGTGGCTACAAGTTAATGGGCAAAGCTAACGAATCACAGGTTAAGAAGGTTGCCGAGGCAATCAAAGGTGCTAAAAAGCCGGTTATACTTGCCGGTGGCGGTGTCGTTATATCCGATGCTACAAATGAATTCAGAAAATTTGTAAAAGAAACAGATATTCCTGTTGTTTCAACAATGATGGGTATAGGTATTCTTCCGGCGGACAATCCGAGATACTACGGTATGATCGATTCACACGGTGTTAAGAGAGCTAATCTTCTTTTCAATCGTGCAGACCTTGTAATCGTAATGGGTTCAAGACTTGGTGACAGAACTGTTGCAAATGTCAAGGGACTTGAGGAAGGCAACAAACTTATACATATCGACCTTGACCCTGCCGAAATCGGCAAAAACACTCAGCCTTATATTCCTGTTGTCGGTGATATTAAAGATGTTCTTGAACAGCTTACATCGCAAATTTCAGGTTACAAGACAAGCAAAGAGTGGATTGACGAAGCTGACGAACTACGTCAAAGATTTACACATAAACCGGTATGTGAGGATAACGGATTTGTAAATCCGAAATATTTCTTAAACGTACTTTCGGAAAAGACAAATTCAGATGTATACCTTTCAACCGAAGTCGGTCAAAACCAGATTTGGTGTGCCAATAACTTCAACTTTAAAACACCACGTTCACTTTTTGACTTCAGGCGGATTCGGTACAATGGGTTACGGACTTCCTGCCGCAATCGGTGCGTCTGTTGCCGCAAACGGCTCAAAACCTGTTATCGCGGTAATGGGTGACGGCAGTTTCCAAATGGATTTACCGGAAATGGGTACTATGGCTCAATGGGATATTCCCGTTAAAATGGTATTGTTCCAAAACCACCGTCTTGGTATGGTACACGAACATCAGTATCTTCTTTATAAATCAAATTATCAGGCTGTTGAAATAGAAGGAAAACCTGATTTTGCAATGCTTGCAAAGGCATACGGCTTTGAGAGCGGCGTAGCTAACGAAAACAGTGAGGTTTCAGAGGCGATAGATAAGATGATGGCACATGACGGTTCATATCTTCTTATCGTAAACGTAAATCCTTTTGAACCTACCGGTGACGCTCTTAATGAGGCTACTCTTCCGAAAAGGAGGATAAGTAATATGGAAAGATATACATTATCAGTCCTTGTCGAAAACAATCGGGTGTACTTTCAAGAGTTGTAGGCTTGTTTTCAAGACGTGGATTTAACATTCATTCACTTTCAGTGGGTACTACCCCAAGACCCACAAGTGTCTCCCGTATCACTATTGAAGTGAACGGCGACGCACAAATTGTCGAACAAGTGTCAAAACAGCTTTCAAAGATTATGGAAGTTATCAAAATTAAGACACTCCGTGACAGCGAAATCGTAAAGAGAGGACTTTCACTTGTAAAAGTTAAGGTTACACCTAAGACAAGAAGTGAAGTTATCGAAATTACGAACGTATTCAGAGCAAAGATAGTTGATATTTCACCTAACACTTTGACTATCGAATTGACAGGTCATAATACAAAAGCTTAACGCATTTATCGACCTTGTAGAGCCGTACGGAATTGAAGAAATCGCCCGTACCGGTATGACTGCTCTTGAACGCGGAGCAAACACATTAAAACTTGATAAATAATTATTATTTATAATACATTTTAAGAAAGAGGTAATCAAAATGGCAAAAACATTAGACCATGAAGCAAAAGTATTTTATGAAAGCGATTGTAATCTTGGGCTACTAAAGGGCAAGACTATCGCAATTATCGGCTACGGTTCACAAGGTCACGCTCACGCACTAAAACCTAAAGGACTCAGGCTGCATGTAATCATCGGTCTTTATGAAGGTAGTAAGTCATGGAGCAAAGGCTGAAAAGCAAGGCTTGAAAGTATATACATCAGCAGAAAGCTGCAAAGAAGGCTGACATCATCATGATTCTTATCAACGATGAAAAGCAAGCTGACTTGTACAAGAACGAAATCGAACCAAATCTTGAACTTGGCAATATGCTTATGTTCGCTCACGGTTTCAACATTCACTTCGGAACAATCGTTCCTCCTGCAGACGTTGACGTTACAATGATTGCTCCTAAGGGTCCCGGTCACACAGTACGTTCAGAATATCTTGAAGGTAAAGGTGTTCTTCGTCTAATCGCTGTTGAAACAAGACGCAACAGGTAAGGCACAGGATTTTGCACTTGCTTACGCTTTGGGTATCGGCGGTGCAAGAGCCGGTGTTCTTGAAACAACATTCAGA